>Ga0160433_100072_pt1 | contig 108277 bp, 92 predicted proteins | sample HID1972K_E0MG_FD_108235 | JGI IMG/M metagenome (GOLD analysis project Ga0160433, IMG submission 108235) | Enriched pill bug-associated microbial communities from UW Madison campus, WI, USA - HID1972K_E0 MG | ecosystem: Host-associated > Arthropoda: Insects > Digestive system > Unclassified ...
CTTTACGGCCGCTTCGCAGCCGATCGCAGGACAAGCCAGCTCCTACAGGGTGGTGAGCCGCGCTTGCAAGCCTTGTTCTCTGCGCGACAGCGCAGCCCAGCGGGCTGGGCGCGCTCCTACAGGGTATTGGGCTGCGCCGGGAGGCAGGCTCTAGGCGCGACAGCGCAGTCCCGGCCCTGGTGCTGTTCGCAAGCGGACCGCGCCCAGCGGCCCCCAACTGCCCCCCGCGCCGGGCCCCAGTGTTACACTGCTCGCCACATAGCCTGAATATAAAGAGGGGAGGCCAGGCTGTTCTGTCGCCTAGGCCTCCCCGACCGTTTCTGGATAAAGCATGAGAATTCTGATCATTGGTCCCAGTTGGGTGGGTGACATGGTGATGGCACAGACCCTGTTCCAGTGCCTGAAGCAGCAACACCCCGAATGCGTGATCGACGTGCTGGCGCCCGAGTGGAGCCGGCCGATCCTCGAGCGCATGCCTGAAGTGCGCCAGGCCTTGAGCTTTCCACTCGGCCATGGCGCGCTGCAACTGGCCACGCGTCGGCGCATCGGCAAGTCCCTGGCCGGCCAGTACGACCAGGCAATCCTGCTGCCCAACTCGCTCAAATCGGCACTGGTGCCGTTCTTCGCGGGCATTCCCAAGCGTACCGGCTGGCGCGGCGAACTGCGCTTCGGCCTGCTCAATGACGTGCGCAAGCTGGACAAGGCACGCTATCCGCTGATGATCGAGCGCTTCATGGCCCTGGCCTATCCAGCCGGCACCGAACTGCCCACCCCCCACCCACGGCCACGCTTGCGGATCGAGGCACAGAGCCGTGAGGCGGCGCTGGCCAAGTTCGGCTTGGCCCTGGACCGTCCAGTGCTGGCGCTGTGTCCAGGCGCCGAATTCGGCGAGTCCAAGCGTTGGCCCGCCGAGCACTACGCCCAGGTCGCCGAGGCGAAGATCCGCGAAGGCTGGCAGGTCTGGCTGTTCGGTTCGAAGAAGGACCATCCGGTCGGCGAATCGATTCGCGAACGCCTGATCCCGGGACTGCGTGAAGAATCCATCAACCTCAGCGGCGAAACCTCGCTGGCCGAGGCGATCGACCTGATGTCGTGCGCGACTGCCGTGGTGTCCAACGACTCCGGGCTGATGCACGTGGCCGCCGCCCTCGACCGTCCGCTGGTGGCGGTCTACGGCTCCACTTCCCCCGGCTTCACCCCGCCCTTGGCCGACCAGGTCGAAGTGGTGCGCCTGGGCCTGGAATGCAGCCCGTGCTTCGATCGTACCTGCCGCTTCGGCCACTACAACTGTCTGCGCTTGCTTGAGCCTGAGACCGTTATCATGGCCTTGCAGCGTCTCGACGGGCCTGGCCTGATCGATGTCCTGGCCGAGGTCGACTAAGTGCGGGTACTGATCATCAAGACGTCCTCCCTGGGCGATGTGATTCACACCTTGCCGGCGCTCACCGATGCCGCCCACGCGATCCCGGGCATTCGCTTCGATTGGGTGGTGGAGGAAGGCTTCGCGGAAATCCCCAGTTGGCACCCGGCGGTCGACCAGGTCATCCCGGTGGCGATTCGTCGCTGGCGCAAGAACCTCTGGCAGACCTTCAAGAGCGGCGAGTGGCGCCAGTTCAAGCAGCGTCTGCGCGAGCGCCAGTATGACCTGGTGATCGACGCCCAGGGCCTGGTCAAGTCGGCCTGGCTGACGCGCCTGGTCAAGGCGCCGGTGGCCGGGCTCGACCGTTATTCGGCCCGTGAGGGCTGGGCTAGCCGTTTCTACGACCGGCGCCTGTCAGTCGCCCTTGGCCAGCATGCGGTCGAACGGGTGCGTCAGCTGTTCGCCCTGGCGCTGGCCTACGACTTGCCGGCGGGGCTTGGTGACTATGGCCTGAACCTCGATCGCCTGCAGTTGCAGCCCGCGGCGCCCTATGTGGTGTTCCTGCATGGCACGACCTGGGCCACCAAGCACTGGCCGGAGGTCTATTGGCGTGAACTGGCCGAGCGCCTGGGGCGCAAGGGCCTGCAGGTGCGCCTGCCGTGGGGCAACCCGGACGAGCAGGCGCGTGCCGAGCGTATCGCCCAAGGCTTGCAGCACTGCCAGGTACTCCCCAAGTTGAACCTTGCCGGGGTCGCCCGGGTGCTGGCAGGCGCCAAGGCCTGCGTGGCAGTGGATACCGGCCTGGGTCACCTGGCCGCGGCGCTGGATGTGCCGACCCTGTCGCTGTTCGGGCCGACCAACCCAGGGCTCACCGGGGCCTATGGCAAATCCCAGGTGCACCTGGCGAGCGATTTCCCCTGTGCGCCTTGCATGCAGAAAAAGTGCACCTACAAGCCGAGCGCCGAAGATCTGCGCCGGTTCGATATCAAACGCGAGTGGCCCTTGTGCTTCACTCGCCTGAATCCCGAGCATGTGGCGAGCCGCTTGAGCGCGTTGCTGCTGGCTGAGGATGTCCGTTGATGCAACTGGCTTTCGTGCTGTACAAATATTTCCCCTTCGGCGGCCTGCAACGCGATTTCATGCGCATTGCCCTGGAATGCCAGAAGCGTGGCCACCACATCCGCGTCTATACGCTGATCTGGGAAGGCGACGTGCCGCCTGGCTTCGAAGTGCTGGTCGCGCCGGTCAAGGCGCTGTTCAACCATCGACGCAATGAGAAGCTCAGCGCCTGGATGGCGGTGGACCTGGCCAAGCGTCCGGTCGACCGCTTGATCGGTTTCAACAAGATGCCCGGCCTTGACGTCTATTACGCCGCCGACGGCTGCTTCGAGGACAAGGCGCAGAACCTGCGCAACAGCCTCTATCGGCGCTGGGGCCGCTACCGGCATTTCGCCGATTACGAGCGCGCGGTGTTCGCCAAGGATGCCCGCACCGAGATCCTGATGATCTCCGAGGTGCAGCAGCCGCTGTTCATCAAGCACTACGGCACGCCGCTGGCGCGCTTCCACCTGCTGCCCCCGGGCATCTCCCAGGACCGCCGCGCCCCAGCCAATGCTGCCCAGATCCGTGCCGAATTTCGCAAGGAGTTCGGCCTGGGCAAAGACGACCTGCTGCTGGTGCAGATCGGCTCGGGCTTCAAGACCAAGGGCGTGGACCGCAGCCTCAAGGCCCTGGCGGCTTTGCCCTCGGCGTTGCGCAAGCGCACGCGGCTGATGGTCATTGGCCAGGACGACCCCAAGGTGTTCCAGCTGCAGAGCGCGGCCCTGGGCCTGGGCGAGCAGGTGCAGTTTCTCAAGGGCCGTAGCGACATCCCGCGCTTTCTGCTCGGGGCCGACCTGCTGATCCATCCGGCCTACAACGAAAACACCGGGACCGTGCTGCTCGAAGCCCTGGTCGCCGGCCTGCCGGTGCTGGTCTCGGCCGTCTGCGGCTATGCCCACTACATTGCCGAGGCCGACAGCGGCCTGGTACTTGACGAGCCGTTCGAGCAGGAGCAGCTCAACCGCTACCTGCAAGGCATGCTCGAAGATGGCCAGGCCCGCGCCAGCTGGGCGCGCAATGGGCTGGCCTTTGCCGACACGGCCGACCTGTACAGCATGCCGCAGCATGCCGCCGACGTTATTCTGGCTCCGGAGCGCGCATGAAACTGATACTGGCCGAACCCTTCCAACGCCTGTGGGCCGGGCGCGATGCCTTCGAGGCCGTCGAGGCCCTGCAAGGCGAGGTGTACCGCGAGCTGGAAGGCCGCCGGACCCTGCGCACCGAAGTCCAGGGCCGGGGCTACTTCGTCAAGATCCATCGTGGCATTGGCTGGGGCGAGGTGTTCAAGAACCTGTTCAGCGCCAAGCTGCCGGTGCTGGGTGCCGGCCAGGAATGGCGAGCCATCGAACGCCTGCACGAGGTCGGCGTGCCGACCATGACCGCGGTGGCCTACGGCGAGCGTGGCGGCAATCCGGCGGCGCAGCATTCGTTCATCGTTACCGAGGAGCTGGCGCCCACCGTCAGCCTGGAAGACTTCAGCCTCGACTGGCAGCGCCAGCCGCCGGAGCCGCGGCTCAAGCGCGCGCTGATCGCCGAAGTGGCAAGGATGACCGGCACCATGCACCGCGCCGGGGTGAACCACCGTGATTGCTACATCTGCCACTTCCTGCTGCACACCGACCGGCCGGTGACCGCCGATGACCTGAAGCTGTCGCTCATCGACCTGCACCGTGCCCAGACGCGGACGAAGATCTCCCGGCGCTGGCGCGACAAGGACCTGGCGGCACTGTACTTCTCGGCGCTCGACATTGGCCTGACCCAGCGCGACAAGCTGCGTTTCCTGCGCGGTTACTTCCAGCAGCCGCTGCGCCAGGTGCTGGTCGAGGAAGCGGCGCTGCTGAACAAGCTCCAGGCCCGGGCGCAAAAGCTCTACGAGCGTAAACAACGGTATGGGGACGCGCTCTGATGGCGGGTTGGACACTGGCACCAGGCTTTGGCAGCCTGGCGGCGGATTTTGGCAGTATCGATGCGGTGTTCGCCCTTGAGGGCGAACGCCTGACCCGCGACCCGCTCAGTGAGGTCATCCGCGTGCAGCGCGGTGGGGTCAACTATTACGTCAAGCGCTACACCGGCGCCGGCAAGGGCCTGCGCCGCTATCTGGGCCGGCCGCGGATCAAGGCCGAATGGCAGAACCTCAAGCAGTTCGCCAAGTGGGGCATCCCCACCGCCGAAGTGGTCGCCCATGGCCTCGAGCGCAACGGCCTGGCCTTTGGCCGCGGGGCGATGATCACCCGCGAGCTGCCGCGTACCGAGGATCTCTCGGTGCTCGCCGAGCGCAACGACCCACGCCTGGCCGATCGCGCCTGGGTCGACCACGTCAGCCGCCAGCTGGCCCGGCATACGCGGGTCATGCATGACCACCATTTCACCCATAACGACCTGAAGTGGCGCAACCTGCTGGTGGATGACCAGGCCACGGTGTTCTTCATCGACTGTCCGACCGGGGATTTCTGGCGCGGCTTCATGTTGCGCCACCGGGTCATCAAGGACCTGGCGTGCCTGGACAAGGTCGCCAAATATCACCTGTCGGCCACCCAGCGCCTGCGTTTCTACCTGCAGTACCGCGGACACCAACGCCTGAATACGGCGGACAAGAAGCGTATCCGGCTTGTGGTGAGTTTTTTCGAGGGACGCGAATGAGCGACTACCTGGCCAGCGCCGATACGGCTCTGCTGCAACGTCACGGCTTGAACGACTTCGACGCGCTGTGGACGCTGCAGCTCGACGCCGTGGACGAACCGAACACCGGCCGCGGCGGCTGGAGCAGCGTCTACCGCCTGGAGTTGGAGGGCAAGGGCTACTACCTCAAGCGCCAGAGCGACTACCTGACGCGAACCCTGCACAGCCCGCTCGGCGAGCCGACCTTCGCCCGCGAATTTCGCAACATCAGCCGTTACCAGAAACTGCACATCCCGGCCTTGCAGGCGGTGTTCTATGGCGAGCGCAAGGTCGCTGGCCAGCACCGCGCGATCCTCATGACCCGCGCCTTGGACGAATGGAGTGACCTGGAGAGCCTGCTCGGCCAATGGCCGCAACTGGACGCGGCCCAACGGGTCGGCATTCTGCAGGCCTGCGGACAGCTGGCGCGGACCCTGCACAAGGCCGGGCAGTTGCATGGCTGTTTCTACCCCAAGCATATTTTCCTGCGCGCGCGCAGCACTGGCTGGCACGCGCAGCTGATCGACCTGGAAAAGACCCGGCCGTTGCTATTCGGCATGCGTGACCGACTCAAGGACCTGGAGCCGCTGCTGCGCCGTGCGCGGGCATGGAGCGAGGGGGATGTGCGCACCCTGCTCGCCGCCTACCTCGAACAGCCCGCCGGCAGTGCGGTGGTCGATACCTGGTTGCAGCGCCTGGTGCGCCGCCGTCGTGAAAAAGAGGCCCGCTGATGCGTTTGTCTGAACTCAAGGCTGCCGGGCGTACCCCGGCGCTTCCCTTGTCCGTGACCCTGGCCGATGCCGCCGGCAGCGCCCAATTGCAGCTGCTCAGCCTGCTGCGTGTGCTCCCCGGACAACGTTATGTCGGTGCCGGCGTCTGGCGCGGCAAGCCGGTGCTGGCCAAGTTGCTGGTCGGCAGCAGCGCGCCCCGGCACTTTCAACGCGAGCTGCAAGGCGCGCGGCTGATGGCCGCCCAGGGCCTGACCACACCACAATTGCTCGCCGACGGGTTGCGCGAAGGCGAGGGCGGCTGGCTGCTGTTCGAGTTTCTGGAGAACGCTCAGAGCCTGGGCGATGCCTGGGCTGACGTCGAAGGCCTGACGCCACTGGCCGATGAACAACAGCAGGTGCTCGGCGAAGCGCTGACCGCGGTCGCGCAGATGCATGCCAAGGGCTTGTGGCAGGAGGACCTGCACTTGGACAACCTGCTGCGCCACGATGGTCGCCTGTACCTGATCGATGGCGCCGGGATCAAGGCCGAGCAGCCCGGACAGCACCTCTCGCGCCAGCGCGTGCTGGAGAACCTCGGGGTGTTCTTCGCGCAATTGCCCAAGCGCCTTGAGCCGTTCATCGAGGAGCTGCTGGTGCATTACCTGCTGGCCAATGCCGAGCACGCGTTGCCCCTGGAAGCCTTGCAGAAGCAGGTCGACAAGGTCCGCACCTGGCGCCTGAAGGACTACCTGGACAAGGCCGGCCGCGAGTGCACCCTGTTCAGTGTCGAACGCAGCCTCTCTGGCCTGCGGGCGATCCGCCGCCAGCAGGTCGAGGCCCTGCTGCCGGTGCTGGAGCAGGCCGATGCATTGATCGAGCAGGGCCACCTGTACAAGACCGGCGGCGCCGCCAGCGTCGCGCGCATCGAGGTCGACGGGCGCCCGCTGGTGCTCAAGCGCTACAACATCAAGAACACCGCCCACTGGCTCAAGCGCTTCTGGCGCCCGAGCCGGGCCTGGCATTCGTGGATCGAGGGCCACCGCCTTGAGTTCCTCGGCTTTGCCACGCCCAAGCCGCTGGCGGTGCTGGAACAACGGGTCATGGGCCTGCGCAGCCGCGCCTACCTGGTCACCGAGTATGCCGATGGGCCAGACCTGATCGAAAGCTTCGCCCCCTACATCGACAGCGGCGATGTGCCCGAGGATCAACTGCAGGCCCTGCAGTCCTTGCTCCAGCAGTTGATCCGCGAGCGCATCAGCCATGGCGACATGAAGGGCCACAACCTGTTCTGGCAAGACGGCCAATGGTCATTGATCGACCTCGATGCCATGTGCCAGCACGCCACCCAGCTCAGCTTCGCGCCGGCGTTCGCCCGTGACCGGGCGCGCCTGCTGCGCAACTGGCCCAGCACCAGTGCGCTGTACCAGCGTCTGGATCAGCTGTTGCCGCGTATCACCGAGTAGAGCCCAGGCAGCGTCAGCCATTCGCTGGCGCGGCCAGCCTGGCGCAGGCGAATACGCCATTCATCGTCTTGCCAGCGCAGGACTGCCCATGCCGTGCGCTGACCTGCTTCAGTGGCAGGCAGTTGCAGATGGTAGTGCGCGGGCAACAGGTGGCGCCGCACGGGTAGCTGCAGTGATCCGGCCTGTAAGTACAGCTGGCCATCGGCCGAGTAGAGAGCCTGCGGGCCAGGCACCGGGTTCCCAGCAAGTGGCTCGCTCAGCGCGCTGTCGGCGAACAACTGTGCCAGGTCGGGCAGGCCGTCGTACCAGAGCACGGGCGAGTCGACCACCCAATCGCCGTTTTCCAGTCGCTTGACCGGCACCTTGAGATACGCATCCGGCTGCCGCGGATCGACGGCACGCCAGCGCAGGCCATCGAACGTAACCTGGTAGTGCTGGCCATGCTTGTCCTGGATGAAATACTGGCGCTGGCCATGGTGGGGCAAGCGCTGTTCGAAGATCCCTTCCCCCTGATGTCGCTCGCTGAGGTGACGCAGGTACCGACTCTCGGGCGCTGCGGCGAAATGCGCCGGAATGGGCGCCGAAGGCGGCTTGGGCAGCCCGCGTAGCGCCCGGCGCATGATGGTCGAGCCGGCAAAGCTGTTGAGCCCATCAACCGTATGGCTCAGGGCGTTGAAGGCATGGTCCAGGGCTTCCATGCGATCCTCTTCTGCAAGCGCCTGCAGTCCGTTGATGATGGAAATCGACGCGCGTCCGAACGCCAGGGCCGACAATGCGCGGCTTGGCAGTGCCAGGCTGACCAGGTCGAGCAGCAGCCAGAGGGTACTCAAGGCCGTTTGGCCGAGCAGTTCCAGGTTGCTGCGGGTGCTTTGATCGACCGACGCCATCAGCGCGCGCACCTCGGCCAGGTAGCAGGCCTTGAACAGGTCGCCGTCGATGGTCGCACGGGTGACATGTGGGGCCAGGCCACCCCTGAGCAACAGCATGTCGATACGCGCTGCATCTGCCAACGGCATGCGTTGGGTCACGTAGCTGCGCAAGGCCGCGCTGCGACGCAGTGCACGCAGCATTTCTCGGGTGTTGCGGTACTCGCGCCAGGGCCGTCGGTCAGGCACATCCGGTGTGTAGACCACGAACGAAGTGATGCTCTGCACCTCGGCATTGAGCAGTAGCACGCCCTGCACCGTGTGGCCCTGAATCACCAACTGGCGCACGCTGATGCGATGCTCCTCGACCGTGGCGCGCCAGTTGCTGTCAGGGTACCGAAGGATGGTCTTTACCCAGCGATAACCCTGCTCCAGCGGATCGGGCAAAAAGTGCCTGGCGTATTTGGCCTTGACCGCTTCAGCCTGCATGCGCGCGCGGTTGATGCGGCCATGAGCCTCCTGGCGCCACTGGCCTGCGGGCGAGTCGACCAGTTGCGTCTGCAGGTAGCGGATGTAGCCGCTGCCGGCATCGAGAGTACGGATCATTTGCCTTATGGCGTCGGGCGTTACGCCTTCTATCGGGGTGCCGTCGCTCAAATGCACGCGCGCAGTGAGCCAGTAATCGACGTCGAACCAGGCGATATTGAACAGGGCCAGTTCGTCCAGGTCGTAGGTGACGCTGCGCAGTTCCACGGTATCGCCTACCTGCGGTCGACTGACCACCGGAATATAACCTGTGGGCATCAGCGGATTGGTCAGCGGACCGACCTGCCGGGCCATCGTGACGCTGACCTTGAGCTTGCTTGGGTCCAGGTCCTGGCCGCAGGCATGGCGCAGGCGTTCGCGCAGACGCTCGCGGGTCCAGGCCAGCAAAGTGTGCCGCTGGCGGAACTGTTCCAGTGTGAGGATGCCCGGCGCGCCCGCCCGTTCAATGGCAATGATGAGCTCTTGCATGGCTTGCGCGGTATGGGTAAGCGCCTGCTGGGGGCTGTTGCGCAGCCAACTGGGCAGGCTTTTTTCCAACAGCAGGGCGTAGCGGGTCGCCAGAGCGTTCCTGCAGGTAAGCTCTGGCAGCAGGTTCAGGGATTCGGCCAGTACGGCATCGAAGGCATCCAGGTGGCGCTGGTTACCCTGGTTCCAGGACTTGATCCATGCCGCCGCAAGGCGGGCCGACTGGGCATCGATCAAATGCTTGAGCTGTTCTTCGAGCAGGTCTTCGGCAAACCAGTCGTAGCGCAGCCGCTCGGCAAGCCGGGCGCGGTCGCGGTCTTCATGGCGCTTGTACAGCCGCAGCATGGGCTCGCTCTGCAAGGGGTCATCCAGGCGTTCGCACAGCTCAGTGTGCAGGTCGGCCAGGCTGGCGAAGGCTTCGATGCCGTGGGACAAGCTGCAGAGCACGGCCGGACCTACGGTCGCCTGGTGATCGAGGATCTGTCCGCGAGGGCCTGCGGCAACGACCACCAGCGCGCCGGGCAGGTGCGCGCGCCAATGTGGGGAGCTGATATCGAACAGTGGGCGGTAGACCTGCGGTTGTCGTTCCACGGGCAGGTGCTGGCGCTGCCAGGCGTGGGGCAGCTCCACGCAGATGCGCAGTGAGAAGGCTTGCTCGTGGGTCAGGGTCTGGTCGGCCAGGCGTAAGGCGATTTCATCGAGCAACTGCTCGCGGCGCAGGTGCACAAGGCGGTGGCGGCGGCTCGTGCCGCTCGGATCTGGCTCGGCCCAGTAGTCGGCGAGCCTGGCGTGGTAGTGGGAACGTAGCTGAGCGCTAAAGGTTCGGATACGTGCGGTCAGCGCGGGTAGCGCCAGGTCGGTGAGCAACTGATTCTGATGGCTTGCGCTGGCGGAGTCTGCAAGCACGAAGGGCGTGACGCCGCACAGGTGTTCGCCGACCCGGTCGAGCAGGCTACGCCCGTCGATCATCAGGTTGCGCGCACGGATTCCGTCGCCTGGAGTCAGGCCGCCCAAGCACTCGTCCAAGGCCTGCTCAAGGCTGGGCAGGGGTTGCAAAAGGGCTAGAAGCTGTGGATCACGCGACTTGAAACGTTGCAGGGGCGTCATTGCAGGGCTCCGATGAGGATTGGAGCCGGGCATGCTGCAACGCCCTTGGCCGGCGCTGGCGGTAGCCTGTTAGTTCAACGCTTGCGTCGTGGCCAGAAACCGCCCAGGCACAGCGCCACGGGCAGGCCAAGGCCCAGCCAGGACAGCGCGTCCCAGATACCATCACCCAGTAGCGCGGCGAACAGGCCCAGAGCCCCCAGCAGGCCAATCACCAGGGGCCAGGCGAAGATGCGCCGGGTCGGCTGCGACCTGTGGCTCATGCGTGCGCCTCCCTGGCCTGGGGGCGGCGCTGCTTGCCCCACCACAGGTACAGGCCACTGCCCAGGACGATCAGCGTCAGCACGTCCAGCACCGCCCAGAGGATCTGCATGGGTCGGCCGCCATAGTCGCCAAAGTGCAGCGGCTGTGACAGGCCCATGGCATCCATGTACCAGGGTCGATCGCCAACCGCGGTGACGGCCAGGGTCCGGGCATCGATCAACACCGGGGTCAGCAGGTGCGAGGTCAGGTGCGTGCTGCCTTTCATGAAGACCGCGTAATGGTGCTCGCTGGAAAAACGCGTCCCGGGGAAGGCGATGAAGTCGGGCTGCATGCCCGGTGCGGCCTGCGCGGCGATATCCAGCAGGCGGCTGGCGGGCGCGCGTTCGGTCAAGGGCGGGGCGTCACGGTAAGGGGCGACCATGGCGGCCAGGCTTTCGTTGCGCCAGGCGGCGATGACCAGGTCGGCACAGGCGCTGATCACCCCGGTGACGCCGACCACCAGCGCCCAGGTCAGGGTGACGATGCCGATCAGGTTGTGCAGGTCGAGCCAGCGCAGGCGGCGCGACTTGTCGTGGCGCACAGTGGCGAAGTCCAGGCGGCGCATGAAGGGGGCGTAGAGCACCGTGCCGGAGATGATCGCGATCACGAACAATAGCCCCATGAACGCCAGCAGCAGCTTGCCTGGCAGGCCAGCGAACATGTCCACGTGCAGGCGCAGCATGGTCAGCATGAAGCCGCCGTTGGCCGACGGCATGGCCACCGCCTCGCCGGTGCGCGCATCGAGCATGAAGGTGTGCGACGAGTTGGGGTCGGTGCCGGCGGTGGCGGCCATGATCGCGACCACGCCGTTGCGGTCATCCTCGTCGTAGCCGAAGTACTGCATGACTTCGCCAGGGTGGTGAGCCTCGGCCTTGAGTACCAGTTGCTGCAGGTCGAGGTGGGGTGTGTCGGCCGGCATTTCCCTGAGCTCAGGGGCGTCACCGAGCAGGTGCTCGAGCTCATGGTGGAAGATCAGCGGCAGGCCGGTCAGGGCCAGCAACATCAGGAACAGGGTGCAGATCAGGCTGGTCCAGGTATGCACCACGGACCAGCGGCGGATGGTTCGGCTTTTCATCATGGCTCCAGCCCGAGGGCCAATGCGGGCTCGTGCAGGAGCGGCAGTTCGCCGCGCCTGCGGTTACGGCGTTAGAACGTGTAGTTGACGCTGGCTACGACGTTACGTTCGTCGCCGTAGTAGCAGTAGAAACCGTCACAAGTAGACAGGTAGTCCTTGTTGAAGACGTTCTTCGCGTCCACGGCGACCGTCACGCCCTTGAGTGAGTTGTTCAGGCGACCCATGTCGTAATGTACCGAAGCGTCATAGACGGTATACGAGCCGACATGGCCCCAGTCGGTATTGGTGGTATTGCCATAGGTGTCACCCACGTAGCGCACCCCCACCCCGATGCCGAAGCCGTCCAACGGGCCAGTGTGCCAAGTGTAGTCCGCCCAGGCGGTGGCTTGGTTGCGCGGGACCTGGGCCATGCGCTTGCCTTCCTCGGCGCTGCTGCCCTTGGTGATTTCGCTGTCGTTGTAGGTGTAGGAGCCCACCAGCTTGAGGTTTTCGTTGAGATCGGAGCTGGCCTCCAACTCGACACCCCGTACCCGGACTTCGCCGACCTGGCGAGTGATGTTGGCTTCGGTAACCGACATGTTCTCCTGGGTCAGGTCGAACACTGCGGCAGTAAGCAGGGTATTGCTGCCGGGTGGCTGGTACTTGATGCCCAGTTCGTACTGCTTGCCTTCGGTTGGCTTGAAGGCCTCGGTGCTGTTGACGGTCGAGCCGGCTGCAGCCTGGAACGACTCCGCATAGGAAATGTAAGGCGTAAGGCCGTTTTCGAAGACGTAGCTCAGGGCCGCGTTGCCGCTGAATTTCTTGTCGCGCTGGGTGTTGGTCGCGTCGCCCAGGTTGTGGAAGGTGGTGCCGGTGTGGACCCAGTCCTCCCGTCCGCCCAAGGTCAGGCGCCAGTTGTCCAGGGCCATCTGGTCCTGAACGTAGAGGCCCGTTTGTTGGGTCTTCTGGTTGTAGTCGTACATGTCGAAGTACTGGACGTTCGAGAAGTCCTGACCATACACCGGGTTGCGGATATTGCTGGGTGGCACGCCAGCGGAACCCCAGCGCCAGCGGGCATCGCTGGTGGAGCGCTGGTGATCGAGGCCCAGCAGCACCGTGTGGCTGACGGCACCGGTCTGGAAGTCGGCCTGGAAGTTGTTGTCCACCGCGAACTGGCCAATGTCCTCTTCGACGATACCCGCCGTGCGCTGTACGGTGCCGTCGGCGCTGACCGCTTCGTCCGGACCTGCCGGGAAAATCGAGCCGCCCGCAGTGATGCCCTTGAAATCCAGCTCGTTGCGGGTGTAGCGCAAATTCTGGCGGAACTGCCAGGTGTCGTTCAAACGCGTTTCAAAGGCGTAGCCCAGGGCGTAGTAGGTGCGGTCGTAGGATTCCCAATCGGGATCGCCCAGGTTCTTGTGGTGGGAAATCTTCCCGGCTGCGCTGCTGAGCTTGGTGCCTTGCAGAGGCAGGAACTGGCCCGTGATACCCGTATCGTCGCGGGTGTATTGCGAGATGAAGGTCAGGCGGGTGTCGTCGTTGATGTTCCAGGTCAGGCTGGGGGCAATGTTGTAGCGCTTGTCCGGGATATGGTCGATCGGCGAGTTGCTGTCGCGCAGGGTACCGCTGACGCGGTAAAGAAGCTGCCCTTGCTCGTCGACCTTGCCAGTGCTGTCGAAATTGATCTGCTTGTGTTCATTGCTGCCGGTCTGCAGTTCCACTTCGTGGCTGCTCTCGTCCTGTGGGCGACGGGTGGTCATGTCCAGCATGCCGCCTGGCGGGGTCTGGCCATAGACGGATGAGGCCGGGCCGCGCAGGACGGCAATGCGCTCCAGGTTCCAGGGCTCGATCTTCGGGGTGGCATAGTTGCCCTTGGGCAGTGGCAAACCGTCGAGGAACTGGGTCGGCACGAAGCCGCGGACCAGCAGCCAGTCGCTGCGCGAGTCGGAGCCGTAGCCGCTGCTCTGCACGCCGGCGGTATAGCGCAGTGCGTCGTTGAGGTTGAGGACGGGACGGTCCTCCATTTGCTGGCGGGTGATGACCGTGACCGAACGTGGCAACTCGGCGATGGCGGTGTCGGTCTTGGTACCCGCCGCAGTACGGGTCGCCACGTAGCCGGTAGTCGCACCCCAGGCACTCTCATAACTGCTGCTGGCATTGATACTGGTTTCCGGCAACGTCAGGCTGCCGTCCGGCGCGGCGACCAGGCTGTAGCTGCCGACGCTGCTCTGCTGCAGTTGCAGGCCGGTGCCGCGCAGTGCGGTCTGCAGCGCGCCGAGGGCGTCGTACTGGCCGGTGACCGGCGCCGAGGTGCGGCCATTGACCAGGCTCGGGTCCAGCGCCAGGGCGATGCCGGCCTGGCTGGCGATCTGGTTCAGGGTCGTGGCCAATGGTGCGCTGGGCAGGTTGTAGTCGCGCAGCGCCGCCTGTTCGGCGGCAAACGCCACAGGGCTGGCCAGAGGCGCACCCAGGGCGATGGCCAGGGCCATCAGGCTGGGACGCAGGTAGGTTTCTACAGCACGGGACATGCAGCGGCTCCTCGGCGAATAAGTACTAACTGCTTCCTTGCCGCACGAGATCGAAAAAGTGACAGGGGGGACAACAGCTGCAAGCTACAAGCTACAAGAAAAAGCGGGCTGCATTGGCTTTGGCTTGAAGCTTGGAGCTTAAAATTATCTGGCCACCACCGTCACCCACCACGGCGTGTGCCGTTCGACCTGCACTGGCAGGGCGGGTAGCAGCGAGGCCAGGGCGAGGTCGGTGTCGGTCAGCGGGAAACTGCCGGTCACGCGCAGGTCGGCGACCTCTGCGGTGACACCGAGGTGCCCGCTGCGATAACGTGCCAGCTCGGCCACCAGGTCGGCCAGGCGCACGTTGTCGACCACCAGCATGCCGCGGGTCCAGGCGTCGGCCTCGGCGGGCACGGGGCCGACCGGGCCTAGGCTGTCGGCACTCATGATCACCTGCTGGCCTTCGCGCAGGACGCGTTCGTCGCCACTGTTGCGCGGCTGGGCGGCCACCGCCGACTGCAGCACTTCAAGGCGTGTGCCGGTGGCCTCGCGCCGAACCAGAAAGCGCGTGCCCAGGGGCCGCAGGCGGCCATCCTCGGTGCGCACGACAAAGGGGCGATGGTCGGCATGCCCAGTCTGGATGGAGATTTCCCCCTGGTGCAGCACGACCAGCCGCTGTTGGTCATCGAACCGCAGGTCAACCGCCGAATGGGTGTCAAGGCTGATCAGCGTGCCGTCTTCCAGGCGCAAGGTGCGCACCTCGCCCGTGCCGGTGCGCTGGTCGGCCAGCCAGTAGTCGGGCGATAGCGAGGGCGCGCCGACCCAGGCCAGCAGGGTGCCGAACAGCAGCACACTGGCCAGGCCGCCGCCGAGCTTGGCGGCCCGTCGACGCAGGTTCGCGCGCGACTGCAGCAGCGTCTGGCGCGCAGGACCTGCGGCCGCGCCGACGCGCTGCTCGACCATGCCCAGCTGCAACCAGGCCCGTGCATGCTCGTCGCTGGCGGCATGCCATCGGGTGAATTCGCTGCGTTCGCTGGCCGTGCAGGCGTCGGCGTCCAGGCACAGCTTCCAGGCGATGGCCGCCTCCAGAACCCGGGCCGAGACAGGGCCCTGGGTCACGTCGGTTCACCGTACAAGGCGATGTAGCACTGACGCATGCCCTGGGCCAGGTATTGGCGCACACGCGACACCGATACGCCCAGGCGCTCGGCGATTTCCGCCTGGCCCATACCGTCCAGGCGATAGTGCAGGAACGCGGCGCGCGCCTTGCTCGACAGTTTGCCGAGCAGACGGTCGATGGCCTTGAGGTCTTCGAGGATCAGGTGTTGGCGTTCCGGCGAGGGGTGCTCGGTTTCCGGCAGTCGCGCCAATTCGGCCAGGTAGGCCTGCTCCAACGCCATCCGGCGAAAATGGTCGAACAGCAGGCCACGGGCCACCGCCACGAGGAAGGCGCGCGGTTCACGGGGCGTGCTGAGCTGCTCGCGGCCAAGCAGGCGCACGAAGGTGTCCTGGCTCAGGTCTTCGGCACGCTGGCGGCAGTCGGTATTACGCCTCAGCCAGGCGAGCAGCCAGCTGCGATGGTCGCGGTACAGCGCACCGACCAGCTCAGCGTGTGGACTCTGCACAGACGACAAAGGCGGCCCCCGGAAACAATACGGTAACTAACGATAATTATTCGCGATTGTTGCAGAGGAGAGGCGTTGGGTGCAATTGGCGCTTATCGGATTGCCACTACCAGCTGTGTGCCTGCACCTTGCGCCGTCGCCACTGCTGCAGACGCTGGTTCAGCTGCAACGGACTGTCGAGCTGTTGGCGGCGGGCCTGGCTGAAGAGGATCAGCACCAGCTCAGCAGTGACCTGGGCGTCGGCGCTGGCATGGTGACGCGCCTGTGCCTCCAGGCCGAAGCGTGCGATCCAGTCGTCCAGCCCTGCTTCGCGCAGGACCACGTCAGGGTTGAGCATGGGCGCCAGTTCGGCGACATCGAGGAACGGATGCTGCAGGCGATGGCCGAGGCTGTGCAGCAGGGCACGACTGAGCATGCCCTGGTCGAAGGCGGCATGAAAGGCCAGCAGCGGGCTGTCGCCGATGAACTCCAGCAGGTCGAGCAAGGCTTCTGCCGGGTCACAGCCAGCGGCCAGGGCGTCGGGTCCCAGGCCATGGATCAGCACGCTGGGGGTGGTCTTCTGGGCAGGGCGGCACAGGGTCCGCTCGAACTGCTGGGCAAAGTCGATAGCACCGTCCTCGATGGCCACGGCACCGATCGACAGCACTTGGTCTCGGTTGAGGTTCAGGCCACTGGTTTCCAGGTCCAGCACTACCCAGCGCTGCTCGCGCAGCGACTGTACGCCCAGCGCCCTGGGCACGGGCAGGCGCTCGAGGCGCTGGCGCAATGGCTCGGTAAGCGATGGCGGGTTGGGGCGCAGCCAGGCGAACAGGTTCATAGCTGGTACCGCAGGGCCAGGCTGCTCTGCAGGCGCTGGGCCTGGCGCAACGACTCGCGCAGGATGCGTCGGTCGAGTTGGTTGAGGCTGTCCGGGTCGAGGCGATTGGAATAGGGCTGGTTGTCGCGGGTCTGGCGCTGATGTTGCTGCATGCGGGTCTGTTGGATGAAGTGGTAGGCCTCTTCGAAGGCGGCGCCGTCCAGCGGCTCGATGATGCCTTTGTCCACCAGCTGGCGCAGGCGCTCCAGGGTATTGCAGGCGCCGATGCCGTTGGCCAGGGCGAGCAGCCGTGCGCCATCGACGAAGGGTGTCAGCCCCTGAACCTTGAGGTCGAGGGTGGCGGCCTTGTCATTGCCCTGGCGGGTCAACACGAATTCGCGCAGGCGGCCCACGGGCGGGCGCTGGCGCAGGGCATTGTCGGCCATCATGCGCTGGAACAGGCGGTTGTCGGCGACCTGCTCAAGGATACCGCGGCGCAGTTGTTCACACGCCTGTTCCTCGCCCCAGACCACACGCAGGTCGAAATAGATGCTCGACGCCAGCAGGTTTTCCGGCGACGCCTCGCGGATGAATTCGGCGAAGCGCTGGGCCCACTCGGCGCGTGACAGGCACAGTGCGGGGTTGCCGGCCATGACATTGCCTTTGCACAGGCTGAAGCCGCATTGGGCCAGGCACTGGTTGATGTACTGGGCCAGCGGCAGCAGTTGCCCGCGGATCCGTTCGGCCTGGGCCGCGTCGCGGGCCTCGAACAGAATGCCGTTGTCCTGGTCGGTGTGCAGGGTCTGCTCGCGGCGGCCTTCACTGCCAAAGCACAGCCAGCTGAAGGCAATGCCGGGATCACCCTTGTCCTGCAGCGCCAGTTCGATCACCCGGCACACGGTATGATCGTTGAGCAGGGTGATGATCTGGGTAATCTGCGTGGACGAGGCGCCATGGGCCAGCATGCGTTCGACCAGTTGGCCGATCTCGCCGCGCAGCGACACCAGGGCATCGAGGCGCGGGGCATGGCGGATGGTGCGGGCCAGGTGCACCAGGTCGACGCGCTGCAGGGAAAACAGGTCGCGCTCGGAGACCACCCCACACAGACGCTGGTTGTCCACCAGGCAGACATGGGCGATGTGCCGCTCGGTCATCGCCATGGCGGCATCGAAAGCCGTGGCGTCCGGACTCAGGTAGAACGGCGCGGCGGTCATGTGCTGGCCGATCGGCGCGCTGAACTCGGCGCTGGCATCGGCCACCAGCTGGCGCAGGTCGCGCAGGGTGAAGATGCCGACGGGGAAACGTTGCTCATCGACAATGACGATACTGCCGACCTGTTGCTCGTGCATCTGCCGCACGGCCTCGCGTACCGAGGTGTGCCGATTGCATACCACCGGGTGACGCATGGCCAGCTCGCCCAGTTGGGTGTTGAGCGAGTATTGGGTGCCGAGGGTTTCCACCGCGCGCCGCTGGACCTGTTGGTTGACCTGGTCGAGCAGGCTGCTGACACCGCGCAGGGCGAAATCGCGAAAGACCGAACTGGTCGAGAACAGACGGATGAACGCAGGCTTGTTCAGTTGCAGGCAGAACGTGTCCTCACCGGCCACATGCTCGGTGCGCGTCGCCCGCTCGCCCAGCAGGGCGGCCAGGGGGAAGCACTCGCCGCTAGTGATTTCGAAGGTGGTCTCGACGCCCGGCCGGGTCACCTGCTGGCGCTCGCCCACCACCCGTCCCTGCTTGACGATGTAGAAGTGCTCGACGGGACCGTCGGCGGGCTTGATGATGGTTTCCCCGGCCGCATGAAAACGCAGCTGGCACTGCTCCACCAGGTAAGCCAGGTGACTGTGCTCCATCTGGTTGAAGGGAGGAAAGCGTTGCAGGAACTGCAGGGTGCCTTGGATGTTCTGAAGGACTGCAGTTTTTCCAGCCTGGCTGTAGGCGTCCATTTTGCTCATGAAACTGACCGCAATTGTGTCGGCGCGTACGCGGACCTTGTTGTTCTCGAACACCATGGTCGGTCGCCTGCGGCGCAGTGCCCATTGGACGTAAGTCTAAATCGCCAAGTGACAGGTGCGAGGCGGGCGTCGTTCGGTGTCAAATAACCGACGAAAGGCAGTTTGCAATGCAGCGGTTTGCAGTCTGAACTTGATTCACAGGGTTTTTTTTACGGGATGACCATGGCTGAGCATGACGACATACTGAGTGACGCCGAGCGCGAGGCGTTGGCCATGGTATCGGCACCGCCTGCACCGATGCAGCAGGTGCTGGTGGTGGACGATAACGCGACCAATCGCGAGGCCTTGTGCATTTACCTCAAGAGCAAGGGCCTGGAGTGCATCGGTGCCGATGGCGCGCAGGCAGCGCTGGATGCTTTGCGCCGTGAGCCGCGTATCGGGCTGATGATCACCGACCTGCGCATGGTGCCCAAGGATGGTCTGGAGCTGATCCGCCAGGTCCGCGAATCCGAACGGGCGGCGTTGTCGATCATCGTCGTGTCCGGCGATACCGATGTGAAGGAGGCGGTGAACGTGATGCACCTGGGGGTGGTGGACTTTCTGCTCAAGCCCGTGGATTTGGGCAAGTTGCTGACATTGGTAAGAAAGGAGCTGGGGCTGGGGGAATAATCGCTCATCCCCTCGGGCTGTGCCGTGACAGGGAAAGCAACACGCCCGCTGCCACGGGGAGGCGTTGACCTCCCCGTGGCAGCGGGCGTGTCTGGCTTACAGTCCGTTACGCGCCTTGAACTCGCGGCGGCGACGGTGCAAGACCGGCTCGGTGTAGCCGTTCGGCTGTTTCGCCCCTTCGACGACCAGTTCGACCGCCGCCTGGAAGGCGATGTTGCTGTCGAAGTCCGGTGCCAGCGGACGGTACAGCGGGTCGTTGGCGTTCTGCCGGTCGACCACCGCGGCCATGCGCTTGAGACTCTCCATCACCTGATCCTCACTGACCACGCCATGGCGCAGCCAGTTGGCCAGCAGCTGGCTGGAGATGCGCAGGGTGGCGCGGTCTTCCATCAGGCCGACATCGTTGATGTCCGGCACCTTGGAGCAGCCGACGCCCTGGTCGATCCAGCGCACCACGTAGCCAAGGATGCCCTGGGCATTGTTGTCCAGCTCGTTGCGGATCTCTTCATCCGACCAATTGGTGTCGGCGGCCAGCGGGATGGTCAGGATGTCGTCGACCGACGCCGGGGCACGCTTGGCCAGTTCGGCCTGGCGGGCCTGCACGTCGACCTTGTGGTAGTGCAAGGCATGCAGCGTTGCGGCGGTTGGCGAGGGTACCCAGGCGGTGTTGGCACCAGCCAGCGGATGGGCGATCTTCTGCTCCAGCATCGCCGCCATCAGGTCGGGCATGGCCCACATGCCCTTGCCGATCTGCGCACGGCCCTGCAGGCCGGTGGCCAGGCCGATGTCGACGTTGTTGTTCTCGTAGGCGCCGATCCACTTCTCGTTCTTCATGACGCCCTTGCGCACCACGGCGCCGGCTTCCATGGAGGTATGGATCTCGTCACCGGTACGGTCGAGGAAGCCGGTGTTGATGAACACCACGCGCTCGGCGGCAGCCTTGATGCAGGCCTTGAGGTTGACCGTGGTACGGCGCTCCTCGTCCATGATGCCGACCTTGAGGGTGTTGCGCGGCAGCTTCAGCAGGTCTTCGACACGGCCGAACAGCTCGTTGGTGAACGCCGCTTCTTCCGGGCCATGCATCTTCGGCTTGACGATGTAGACCGAGCCGGTACGGCTGTTCTTGCGGCTGTTGTTGCCGTTGAGGTTGTGTACCGCGGCGAGGTTGGTGATCAGGCCGTCGAGGATGCCTTCCGGCACTTCGTTGCCGTCCTTGTCGAGGATGGCGTCGATGGTCATCAGGTGCCCGACGTTGCGCACGAACAGCAGCGAGCGACCATGCAGGGTCACCTGACCGCCGTTGGGCGCGGTGTACTCGCGGTCAGGGTTCATGGTGCGGGTGAAAGTCTTGCCACCCTTGCTCACGCTTTCGGCCAGGTCGCCTTTCATCAGGCCCAGCCAATTGCGGTACACCACCACCTTGTCGTCGGCATCGACGGCGGCAACCGAGTCTTCGCAGTCCATGATGGTGGTCAGCGCCGACTCCATCAGGATGTCCTTGACGCCGGCGGCATCGGTGCTGCCGACCGGGGTGCTGGCATCGACCTGGATCTCGAAATGCAGGCCGTTATGCTTGAGCAGGATGGCGGTCGGTGCGGCGGCATCGCCATGCAAGCCAATCAGTTGGGCTTCATCGCGCAGGCCGCTGGTGTTGCCCTCCTTGAGGGCGACGAGCAGCTTGCCGCCTTCGATGCGGTAGGCCGTGGCCTCGACGTGGGAGCCGCTGGCCAGGGGCGCGGCCTCATCAAGGAAGGCACGGGCGAAGGCGATGACCTTGTCGCCACGTACCTTGTTATAGCCCTGGCCTTTCTCGGCGCCACCTTCGTCGCTGATCGCGTCGGTGCCGTACAGGGCGTCGTACAGCGATCCCCAGCGGGCATTGGAGGCGTTGAGGGCGAAGCGCGCATTCATCACCGGCACCACCAGCTGCGGGCCAGCCATGCGGGCGATCTCTTCGTCGACGTTCTGGGTCGATGCCTGGAAATCCTCGGCTTGTGGCAGCAGGTAACCGATTTCCTGGAGGAAGCTTTTGTAAGCGGCGGCGTCGTGGGCCTGCCCCTGGCGTGCCTGGTGCCAGGCATCGATCTGGGCCTGCAGCGCGTCGCGCTTGGCCAGCAGGGCTTTGTTCTTCGGAGCGAGGTCGTTGATGATCTTTTCCGCACCCGCCCAGAACTGCTCGGCGTCGATGCCGGTCCCGGGAATGGCTTCGTCGTTGACGAAGTCGTACAGGACCTTGGCGACCTGAAGGCCACCGACTTGAACGTGTTCAGTCATTGCTTGCCTCACTCTGCTCAGCTATTTCGCTCATCGTATTAAGCCTGTGGCGCTTCTCTAAACACGGCACCAGTGCATGCCCAAGGGCGGCTGGGTGCGACCTGCCAGCTGGGCTGGCAAGCGATTGCGTATTTTCACAGGCGCCATGGCAGACATCGAAACGACGTTTGTAGTCCGCGCCGCCGAATACTACAGGACGCGCCGCGCTTGTGAAAACCAGACTAAAATCGTCGTTCTGCGACCAGTTGGTCGCGTAGGGTCACGCTGGGAGTAGGTATGTTCGCAAAAAACCTGATGATTGTTCCAGATAAATCTTAAAACAGTACACGATTTGTGTTGCGTTGCTCCTGCGGCAGGATGCCGCGCCTTGCCTATACTTTCCCGGCGCGCTGATTTTGCTCGCGATGACGGTTTACCCAAGAGGACGGGCTCGTGGATCATCTTGTACTCACTGTGATTGCCCCTGACAAGGCCGGCCAGGTCGAACGTATCGCCCAATGCATTGCCGAGCACAATGGCAACTGGCTGGAAAGCCGCATGTCGCGCATGGCCGGCCAGTTCGCGGGGATCTTGCGCGTGGCGGTGCCTGCCGAGTCATACGCTGGGCTGATCGCAGGGCTGCAAGCGCTGATCAGCCATGACATCCGGGTGCTGATCGCCGAAAGCGGCATCGAACCCTCCTGCACCTGGAAGCCGATCGCCATGGAGCTGGTCGGCAACGACCGTCCGGGTATCGTACGTGACATCACCCGGCTATTGGCCGAGCTGGGCGTCAACCTTGAGCGGTTCACCACGCAAGTGCTGCCGGCACCGATGAGCAGCGAGCCGCTGTTCCATGCCGATGCCCTGCTGGCATTGCCCCTGACCTTGTCGCTCGACACGCTGCAAGAGCGCCTGGAGGCCTTGGCCGATGACCTGATGGTAGAGTTGACGCTACGTCCACAGGAGTAGGGTGTTATCCCCTGACCGCGGGGACTGGCCTGTGGATAAGCTGGGGAGGCTTGGGGCCGGGCCAATGGACGCGTGGGCTGGCGGGCTTTGAGCAAAAAATACCCAAGACTCAGGTGCTTGTGCACAAAGCACGGGGACCAGGGTGTGGATAACCTCTGGAGACCTTGCTGCAGGCCACGAACGACATGGCCTGCAGAGTTTTGTGCGTTTTTTGATCAGCTGCGACGACGCAAACTGACCCAGGCATCCACACTGTAGAGGGCAAGGCCTGCCCAGATGAACATGAACGCCACCAAGGTGCTGGATGATAGATGCTCGCCAAACAGCAGTACCGCTTGCAGCAGCACCAGGGTCGGTGCCAGGTACTGCAAAAAGCCCAGGGTGGTGTAGGGCAGGTGGCGGGCGGCGGCGTTGAAGCACACCAGAGGCACCAGGGTCACGGGGCCGGCCGCTATCAGCCACAGTGCCTCGCTGCTGGTGTAGAAGTCCGCCTGGGCGCTGCCGGCGCTGGGGTGCATCAGCAGCCAGGCCGCGGCCAACGGCACCAGCATCCAGGTTTCCACGACCAGGCCCGGCAAGGCTGCCACCGGCGCCTGTTTGCGGATCAAGCCGTAGAAACCGAAGCTCAGCGCCAGTACCAGTGACACCCACGGCAAGCTGCCGACTTGCCATACCTGCTGGGCGACACCGAGCGTCGCCAGGCCGACGGCGACCCACTGCAGGCGGCGCAGGCGCTCACCCAGCAGTAGCATGCCCAGCAGGACGTTGATCAGCGGGTTGATGTAGTAGCCCAGGCTCGCTTCGAGCATTCGACCATTGTTCACCGACCACACATAGGTCAGCCAGTTGCCGGCGATCAGCGAGCCGCTCAGGGCGAGGATCGCCAGGCGGCGGGGGTTTTGTCGAAGCTCGCGCCACCAGCCTGGGTGTTTCCAGAAAAACAGCAGGATGGAGCCGAACAAGGCGGACCAGAGCACCCGGTGGACGATGATCTCGACCGCCGGGACGCTTTGCAATGCTTTGAAGTAGAGCGGGAACAGACCCCAGATGATGTAGGCCGTCAGGCCCAGGATGTACCCGCGACGCGGGTTTGCGGCGTGCATGTAGATTCCTTGCTTAGGTAGCTAAGTACAGCGACGCCTATTGTAGACAGACTAGCGTGGGCTTCTAGAACAATTTCAGCGGCGGCTCGTCCAGCGCGGCCATCTGTTCGCGCAGGGCGAGGATCTGGTCACCCCAGTAACGTTCCTGGCCAAACCACGGGAAGCTGCGCGGGAACGCCGGATCATCCCAGCGCCGCGCCAGCCAGGCGCTGTAGTGCAGCTGGCGTAGGGCCCGCAGGGGCTCGATCAGCGCCAGCTGACGCGGGTCGAAGTCGTGGAACTCGTTGTAGCCGTCCATCAGTTCGGCCAGTTGTCCCAGGCGCTCTTCGCGGCTGCCAGCGAGCATCATCCACAGGTCCTGCACGGCAGGGCCCATGCGACAGTCATCCAGGTCGACGATGTGATAGGCCTCGTCGCGGCACATCATGTTGCCTGGGTGGCAGTCGCCGTGCAGACGGATGACCTGGTGCGGGGTTCGGGCATAGGCGGCTTCGACCCGCTTGAGCACGTCGCGCGCCACTGACTCGAAGGCTGGCAGCAGGGCTTTGGGGACGAAGTTGCCGGTCAGCAGGGTTTCCAGCGAAGCGTGTCCGAAGTTACTGATGGTCAGTGCTTCGCGGTGCTCGAACGGTCGCGTGGCGCCTACGGCGTGCAGGCGGCCTAACAACTGACCCAGGCGATAGAGCTGATCGAGGTTGCCAGGCTCGGGCGCGCGACCGCCACGGCGCGGGAACAGCGTGAAGCGAAAGCCTGCGTGCTCGAACAGGGTCTGGCCCTGATGCTGCAATGGCGCAACGACCGGGACCTCGCAGTCGGCCAGTTCGGCGCTGTACTGGTGCTCCTCGAGAATCGCGGCATCGCTCCAGCGCCCGGGGCGGTAAAACTTGGCGATCAGCGGCTGCTCCCCTTCGATGCCGATCTGATAGACCCGGTTCTCATAGCTGTTCAATGCCAGGACCCGGGCATCGCTGAGAAAGCCCAGGCTCTCCACGGCGTCCAGGACCAGGTCGGGGGTGAGGGTGTCGAAGGGGTGGGACATGGTCGTTCCTGATCGTGGGGTTAGGCCATGGTATCCCAAGATGAGGTGGACAAACGCATTGTGGGGAACCGTCCAGCCTTTAGCTGGGGCGAGGGCCGCGGGCGTAAGCCGGCCCGCTAACGAACCCGGCCTACACCGGTACCCCAAGCAACACATACGAAGGATGAAACTGCGCCCGCAACTGAGCCCCCACGCCGACCTGCCGCCCCTGCAGCCATTGCGCCTCGGCGAAGGCGCAGAGGGTCTGGCCGTTGTCCAGCATCAGGCGCACTTCGCTGGGGCCTTCGCTGTCTGCCAGAAGATCGACGACCCTGGCGTGCAGACAGTTGCAGTCATCGCTGGGCGGATCATCCGCGCCGAGCAGTTCCACCCAGCCGGCCTTGAGCAGGGCCACTACCCGGGTGCCAGGCACCAGCTCCAGGCGTTCAGTGCTGTCGTGGGTGATCAGGGCATCGATCCGCAGCTCGCGGGAAAGCGCCAGGCGGACGCGGTCATGGCGACCTTCACGGCGCAGCTCGATGACTTCGCCTTGCAACTGATTGCGCGCGCTGGTGCGCAGCATCAGGCGGCCGAGCAGGTCAAGGTCGCTGGCGTCTTCGGCGGCTTCGAGGAACTGTGCCTGCAGCGCCTGGAGGCGCTGATACAGGCGCAGCACGCGCTCGCCTTCGCTGGACAACCGGGCCCCGCCACCGCCGCGACCCCCGGTGCTGCGTTCGACCAGCGGCGTGGCCGCCAGGTTGTTGAGCTCATCGATGGCATCCCAGGCGCCTTTGTAGCTGATGCCGGCAGCCTTGGCCGCGCGGGTGATCGAGCCTTGCTCGGCGATGTGCTGCAGCAAGGCGATGCGTTGCGGACGGCGGGCAATGTGCTGGGTGAGCAGAAGCGGCAAGGACATGATCTGGGCAGGCTCGATCGAAGACCCCCCGACGTTGCCGCCCCCTAAAGGGTAAGTCAAGTCAAGCCTTGTCAGGCTTGGGGGTACGCGCCAGGCAGTAGACATCGACCCGGCGCGCACCGGCCTGGCGCAGCAGGCTGGCCAGGGCCTGGGCGGTGGCGCCGGTGGTCAGCACGTCGTCGACCAGCGCCAGGTGCAGGCCATCGAGGGCTTCGGCGCGGCCCAGGCGAAACGCCTGGCGCAGGTTGCGCTGCCGCGCGCGGGCATCGAGCGCCTGCTGCGCCGGTGTCTCGCGCGAGCGCTGGAGCAAATGCTCGTCACAGGGGATATCCAGTTGGGCGCTCAGCCAGCGCGCGAGCATGCCGGCCTGGTTGAAGCCGCGCTGGCGCAGTCGACGCCGGGCCAGGGGCACAGGCAACAGCCGGTCAGGACGGGGCAGGCCCTCGGCAAAGCGGTGCTGCAAGCCGTTGCCTTGCAGGTGCGCGAGCAACCGGCCCAATGGCCATTGGCTGTTGTGCTTGAACCGAGTAATCAACGCGTCGACCGGAAACCCGTAGTGCCAGAGGGCCTCGACCCGTTCATACGCCGGCCGACGGCGGCTGCACTGGCCGCAGGTGAGGTCGCGCATGGGCAACGGCAGCGCACAGACCTGGCACTGCTCGTCCAGCCAGGGCAGCTCCGTTTCGCAGGCGCTGCACAAGGGGTAGGTCTGATCCGCCCCTGCATCGCAGAGCAAGCAGGATTGACTACTATTTGTACACTTGTAAACCAGTGCTCTTAACCAAGGTTGACAGTGCATTAGGCTTCCTCGACTATGCGCCTTATCCGTGATGCGCTGGCGGGCTTTCCTGTCCCGGCGCCAGTCAGAGCCTAAACAAGGAAACGCCGATGAGCGCCAGCACAACTGCTACAACACGTCACGATTGGTCGCTGGACGAGGTCCGGGCGCTGTTCCAGCAACCCTTCAACGACTTGCTGTTCCAGGCGCAGTCCGTGCATCGCGCGCACTTCGACCCCAATCGCGTGCAGGTCTCGACCTTGCTGTCGATCAAGACCGGCGCCTGCCCTGAAGATTGCAAATATTGTCCGCAGTCCGGCCACTACAACACCGGCCTGGAAAAACAGAAGCTGATGGAAGTGCAGAAAGTGCTGGAGGAGGCCGCCCGGGCCAAGGCCATTGGCTCGACGCGTTTCTGCATGGGGGCGGCCTGGAAGCACCCGTCCGCCAAGGACATGCCCTACGTGCTGCAGATGGTCAAAGGGGTAAAGGCCCTGGGCCTGGAAACCTGCATGACCCTGGGCAAGCTCGACCAAGAGCAGACCCAGGCCCTGGCCGAGGCCGGGCTGGACTACTACAACCACAACCTGGATACCTCGCCGGAGTTCTACGGCAGCATCATCACCACCCGCACCTACGGCGAACGCCTGCAGACCCTGGCCTATGTGCGTGACGCGGGGATGAAGATCTGCTCGGGGGGCATCCTGGGCATGGGCGAGTCGCTGGACGACCGCGCCGGGCTACTGATCCAGCTGGCCAACCTGCCGGAGCATCCCGAGTCGGTGCCGATCAACATGCTGGTCAAGGTCGCTGGCACGCCGCTGGAGAATGCCGAGGAGGTCGACCCCTTCGACTTCATCCGCATGCTCGCCGTGGCGCGGATCCTCATGCCCATGTCCCACGTGCGCCTGTCGGCCGGCCGTGAGGCGATGAACGAGCAGATGCAGGCCCTGGCCTTCATGGCCGGCGCCAACTCGATCTTCTATGGCGAGAAACTCCTGACCACCGCCAACCCGCAGGCGGACAAGGACATGCAGCTGTTCAAGCGCCTGGGCATCCAGCCCGAAGCCCGCGAGGAGCACGCTGACGAAGTGCACCAGGCGGCCATCGAGCAGGCGCTGGTCGAGCAACGCAGCAGCGAGCTGTTCTACAACGCCGCGTCGGCCTGAGCATGGCCTTCGACCTGGCGGCGCGCCTGGCCGAGCGCCGCGCCGCGGACCTCTACCGGCAACGGCCACTGCTGCAGACGCCGCAGGGGCCTGAGGTGGTGGTCGACGGCCAGCCGTTGCTGGCCTTCTGCAGCAACGATTACCTGGGCTTGGCCAATCACCCCGAGGTGGTCGCCGCCTGGCGGGCCGGTGCCGAGCGCTGGGGCGTCGGTGGCGGCGCCTCGCACCTGGTGATCGGCCACAGCGCCCCGCACCATGAGCTGGAAGAGGCACTGGCCGAGCTGACCGGACGACCGCGGGCGCTGCTGTTTTCCACCGGCTACATGGCCAACCTGGGCGCGCTCACGGCGCTGGTGGGGCAGGGCGACACGGTGCTGCAGGATCGCCTCAACCATGCCTCGCTGCTGGACGCCGGCCTGCTCAGCGGTGCACGCTTCAATCGCTACCTGCACAACGATGTCGCCAGCCTGCAGAGCCGTTTGCACAAGGCGGTCGGCAACACCCTGGTGGTCACCGACGGTGTGTTCAGCATGGACGGTGACCTGGCCGACCTCCCGGGGCTATCCGGCGTGGCGCGGGCGCGCGACGCCTGGCTGATGGTCGACGACGCCCACGGGCTGGGTACGCTGGGGCGCCATGGCGGGGGGATCGTCGAGCACTTCGGCCTGGGCATCGATGAGGTACCGGTATTGATCGGCACCCTGGGCAAGGCGTGCGGCACGGCGGGCGCCTTCGTGGCCGGCAGCGACGCGCTGATCGAGACCCTGGTGCAGTTCGCCCGTCCCTACATCTACACCACCAGCCAGCCCCCGGCGCTGGCCTGCGCGACCTTGAAAAGCCTGCAGTTGCTGCGTCGCGAGCATTGGCGTCGCGAGCACCTGGCCGCGCTGATCCGCCAGTTTCGCGAAGGTGCGCGGCAGTTGGGCCTGCAACTGATGGAGAGCCAGACGCCGATCCAGCCAATCCTGATCGGTGACAGTGCACGGGCCTTGCGCCTCTCGCAGCTGCTGCGCGCGCGCGGTCTGTTGGTGACCGCCATCCGCCCGCCCACCGTGCCGGCCGGCAGCGCGCGCCTGCGGGTGACCTTGAGCGCGGCGCACAGTCAGGCGCAGGTGCAGCTATTGTTGAATGCATTGGCCGAGTGTTATCCACTGCTGGAGCCCGCTGATGCGTAATCGACTTATCCTGCTGCCCGGCTGGGGTCTGGGCACTGCCGCCCTGGAACCCCTGGCCGCCAGCCTGCGCGCCCAGGATACGCGCCTGCAGGTCGAACTGGCGCCCCTGCCGGAACTGGCCGAGGCCGATGTTTCGGCCTGGCTCGATCGTCTTGATCGGACGCTGCCCGCCGACACCTGGCTAGGTGGCTGGTCCTTTGGCGGCATGCTCGCCAGCCTGCTGGCCGAACGCCGCGGCGATCACTGTTGCGGTTTGCTGACCTTGGCCAGCAACCCCAGCTTCGTTGCCCGACCCGATTGGCCCCATGGCATGGCGCCGGACACCTTCGGCACCTTCCTGGACGGTTGCCGCAGCCATCCCCAGGTGACCTTGAAGCGCTTCCGCTCCCTGTGCAGCGAGGGTGCGCAGATGCCGCGCACGCTGATGCGCCAGCTGGGCATCGGAGTACCGGACACTGACCCGTTGTACCTGGCCAATGGGCTTGAGGTGCTGGCGCGGCTGGACACCCGCGCCGCCCTTGAACGCTACACGGGACCGCAACTGCACCTGTTCGCCGGCGCTGATGCGCTGGTGCCGGCGGAGGCTTCCCAGGCCCTGAGCGACCTGTTGCCGGACGTGGAAGTCGGGCTGGTCGAAGACAGCGCCCACGCCTTCCTCCTGGAATATCCACAGGAATTGGCGGCGGGCATCAAGAGTTTCCTGCATGAGAGTGGTGATGACTGATCTTTCCCGCCCCCCGCTACCCGGCGCGCTGCCCGACAAACGCCAGGTGGCGGCCTCGTTCTCTCGCGCCGCCGCCAGTTACGACAGTGTGGCGGCGTTGCAGCGCGCGGTCGGCGAAGCGCTGCTCGAACAGTTGCCCGAGGCCCTGCTGCCCCAGCGCTGGCTAGACCTGGGCAGTGGCACCGGGCATTTCAGCCGGCGGCTGGCGGCGCGTTATCCCCAGGCGGCCGGCGTCGCGGTCGACATCGCCGAAGGCATGTTGCGCCATGCCCGCGGCGCGGGGGGCGCGCTGCACCATGTGGCCGGCGACGCCGAGCGACTGCCGCTGCGCGATGGCAGCATGGAACTGGTGTTTACCAGCCTGGCGGTGCAATGGTGCAGCCAGTTTGGCGCCGTGCTGCAGGAAGCGCGCCGGGTGTTGCGCCCGGGCGGCGTGCTGGCCTTCAGCAGCCTGTGTGTCGGCACCCTGCAGGAACTGCGCGACAGCTGGCAGGTGGTCGATGGGGGGGTGCATGTCAACCGCTTCCGCAGGTTTGAGGACTACCAGCGACTGTGCAGCGACAGCGGCTTGCAGGTGCTCGGCCTGCAACGCCAGGCCCAGGTCTTGCACTATCCGGATGTGCGTAGCCTCACTCATGAGCTCAAGGCGCTTGGCGCCCACAACCTCAACCCGGGCCGTCCCGCTGGGCTCACCGGGCGTGCGCGCATGCAAGGGCTGCTGCAGGCCTACGAGCAGTTCCGCGAGCCGCTGGGGCTGCCAGCCACCTATCAGGTGGTCTATGGTGTGCTGCGCAAGCCACTGGCAGAAGGGGCGTGAGATGAACCCGGGCTATTTCATCGCGGGTACCGATACCGACGTCGGCAAGACCACAGTAGCCGCCGGGCTGCTGCGTGCTGCGCGGCTCAATGGCCTGAGCACGCTCGGCGCCAAGCCGGTGGCCTCCGGTTGCAGCGTGACCGCCAAGGGCTTGCGCAATGCCGATGCCCTGGCGCTGATCGACGAAAGTTCGGTCAAGCTGCCCTATGAGCAGGTCAACCCTTTCGCGTTCGAGCCGGCCATCGCACCGCACCTGGCGGCGCGGGAGGCTGGCGTGTCCTTGGACGTACCGGCCTTGCTGGGCTCGATGCGCCTGATACTGTCCCAGGGTGCCGACTTCACCTTGATCGAAGGGGCTGGCGGCTGGCGGGTGCCGTTGTCCGACCGGGCCAACCTCTCCGACCTTGCCATCGCCCTCGAGCTACCCGTGATTCTGGTGGTCGGGGTACGCCTGGGCTGTATCAACCATGCGCTACTCAGCGCCGAGGCCATCGCCCGTGACGGCTTGCAGCTGGCGGGCTGGGTGGCCAACATCATCGAGCCACGCACCTCGCGGCTGGAAGAAAACCTCGCCACCCTGGCCGAGCGCCTGCCTGCGCCGTGCCTGGGACGGGTGCCCAAGCTCAAGCCGGCCAGTGCCGACGCGGTTGCCGCCTACTTGCAACTGGATTTGCTGGACTGATTGGCGTCATACAAGCGGTTCTGGCCTATCAAGTGGCACAAGGCTATTAGTGTTTTTTACGGGCTTTTATGGCGAGCGCTGCTTTAATTAGGGTTGAGGTTTGTAGCGCCCTTGAGACCGAGCGCAGCCCGTGCGGCGCATCGCGGCACAAGGCCGCTCTCACATTTGCGATGTGCCATGGCCTGTGGGATTGGGGTTGTTAGCCTTAGTGCATGTCGAAAGGTTGCATGAGGGGCTCTTGCGGTCACCTCGATATCTTTGTCGTACAAACAAGGCTAAAAGCTCGGTCTATCAGGCCATGGTACGTTGCAACAAATGTGGGAGCGGCCTTGTGCCGCGAAGCGCCGCGCGGGCGGCGCTCGATCGCAAGGGCGCTGCAAGACTCAAGACATGCACCAGCGCGAAGCGCCGCGCGGGCGGCGCTCGATCGCAAGGGCGCTGCAAGACTCAAGACATGCACCGCCGCGAAGCGCCGCGCGGGCGGCGCTCGATCGCAAGGGCGCTGCAAGACCCAAGACATGCACCAGCGCGAAGCGCCGCGCGGGCGGCGCTCGATCGCAAGGGCGCTGCAAGACTCAAGACATGCACCAGCGCGAAGCGCCGCGCGGGCGATCGATCAGAACGCCATAGCACATCAAAGACCTGCCTCTGACCAAACCGTCGCCTTCGACGACGTAAATGCCCTCCAGCCTATACCTTGACAACTTTTCGACTTAAACGTAAGTTTCAAACACTTGTTTGACCGAAAGCCGCCAAGCGCTGCTCGGTGTAATGCGGTCTTCCTACCCGGACTCATCAGCTGAGGTTCATCGCTATGCCTGATTACAAAGCCCCCTTGCGTGATATTCGCTTCGTTCGCGACGAATTGCTCGGCTATGAAGCGCACTATCAGAGCCTGCCGGGTTGCCAGGACGCTACGCCCGACATGGTCGACGCGATCCTCGAGGAGGGCGCGAAATTCTGTGAACAGGTGTTGGCTCCGCTCAACCGTGTCGGCGACCTGGAAGGCTGCACCTGGAGCGAAACGGGCGTAAAGACCCCGACCGGCTTCAAGGAAGCCTACAAGCAGTTCGTCGAAGGCGGCTGGCCGAGCCTGGCCCATGACGTCGACCACGGCGGCCAAGGCCTGCCTGAGTCCCTGGGCCTGGCGATCAGCGAAATGGTCGGTGGTGCGAACTGGTCATGGGGCATGTACCCTGGCCTGTCCCATGGCGCGATGAACACCATCTCCGAGCATGGCACTGCCGAGCAACAGGACACCTACCTGACCAAGCTGGTGACCGGCGAGTGGACCGGCACCATGTGCCTGACCGAGCCGCATTGCGGCACCGATCTGGGCATGCTGCGCACCAGGGCCGAGCCACAGGCTGATGGTTCCTACAAGGTCAGCGGCACCAAGATCTTCATTTCGGCCGGTGAGCACGACATGGCCGACAACATCGTCCACATCGTCCTGGCCCGCCTGCCCGATGCGCCGGCCGGCACCAAGGGTATTTCCCTGTTCATCGTGCCCAAGTTCCTGCCTACCGCCGAGGGCGGCGCTGGCGAGCGCAACGGCGTGAGCTGCGGTTCCCTGGAACACAAGATGGGCATCCACGGCAACGCGACCTGCGTGATGAACTTCGACGCGGCCACCGGCTACCTGATCGGCCCGGCGAACAAGGGCCTGAACTGCATGTTCACCTTCATGAACACCGCTCGCCTGGGCACCGCGCTGCAAGGCCTGGCCCACGCCGAGGTGGCGTTCCAGGGTGGCCTGAAATACGCCCGCGACCGCCTGCAGATGCGTTCGCTGACCGGCCCGAAGGCACCGGACAAAGCGGCCGACCCGATCATCGTCCACCCGGACGTGCGGCGCATGTTGCTGACCATGAAGGCCTTCGCCGAAGGCAACCGCGCCATGGTCTACTTCACCGCCAAGCAGGTGGATATCCTCAAGTACAGCCAGGATGAAGAAGAACGCAAGAAGGCCGATGCCCTGCTGGCGTTCATGACCCCGATCGCCAAGGCGTTCATGACTGAAGTCGGTTTCGAGGCGGCCAACCACGGCGTGCAGATCTACGGCGGCCACGGCTTCATCGCCGAATGGGGCATGGAGCAGAACGTTCGCGACAGCCGTATCTCCATGCTGTACGAAGGCACCACCGGTATCCAGGCCCTCGACCTGCTGGGCCGCAAGGTGCTGATGACCCAGGGCGAGGCACTCAAGGGCTTCACCAAGATCGTGCACAAGTTCTGCCAGGGGCAGGAAGGCAACGAAGCCGTGAAGGAATTCGTCGAGCCGCTGGCGCAGTTGAACAAGGAATGGGCCGAACTGACCATGAAGGTCGGCATGGCCGCCATGAAGGACCGCGAAGAAGTCGGCGCCGCCTCGGTGGACTACCTGATGTACTCCGGCTACGTCTGCCTGGCCTACTTCTGGGCCGACATCGCCCGCCTGGCCGCCGAAAAGCTGGCTGCCGGCACCAGCGAGGAGGCGTTCTACACCGCCAAGTTGCAGACCGCGCGGTTCTACTTCCAGCGCATCCTGCCGCGCACCCGTACGCATGTGGCAACCATGCTGTCCGGCGCCAGTAACCTGATGGCCATGGACGAAGAGCACTTCGGCCTTTCCTACTAAGCCGCACCGCTGTTGAAAAAGCCGCCTGCCCTCACCGGCAGGCGGTTTTTTGTCTTGGGCGCGAAAAAATCCAAGCCCCATCCCCCGAACCAGCCATGTCAGTCACGCGTGACTATAGTTGACTATATGGTCGCGTGATGACCCTATGTCTCGCAAAAGTTGTTCGGTTACACTGCTGCTAATGCCGCGGTCCATCCGGGCCGCTCCGCCCTACTAGCGAGAGGTAGCCATGGCCGACTATAAAGCGCCCCTGCGCGATATGCGCTTCGTCCTCAATGAAGTCTTCGAGGTGTCCAGGCTGTGGGCGCAAGTGCCCGCCTTGGCCGAAACGGTGGATGAAGACACGGCCATGGCCGTGCTGGAAGAGGCGGGCAAAGTCACCAGCAAGGGCATCGCGCCGCTGAGCCGCAGCGCGGATGAAGAAGGGTGCCACTGGGACAACGGCGCGGTGCGCACGCCCGCCGGCTTCATCGATGCCTACAAAACCTATGCCGAGGGTGGCTGGGTCGGGGTGGGCGGTGATCCGGTCTATGGGGGCATGGGCATGCCCAAGGTGATCTCCGCCCAGGTCGAGGAAATGGTCAACGCTTCGAGCCTGGCCTTCGGCCTCTATCCAATGCTGACCGCCGGCGCTTGCCTGTCGATCAATGCCCATGCCAGTGAAGAACTCAAGGCCAAGTACCTGCCGAACATGTATGCCGGCATCTGGGCCGGCTCCATGTGCCTGACCGAGCCTCACGCCGGCACCGACCTTGGCATCATCCGCACCAAGGCTGAACCCCAGGCCGACGGCAGCTACAAGGTCAGTGGTACGAAGATCTTCATCACCGGCGGCGAGCACGACCTGACCGAGAACATCATCCACCTGGTGTTGGCCAAGCTGCCCGACGCGCCGGCTGGCCCCAAGGGCATCTCGCTGCTGCTGGTGCCCAAGTTCCTGGTCAACGCCGACGGCAGCCTGGGCGCGCGCAACCCGGCGAACTGCGGCTCGATCGAACACAAGATGGGCATCCAGGCATCCGCCACCTGTGTGATGAACTTCGATGAAGCGGTCGGCTACCTGGTCGGCGAGCCGAACAAAGGCCTGGCGGCCATGTTCACCATGATGAACTACGAGCGCCTGGGCGTGGGCATCCAGGGCCTGGCCTCGGCCGAGCGCTCCTACCAGAACGCCATCGAGTATGCCCGTGACCGTCTGCAGAGCCGCGCCCCGACCGGCCCGCAAGCCGAGGACAAGGCGGCTGACCCGATCATCGTCCACCCCGACGTGCGCCGCATGCTACTGACCATGAAAGCCCTTAATGAAGGGGGGCGTGCCTTCTCGACCTACGTGGCGATGCAGTTGGACACCGCCAAGTTCAGCGAGGACCCGGCCGCGCGCAAGCGTGGCGAAGATCTGGTCGCCCTGCTGACGCCGGTGGCCAAGGCGTTTCTCACTGACCTGGGGCTGGAAAGCACGGTGCATGGCCAGCAAGTCTTCGGCGGCCACGGTTATATCCGTGAGTGGGGCCAGGAGCAGCTGGTGCGTGATGTGCGCATCACACAGATCTACGAGGGCACCAACGGCATCCAGGCGCTCGACCTCATGGGCCGCAAGGTAGTTGGCCGCGGCGGTGCGTTGTACCGTCTGTTCGCCGATGAGATCCGCCAGTTCATTGCCAGCGCCGACAGTGACTTCGCCGAGTTCGTTGAACCCTTGGGTGCTGCGCTGGAGCAGCTCGATGGCGTCACCGACTGGGTGCTGGATCGCGCCAAGGACAACCCGAACGAAATCGGCGCGGCCTCGGTGGAGTACCTGCACGCCTTTGGCTACACCGCCTATGCCTATATGTGGGCGCTGATGGCCCGCACGGCCTTGGCGCATCAGGGCGAGGATGACTTCTATGCCGCCAAGCTCGGCACCGCGCGCTTCTACTTCGCCCGCCTGCTGCCGCGTATCCATTCGTTGGTGGCGTCGGTAAGGGCGGGGAGCGAGTCGTTGTACCTGCTGGATGAAGGACAATTCTGACATCTTTAGTGATTTGTAAGCATTCTCTTACATGCCGTGGTGACTTTTCGCCCCTATCTTAAGATTGGATCCATAGGTAATCTTTCTCACATGGACGAAGCGCAGGAAGCGCGAAGGACAGAACAAGGACACGTAGGATTCCTACCAGGAAGGTGGGGCGATAAGGATGTCAGGGAAACAGTCTAGAGAACCCCGCTTCGGCGGGGTTTTCTTTATGCGCGCGTTTTGTCAGCCGAGTACGTCCAAGGGGGTCACGCCGAGTGGCCGCGGATCGCTCTCCTCCTCCAGCAACGTGCGCAGTAGCTCCACGGAGGCCTGCTGGCGTTGCGCATCGCGAAACACCAGGCCGACCTTCAGTGGCACTCTTGGCTCGCTCAGAGGCTTCCACAGCAGTGCCTGTTCATCTTCAGCCGCTTCCTTGGCCCGCCCGGGCAGGATGGTCGCCAGGGCCGTGTGACCCAGGCTGTCGAGAATCCCGGCCATGTTGTTCATTTCCGCCTGGACTTGTGGCCGACGTCCCAGGGCGGCCAGCTGGGCCTGCCAGATCTGGCGGATCTGAAACTCCTCGCCGAGCATCAGCATGGGCAGTTCAGCCGCCTGCCTGATCGAGACCTTCTTGAATTCCTTCAGGGGATGCGTATTAGGGATGACAAGCTGCAGCTCATCTTCGTACAACAGCAAACCATGCAACCCCGGCTGGCGTGGCGGCAGGTAGCTGATGCCAATATCCAGGCTGCCATTGAGCAGACGCCGTTCGATCTCCAACCCGGACAGTTCGTAGATCTGTACCACGAGATGTGGCTGGGCCTTGCGTACGCGCTCCAGCAGTCGTGGCACCAGGCTTGGCCTTACGGTGCGCAGCACGCCAATGGCCAGCGTGCGCAACGACTGGCCCTTGAAGCTGCCCAAGGCTTCACGGGCGCGCTGCAGACCATCAAGCAGCGGCAGGGCGTGGTTGTACAGGGTGTGTGCGGCGAGGGTTGGCAGCAGGCGCTTGTTGCTGCGCTCGAACAGGCTGACATCCAGACTGTGTTCGAGCTGGCGTATCTGTTGCGAGAGCGCCGGCTGGGACAGCGACAGGCGCTCGGCGGCGCGGCCGACATGACCCTCTTCATACACCGCGACGAAGTAACGCAGTTGACGAAAATCCATAAGAGATACTTATTGAAAATGCTCGAAAATCCAAATGGCTCCAGGCCATTGGGAGGCCTAGTCTATCCCGTATTCCGGTGCCTTACAGGGTCAGCATGGGCCACACGTAAGCCCGGATAAGAATGGATTTTAGATAGGCAAGGCAAAAAATCAGTTTTCAGCTGATAAGCAGTATTTCCTGGCACATGACCGGGCCTTGGCACCTGATACCCTGATTCGTTGGAGCCTGCATGAACCTGTTCAACCTGCGCCGACACGCCCCTGTTGTCGTCGAGCGCGAGCCTGTGGCTGTGACCGCGCCCGATGCGCTGCTGTCGCGCGACCGCCTGATGCCGAGCATCGAGCGCGCCGCGCAGGTCTTCGTGCGTGGCCAGGGTTCCTGGTTATGGGACAACGAAGGCCATGCCTACCTGGACTTCACCCAGGGCTGCGCGGTCAACAGCCTGGGCCATAGCCCCAGCGTGCTGGTCAAGGCGCTGGCCAGCCAGGCGCAGGCGCTGATCAATCCGGGCGCCGGCTTTCACAGCCGTGGCCTGCTGACGCTGGTCAATCGCCTGTGCCAGAGTACCGGCAGCGACCAGGCCTATCTGCTCAACAGCGGCGCCGAAGCCTGCGAAGGCGCGATCAAGCTGGCACGCAAATGGGGCCAGCTGCACCGCAACGGCGCCTACCACATCATCACGGCCAGCCACAGTTGCCATGGCCGCAGCCTGGGCGCGCTGTCGGCGTCCGACCCCTCGCCGTGCAACCGCTGCGAACCAGGCCTGCCGGGCTTCAGCAAGATCCCGTTCAACGACCTCGAAGCACTGCACGCGGCGGTAGACTCGTGCACGGTGGCGATCATGCTCGAGCCGATCCAGGGCGAGGCCGGGGTGATCCCGGCGACCCAGGCGTACCTCAAGGGGGTCGAGCGCCTGTGCCGCGAACTGGGCATCCTGCTGATCCTCGATGAGGTGCAGACCGGGATCGGGCGCTGCGGCGCGCTGCTGGCCGAGCAAACCTATGGCGTGCGCGCCGACATCATCACCTTGGGCAAGGGCCTGGGTGGCGGCGTGCCGCTGGCAGCCCTGCTGGCGCGCGGCACCGCGTGCTGCGCCGAGCCAGGCGAATTGGAGGGCAGCCATCATGGCAACGCCCTGATGAGCGCGGCGGGGTTGGCCGTGCTGGAAACCGTGCTGGAGCCGGGTTTCTTCGAGCAGGTGCAGGACAGCGGTCGGCATTTGCGCGATGGCCTGAGCCGCCTGGCCGGGCGCTACGGCCAGGGTGAAGTGCGAGGGCAAGGCCTGCTCTGGGCATTGCACCTGCGTGAAGACATGGCCCAGGCGCTGGTCCAGGCCGCCTTGGACGAAGGGCTGCTGCTCAACGCAGCGCAGGCCGACGTGGTGCGTTTCTCGCCGGCGTTGACCGTTAGCAAGGGCAATATCGACGAGATGCTCTTGCGCCTGGCCCGCGCCTTCGCCCGCCTGCATGCTCGCCAGCACAGCCGCCGCGAGGTGCCGGCCTGAGCCGCGCGGCGCTTTGCTTTATCGGAATTTGAACGAACCGTCTCGCGTTCCTGCGCATCGCCCCTGGCCTGGAGTCTTTTGGTCAGGGGCGTTTTTTTTGGTTTTCAAGGCTTAAGTAGGGTGGCGCCCTTGAGATTGAGCGCCCCAGGACGCAAGCCCTACGCTCCCGTGGCGGAACCTCTGATCCGTGCGTGTAGTCATTGATACTACTCACCTGAGGAATGCTTCCATGGACCTGATCCGCATCATCATCGCCATCCTCCTTCCGCCACTGGGCGTGTTCCTGCAGGTCGGCTTTGCGGGCGCCTTCTGGTTGAACATCCTGCTGACCTTGCTGGGCTATATCCCAGGGATCGTGCATGCGGTGTACATCATCGCCAAGCGCTGAGGCGAGGGCTCGGTTTGTAGGCGTATTCGGGTCGCAAGGACCTTGCAGTACTCAGCCCCTGCCCAGCACCCTGCAATAGAACCGCCACTCCTCCTCCAGCGCATGGGCCAGGTTGTCCGCCTTGCGGAACCCATGTCGTTCGCCAGCGTAGAAATGCCCTTCGGCCTCGACGCCATTGGCCTGCAGTGCGGCCAGCATGCTTCGGGTCTGCGCGGGGACCACCACGGCATCCAGTTCTCCCTGGAAGAAGATCACAGGCGCCGTGATCCGCGCCGCATGCATCAGCGGCGTGCGCTGGCGGTAGCGCTCGGCATCGACATCGGGGTCACCGATCAGCCAGTCCAGATAATCACCTTCGAACTTGTGTGTGTCGCGGGCCAGGGCGACAGGGTCGCTGACGCCATAGAGGCTGGCGCCGCCACGGAACACGTCGTGGAAGGCCAGGGCGCACAAGGTGGTATAGCCGCCCGCACTGCCGCCGCGGATGAAGGCCTTGTCGGGGTCGATGAGGCCTTCGCTGGCCAGGTGTGCCACAGCGGCGCAGGCATCCTCGACATCGATTTCGCCCCAGCGCAGGTGCAGGGCCTGGCGATAGGCGCGGCCATAGCCGCTGCTGCCGCGATAGTTGAGGTCGGCCACGGCGAAGCCGCGGTGGGTCCAGTACTGGATGCGGGGATCGAGGACCGGGTAGCAGGCCGAGGTCGGCCCACCGTGGATGAACACCACCAGCGGTGAAAGGCCTTCTTCCTTCATGGCCGGGTAGAAAAAGCCATGGGCAATGCCGTCGCCGCTGGGATAGCTGATCGGGTGCGGGCGGCTGACGCGCTCCGGGGGCAGGACCTGACCACCACCGGCCAGGACCTTGACCGTCTGCTGGTCGCGGGCAATCGCGATGACGGCCGGGGGGCTGACGGGCGATGCCGCGATGGCGTACACCTGCGTGGCATCCATCGCCAGGCTGCGCAGGCGGCTGTAGTCCCCTGCCATGTGCTGCAGGCTGCCATCGCTCTGGCGCAAGGCGAGCTGGCCGACACCGTCCTCGAACCAGCTGGCCAGATACGCGTCAGGCCCCAGCGCCAGCCAGGTGCTGGCGCCTAGCTGCCAGGGCGCGGCGGCATGGTCGCCCGCGGCGGCGGGTAACGCCTGCCAGTGGCCATCGACCTCACCCCAAGGCTGCCAGAAGCCATTGCGATCGGACAGGCAGTAGAGCCGGCCCTCGGGATCGAAACGCGGTTGCTGCAGGGATTGCTCCGACTCGCCATCACCGGCGACGCAACGCACCGGGCCCCACTGACCGCTGGCCTCGCGCTCACGGCAGAGCAGGCGCGTGCGGGTCCAGGGCTGGGCGGGGCGGTCCCACTCGATCCAGGCGAGGCGCAGGCCGTCATCGCTCAGCGTAGGCGAGGCATAGAAGTCGGCACCTTCGGCCAGGACGATTCGCCCATGTTCGGCGATGGCCACGAGGCGGTGATCCACGCCTTGTTCAGCATGGGTTTCCTCCACCGCCAGGACCTGGCCGTCATGCCACTGCAGATCGCCGTAGCGGCAGTCGCCCTGGGACAGGGCGCGCGGCGCGCCACCCGAGAGGTCCTGGGTATAGAGCTGCTGGTCTGTCTCGTTGACGAACACCAGGCCGTCGCCGCCCAGGCAGAAGCTGCCGCCGCCATATTCGTAGACCCGACTGCGCACACTGAAGCCGTCCGGGGTCAGGCAACGAGGCTGCTGCCGTTGCCAGTGCCAGATGCGGCAGGCACCATCGGCGGGACGGAATTCGTTCCAGAACAGGCCGGCAGCGCCGACCTTGAGTTCGGCATAGTCGGTACCGGCCGCGACGGCCTGGGTGGCACTGAAGGCTTCAGCCGCGGACGATGACACGGGAGTTTCGCTCATTGCGGAAGGTCAGCTCTTCGATGGCAAGGTGGGCGTGTTCTGCCTCCTCGCGGGCCTTGAGGATGATGCCGTGGTCGGCCGACTTGGCGCACACCGGGTCGGCCTTGCTGGCATCGCCGGTAAGCATGAAGGCCTGGCAGCGGCAGCCGCCGAAGTCCTTCTCCTTCTCGTCGCACGAGCGGCAGGGCTCGGGCATCCAGTCATAACCGCGGAAGCGGTTGAAGCCGAAGGAGTCGTACCAGATGTGCTGCATGCTGTGCTCGCGCACATTGGGAAACTGCACCGGCAACTGCCGGGCGCCATGGCAGGGCAGGGCGGTACCGTCGGGCGTCACGGTGAGGAAGATGCTGCCCCAGCCGTTCATGCAGCCCTTGGGACGTTCTTCGTAGTAATCCGGGGTGACGAAGATCAGCTTGCAGGGGTTGCCGGCGGCCTTGAGCTTTTCGCGGTACTCGTTGGTGATGCGCTCGGCACGCTCCAGTTGCGCACGGGTCGGCAGCAGGCCGGCACGGTTGAGGTGCGCCCAACCGTAGAACTGGCAGGTGGCGAGCTCGACGAAGTCGGCTTCCAGGGCGATGCACAGCTCGATGATGCGGTCGATCTTGTCGATGTTGTGCCGGTGGGTGACGAAGTTCAGCACCATCGGATAACCGTGGGCCTTCACCGCCCGGGCCATCTCAAGCTTCTGCGCGAAGGCTTTCTTCGAACCGGCCAGCAGGTTGTTCACCTGCTCGTCGCTGGCTTGGAAACTGATCTGGATATGATCCAGCCCGGCCTGCTTGAACGCGGCGATCTTCTGTTCGGTGAGGCCGATGCCGGAGGTGATCAGGTTGGTGTAGAACCCGAGCCGACGGCCCTCGCCGATCAGTTCGGCAAGGTCCTGGCGCACCAGCGGCTCGCCGCCGGAAAAGCCCAGTTGCGCGGCGCCCATCTCGCGGGCTTCGGCCATGACGCGGAACCACTGCTCGGTGCTCAGCTCCTGGCCTTGGGCAGCGAAGTCCAGGGGGTTGGAGCAGTACGGGCACTGCAGCGGGCAGCGGTAGGTCAGTTCGGCCAGCAGCCACAGCGGCAGGCCGACCTCGGGCTTGGCCGGCAACTCAGGCGAGGACGATCCAGTGTTCGGCACGGGCCACCTCCATGAACTGCTCGATGTCGGCGGCGACCTCGGGCACGTCGGGGAATTGTTGCGCCAGCTCAGCGATGATCGCTGCGACGCTGCGCTGGCCATCGATCAGGCCGCCGATCAGCGACGCGCTCTCATTGAGCTTGATCATGCCCTCCGGGTACAGCAGGACATGGCCTTTCTGCGCCGGCTCGTATTGGAAGCGGTAGCCGGGGCGCCAGCTGGGCACCTGTTGACGGTCGAAACTCATAAGGTGATCCCCTTGTGCCAGACCCGCTCGCGGGTGACGCTGTGATAGGGCGGACGGTCCAGTTCGTAGGCCATGCTCATGGCGTCGAGCATGCTCCAGAGAATGTCCAGCTTGAACTGCAGGATCTCGAGCATGCGCTGCTGGCCGGCGCGCGTGGTGTAGTGCTGCAAGGTGATTGCCAAACCATGCTCGACGTCACGCCGCGCCTGGCCCAGGCGGGTGCGGAAGTACTCATAGCCGGCCGGGTCGATCCACGGGTAATGCTGGGGCCAGCTGTCCAGGCGCGACTGGTGGATCTGGGGCGCGAACAGCTCGGTCAGCGAGCTGCTGGCAGCCTCTTGCCAGCTGGCGCGGCGAGCGAAGTTGACGTAGGCATCGACGGCGAAGCGTACGCCGGGCAGCACCAACTCCTGTGAGCGCAGCTGGTCAGGGTCCAGGCCCACGGCCTCGCCCAGGCGCAACCATGCCTCGATGCCACCCTCCTCGCCCGGTGCGCCGTCGTGGTCGAGCAGGCGCTGAATCCACTCGCGGCGGATCTCGCGATCAGGGCAGTTGGCCAGGATCGCCGCATCCTTCATGGGGATGTTCACCTGGTAATAGAAGCGGTTGGCTACCCAGCCCTGGATCTGCTCGCGGGTGGCGCGGCCCTGGTACATCGCCACATGGAAGGGGTGATGGATGTGGTAATAGGCGCCCTTGGCGCGCAAGGCCTGCTCGAACTCGGCAGGGGACATCGGGTTGGCGTCGCTCATCGGTACTCCTACAGCTCGATGCTCATGCCGTCGTAGGCGACTTCAACGCCCCGGCGGTTGACCTCGGCACGCTCGGCCGAGTCCTCATCGAGAATCGGGTTGGTGTTGTTGATGTGGATCAGCACCTTGCGCTGACGCTCGAAGCCAGCGAGCACCTCGAGCATGCCGCCTGGGCCGTTCTGTGCCAGGTGGCCCATCTCGCGTCCGGTGCGCGTGCCGACACCACGGCGCTGCATCTCATCATCCTCCCAGAGGGTGCCGTCGACCAGCAGACAATCGGCGTCGTGCATCTTCTGCAACAGATTTGCGTCGACCTGGCCCAGGCCCGGTGCATAGAACAGCTTGCCGCCGGTGCGCAGGTCTTCGACCATCAGCCCGAGGTTGTCACCTGGGTGTGGGTCGAAACGGTGGGGCGAATAGGGTGGCGCGGCGCTGCGCAGCGGGAAGGGCGTGAAGCGCAGGTTCGGGCACGCGTCGATGACGAAGCTGCCTTCAAGCTCGATGCGATTCCACACCAGGCCGCCGTTCCAATGGCTGAGCATGGTGAACAGCGGAAAACCGGTGGAGAGGTCCTGATGGACCATGTCGGTGCACCAGACCTGATGCGGGCAACCTTCGCGCAGGCTGAGCAGACCGGTGGTGTGGTCGATCTGGCTGTCGAGCAGGATGATCGCGTTGATTCCGGTATCGCGCAGGGCGCGGGCCGGCTGCATGGGCGCAAAGGCCTGCAGTTGCGCACGGATGTCCGGCGAGGCGTTGCACAGGATCCAGTGCTCGCCGTCATCGGACAGGGCGATCGACGACTGGGTGCGTGCCGTGGCCCGCAGGCTGCCATCGCGAAAGCCTTTGCAGTTGACGCAGTTGCAGTTCCACTGGGGGAAACCGCCGCCGGCGGCGGAGCCGAGAATCTGGATGTACATGGCCACTCCGTATCCAAAAATGAAAACGCCCCGGCAGGCCGAGGCGTTGTACCGCAAGCAGACTTAGCGGCTTGCGAAATACATGGTCACTTCAAAGCCGATACGCAGATCGGTGTATGCAGGTTTGGTCCACATGAGCGTGCTCCTTCCAGGTAGGTATGGGGGTCTCAGCTACTAGATTAGTGCACCCTTGCGGGCAAGGGTTCCACCGGCCGGGATAGCGTTATGTTACAAGAAAACCATGTACTGAAAGGTTAATTATTCGATAAGCGTTTTTACATATGCCGCAACAATGAGCCGTCATGCCTGCCAGTCAGCGTCTGGCGCCGGGCCGTTGGCAAGGCCAAGCCAACCCCATTCGCCTTCTAGAAGCTCCCGCAGCACGTCGTCCAGATCCTGTTGCGCCGTTGCCAGAATAGTCCCGCTCAAGGCGCTGAGGTCATCCGGTTGTGCCGCCAGGTGTGACTGCCACGCCCACTCGGCAACCTCGGCGTTGGCCATTGCCGGCTCGTCGAACTGCGCCGCCAGGGTCGCGCGGGCCGAGGCGTCGAGCACGACCCCGGCCATCAGCACCTCGCGCAGGTGGTCAAGGATCTCGCCGTGGCTGGCGCCAGGCGACTGCACCCCGAATAGCAGCCCATTGCGGCCTTCAATCTGACGGAAGGCACTGAATACCGCGTAGCCCAGTTGCAGTTCGACCCGTAGACGCTGATACACCGGACCTTGCAGCAGCTGCGCGAGCAACCTGCCCGCGCCTTGCCGCGACGGCGGCAAGGGACAGAACAGCAACAGGGCCTGCTCACTCCCTGGAACGGCGGCGTGATACCAACGACGCCTTGGGACCAACGCGGGGAGCACTGGCCGTTCGGCGTGACCGGGCAGCGCCCGTAGCACCGCGCCCATTGCACGCCGCTCGGGCTCGCCAAAGCCGATGGCCAGGCCCTGCCAGCCGGCCTGCCGCCAGATGCCCTCGAGCAGGTCCTGGCCCAGCATGCCGGCAGGCGCGGGCTCTGCGTCGACGGCATGGACGGCGTCGGGCAGCAGGTTGAGCAGGGCGCGAATCGGGATCAGTGGCGGCGGTGCATCAACCGGGGCCTGCCAGGCATCCGGTGGGGGCGCGCACAGCACGGCCAGGGCGTCTTCGACGACCTGCAGCACCGGTCCTGGCAACCCTGCGCAGCGCAGCTGCCAGGCGGCGCCACGGGTGCTGAACTGCAGTTGAACCGAGGCGCGCTCGGCCCGCTCGGCCAAGGGACGCAGCGCTTGTTCCAGGATCGACCCCAAGCGCTGGCGCAAGGGTGTAGCGTTCTGCCAGCGCAGGTAGAGCACGGCAAACTGCCGTGATGCGGGTAACAGGCTGCTGACCTGCAGTCCCGCAGGCAAGGGCAGGCTGGCGTAGTCCGGCAAGTGGGCCCCAAGCAGGGGGTCCTCGGTGGGCATGCGCCAGGTGCCATCGCTGCCCGCCGGCAGTTGATCGAGCACTGCCCGCAGCGCCATCAGGCCTTGCTCATCGAGGGCTTCGAAGGGCAGGCCGCTGCTGTCCCTGCGAGCCAGTTCCAGGGCGCTGGCGGCCTGTTCACGGCTGTGCTGCAAGGCGGCGAATGGCTGATTGAGGCGTACGCCATCGGCCTGGCGCATAAAGCCTAGCCAGCCGTGCAACAGGTCGCGCACCGCCGTGTGTGACGCGCTGGAGTCGAGCTTGACCTGGACCTGCCAGAGCAACTGCCCGGCGAAGGCGTACAGCACCTTGGTACTGTGCTCGCGCAACCAGCCGCGCTGGCGCAGCTCGGCAAGCCAGCCACCCTCGCGGTTGTCGCACAGGGCCGCGCAGAGCAGCTCCAGTGCCCGCTGCGCCCCGGCCGGCAGGTTTTCCAGGACGAACAGCAGGTCCAGTTCGTCTGCCGCTTGCGACAGGCTCACCGCCTGTGGCGAGAGTGCCGGTGGCGGGGTCTGCACAACCTTGCCACCCTTGGCGAAAAGCCGGCCGTATTCGCGGCCCAATGCCTGCAGTTCGTCCAGTGGTTGAGGGCCGCACAGGCTCAAGGTCATCTGTGCACCTTGGTAGAAGCGCTGGTGAAAGCCGCGCAAGGCTCGCTGGAACGCGGGGGCGTGCAGCGCCAGGCTGTGCCGGTTACCCGCGTGGAAACCACCAAGGGGATGACCCGGCGCCACCGCCTGAAGCAGGGCAAGCTGGCGCTGGGCTTCAGGGTTGCGCGACCAGGCGATGAATTCGGCGTGGATCACTTCGCGCTCGCCCCGTTGCCTCGCCAACCCAAGCTCAGGCTCGGCAAGCATCTGGCACAGCCGCTCCAACCCGCCCGCCAACGCCGCCGGCGGCACCTCGAAAAAGAACTCGGTGCAGCGCTCGCGGGTGCTGGCATTGACCTGCCCGCCTTGACCCTGGACGTAGCGCATCAGGCCGTCTTGCAGGCCGAAGCGGGCGGTGCCGAGGAAGAACAGGTGCTCGAGAAAATGCGCCAGGCCCGGCCACCGCGCCGGGGCATCATGGCTACCGGCACTGACCCGCAGCGCGGCGGCGCAGCGCTTGAGGCGTGGGGCATGGCGCAGGACCAGCTGCAGGCCATTGTCCAGGTTCAGGTGGCGAAGGGCGTCAGGCATGGTGGCTCCGGCAAGGCGAAGCCCCATGCTAGCGGATATTCAGCGGTTGTGCGGCAGGCCGTGCAGTTCGCGACGCAGGTCCATCAGGTACGGATAGTCCTGACGCCCTTGCAGCACGCGTTCACGCTCGAGGTCGGCGAGCAGTTGGCACTCGTCACGCCCAGCCATGGCCAACAAACTGCCGTCGGGACCGACGATGCTGCTCTGCCCGCAGTACTGGATATCCCGCTCGGCGCCACAGTAGTTGGCGTAGACCAGGTAACACTGGTTCTCCTGGGCGCGGGCGCGCACGGTGACCTGACAGATGAAGTCGTGGGGCGTCATGTTGGCCGTTGGCACCAGGATCAATTCGGCACCGTCCAGTGCCAGGCGCCGGGCATTCTCAGGGAACTCGATGTCGTAGCAGATGAGCAAGCCCAGCTTCCAGCCCTCGAGCTCGACCACTGGGAAATGGTCCGCGCCCGCGCTGAACATGGCGCGATCCAGTTCGCCGAACAGGTGGGTCTTGCGGTAATTGCACAGGCTGCGGCCGTGGGCATCGATCAGTTGCACACTGTTGTAGACCTGGCCGTCCTCGGCGCGCTCCGGATAGCCATAGACAATGGCGATGCGATGGGCCTGGGCGATCTCGACCACGGTCATGGCCGACGCGCCGTCCTCGGCCTCGGCCAGACGCTCCACGGCCTCGCTGCCGATGTTGTAACCGGTGAGGAACATTTCAGGGCAGACCAGCAGCTGCGCGCCCCGGCCGGCGGCCAGGTGTGCCTGCTGCTGCAGGCGCTCGAGGTTGCCGGGCACGTCCAGCGGGCGTGGCGCGCCCTGGAACACAGCGATGCGCATGATGGCTCTCCTTTCAATCGGGCAGGGCGATCGGGCCAATCTCATTGAACACATCGCCAGGGCCGGGGTTGTCCGGGTGGGTATGCCCACCGAAGTGGTTGATGATACCCCACACCGCATTCAGCGAAGTCTGCACCGCGCCTTCCACCCAGGCGGGCGTCCATGAGACATCGTCCCCGGCAATGAAGATGCCCCGCTGTTCGGCTGGCATGTCCTGCTGCATGAAGTGTGCGTACATACGCTGGTTGTAGCGGTAATGGCCCGGCAGCGCGCCCTTGAAGGCGCCAAGGAAGTAGGGGTCGGCCTCCCAGGACACGGTGATCGGGTCGCCGATGATATGGCCTGCGATGTCCAGTTTCGGGTAGATCTTCTTCAGCGCATCGAGGGCCAGCTTGACCCGCTTTTCCACCGGGTGCGGGAGCATCTTCAGGGCGTCGCTCATCCACGAGTACGACAGGCAGATCACCCCGGGCTTGTCGTCGCCGTTGTCGAACAGGTAAGTGCCGCGGGTGAGGCGGTCGGTGAGGGTCATGCTCATCAGGTCACGGCCGGTTTCCGGGTCCTTGTCCTTCCAGAAGGGGCGGTCGACCATGACGAAGGTCTTCGACGACTGCATGTAGCGGGTGCGGTCCAGGGCCATCCACATCTTCTGCGAGAACAGCGATTCCTCGCACTCGATCTGGGTCGTCAGCAGCCAGCTCTGGCAGGTGGTCAGCACCGCGGCGTAAGGGCGGGTGTCGCCCCAGTTGTCGGTGACGGCCAGACGGCCGTCGGCCATGCGAGCGATCTGCTTTACGCCGGGGCGCGGTGCACCGCGGTGCAGGGTGCTCAGGCTGGTGCCCGCCGGCCAGTGCGCGCAGTGCTGCGGCGCGTGGCGCCAGATGCCCTGGGGCACCTGTTCGACACCACCGACCACCAGGTGCTGGTGATCGTCGCAGTTGGTCATCACCACGCGGAAGATTTCCAGCATCGAGTTAGGGAAGTCCGAGTCCCACCCCCCGGTGCCGAAGCCCACCTGACCGAAGACTTCGCGGTGCAGGAAGCTCAGCTTGGCGAAGGCCTTGGAGGAGGCGACGAAATCATAGAAGGTGCGATCGTCCCACAGCGGCACCAGGGTATTCCACAGGGCCTTCAAGCGCGGCACGTCACGCTCGCGGATGGCCTGCTGGATCTCGCCGAACTGCGCGCCGTCCTCCAGGGCATCCGCCCAGGCGTCAGCCACCTCGGCGAACAGCGCGGGTAGGTCGGCGGGCGTTTCGGCGTAATAGGACTGGCCTTCCAGATCGATCACCGTGCTGGGTGAGGCCGGGGTCAACGGGTTGGGGAAGGGTCGAGTCTCCAGGCCCAGTTTGTCGACGTAGTGGTAGAAGGCCGTGGACGACACCGGGAAGCGCATGCCGCCCAGCTCGGCGACGATGCCGTCGGTGCCGTTGAACGCCTGCGAGCGCAATCGGCCGCCCAGCTTCGAGGCCTCGTACACCACGGGCTTGAGGCCCAGCTTCATCAGTTCGTAGGCGGCCACCAGGCCGGCGATGCCGGCGCCGACGATTGCCACTTCCTCGCCATGGCGCTCGACCGGAATGCTGCCCAGGCCCGCCGGGTGTTCCAGCCAATCATCGAAGGCAAACGGAAAATCAGGACCGAAGATGGTGATGGGCTTCTTGCCGTCAGCAGGGTGGCGATTGTTCTTGTTCATGAATGACCTTGGCCGGGGGCTGCGCAGAGGGCGGAGCCTGAGTATAGGAAATGCCTGGGGTCATTCTAGAAAGGTCGGGACACGTAGATAAGAAGCAGAGTGTCGTCGTTATGATGGATTTTTGGTCATTGTGACGAACCTTCGCATCAGAACGCATGATGAGCGTCGTGCTATCAGGCCGGCTGCCCTCGATCCACCTTGCTGCTGAGGATGATCGAGGTGGTGGTCTTCTCGACACCTTCCAGGCTGCCGATCTGGTCGAGCAGCTGGTCCAGCTGTTCGGGCGAGTCGCTGCGCAGCCAGGCCACGTAATCGAATTCGCCGCTGACCGCACACAGCTGTTGCACCTGGCCCATGGCACTGAGGCGGCGCACCACGTCTTTGCCGGCACGCGGTTGTACCTTGATGCCGACGTAGGCCTGCAAGCCCCCCTCGATCAGGCGCTGGCCCAGGCGCACGCCGTAACCGGTGATGACCTTGCCTTTCTCCAGCCGCGCCAGGCGCGAGGTGACAGTGGTGCGGGCAATGCCCAGCTGGCGGGCCAGGGTGGCGACGCTCTCGCGGGCGTTGATCTGCAGCAGGGCGACCAGTTGGCGGTCGATTTCATCGAGGGCGAGGGGGCGGATGTCCGGCATGGTGAGTCTCTGCGAGGGGAGCCCTAGCCTAGCCAGCGGTTGCAAGGCTGTGCAAGCTGCTGGTGCAAAGCGGTTTCTCGCAGAGGGCGCGGCGATCAGGCCACGCCACTTTTTACCATCGACCTGAACGTCATCAGGTCGATCTTCGGAATGATCTCGGCAGGAACTCTGGAGCACGCAGAGAGATTGAAGACGCCAAAGCGTTCGCCCATGACCTTGTCGGCGACCAACGTGAGCGATGGCAGGATTCGCTTGTGATAGTGCTGGTCAAGGCCGCAAGGCGACCGGAGCATGTCGCCGTGCTCATAGAAGCGCCCCAGCGACTGGTTCAGGTCGAGGCCCACGAGAAACACCTGGGTGAAGCCGACATGGTAGGCAAGTTGCAGCGCCAGGTAGGCGACGGTGCGGGCATCGAAGAAGCCCTGCTCCAGGTTGCGGCTGAAACCGATCGAGCGGGTTCTTTTATCCAGGCTGTTGCGGTGGCGAACGAGGTCTTGATTCTTGTCGAACAGGGTTTGCACGAACGACAGGTTCTTCGCCTTCTTCAGCAGGTATACCTCCCCAGGCGGGGGCTGCTGTGGATTCAGCTGATCGTGCCACACCGCCAGGCGCTGGCTGCTGTTGATCGCCAGCGAAAAGAGCTCGGGTTGCTGCTTGGGAAAGTCCCTGTCGGTGCAGGCATAGAAAAAGGCCGTTCTCCCCGCGTCCCGTAAGAGGGAGATAGAGCCGTTCATGGCAATGACCGGAACGTGCGCGAACTCAGCCAACGGAAAATCCCTTGCTGAAATACCCGACGCCAGCAAGATTACTGGCCCTGTGACAATATTGCGGCACTGTTCGAATTCACGGATATTCAATGAAATTTCGCCAGGCGGGGTAGTGTCCATCCGATGGCACTCCTTGAACAAGGAAGCATCCTAACGGAGCAGGGGGTGCAGGAAAATGCTGGCTTTATGCCATTTTTCCTGGCGGGCACGAATGCCCAGCAGGGTATGTCATGCAGATTGAAACAGGGTGAGGAGCGTGTGTGGTAGGTAGGGTAAGTTTTGATGTGGATGCGGTTTATTGTATTTCGTTGAAAGGCCGAAATGACCGCCGAGAGTTGTTCCGCGACACGGTAGCCACCTTGATCGAGAATCCGGTCATCTTCCATGTCGTGGAAAAAAACGCAGATCCCAAGCGCGGTTGCTACGAGTCCCACCAGCAACTTGCCCAGCTCGCCCTGGACCAGGGTCTGGATCGCATCCTGGTGTTCGAGGACGATGTAAAACCGTACGAGCTGAAGGCGGCACCGGTCCGCTGGATCAATCGCTTCATGCGTACCCGCTCTTTCGAAGCCCTGCACCTGGGTTACAGCATGGGCAAGACCTGGTTGACCTGGTTCCCCTTTATCGCACGCGGCCGGGTGGTTGCCTTGCACGCCTATGTGCTGTCGCGCGAAGGGTGCAAGGTGCTGGCAGACCGCCAATACGACGGCAGGCCAGTCGATGTGGTGTTCAAGAAACATATCAAGCAGCACTGTGCTTTTCCGATGCTGTTCCGCCAGCACGCGGCTTCGGTCACTGGCAGCGACCTGGAGCAAGTGGCCCGCAACGAGGACATCTGGTGGCAGCGCAATTGGGACAGGCACCTGCGTTCACCGCTGAAGAATGTGTGGCGCACGGTGCTGCGGCTCAATTTCTGAGCGGCCGGCACTGGATATGAGCCGCCAGCGTCCTGGACCGAACGCCAAAAACGAAAAAGCCGCGCAATTGCGCGGCTTTTTTTAATGTCTGGTGGGCCCACACGGACTCGAACCGTGGACCAAAGGATTATGAGTCCTCTGCTCTAACCAACTGAGCTATAGGCCCCAGAGGTGGCCGGATTATAACGAGGGTTTCGATGCGGTGCCATCTGAAAGATCGGAAAGTGCTATGCGAAGAAACGTCGCCGCAAATTCTTCCGGACGCAGGGGCAGGCTGACGATATAGCCTTGTATCTGCTCGCAGCCTTCACTGGCGAGGAAGCGCTGTTGCGCGTGGTTTTCCACGCCTTCGGCGATGATCGTCAGTTGCATGCTGCGGCCCAGGGCGATGATGGCGCGGGCGATGGCGGCGTCGTTGGGGTCGTCGGGCAGGCCGCGGATGAACGATTGGTCGATCTTGAGGATGTCCAGCGGCAGGCGCTTGAGGTAGCTCAGCGAGGAGTAGCCGGTGCCGAAGTCGTCGATCGCCAGTTGCACACCCAGTTGCTTGAGCTGATGAAGGACCGCCAGGGCTTCCTCGGCCTGACTCATGATGAAGTTTTCGGTGATTTCCAGCTGCAGATCGCCCGCCTTGAGGTGATAGGTCTTGAGCAGCTGTTCGATACGCCGGGCCAGGTTGGGCTGGCGCAACTGGGCGCCGGCGAGGTTGACCGACAGAGGCCCGAAGGCCTGGTAAGTCTGCTTCCAACTGTGCATCTGCCGGCAGGCCTGCTCGAGCACCCAGTCGCCGAGCTGGAGAATACTGCCGTTCTCCTCGGCCAAGTGGATGAAATGTTCCGGTGGTACTTCACCGAAGGTCGGGTGCGTCCAGCGGATCAGCGCTTCGGCACCGACCAGGCTCTGGGTCTTGAGGCTGAATTTGGGCTGGTAGCACAGGCTCAGTTCATTGCGCTCGATGGCGCGGCGCAGCTCATGCTCCAGCGCGATGCGTTCGCTGGCCTGGGCGGTGAGGTCGCGTGTATAGGCTTCGACGCGGTTGCGCCCCTTGGCCTTGGAGCGGTACATGGCGGCGTCGGCGTTGCGGATCAGCGAGGCGACATCGACGCCATCCTGTGGGTAGAGGCTGATGCCGATGCTGGCGCTGGTGAAGAACTCATGCTCGCCCGCCTGGAAGGGCGCTACGAAACAGGCCAGTAGCTTGTTGGCGATCGTGTTGGCATCACTGGCCTTGTGCAGGCCGGGGAGCAGGATGATGAACTCGTCGCCTCCAAGGCGAGCCACGGTGTCGACGTCGCGGACCTGCTCTTTGAGGCGCTGGGCAATGCCTTGCAGCAGCAGGTCGCCGACCGGATGGCCGAGACTGTCATTGATGTGCTTGAAGCGGTCAAGGTCGAGGAACAGTACCGCGCCCTGGCGGCTGGACACTTGTGGACAGGTCAGCGCCGCCTGCAGGCGGCTCTCGAACAGCACGCGGTTGGGCAGGCCGGTGAGGGGGTCGTGGTGGGCCTGGTAATCGAGCTTGGCCTGCACATGCTTGAGGCTGGAGATATCCGCGAATACCGCAACGAAGTGGGTGATTTCCCGCTCCAGGTTGCGCACGGCACTGATGGTCAGCCAGCCAGGATAGAGTTCGCCATTCTTGCGGCGGTTGTAGATTTCGCCTTGCCAGTGCCCCTCAGCCGTCAGCTGGTGCCACATGGCGGCATAGAACGCGCTGTCGTGCTGGCCGGATGCCAGCAGGCGCGGCGTCTGGCCCAGTGCCTCGGCCTCGCTGTAGCCGGTGATTTCGCTGAAGGCGCGATTGACCGCACTGATGCGTTGGTCGGTGTCGGTAATCAGCACCCCTTCGGCGGTGTTTTCGAACACGGTCGCAGCCAATTGCAGCTTTTCCTGCATCAGGTGGCGTTCAGTGATATCGCGGGCGATGGTCAGCATGCAGGCGACACCGGCGATCGGCAGCGGCCTTGCCGACAGTTCACAAAGCCGGATCTGCCCATCGCTGCGGCGGATATGGCAACTGAAGTCGCGCACGAAACCGTCGCGCTGGAGCAGGTCGACCAGGCGCTTGCGTTCGTTGAGATCGACCCAGATACCCAGGTCCATCGAAGTCTGGTCGACGGCAGGGTTGAGATCGTAGCCGGTAAGACGGTGGAAGCCCTCGTTGGCTTCGATCAGCAGGCCGTCGCTCTGGCGCGACAGCAGCAGGCCGTCGGGAGAAGCATGGAAGGCTTTGGCGAACTTCTCTTCGGAGAGCTGTAGCTGCTCCTGGGTTTCCTTCAGCTGGCTGATGTCGCGCACCGCCACCACCAGCGCCGGGGTGCTGTCGAGCTCGAAGGTCTCGGCGGAGGTCAATCCGGTGAACAGCTGGCCATTGCTGCGCCGGAAGGTCATCTCCAGGTTGCGGATGCCGCCGCCCTGTTGCAGGCGCTCCAGCAGCACCGGGCCGGTGCCGGCGACACCCCACAGCTCAAGCTCCGTGGGCGTGCGCCCGATCACCTCAGCGCAGCTGAGGCCTATCTGTTCCTCGAAAGCTTCGTTGACCTCCAGCAGGCGACCATCGGCATGCCGGGCGATGACCAGAATGTCCGGGCATTGCTGGAACACCGAGGCGAACTTCTGCTCCGACAGGCGCAAGGCGTCCTCGGTGCGCTTGGTCTCGCTGATGTCGATCATCAGCCCGCGCATCAGCGGCTTGTGGCCATGCTCGATCATGCTGACGATGCTGCGCACCCACAGGCTGTGACCCTGGGCGTGGATCACGCGGTAGTCCAGGCTGTGATCGCGTCCGGCCGCTGTCTCGCTGTCGCAATACGCCTGGGCCCAGAGTGCGTCCTCAGGGTGCAGGATACTGCGCCAGAAGCCCGGCTTGAGCCATTCGCTGAGCGGATAGCCGAGCAGGTCCTCGGCATGGGGCGAGACGTAGCTGTAGGTGAAGTCGTTGGCATCGGCTTCCCAGGCGACGGCCGACAGGCTTTCCACCAGGCTGCGGTAGTGATACTCGCTGCTGCGCAGTTCCTGTTCCAAGGCGATGCGCCGGGAGATCTCCGAGCTCAGGCGGCGGTTGATGCGGATCACGATGCCGAGCACCACCATCAGCAAGATAATGGCGGGCAGGCCATAGACCAGCAGGTCGTGCCAGAAGGTGCGCTGATCAAGGACCTTGCCGACCCAGCGCTCCTGGATGTTGCTGACTTCGCTGGGGCTCAGGTCGGCCAGGACCTTGTCGAGGATGCCGATGAGGATCTTCTGCTCGCGTGGCACCGCCATGGCAAGCTGGTAGCGATACGGCGTCTCGCCGCTGACGTAGAGACCGTCGAGCTTGAGCTGGCGCAGGCTCCAGATGCTCGACGCGAGATCGCCGACCACGGCGTCCACTTCATCGGTGGCCAGCGCCTGCAATGCCGAACTCACATTAGGCAGGGCCAGCAGATTGAGGTCCGGGTGATGGGTACGCAGCAACTCGTGGGGGGCGTAGTTTTCGACCACGGCGATCTTCAGGCCGTACAGGTCCTTGAGGGTACGCGGTTGCGGGCCGCCGTCATGGGCCAGGATGACAATGGGGAAATCCAGGTAGGGGCGGGTGAACGACAGGTAGCCCTGGCGCTCGGGCGTGGACATCACCCCGGGCAGCAAGTCCAGCCGGTTCTGCCGGGCCTGCTCCAGCACCTGGCTCCAGCTGCTGGGCTCGACCGGGGTAAAGGTCACGTCCAGGCGCGTCTGGATCAAGGCGATGTAGTCGGCGGCCAATCCCTGGTAGCGGTTTTCCTGGTTCCGGTATTCGAAGGGGGGCCAGGAGGCGTCAATTCCCAGGCGCAGCTGGGGATGGGCGCTGAGCCAGGATTTTTCCTCGTCGGTCAGGGTCAGCGCACCGGCCGTTGCGTTCCAAGCCATCAGGATCAGCAACAGAAGGGCCGGCATCAGGGGCATAGCGGCCTCTCGACCAATTGGATTGATTCGAGTGTAGCCCGGCATTTTGCAGGGGGGAGGGCGAGCAAAGCACTAATGGCACTTTTTCATCATCCAAGAAAAACCCCGGCCTGGGCCGGGGTTTGTCATCACTCGTCGAGGAAGGAGCGCAAGTGCTCGCTTCGCGTCGGATGGCGCAGCTTTCGCAGCGCCTTGGCTTCAATCTGACGGATCCGCTCGCGGGTCACATCGAACTGCTTACCGACCTCTTCGAGGGTGTGGTCGGTGTTCATGTCGATACCGAAACGCATGCGCAGCACCTTGGCTTCGCGTGCGGTCAGGCCGCCGAGCACGTCGCGGGTCGCTTCCTTGAGGCTTTCGACCGTCGCCACGTCGATTGGCGACTGCATGGTCGAGTCCTCGATGAAGTCGCCCAGGTGCGAGTCTTCGTCGTCACCGATCGGAGTCTCCATGGAGATCGGCTCTTTGGCGATCTTCAACACCTTGCGGATCTTGTCCTCAGGCATCTCCATGCGCTCGCCAAGCTCTTCCGGGGTCGGTTCGCGGCCCATTTCCTGCAGCATCTGCCGGGAAATACGGTTGAGCTTGTTGATCGTCTCGATCATGTGCACCGGAATACGGATGGTGCGGGCCTGGTCGGCGATCGAACGGGTGATCGCCTGGCGGATCCACCAGGTGGCATAGGTCGAGAACTTGTAGCCGCGACGGTATTCGAACTTGTCCACCGCCTTCATCAGGCCAATGTTGCCTTCCTGGATCAGGTCGAGGAACTGCAGACCACGGTTGGTGTACTTCTTGGCGATGGAGATCACCAGACGCAGGTTGGCCTCGACCATTTCCTTTTTCGCGCGGCGGGCCTTGGCCTCACCGATCGACATGCGACGGTTGATGTCCTTGATCTCGGCGACGGTCAGGCCGGTCTCGGCTTCGAGGTCGACCAGCTTCTGCTGGCAGGCAACGATGGCCGCGTCCTTTTCACCCAGGGCAGCAGCCCACTTGGTGCTGCGCTTGGACAGGTCGCCGCTCCAGGTCTGGTCGACTTCGTTGCCTGGGAACAGGCGCAGGAAGTCGGCACGCGGCATGCGGGCGTCACGGACGCACAGTTGCATGATCGCGCGTTCCTGGGCACGCAGGCGTTCCAGTGCACCGCGAACGCGCTCCACCAGGACTTCGAACTGCTTGGGCACCAGCTTGATCGGCATGAACAGCTCGGCCAGCGTCGCCAGTTCGGCGATGGTCTGGGCGTTGCCGCGGCCGTGCTTCTTCAGTGCCTTGATGCTGACGGCAAGCTGATCGGCCACGGCACCGAAGCGCTGGCGAGCGATTTCCGGATCCGGACCGCTTTCGCCTTCTTCCTCGTCGTCGGAGCTGTCGTCGCCGTCTTCTTCGTCGTCGTCATCGGTCTTGCTGGCCGCGGCCTTGGCATCGATCGGTGGCGGTACCTCGGCCGGCGCGGCGATGCCGTCATCCGGATCGATGTAGCCGCTGAGGACATCGGACAGGCGACCACCCTCGGTGGTAACGCGGTCGTATTCGCTGAGGATGTAGTCGACAGTGCCGGGGAAATGAGCGATGGCGCCCATGACTTCACGGATGCCTTCCTCGATGCGCTTGGCGATTTCGATCTCGCCTTCGCGGGTCAGCAGCTCGACGGTACCCATTTCACGCATATACATGCGCACCGGGTCGGTCGTGCGGCCGATATCGGTTTCAACGGCCGCCAACGCTGCGGCGGCTTCTTCGGCTGCGGCTTCATCGGTGTCGGCTTCGGCCAACAAAAGGGCATCCGCATCCGGAGCACTCTCGAATACGTTGATCCCCATGTCGTTGATCATGCGGATGATGTCTTCCACCTGCTCCGGATCTGAAATATCCTCTGGCAGATGGTCGTTGACCTCCGCGTAAGTCAGGTAGCCCTGCTCACGACCGCGGGTGATCAACTCTTTGATGCGAGACTGCTGTTGCGCTTTTCCGGACATAACACCCTATCCACTGAAGGTCTTGGCGGGCAAAAAACAAGCCGAGGATTATACCCGAGCATGGACCTCACGCGCCAGTTGAGGTCGGGGTTTGTGCGGGAACATCACGGCTTAGCAATTCACGCAGCTGATTTTTTTCCTCTGCGCTCAATTCACTTTGACGTGCTTTCCTGAGCAGATGTTCCAGGCAGCGCTCGCGTTGGCGAGCGGACAAGCTAGTTATAGTGTCGAAAAACTGTTGTTCAAGGTTGTCGGCATCGATCAACCATTCCTTTTCAGCCAGCGCACGCAGCAGGCGACCTTGTTCGGTGCCGTGCCAGCGCGCGATCAGCTGTAGAGAGCGTAGCTCAGGATTCTTTTGCAAGGCCTCGAGCAGGGCCACCAGCAGCTGCGCATAGAGGTGCTCCTCGGCCGCGAAATGGCTGGCGTCCTCGACCTTGCGGGCCAGCTGCGGATGATGCAGCAGGGTACGCAAGGCGCTCAAGGTCGGGGGTTCCACGGGCGCTGGCACCCGCGGCTGGGCATCCTGTCGCTGGCCATCGCGCTGCCAGGGCTTGCCGCCTTTCTTGTCCCAGGGTTTGCCGTCCCACGGCTTCTTGGCGCCGCCCTTGTTCGGGGTCCACGGCCGCGGTTGCTGGGCAGGCGCATGATCGACTTGCTGGTAGCCTTCATAGTCGGGCGTGTAGCTGGCCATGGCGTCGTAATCGAAGCCTGGATCGTAGTCCGGCACGCTTTCGGACGGTGCGCTGTTGGCCAGCTGTTCCATCTGCTGAGGGTCCAGGCCGGTGATTTCCTTCAGGCGATTGCGCATCAGCGCACGCAGGTTGGCGCCCGGAATCTTTTCGATCAACGGTGCGGCCAGGGTCGCCATGTGCGCCTTGCCTTCGAGCGATCGTGGGTCAGCCTCGTTGCTCAACTGCTCGAAGAAGTAGTCGGCCAGCGGCTGCGCGTGCTGGTTGATGCGAGCGCGGAAGGCATCGGTGCCTTCGGTGCGGACCAGGCTATCCGGATCCTCACCCTCGGGCAGGAACAAGAAGCGTGCCTTGCGGCCGTCCTGCAAGCTCGAGAGGGCAGCCTCCAGGGCGCGCCAGGCGGCCTTGCGGCCGGCCTGGTCGCCGTCGAAGCAGAACAGCACGCTCGGTACCACCCGAAACAGTCTTTTGAGGTGCTCCTCGCTGGTCGCGGTGCCCAGGGTCGCCACCGCATTGCGCAGGCCTTGCTGGGCCAGGGCGATGACGTCCATGTAGCCCTCTACGACGATGATCTCGTCCAGGCTGCGGTTGAACTTGCGCGCTTCGTACAGGCCGTAGAGTTCCTGGCCCTTATGGAAAACCGGGGTTTCCGGGGAGTTCAGGTACTTGGGCTTGTCGTCGCCCAGTACCCGGCCGCCGAACGCAATGATCCGGCCACGGCTATCGCGGATCGGGAACATCACCCGGTCGCGGAAGCGGTCGTAGCGCTTGCCGGACTCGGCATTCTCGATCAGCAGGCCGGCATCGATCATCGCCTTTTGCTGCAGGGTGTCGCTGGCCAGGTGCTTGAAGAGGTTGTCCCAACCCGGCGGCGCGAAGCCCAGGCCGAAGTCACGGGCGATCTCGCCAGACAAGCCGCGGCCCTTGAGGTATTCCACGGCGGCCTTGCGGCTCGGGTGGCTGCGCAATGACTGCCGGTAGAACTCAGCAGCGGCTTCGAGCAGTGGGTAGAGGGGCGAGTCGGTCGGTTGACGAGGCTTTTGTCCGCGTCGGCCTTCCTCGCGTGGCACTTCCATGCCAGCGGCCTTGGCCAGGTCCTCGACGGCCTGGGGGAAATCCAGGTTGTCGTGGTCCATGATGAAGCCCAGGGCGTTGCCGCCGGCACCGCAACCGAAGCAGTAATAGAACTGCTTGTCGGGGCTGACGCTGAAAGAAGGGGTCTTTTCCTTGTGGAACGGACAGCAGGCGGTGAGGTTCTTGCCGGCCCTTTTCAGCTGGACGCGCGAACTCACCACGTCGACAATGTCGGTGCGGTTGAGCAGGTCGTCAATGAAGCTCTGGGGGATCAGCCCGGCCATGGCATTTCCTCATCAGGCAAAAGCCAAGTCTAATCGCTAATGCTGCCGGTTCGAGTCTTGTCGAGTAGCATCATTGAGGAATAGATAGGGAGCGTGCTCGTCGCCAGCCACAAGGGCTCGTCAGACAGGACGTGCACAGCTGGCAGCTAAGCCAGTTCTGACGTGTTCAGGCAGGTTGCCACATGCTGCTGCATGTAGCGCCCTTGGCGCAGGGCCAAAGGTTTGAAGCGACTTACTGCCGGCAGCCCGGCTTGGGGCCGGGCGGGCAGAAGCTTGCGATGAACGTCTGTATTAGTACAGACGAACGGCGCGGCGCTGTTCGCGCTGGACTTTCTTGGCGTGACGCTTTACGGCAGCGGCAGCTTTGCGCTTACGCTCGGCAGTTGGCTTTTCGTAAAACTCGCGGCTACGAACTTCAGCCAGTACACCGGCTTTTTCGCAGGAGCGCTTGAAACGACGCAGAGCTACGTCGAAGGGTTCGTTCTCTTTAACTTTGACGGCTGGCATCCAGGGCTACCTTCATTCATGACCGGGGTAGACGTAACTCCTACAAAACAAAGGTGTGCTGGAGAACGTCGGTTTTTAAGGGTTGCGGATGTTAACCCTTACCCAGCCGGAATGCAAAGCCTCTGATCGAAAACCGCTGGTCGGCACCGGGCACGGGGACTATCATGCGCGCCTTCGAATTCAGCCTCCACAAGGCACGGACCCATGCTAGTACTGGGATTGGAAACATCCTGCGACGAAACTGGCGTCGCATTATACGACAGCGAGCGGGGCCTGTTGGCCGACGCGCTGTTCAGCCAGATCGACCTGCACCGCGTCTATGGCGGTGTGGTGCCCGAGCTCGCCTCGCGTGATCACGTCAAGCGCATGCTGCCATTGATCCGCCAGGTCCTGGCCGAGGCCGGCTGCGTCGCCACCGAGATCGATGCCATTGCCTATACGGCGGGGCCCGGCCTGGTCGGCGCGCTGCTGGTCGGCGCGTCTTGCGCCCAGGCCCTGGCCTTTGCCTGGGACATTCCGGCGCTGGGCGTGCACCACATGGAAGGCCACTTGCTGGCGCCGATGCTCGAGGAGCAGCCGCCGCAATTCCCGTTCGTCGCCTTGTTGGTATCGGGCGGGCATACCCAGCTGGTACGGGTGGATGGCATCGGCCAGTACGCGTTGCTCGGTGAAAGCCTGGATGACGCCGCCGGTGAAGCCTTCGACAAGACCGCCAAGCTGATCGGCCTCAACTACCCGGGCGGCCCCGAGATCGCTCGGCTGGCCGAGCAGGGTGTACCGGGGCGCTTCGTGTTCCCGCGACCGATGACCGATCGCCCGGGCCTGGAATTCAGCTTCAGCGGGCTCAAGACCTTCGCCCTGAACACCTGGCAGCAGTGCCGCAATGCCGGCGACGACAGCGAGCAAACCCGTTGCGACCTGTCCCTGGCGTTCCAGCAGGCGGTGGTGGACACTTTGACCATCAAGTGCAAGCGTGCCCTCAAGCAGACTGGCCTAAAGCGTCTGGTCATCGCTGGCGGAGTGAGTGCCAACAAGGCGCTCCGGGCATCGCTGGAGGACATGCTGGCGGGCTTGCAGGGCAATGTGTATTACGCGCGGCCACAGTTCTGCACCGACAACGGCGCGATGATCGCCTACGCCGGCTGCCAGCGCCTGCTGGCGGGGCAGCGTCAGGACCTGGCGATCAGTGTCCAGGCACGCTGGCCGATGGAGCAGTTACCGGCATTGTGACGATGAGCCTGGCTCACGGCGCGGATTCAGAAATGCCGTTCGCGTCCGGCAAAAAGGTCGCGTAGATTGCTGCGATGACGCCAGACAATCAGCACGGTCAGCACGCTCGCCGGCAGCAGCGCCTCGGGCTCGCGCCAGGCCAGCAGCGGCAGGATCAGTGGTGTGGCGATCAGGGCGGCGAGCGAGCTGGTGCGGGTCAGGCAGAAGGTCAGCGTCCAGGCGATGATGGCCAGCATGGCCGCCGGTGGATACAGGCCGATGAGCATCCCGGCTGCCGTGGCCACGCCCTTGCCACCCTGGAAGCGGAAGTACAGCGGGAAGAGGTGGCCGAGCACGGCGCAGACGCCGATCCAGGCCTGCGCTTGCAGGTCCAGGTCGGCCAGGCGCGCCACCAGCACGGGCAACAGGCCCTTGCACACGTCGCCCAGCAGGGTCAGGATCGCTATCTTGCGGCCTGCCAATCGCAGCATGTTGGTGGCACCGGCATTGCCCGAGCCACAGGAACGGGGGTCCGGGCTGCCCGTGAGGCGGCTGAGGACGATGGCAAAGGACAGAGAGCCAAGCAGGTAGGCGAGCAGCGCCAAAAGCCAAAACATGCTAACTATTCCGGGCGAGGACGCCCTGATTCTAACGGCGCCAGTCGCCCTTGTCGTGCTGTGGAGAAAAGTGCTTGGACAGAGTGTTCATCGAAGGCCTGGAAGTCGATACCGTCATCGGTGCCTATGACTGGGAGCGGGATATTCGCCAATGCTTGCGCCTGGACCTGAGTTTTGCCTGGAACAACCGTCCGGCGGCGGCGGGTGACGACCTCAGCCTGGCGCTGGACTATGCCAGTGTCTCGGCACGCATCCAAGGCTTTGCCGAGCAGGCGCGCTTCGAACTGGTGGAAACCTTTGCCGAGCGCCTGGCGGCGGTATTGATGGCGGAGTTCCATATCCCCTGGTTGCGGCTGAAGCTGACCAAGCCGGGCGCGGTGCCTGCGGCCCGCGGTGGTGTTGGCGTGGAGATCGAGCGCGGATGTCTCTGAGTACGGTGTACCTGGGCCTTGGCAGCAATATCGAGCGCGAGGCGCACCTGTGCGCCGGCCTCGATGCCCTGGCCGGCTTTCTCGAAGGCATGCGCTGCTCGGCGGTGTTCGAAAGCCAAGCGGTGGGCATCAAGAGCGGGCCCTTCTACAACCTGGTGGTGACTGGCCAGACCCATCTGCCGCTGTTGGAGCTGGATCGCCGGCTCAAGTTCATCGAGGCCGACAATGGCCGCTATGCGCCCGAGCGCAAGGGCTTGCCGCTGGATATCGACGTGTTGCTGTACGACGACCTGCTCGGAACCTTCGACGGACTGACACTGCCCCGGGCCGAGATCTTGAAGAACGCCTTTGTGCTCTGGCCGCTGTCGCTGATCGCACCCGAACTGGTGCACCCCGCGCAGGGCAAGTCCATGCGCCAGCTTTGGCAGGAGGCGCAGATCGAGCAAGTGCTCGCGCCCGTGCCGTTCGAGTGGCGGGGGCTACAGCTGACTCAGCTTTGACCGAGGTTTTTTGATGGCTGTGCCCGCTCCCACAGGACCGTGCATACCGCAGATAGTGTGGTCCACAGCGGTGGCTGTGGGGGCGGGCTTGCCGGGACGCCGGACTGCCGCGAAGAGGCTGGCACAGGCGCTAAACACCTCGCGTATAAGCCTCCAGCGCCTTCAATCGCTCAGCCTTGAGCGCCTCGCCGAGCGCTTGCCCCGTCAGGCCCTTTTGCACCAATGCCTGCACCTGCACGGTTTTGACTGCTACCACCGCACCGCGCAGATAGTCGGCTTGTGGATAGGCGTGGTTGTCACGGCCCTGCCGGGCTAGGGCATCCGTTTCGCAAGCGGCAATGAAATCCTCGAACCGCTGCGGGCGTCGGTAGACGTCAAAGCGCTGCAGCATTTCCATCAGGGTTGGCGGTGGCAGCTGGGCCGCGCGGTGGCACTCGGTGTGGTACTCGCCCACCAGCAGCGCGAGCTCCTGGCAGTCGCGGGGCGCCTTGAAGCGCTTGTTGACGGAGTCGATGTCCACCTTGTCCAGATACATCAGCAGGCACGCCCAGCGCACGTTCAGTGGCTGCTCGCGCCGCGCCGCCTGTTCCAGTACGGCAAGCATATGCCGGCCGCCGTTGAGCGCCGATTGCGGCAGGCCGAGCCGTGCCTCTACCTCGGGCATCAGCTCTTCAAGCGCGCCGCAGTCGTGCAATACCTGGATGAAGACCTGGGGCTGATCTTCCATCATGGCGCGTTCGATCTCCTTCCAGCTCCGCTCGGCGGTCAGGGCCTGCAACTCGCCCGAACCGCTGATCTGGCGCATCAGCGTCAGGGTCTCGTCGGCCACGCGAAAGCCCAACGGGGCGTAGCGCGCTGCAAAACGGGCCACGCGCAGCACGCGCAGAGGGTCTTCAGCGAAAGCTGGCGAGACATGGCGCAGCAAGCGGTCGTTCAGGTCCTGCTGGCCATTGAAGGGGTCACAGAGGTTCCCTTGCTCGTCCTCGGCCATGGCATTGATGGTCAGGTCGCGACGGATCAGGTCCTCTTCGAGGGTTACCTCTGGGCTCGCATGGAAGGTGAAGCCGCCATAGCCACGTCCGCTCTTGCGTTCGGTGCGGGCCAGGGCATATTCCTCGCCGCTTTTGGGGTGGAGGAAGACCGGGAAATCCGCGCCGACCGGGCGATAGCCCAAGGCTTGCATCTGTTCGACGGTGGCACCGACCACCAGCCAGTCGATGTCGTGGACCGGACGCCCGAGCATGCGGTCGCGTACCGCGCCGCCGACTTTGTAGATCTGCATGAAAAACCTCCGTTGTTGCCGACAGGATACCCGCTCGGCAACAACGGCGGGGCTGTTACAGGTGCACCACCGCCAGGTCCATGCGCCCGTATTCGCCCACTTCGCCATGCTCGCCGCGGGGCGGCATGTGGTGGGTTTTCATGATCTGGTCGCCCTGCACGGTTTCCAGGTGGATATCGAAACCCCAGAGGCGGTGCAGGTGCTTGAGCACCTCCTCGGTCGAATCGCCCAGGGGCTTGCGGTCGTGCTGTTGGTGACGCAAGGTCAGTGAGCGGTCGCCGCGGCGGTCGATGCTCCAGATCTGCACGTTGGGCTCGCGGTTGCCCAGGTTGTACTGAGCGGCCAGCGTTTCGCGAATGATTCGGTAGCCCGCGTCGTCATGAATTGCCGGGACCAATAGATCGTCCCGTTGATCGTCATCGAGGATGCTGAATAGCTTGAGGTCGCGGATCACCGTCGGCGAGAGGTATTGCAGGATAAAGCTTTCGTCCTTGAAGCTGCTCATGGCGAACTTCACGGTGGACAGCCAGTCACTGCCGGCAATGTCGGGGAACCAGCGCCGATCTTCCTCGGTAGGGTTCTCGCAGATGCGGCGGATGTCCCGGTACATGGCAAAACCCAGGGCGTAGGGGTTGATGCCGCTGTAGTACGGGCTGTCGAAGCCCGGCTGGAACACCACGCTGGTGTGCGACTGCAGGAATTCCATCATGAAGCCGTCGGTGACCAGGCCTTCGTCGTACAGGTCGTTCATCAGGGTGTAATGCCAGAAGGTGGCCCAGCCTTCGTTCATCACCTGGGTCTGGCGCTGTGGGTAGAAATACTGGGCAATCTTGCGCACGATGCGCACGATCTCGCGCTGCCAGGGCTCGAGCAGAGGCGCATGTTTTTCGATGAAATAAAGGATGTTTTCCTGGGGTTCGGCGGGGAAGCGCGCATCGTCGCGTTCGTTGCCCTTGTCCGCGCTCTTGGGAATGGTGCGCCAGAGGTCGTTGATCTGGCGCTGCAGGTGTTCTTCGCGCTCCTTCTGCCGGCGCCGCTCTTCTTCGGCGGAGATGGGGTAGGGACGCTTGTAGCGGTCCACCCCATAGTTCATCAGGGCATGGCAGGAGTCGATCAGGTCCTCGACGGCATCGATGCCATGACGCTCTTCGCATTGGCTGATGTACTGCTTGGCGAAGACCAGGTAGTCGATGATCGAACTGGCATCGGTCCAGGTGCGGAACAGGTAGTTGCCTTTGAAGAAGCTGTTGTGCCCATAGCAGGCGTGGGCAATCACCAGCGCCTGCATGCACATGGTGTTTTCTTCCATCAGGTAGGCGATACAGGGATCTGAGTTGATCACGATCTCGTACGCCAGGCCCATTTGCCCGCGGCTGTAGGATTTCTCGGTGCTGAGGAATTGCTTGCCGTAGGACCAATGGTGATAACCCAAGGGCATGCCGACGGAGGCGTAGGCGTCCATCATCTGCTCGGCGGTGATCACCTCGATCTGGTTGGGGTAGGTGTCCAGGGCATAGCGCGCGGCCAGACGACTGATTTCCCGGTCGTAGGCCTGGATCAGCTCGAATGTCCATTCGGACCCGGTGGAAAGGTGCTGGCGTTTCTGCTCTCTGGCGGTCATGTGGCTAACCTGCGCTGGAAGAGTTCACGGAAGACCGGGTAGATATCGCCGGCCGATACCAACTGCTGCTGCGCGAACGTGTCGGGGAACGCTTCGCCGATACGCTCATATTCGTACCACAGCGCCTGGTGTTCGCGTGGGGTAATTTCCACATACGTGTAGTACTGGACGAACGGCATGATCTGCTTGGTGAGAATTTCGCGGCAGATCGGTGAATCATCGTTCCAGTTGTCACCGTCAGAGGCCTGTGCCGCGTAGATATTCCATTCGTTGGCCGGGTAGCGTTCGCTCATCACTTCCTGCATCAGCTTAAGGGCGCTGGAAACGATGGTGCCGCCGGTTTCCCGGGAGTAGAAGAACTCTTCCTCGTCGACCTCGCGGGCGCTGGTGTGATGGCGGATGAACACCACCTCGATGCGCTCGTAGTTACGCTTGAGGAACAGATACAAGAGGATGAAGAAACGCTTGGCGATGTCCTTGGTGGCCTGGGTCATGGAGCCGGACACGTCCATCAGGCAGAACATCACGGCCTTGGAGCTGGGGTTGGGATGCTTGACCAGCAAGTTGTACTTGAGGTCGAAGGTATCGAGAAAGGGCAGGCGGTTGATCCGGGCGCTGAGACGGGCGATTTCGGCTTCGATTTCCTGGATGTCGCCAAAGTTGTCCGGCTCTTCCACTTTCAGGCGCGCCAGCTCCGCCTGGGCTTCGCGCAGCTTCGCCCGGCTGCTGCCAGTCAGCGCGATGCGCCGGGCATGGGCCGAACGCAGGGTACGGATGATGTTGATGCGCGACGGGTTGCCCTCGTTGGCGATACCCGCTCGCACGGTCTTGAAGGTGTCGGTGCCGGTCAGGTGGCGCTTGACCAGGTTGGGCAGTTCCAGGTCCTCGAACATGAACTCGAGAAATTCCTCCTGGGTGATCTGGAAGACGAACTCGTCCATGCCCTCGCCGGAATTTCCGGCCTTGCCACGCCCGCCGCCGCCCCCGCCACCTTGTGGTCTGGGGATATGCTCGCCAGCCGTGAATTCCTTGTTACCAGGATGCACGATGGTCTGCTTGCCGCCACGACCGTGGTGCAACACGGGTTCGTCGATGTCGCGTCCCGGAATGCTGATCTGCTCGCCATGCTCCATGTCGGTGATGGAGCGGCGGCTCACGGCCTCTTCGACGGCTTTCTTGATGTGATCACGGTAGCGCCGCAAAAATCGCTGGCGGTTGACCGTGCTCTTGTTCTTGCCGTTCAGGCGTCGGTCGATTACATAGCTCATAGGCCCTCCGGTAGCTGGGAGCAGCTGCAAGCGTCAAGCCACAAGCTCCACGAAGGAGCAGCCACCGCTGCCGCAAGCTGTGGCGCCTGCCGCGAGCACGGCGCTGGACAGCTTGCAGCTTGCGGCTGTTAGCTTGCCGCTTATTGCGATTTCCTGACCCGCAGGTACCATTCCGACAGCAAGCGAACCTGCTTGTCGGTGTAGCCACGTTCCACCATCCGGGTGACGAAGTCGTTGTGCTTTTGCTGATCCTCCTTGCTGGCCTTGGCGTTGAAGCTGATGACCGGCAGCAGGTCCTCGGTGTTGGAGAACATTTTCTTCTCGATCACCACACGCAGTTTTTCGTAGCTGAGCCAGGTCGGGTTCTTGCCGTTGTTGTTGGCCCGCGCGCGCAGCACGAAGTTGACGATCTCGTTGCGGAAATCCTTCGGATTGCTGATGCCCGCCGGTTTCTCGATCTTCTCCAGCTCTTCGTTGAGGGCGATGCGGTTGAGGATTTCGCCGGTTTCCGGATCGCGGTACTCCTGGTCCTGAATCCAGAAGTCGGCGTACAGCACGTAGCGGTCGAAGATGTTCTGGCCGTACTCGCTATAGGATTCCAGGTAGGCCGTCTGGATTTCCTTGCCAATGAACTCGATGTAGCGCGGCGCCAGGTATTCCTTGAGGTAGCGCAGGTAGCGCTCGCGCACCTCGGCGGGGAACTGCTCCTGTTCGATCTGCTGTTCCAGCACATAGAGCAGGTGCACCGGGTTGGCGGCGATCTCGTGCGGGTCGAAGTTGAAGACCTTGGACAGGATCTTGAAGGCGAAGCGGGTCGACAGGCCGTTCATGCCTTCATCGACGCCCGCGGAGTCGCGGTACTCCTGGATCGACTTGGCCTTGGGGTCGGTGTCCTTGAGGTTCTCGCCGTCATACACACGCATCTTGGAGTAGATGTTCGAGTTCTCCGGCTCCTTCAGGCGTGACAGGACGGTGAACTGGGCGAGCATCTTGAGGGTGTCTGGCGCGCAATGCGCCTTGGCCAGCGAGCTGTTGAACAGCAGCTTGTCGTAGATCTTGATCTCGTCGCTCACGCGCAGGCAGTACGGCACCTTGACGATGTAGATACGGTCGATGAACGCTTCGTTGTTCTTGTTGTTGCGGAAGCTGTGCCATTCCGATTCGTTGGAGTGGGCCAGCAGGATGCCCGAATAGGGAATCGCGCCCAGGCCTTCGGTACTGTTGTAGTTGCCTTCCTGGGTGGCGGTCAGCAAGGGGTGAAGGACCTTGATCGGCGCCTTGAACATCTCGACGAATTCCATCATGCCCTGGTTGGCCCGGCACAGCGCGCCCGAGTAGCTGTAGGCATCGGCGTCGTTCTGCGGGAACTCCTCGAGCTTGCGGATATCGACCTTGCCCACCAGGGCAGAGATGTCCTGGTTGTTCTCATCGCCTGGCTCGGTCTTGGCCACGGCGATCTGGTTGAGGATCGAGGGGTACAGCTTGACCACCTTGAACTGGCTGATATCGCCCCCGAACTCGGCCAGTCGCTTGGTCGCCCAGGGCGACATGATGGTGTTGAGGTAGCGCCGTGGAATACCGAAGTCTTCCTCCAGAATCGCGCCATCCTCGGTGGCGTTGAACAGCCCCAGCGGCGACTCGAATACCGGCGAGCCCTTGATCGCGTAGAAGGGGACCTTCTCCATCAGCTGCTTGAGCTTTTCGGCAAGGGACGATTTACCGCCACCCACCGGGCCCAGCAGGTAAAGGATCTGCTTCTTCTCTTCCAGGCCTTGGGCGGCATGGCGGAAGTAGGACACGATCTGGTCGATGCACTCTTCCATGCCATGGAAGTCGGCAAAGGCCGGATAGCGCCGGATCACCTTGTTGGAAAAGATCCGCGACAGCCTGGAATTGCTCGAGGTGTCTACCAGCTCCGGTTCACCGATGGCCATCAACAGGCGTTCGGCTGCTGAAGCGTAGGCACTGCGATCGGCTTTGCAGAGCTCGAGATACTCCTGCAGCGATAACTCTTCCTGGCGTGTGGACTCGAAACGTTGTTGGAAGTGGCTAAAAATACTCATGACGTCACCTCGCTCGATACGTGGAGCCGACGCCGGATCAGTCAGTTGATGCTGGCATGCAATCGGGTTCGCCGATTGCTGTATACCCCCCAGAACACCTGTAGAACGCTACCGATGACCCGCACGCCGGTGTACCGGCTCTCCCCTTTTTGGATGGCCTGGGCTTAAGGATAGTTGGTTCTGCGCAAGGTCAAGGTCATGGCGCCGATAAGTTGCCCATGACCGTTCGTCAGGTAGGCTGCGAGCCCGCACAGGACGCGGGCTGCAGGAATATGAAAAAATTATTCCGGGGTGCTTTGGGCGGTTTCTGCCGGGTAGGTGCTGCGCCACAGTTCGAAGCCACCGTCGACGCTGTAGACGTCGGAAAAACCCTGGTTGGCCAGGTAGGCGGCGGCGCTCTGGCTGGAGTTGCCGTGGTAGCACACCACCAGGGTGGGGGCGTCAAGATCGGCACCGCGGATAAACTCGGCAACCGACTGGTTATCCAGGTGGCGGGCACCGGTGATGTGGCCACTGGCATAGGCGTGCGGGTCGCGAATGTCGACCACGACCGCACCTTGCTCACGCAGGGCGTGAGCCTGCTGGGGAGGGATGCGCTTGAATTCGCTCATGGAGAAGGTTTCCTTCAGGACGGGTCGCCCATTCTAGCGGGTTGCGTGGCCGTGCCTAGGGTGCCGTCGTCGGCGCACTCGCACCGGTGGTAGGTGCGGCTGTCGACGTTGTACAGGGTCATGGCACCGCCCCATACGCAGCCGGTGTCCAGGGCGATGACGCCTGGCTGGCTACAGCGCCCCTCGAGCGCCGCCCAGTGGCCAAAGATGATATCCACATGGCGCGAGCGTCGGCCCTTGTAGGCGAACCAGGGCTTGTAGCCTTTGGGGGCGCTGTCCGGGCCGTCCTTGCTCTTGAAGTCGAGCTTGCCTTCGGCCGTGCAGAAACGCATGCGCGTGAAGTAATTGGTGATCACCCGCAGGCGCTCGACGCCGCTGAGCTTGTTGCTCCACTTGTTCGGCTCATTGCCGTACATGCCATCCAGGTAGAGCTTCAGGCGCGCGTCGTCGCGCAGTACTTCCTCGACTTCGGCCGCCAATGCCAAGGCCTTGCCCAGGGTCCATTGTGGCGGGATGCCAGCATGCACCAAGGCAACGCCGCGCTGCTCGTCATAGTGCAGCAGTTTCTGCTGGCGCAGCCAGTCGAGCAACTGGTCGGCATCCGGCGCCTCGAGGATCTCGCGCAGGGTGTCGGTTTTCTTCAGGCGCTCGACGTTATGCCAGGCGGCCAGCAGGTGCAGGTCGTGGTTGCCCAGCACGCATACCAGCGCGTGGCGCATGCCGTAGAGGTAGCGCAGGGTTTCAAGCGACTCCGGCCCGCGGTTGACCAGATCGCCGACCAGCCACAGGCGGTCGACGGCGGGATCGAAGCGCACGCGTTCGAGCAGGCATTTGAGCGGTTGCAGGCAGCCCTGCAGGTCGCCTACCGCGTACACCGCCATCAGTGCAGCGCTCCGGGAACGGCGAGGCGGAACGGGGCAATGGTCGCGTCGAAGCGTTTGCCGTCCTCGGCGAACATCTGGTAGCTGCCCTGCATGGTGCCCACGCGCGTACTGATCACCGCGCCGCTGCTGTAGGTGTGGCGCTGCCCTGGCTCGATCAGCGGCTGTTGGCCGATCACTCCGGCGCCGCGCACCTCCTCGACCTCGCCGTCGCCATTGGTGATCAGCCAGTGACGGGACATCAGCTTGGCCGTCAGGCTGCCGTTGTTCTCGACGGTAATGGTGTAGGCGAAGGCGAAACGATCGTTCTCGGGGTCGGATTGTTCTTTGAGGTAGCGGGTCACGACGCTGACGTCGATCTGGTAGCGGGGATCAGACATGCAAAGGGCCTTGGACAAACAGACGCGGATACGGCTATGGCTGCAGTCTAGGTCATTGGCGGGGGAGTAGGCCAGTCGCGGGGCGCTAACTCACCCCCGGCCCCGCCTTTGGCAAGCGATGCGCCGCTGTTGCAGGGTGGGGGGCGTTTTGCGGGAGGGAGTCAGGCAGGTTGCTCGGCGTCCGCCAATTGGTCGGCCAGGCGCACGAAGGCGGCCAGGTCCAGCTGCTCGGGGCGCAGGCTGCCGTCGACGCCTGCGGCCTCGATGGCTTGGCTGTCGAGCAGGCCCTTGAGGGTGTTGCGCAGGGTCTTGCGGCGCTGGTTGAAGGCTTCGCGAACAACGCGCTCCAGCAAGCGGGGATCCTTGGCCGGATGGGGCAGGGTCTCGTGCGGGACCAGGCGGACGATCGCCGAGTCGACTTTCGGCGGCGGGTTGAAGGCGCCTGGGCCGACATTGAACAGGTGTTCGACCCGGCAGTGGTACTGCACCATGATCGACAGGCGCCCCCAGTCACCGCCGCCAGGACCGGCAGCCAGGCGCTCGACCACTTCCTTCTGCAGCATGAAGTGCATGTCGCGGATCAGCCCGGCGTGCTGCAGCAGGTGGAAGATCAGTGGCGTGGAGATGTTGTAGGGCAGGTTGCCGACCACCTTCAGGCTGCGTGGGGGCACGCCCAGCTGATTGAAGTCGAACTTCAGCGCGTCGCCCTGGTGCAGGCGGAAATTGCCGCGGTTGGCGAACTTGTGCTGGAGGATCGGTACCAGGTCCTTGTCCAGTTCCACCACGTCCAGCTGCGCGCCGCTGCTCAGCAAGCCCTCGGTCAAGGCCCCCTGGCCAGGGCCGATCTCCAGCAGGTGCTCGCCGGGCTTGGCATGGATCGCGCGCAGGATGCGATCGATGACGCCAGCGTCGTGCAGGAAGTTCTGACCGAAGCGCTTGCGCGCCCGGTGTTGGTAATGCTCGTTCATAGTTGGGTCTCTGCCATCTGGTAGGCGGTTTCCAGTGCGACCTGCAGGCTGCCGGTGTCGACCTTGCCGGTGCCGGCCAGGTCCAGGGCGGTGCCGTGGTCAACCGATGTGCGGATGATCGGCAGGCCCAAGGTAACGTTGAGCGCGGCGCCGAAGCCCTTGAACTTCAGCACAGGCAGGCCCTGGTCGTGGTACATCGCCAGCACTGCGTCGCAGTGCTCCAGATATTTGGGGGTAAACAAGGTGTCGGCCGGCAGTGGTCCGCGCAGGTCCATGCCTTCGCAGCGCAGGCGTTCCAGTGTCGGCTCGATGATGTCGATTTCTTCGCGGCCCAAGTGGCCACTTTCCCCGGCATGCGGGTTGAGGCCGCAGACCAGGATGCGAGGCGTGGTGATGCCGAACTTGTCGCGCAGGTCGGCGTGCAGGATCCGCGTGACCCGTTCCAGGCGCTCGGCGGTGATGGCATCGGCCACATCACGCAGGGGCAGGTGCGTGGTCACCAGCGCCACCCGCAGACCGCGGGTGGCCAGCATCATCACCACCTGGGCGGTCTGGGTCAGTTCGGCAAGGAATTCAGTATGGCCAGAGAACGCGATGCCGCTCTCGTTGATCACACCCTTGTGCACCGGGGCGGTGATCATGCCAGCGAAATGCCCGTCCAGGCAGCCTTGGCCTGCACGGGTCAGGGTTTCCAGCACGAACCCGGCATTGGCCTTGTCCAGTTGTCCAGGCACGACCTTGGCCGCCAGCGGGGTATCCCACACGTACAGGCTGCCAGCGGGTGCTGGCAGGTCAGGCCAGGCGTCAGGCGTCACTGGCACCAGGCTGACGGCCAGCCCCAGCTGCATGGCCCGCTCGGCGAGCAGGTCATGGCTGGTGATGGCGATCAAGGGGTGGGGCTGGGCCTCGTTGGCCAGCAGCAGGCACAGGTCGGGACCTATGCCTGCCGGCTCGCCCGGGGTCAGGGCGAAGCGCGGGTGTTTCACTGGGCGGCCTGGTCGGCGCCAGGCAGCTTGATTTCCACGTAGGCTTCGTCGCGGATCTGGCGCAGCCAGGTCTGCAGCTCTTCATCGTACTTGCGGTTGCGCAGCACGTTCAGGGCCTGCTGCTCACGCGCCTGCTCGGTGCTGTCGGTGGCGCGGCGGCCAAGGACTTCCAGCACGTGCCAGCCGTACTGGGACTTGAACGGGCGGGACACCTCGCCTTGCGGGGCATTGGCCATCACCTCGCGGAACTCCGGCACCAGGGTGTTGGGGTCGACCCAGTTGAGGTCGCCGCCGTTGAGGGCCGAACCCGGGTCTTCCGAGAAGCTCTTGGCCAGTTCGGCGAAATCTTCGCCGTTCTGGATGCGCTCATACAGGCGTTCGGCCAGCTGTTCGGTGGCGGCTTCGCTGCGAATCTCGCTAGGCTTGATCAGGATGTGACGAACGTGCACTTCATCACGCAGCATGGTCCCGCCACCGCGTTTTTCCTGCAGCTTGAGGATGATGAAGCCGCCCGGGGTGCGCACCGGCTCGGTGACATCGCCAACGGCCATGCCGCTGAGCTGGCTATCGAACGGTGGCGGCAGTTGCGCTGCCTTGCGCCAGCCCATCTCGCCGCCTTCGAGCGCGTTTTCGCTCGCGGAGCGGGCGATGGCCATCTGACCGAAGTCAGCGCCTTGCTTGAGCTGCTGGTAGATCTCGGCAGCCTGTTTGGCCGCTGCCTGGATGGCGTCGGAGTTGGCGCTTTCCGGGGTAGGGATGAGGATGTTGGCCAGGCGGAACTCTTCCGAAAGCTGAGCCTTGCCCAGGTCCGAGGCGAGGAAGTTCTTCACTTCCTGCTCGGAGACCTGGATGCGCTCGGCCACCCGGCGCTGGCGCACGCGGCTGATGATCATCTCGCGCTTGACCTGCTCGCGGGCGTCATCGAACGACAGGCCGTCACGGGCCAGGGCCGCGCGGAACTGATCCAGGGTCATGCCGTTGCGCTGGGCAATGGTGCCGATGGCCTGGTTCAGTTCCTCGTCGGTGATACGGATGCCGGAGCGTTCGCCGATCTGCAACTGCAGGTTCTCGACGATCAGGCGTTCGAGCACCTGTTGCTCCAGGGCACTGGCCGGCGGTACGCCGCCGCCACGCTTGGCGATGGTCTGCTGCACTTCGTGGGTGCGCTGGTCCAGCTGGCTCTGCATGACCACGTCGTTGTCGACGATGGCCACCACGCGGTCCAGCGGTTGCACCGCGGCATGCACCGCGCCACTCAGCAATGCGGCGCCCAGCATCAGCGGGCGCAGTCGATCAATAAGCTTGGTCTTCACGTGTACGATAACCTTGAATGCCTTGGTCGAGGAACGATTCGACCTTGTTGCCCACCACGCCACCGAGGCCTTTCAGCACGATCTGCAGGAAGACACCGTGGTCGCCTTTTTCGTTTTGCGGAATGGCCTGGCTGAAGTCGTCGTAGTCGATCCAGTAACGGTTGATCAGGCGCAGTTTCCAGCAGCAGTTGTCGTACTCGAAGCCACCGAAGGCTTCCAGTGTGCGGTTGCGGTTGTAGTCGTGCTGCCAGCGGCCGATCACGGACCACTGCGGCACGATCGGCCACATGACCGAGAAGTCATGCTGCTGGATCTTGTAGTAGTCCTTGATGTAGTTCGGATCGTCCGGCGTGCCATAGTCGCTGTTGTCGTCGCCCACTTTCCAGGTACCGGTCAGCGAGTCGTAGGTCACCAGGTCGTTACGGTAGCGATAGCCAAGGTTGACCACCTTGTTCGGGTTGTCTTCAGGCTGGTAGTGGAACATCGCGCTGCCCGAACGGGTGCTGCGGCTGTCCGGATCCCAGTTGAAGTCGGAGTTGAAGCGCCAGTCGCGGTTGAAGTTGTACTCGTACTCCAGCGCATAGGGCGAAACGTCGGACTGGGCGTACCGGCGGTTATTGAAGTCGATGCCCGGCAGCTGGACCCTGCGGTCCTTGAAGTAGTACGCCTGGCCGATGCTGAAGCGCTGGCGCTCGAAGCCGTTCTCCTCGATCCAGCGGTTGGTCACGCCCAGCGACAACTTGTTCTCGTCGCCGATGCGGTCGGTACCGGTGAAACGGTTGTCGCGGAACAGCGAGGAGTAGTTGAAGGTCGACTCGCTGGTGTCGAACAGCGGGACATCCTTCTGGTCCTTGTACGGGACGTAGAGGTAGAACAGACGCGGCTCGAGGGTCTGGCGGTAGTTTTTGCCGAACCACTGGGTGTTGCGGTCGAAGTACAGGCCGCTGTCGACGCTGAAGATCGGCACGCTGCGGTTCTGGTTGCTCTTGAAGTCACCTTGCAGGTCCAGGGCATCCGGGTTGCCGGCCAGCCCTGCGATATCGTCCTTGCCCTTTCCGTCCAGGTCCAGGTCGTAATGGGTGTAGACGTACTTGAGCGATGGCTTGATGAAGCCATAACTGGCGGTCATCGGCAGGCTGATGGTCGGCGCGGCGTTCAGGCGGGTGCCGTTGGCGCGGGCGACGCCGAAGATGTTCTCGTCGAGGCGTCTGCCGGGGAGACCGGCGCTCGCATCTGGCAGACCGTCTTCATTCAGCACGAAGTCGTCCTTCAGATCTCGGTCGAAGCGAACCGCCTCGGTCTCATAGCTGAAGTCCAGGCCGCCCGGATGGTACGGCAGCATGCCATTGAGGGTGAGCTGCGGCAGCTTGTCGTACGGGGTGATCTGCGAGATGGTCGCCAGCTCGTAGGCCTGCACGTTCAGGCGAGCGGTGTAGCCTTCGCCACGGTAGGTCAGCGCGCCTTGCTGGTTGAGGAAGTCGCGGCTTTCAACGCCGATCTGGTCCGACTCCAGGTCCTGGAAGTAGAACGGATCGCTGATGTCGGTGTAGTCGACCTCGGTCATCAGGCGCTCGTCCAAGCCGCCCTTGTGCTGCCAGTTGATCATCCAGCGCTGATCTTTGTAGTCCGTCTGATCCTTGCGGTCGTCGTTCTTGTCGTTCAGGTACGCGCCGCCTAGCTGGCCTTCGCTGGAGCGGGTCAGGTAGCGGAACTCGCCTTCCATCAACAGGCCACGCTTGGTCATGTAGCGTGGATACAACGTGGCGTCGTAGTTCGGTGCCAGGTTGAAGTAGTACGGCGTGACCAGCATGAAGCCGGTGTCGCTGCTGGTGCTGAAGGAGGGCGGAAGGAAGCCGGATTGGCGACGGTCGTCGATCGGGAAATAGATGTACGGTGTGTAGAACACCGGGAAATCCTTGACCCGCAGGGTGACGTTGGTCGCCGTGCCGAAACCGGTGGCCGGGTTCAGCGTGATGTTGTTGCCCTTGAGCTGCCAGGCGTTGCTGTTCGGCTCACAGGTGGTGTAGGTACCGTCCTTGAGGCGAATGACCGCGTTTTCCGCGCGCTTGGCGTACAGCGCGTTACCGCGGATACGCGACTTGTGCATCACGTATTCGGCGTTGTCGACCTGGGCCTCGCCCGTGTCGAGCTGGATCTCGGCGCGATCGCCCACCACCAGCGAGCCGTTGTCGCGGATCTTCACATTGCCCTTGAGCTCGCCGCGGTTCTCGGCCTGGTACAGGTTGGCCTCTTCGGCCTCGGCCTGCATGCTGCCCTGGCGCATGACCACGTCACCGGCGAGGGTAGCGATCTGCTGCTCCTGCTGGTACTTCGAGACCTTGGCGTTGAGGTAGGTCGGCGACTCGTCCTTGGGCGTGGTGTCGCTCATGCCCGGGCGGGTTGGCTCGATATAGGCGCCGGCGCAATACGGGCCGGTCTCGGCCAGCTGGGCGGGGGTCAGTTGCTCGCGGGGAACCCAGTCAAGGTGGCTGTAGTCGGCGCTGCGCGACTTCAGGCCGCGGCCCTTGCTCTCGGTGACCAGCACCGGATTGGGCTCGCCATCGACTTCGGCGACCTGGCCCTCGTCGGAGACGGACTGGCCGCTGGGACTGACGGCTGCACCCTCATGCACCGGGCGCGGTGGCAGGGTGCTGACAGAGGTCTGGGGCTTGCAGTCCCAACCACCGGAGGCGGACACTTGGCAGTCAAACTGCTCGGCTGCCACCACGTATGACGTGGCCAGAGGTTGCAGGGCCAGCAGACTGCCGGTCACCAGCAACGGAAACTTTCTACGAAACGCGGGGGATTTCAATGCCATCTTATTAGTCCGGGCTTCCTGCGTGCCATCTGCCCGCGTGTGGGGCCGCACGCCTCTCGATGGTCTGAAAAAGATGCTGGATAATAAAGCATGACCCGCTTGACGGCTAGGGCCGTCGGAGACCCTTGTAATGCCCGATCACGATCCACGCCTGCAACAACTGACTGTCTGGCTCGCCGAACAGCTGCAACCGCTCTACCTCAAACACGGCTGGGGCCCCGTGCCCGAAGGCACCTTGACCGCCGCCAGTAGCGACGCGAGTTTCCGCCGCTATTTCCGCTGGCAGGCCGGCGATCGCAGTTTCGTGGTCATGGATGCACCGCCGCCACAGGAGAACTGCGGCCCCTTCGTTGCCATCGATCACCTGCTGGCCAGCGCCGGGGTGCACGTGCCGACCATCCACGCCGAAGACCTTGAGCGCGGCTTCCTGTTGCTGGGTGACCTGGGTCACCAGACCTACCTGGATATCATAGACGCCGACAACGCCGACGCCCTGTTCGCCGACGCAATGCAGGCCTTGCTCGCCTTCCAGCAACTGCCGATGGACGCGCCGCTGCCCAGCTACGACCTGGCCTTGCTGCGCCGCGAGCTCGAGCTGTTTCCCGAATGGTATGTCGGTCGCGAGCTCGGCCTGGCGTTCAGCCAGACCCAGCTCGCCACCTGGCAACGCATCAGCAGCCTGCTGATCGACAGTGCCCTGGCCCAGCCCAAGGTACTGGTGCACCGTGACTTCATGCCGCGCAACCTGATGCGCAGCGCCCCCAATCCGGGCGTGCTGGATTTCCAGGACGCGGTCTACGGCCCGGTTACCTACGACATCACCTGCCTGTTCAAGGATGCCTTCCTCAGTTGGCCGCAGCCGCGTGTCGAAGGCTGGCTGCGCGACTACTGGCAGCAGGCGCAGGCCGCCGGCATCCCGGTTCAGGCCGAGTTCGCGGCGTTCCACCGCGCCAGCGACCTGATGGGCGTGCAGCGCCACCTCAAGGTGATCGGTATTTTCGCGCGCATCTGCCACCGCGATGGCAAGCCGCGTTACCTGGCCGATGTACCCCGCTTCATGGCGTATATAGATGAAGTGATCGGGCGCCGCCCGGAGCTGGCGGAACTGGGCCAGTTGATCGCCGAGCTGCAGACCGCTGCCGGGGCGCGCCCATGAAGGCGATGATCCTCGCCGCCGGCAAGGGCGAACGCATGCGGCCACTGACGCTGCACACCCCCAAGCCCCTGGTGCCGGTGGCGGGTGTGCCGTTGATCGAATACCACCTGCGGGCGTTGGCCCGGGCGGGAATCACCGAGGTGGTGATCAACCATGCCTGGCTGGGCCAGCAGATCGAGGATCACCTGGGAGATGGCAGTCGCTGGGGATTGAGCATCCGTTATTCGGCCGAGGGCGAGCCGCTGGAAACCGGCGGCGGTATCTTCAAGGCGCTGCCGCTGCTGGGAGCCGAGCCGTTCGTACTGGTCAACGGCGATGTCTGGACCGATTACGACTTCGCCCGTCTGCCCACGCCGTTGGCAGGTCTGGCGCACCTGGTGCTGGTGGATAATCCAGGGCATCACGGCAAGGGGGATTTTTGCCTGAGCGAGGGGCGAGTGCTGGACGCCGATGGCAGTGCCCGGACCCTGACCTTCAGCGGGCTTTCGATCCTCCACCCACGGCTGTTCGCCGATTGCCAGGCCGGCACTTTCAAGTTGGCGCCGCTGCTGCGCCAGGCCATGGCCAGCGGCCAGGTGACGGGTGAGCGCTACGCCGGGCACTGGGTCGATGTCGGCACGCTGGAGCGGCTGGCCGAAGTCGAGCGCCTGCTCGCCGGGCACGCCTGACATGTGGTGGCCAAGCACAGTGATAGGTGCCGGCGCCGGTTTCGCGGTGGCCAGCATTCCCGGAGCATTGCTTGGCGCACTGCTCGGTCAGGCGGTGGACCGCCGGTTGCAGTTGCAGGGCTGGGAGGACGCGCGCGAGCGGCTCGGTGGGCGTCCGGCGCTGCGCGATGACGAGGTGCTGTTCGTCCTGCTTGGCCGCCTGGCCAAACAGGACGGTCGCGTCGCCGAAGGCCATATCCATCAGGCACGCCAGGAAATGCAGCACCTGGACATGAGCGAGCCGGCGCGGCGACGAGCCATTGCCGCGTTCAACCGTGGCAAGTCCGGCAAGGATCGACTGGGGCATTACCTGCGTCGCCTCAAGCAACAGCCCCATGCCGCCGAAGGCACCCTGCGCGCCTGCTGGCGTATGGTCTGGGCTGATGGCAAGGCGGGCCGCCTGGAGCGCGAGTTGTTGTTGGGCTGGGGGCAGCAGCTGGGCCTGACGGGTGCGCAGGTGCAGGCCCTGTCCCATGACTACGAGCCGCGCAAGGTGCCCCAGGCCAGCGCTACCCTGACCTACGCCGCTGCCGTGCGCCTGCTCGGGGTCGAGATGGACACCGATATCGACCGCATCAAGCAGGCCTATCGGCGCCTGCTCAGCCGTCACCATCCGGACAAGCTGGTGGGCAGCGGCGCCAGCGAGGCGCAGGTGCGCGTGGCGACCGAGCGGACCCGCGAGTTGCACCAGGCCTATACGCTGGTTCGCAAGCGCCGGGGATTTTGAGCCTGGCTGTGCCGCGCTGCTGGGGCTCTCGCACCTGGCACCCCGCGCTGCGCTCAGCGCTCAAGCGGGCTCAGCCACCCCCGCACACGACGGAACAATTGCTCCTGCTCCGCCGCCGCGTTGCCAGGCATGGCAATCAGCAGCATCTGCCGGTACTGGCTATCCCTCTGCCGCTTGCTGGCTTGCAAGCGCTGCTCGGCGGCGCGGCGGTCGGGAGTGCGGGTGGCGTAGTAGATATCGGCGGTCGGTACCTTGAGGGTCGGCGCCAGGCTCTCCAGGTCGTGCTCGACCCGTGCCGGGGTCTGCGCAGACACCATTACCAATTTCTGCACTTCAGGTGGTTGGCGTTCGCTCAGGTAGCGCGCGGCCCAGTAGGCGCCACTGCCATGCCCGAGCAGCACGATGCTGCGGGCGTTGTGCTGCTGGGCATACGCTAGCGCCGCATCCAGGCGGGCAAAGATGCGCTGGGCGTCCGCCGCATCATTGTTGTCGCTGGCCTCGACCGCGTCGGTGCTGTCAGCGGTGTCGGCCTCGGCAGCGGTGGCCTGGGCCACGTTGGCGTTGGCATCGGCCGGCGTGTCCTTGGCTGGCGCGCTTTCGCCCGGGGCCTTGTCGGGCGTGGCCGCGGGCTTGGCATCGACCCGTGCCTGCGGGCGCTCGGCCAACAGGTCAGGCAAGCTCAGGCTGAGGCTGTGCCAGCCGACATCCGGCAACTTGCGCCGTAGCGGCCCCACGCCTTTGGGCCAATCGGCGGTTTCACCGGCACCGGGGACGATGATGACCGCGCCTTCGGGGTCGCTGTTATTGGCCGGCTTCCACAGGGCCAGGAAGCGTTCGTTGCCTGCTTGCAGGGACTGCTGCTCGGCCTTGGGCACCTGACGTTCCAGGGCCAGGGCGTCCTCCTGGCTACGGTCGGCCAGGGGCAGGCGCGGCGCCGGGGTTTGCGGCGCCTGGGCGGGTTCGCCGTCAGCGGCGTAGGCGGTGATGGGTAATAGCGATACCAGGCAGAACGCTGCCAGCGTCGTGCGATAGAGTGTGAACATGGGTCAGCCCCAGCCAGAATGTTACTGGCAGCCTAATAGTATTTGTCCGTGACGGCCACGCGTGGCCGTTCTTGCCAAAACGAGCGTGCGAATGAAGCGAGTGCGTCGCCTGTGGGTTATCGGTTGGCTCTGTCTGCCCTTGATGGCCATGGCGGCTGCGCCTGCCCCGTCGTCGGTAGTGCTCGAGCCGGCCCAGCAGCAATGGCTCGAGACCCACCGCAGCCTGCGCGTCGGGCTGGTTCTGCAGGCGCCATACGCGCAGTTCGACCGGCGCCTGCAGCAGCTTTATGGGGTCAATGTCGAGTTGATGAACTGGCTGGCCCGGGGGCTTGGCCTGGACCTGACCTGGCGCAACTTCCCGGACCAGGCGGCGCTGGAGCGCGCACTGCAGGCCGGGGAGGTCGACCTTGCCCCTGGCCTGACCCAGACGCCGGCCAGCCTGCGCCTGTGGCTGTTCAGCGACCCGTACATGCGCGTACCGCAACGGCTGGTTGGCCCGCGCAACGGTGCGGTGGCGGTTGATCTGGAGCGCCTTGCCAGCGACCAACGGGTGGCGGTGCGCATGCCCAGCGCCCTGGCCGACTACTTGCGGGCCAACTATCCCGGCCTCAACCTGCAAGGCGTGCCCCACGAGCGCCAGGCCTTGCAATGGGTGCTCAGCGAGCAGGCGAGCTACGCGGTGCTGGACGAAGCCCAGCTCAGCCAGCTGTCACGGGAAATCGAGTTCAGCGAACTGGCCGTGGTGGGCGATATCGGCCTGCCGCAATTGCTGCGGGTGGGCACGCGGCGCGACTGGCCGCTGCTGGCCGATATCGTCGAACGCGGCCTGCAGGCCATCCCCGCCAAGGACCTGGAAGCCCTTCACCAGCGCTGGTTGCAGCCGAAACACCCGCGCCCGAGCGAGTCGACCGGCTTCTGGCAAAACCTCGCACTGCTGCTGGGACTGCTATTGCTCTGCGCCCTGGCCACCCTGGCCTGGCAGCGGCGCCAACAGCACCAGCTGGAACGTAGCTTGCTGGCCGCGCGCGATACCCTGACCGAACGTCAGGTGCGTGAAGAGGCGCTGCGCCTGAGCCAGTTCTCCATCGACCAGAGCACCGTGGGTATTCTCTGGGTCAACTGGGACAGCCACGTGCGCTACGCCAACCATGCCGCCGAACGCATGTTGGGCTATGCCGAGGGCGAACTGCTCGAGCGACCGCTGATCGACTTCGAACCGCACCTGCACATGGACCGTTGGCTGGAACTGTGGAAGCGCGCCCGAACCGGCGGCGGTGAGCCCGAGCATTTCGAAAGCCATTGCCGGCGCGCCGACGGCAGCCTGCTGCCGGTCGACCTGTCGTTGAGCTTCCTGCGCTTTCGCGATGCCGAGTACCTGGTGGTGTTTCTCTCCGACGTCGCCGAGCGACGGCGCGCCCTGGCAGCGTTGCGCGAGAGCGAGGCACGGCTCAAGGGCATTGCCGGCAATGTGCCTGGCCTGGTGTTCCGCCTGGAGCGCGATCCGGCGGAAGGCGGGCTGGAGTTTCCTTACATCAGCGAAGGCAGCGAGGCGCTGGTCGGCTACGCGCCCTCGGCCATCCAGGACCCCGACATGGGCCTGCGCAACCTGGTGCATCCGGATGACCGGGCCGACTATCACCGCGTCCAGGACCTGGCCCTGGCCCATGAGCAGGACTGGTCCTGGCAGGGGCGTATCCTGACGCGCCAGGGCGAACAGCGCTGGGCCGACATCAAGGCCAGTGCCCGGCGTCTGGCCGATGGTCGGGTGGTCTGGGACGGCGTGGTCTGGGACATCACCCAGAGCAAGCGGGTCGAACTGCAGCTGGCGCGTTCACAGGAGCAGCTGCGCGAGCTGTCGGCGCACCTGGAGAGTGTTCGTGAGGAGGAGAAGGCGCGCATCGCCCGCGAGGTGCACGACGAACTGGGGCAGATGCTCACTGTGCTCAAGCTCGAGGTGTCGATGTGCGAGCTGGCCTATGCCGAACTCGACCCTGGGCTGCATGAGCGCCTGGCCAGCATGAAGCGCCTGATCGCCCAATTGTTCCAGTTGGTCCGCGACGTGGCCAGCGCCCTGCGCCCGCCGATCCTCGATGCTGGGATCGCCTCGGCCATCGAGTGGCAGGCCCGGCGCTTCGAGGCGCGCACGCAGATTCCCTGCCTGGTGCGGGTACCGGATAATCTGCCAGCATTGAGCGATGCCAAGGCCACCGGCCTGTTCCGTATCCTCCAGGAAGCGCTGACCAACGTCATGCGCCATGCCCAGGCGCACACGGTGCAGATCGAACTGGTGCGCCTGGGCGCGCGGCTGCAACTGACGGTGATCGACGATGGCGTGGGGTTCAACACGCAGCAGACCCGCCCGACGTCCTTTGGCCTGGTAGGCTTGCGCGAGCGGGTTCTGATGCTGGGCGGCAGCATGACCCTGGACAGCGAGCCAGGTGAAGGCACCAGCCTGAGCGTGGCCATTCCCCTGGATTAGGAGCAAGACCGTGATTCGAGTGTTGGTGGCTGAAGACCACACCATTGTTCGTGAAGGCATCAAGCAGTTGATCGGCCTGGCCAAGGACATACAGGTGGCGGGGGAGGCCGGCAACGGCGAACAGTTGCTGGAAACGCTGCGCCATACGCCATGCGAGGTGGTGCTGCTGGATATCTCCATGCCGGGGGTCAACGGCCTGGAGGCGATCCCGCGGATACGTGCGCTGAACAACCCGCCGGCGATCCTGGTGCTGTCGATGCACGATGAGGCGCAGATGGCCGCCCGCGCCCTGAAGATCGGCGCGGCCGGGTATGCCACCAAGGACAGCGACCCGGCCTTGCTGCTCACCGCTATTCGCCGGGTCGCCGGGGGTGGCCGCTACATCGATCCGGCGCTGGCCGACCGCATGGTCTTCGAGGTTGGCCTGACCGAGACCCGGCCGTTGCATTCGCTACTCTCCCAGCGCGAGTTCTCGGTGTTCGAGCGCCTGGCCCAGGGCGCCAATGTCAACGACATCGCCCAGCAACTGGCGCTGAGCAACAAGACCATCAGCACCCACAAGGCGCGGCTGATGCAGAAGCTCAAGGTCAATTCGCTGGCGGAGCTGGTGAAGTATGCGATGGAGCATAAGCTGGTCTGACTGTTCTGTTCACGACACGCCGCGCCCCAGTCCTGCGGAGGGCGGCAGGAATCGTTGTCTAAAACCCTCATCTCTGTAGGGCAATCCCTACACCGCCCCTTCCAACCGGCTGATGCCATTCTCTCAGCCCCGCCGATTTCCCGCCGGCTGTGCCTTCACTAGGCTTTGGATACAGCAGTCATCCAACAAGAAGGTATGGGTATGAGTGAGGTGAATTCGAGCGCTGTCGCCAGCGACGTGCTGGTGAGCTTTCGCGGAGTACAGAAGAGCTATGACGGCGAAACGCTGATCGTCAAGGACCTCAACCTGGATATCCGCAAGGGCGAATTCCTGACCTTGCTCGGCCCGTCCGGCTCGGGCAAGACCACCAGCCTGATGATGCTGGCCGGCTTCGAGACGCCGACCGCCGGCGAGATCCAGCTGGCGGGGCGGTCGATCAACCATGTGCCGCCGCACAAACGTGACATCGGCATGGTGTTCCAGAACTACGCGCTGTTCCCGCACATGACCGTGGCCGAGAACCTGGCCTTCCCGCTGAGCGTGCGCGGCCTGAGCAAGACCGACATCAGCGAGCGGGTCAAGCGCGTACTGGGCATGGTCCAGCTCGATGCCTTCGCCAAGCGCTACCCTGCCCAACTGTCCGGCGGCCAGCAACAGCGCGTGGCCCTGGCCCGGGCACTGGTGTTCGAGCCCCAGCTGGTGCTGATGGACGAGCCGCTCGGCGCCCTCGACAAGCAGTTGCGCGAACACATGCAGATGGAGATCAAGCACATTCACCAGCGCCTGGGCGTGACCGTGGTCTACGTGACCCACGATCAAGGCGAAGCGCTGACCATGTCGGACCGCGTAGCGGTGTTCCACCAGGGCGAGATCCAACAGATCGCCGACCCTCGCACCCTGTACGAAGAGCCCAGGAACACCTTCGTGGCCAACTTCATCGGCGAGAACAACCGCCTCAACGGCACCTTGCTCGCGCGCACTGGCGACCGCTGCCAGGTGCAGTTGGCCCGTGGCGAGCGGGTCGAGGCGCTGGCGGTCAACGTCGGTGAGGCCGGCGATGCGGTGACCCTGTCCATCCGCCCCGAGCGCGTGCGTCTCAATGGCCACAGCGAAAACTGCATCAACCGCTTCTCTGGCCGGGTGGCCGAATTCATCTACCTGGGCGACCACGTACGGGTGCGCCTGGAGGTCTGCGGCAAGGCCGACTTCTTCGTGAAACAGCCGATTGCCGAGCTTGACCCGGCCCTGGCCGTGGGCGATGTGGTACCGCTTGGCTGGGAGGTGGAGCACGTCCGCGCGCTCGATCCGCTTGCCCAAGCTCATTGATCGATTGCTTCCCCAACCCTGTACTGTGGAGAAAATAATAATGCACAAGCAGCTGAAACTGACCGCTTTGGCCCTCGGCCTGTTCGCCGCCAGCCAGGCCATGGCCGCCGACCTGACGGTGATCTCCTTTGGCGGCGCGAACAAGGCCGCCCAGGTCAAGGCGTTCTACACCCCGTGGGAAAAGGCTGGCAAGGGCAAGATCGTCGCGGGCGAGTACAACGGTGAAATGGCCAAGGTCAAAGCCATGGTCGACACCAAGAGCGTGTCGTGGAACCTGGTCGAGGTGGAGTCGCCGGAGCTGGCCCGCGGCTGTGACGAAGGCATGTTCGAAGAACTCGACCCAGCGCTGTTCGGCGATGAGGCCGACTACGTGGCTGGGGCCATCCAGCCCTGTGGTGTCGGCTTCTTCGTCTGGTCCACCGTGCTGGCCTACAACGCCGACAAGCTCAAGAGCGCACCGAGCAGCTGGGTCGATTTCTGGGACACGAAGAAATTCCCCGGCAAGCGTGGCCTGCGCAAGGGCGCCAAGTACACCCTCGAGTTCGCCCTGATGGCCGACGGTGTGGCACCCAAAGAGGTGTACAAGGTACTGGGCACCAAGGAAGGCCAGGATCGCGCCTTCAAGAAGCTCGACGAGCTCAAGCCGAGTATCCAGTGGTGGGAAGCCGGCGCCCAGCCGCCGCAGTACCTGGCCTCGGGTGACGTGGTCATGAGCTCGGCCTATAACGGCCGCATCGCCGCGGTGCAGAAAGAAAGCAACCTCAAGGTGGTGTGGAACGGCGGTATCTACGACTTCGATGCCTGGGCCATCCCCAAGGGCGCCAAGAATGTCGAAGCGGCCAAGCAGTTCATCGCCTACACCGTGCAGCCCGAGCAGCAGAAGACCTACTCCGAGAACATCGCCTACGGCCCGGCCAATGCCAAGGCGGTCAGCCTGTTGTCGGACGCGGTGAAGCAGGACATGCCCACCACCCCGGAGAACATTGCCAACCAGGTGCAGATCGACGTGGCGTTCTGGGCTGACAACAGCGAGCAGTTGGAGCAGCGCTTCAACGCCTGGGCTGCGCGCAAGTAAGTTGCACCCGCGAGGCGCCGGCCGCAGGGCGGGCGCCTCCTGTTTCCTCGAGTTGTGGAGTTTGCCATGGCCATCGCAGTGCCCCTTAAAGAAGGCGCCGGTCCGAACCTCAAGCAACGCCTGGCGCGTGCCGAGCGGCTGAACCGCTGGAAGGCGCAGGCCTTGATCGCGCCGCTGGTGCTGTTCCTGTTGCTGGTGTTCCTCGTGCCGATCGCCGCGCTGTTGTACAAGAGCGTCGGCAACCCGGAAGTGGTGGCTGGCCTGCCGCGCACGGTCGAGGCCGTGTCAGGGTGGGATGGCAAGAGCCTGCCTGGCGAGGCGGTCTACAAGGCGCTGGGCCAGGACCTGGCCGAGGCGCGCAAGAACCAGACCCTTGGCGACCTGTCCAAGCGCCTGAACATGGAACTGGCTGGCTACCGCAGCCTGCTGGCCAAGACTGCCCGGGCCCTGCCATTCAAGAGCGAACCGAGCTCCTATAAAGAAGCCTTGCAAGCGCTCGACGAGCGTTGGGGCGATCCGGCGTACTGGCAGGCGATCCGCCGCAACACCAGTACCGTCACCTCGTTCTACCTGCTGGCCTCGGTCGACCACCGTATCGACGACCTGGGTGAGCTGGCCAAGGCTACGCCGGACCAGGCCATCTACCTCGACATCTTTGCCCGAACCCTGTGGATGGGCGTGGTAATCACGGTCATCTGTCTGCTGCTGGCCTATCCGCTGGCTTACCTGCTGGCCAACCTGCCGACCCGGCAGAGCAACCTGCTGATGATCCTCGTGCTATTGCCGTTCTGGACGTCGATCCTGGTACGGGTGGCGGCGTGGATCGTGCTGCTGCAGTCGGGGGGGTTGATCAACAGTGCGCTGATGGCCGTGGGGATCATCGACCAGCCGCTGGAGTTGGTGTTCAACCGTACCGGCGTGTACATCTCGATGGTGCACATCCTGTTGCCGTTCATGATCCTGCCGTTGTACAGCGTGATGAAGGGCATCTCGCCCAGCTACATGCGTGCGGCGATCTCGCTGGGGTGCCACCCCTTCGCCAGCTTCTGGCGAGTGTACTTCCCGCAGACCTATGCCGGGATCGGTGCCGGTTGCCTGCTGGTGTTCATCCTGGCCATCGGCTACTACATCACCCCGGCGCTGCTTGGCAGCCCGAACGACCAGATGGTCAGCTACTTCGTGGCCTTCTATACCAACACCAGCATCAACTGGGGCATGGCCACCGCGCTGGGCGGGCTGTTGCTGCTGGCGACCGTGCTGCTGTACCTGATCTATAGCTGGCTGGTCGGCGCCAGCCGCCTGCGCCTGAGCTGAGGAGCCCTGTCATGCTGAGTCCCTACATGTCGCCGGTGGAGCGGGTCTGGTTCTATGGCCTGCGTATTCTCTGCGGTCTGATCCTGCTGTTTCTGGTGCTGCCGGTACTGGTGATCGTGCCGCTGTCGTTCAACAGTGGCAGTTTCCTGGTCTATCCCCTGCAGGGCTTTTCGCTGCAGTGGTACCAGGACTTCTTCGCCTCGGCCGAATGGATGCGCGCCCTGAAGAACAGCATCATCGTCGCGCCGGCGGCGACCGTGCTGGCGATGGTCTTCGGTACCCTGGCCGCGATCGGCCTGACCCGCAGCGACTTCCCCGGCAAGTCGCTGGTCATGGCCCTGGTCATCTCGCCGATGGTGGTGCCGGTGGTGATCATCGGCGTGGCCAGCTACCTGTTCTTCGCCCCGCTGGGCATGGGCAACAGCTTCATTTCACTGATCCTGGTGCACGCGGTGCTGGGCGTGCCCTTCGTCATCATCACGGTGTCGGCGACCTTGCAGGGCTTCAACTACAACCTGGTGCGCGCTGCCGCCAGCCTCGGTGCCTCGCCGCTGACCGCCTTCCGCCGGGTGACCCTGCCGCTGATTGCCCCCGGGGTGATTTCCGGAGCGCTGTTTGCCTTCGCCACGTCCTTCGACGAGGTGGTGGTGACCCTGTTCCTCGCAGGTCCCGAGCAGGCGACCTTGCCCCGCCAGATGTTCAGTGGCATCCGCGAGAACCTCAGCCCGACCATCGCCGCGGCGGCCACGCTGCTGATCGCCTTCTCGGTGGTGCTGTTGCTGACCCTGGAGTGGCTGCGCGGGCGCAGTGAGAAGCTGCGGACTCAGCAGCCTGGCTGATCTGCGCTGGGCCCCTTCGCAGGCTTGCCCGCGAAGCAGGCACCGCGGTGTATGGCACCGGCTTCGCCGGTGTTCGCGGCGGTCCGGCGTCCCGGCAAGACCCGCTCCCACAGGGTTAGCAGTGCCTGGAAAACCATAATTAAATCAGTAAGATAAATTTTGTTCTATTAGAGGGGGCTTGCCCGCGAAGGGGCCCGTAGTAGCGATACATGGGCCACGGTTGATGCCAATGAGCCCCGAACCACTCGCCTGGGTTACAATGCGCCACCGTGATTCTGCCAACAGGTTCGCCATGCAGCCCTTCGCTATTGCCCCCTCCATTCTCTCCGCCGACTTCGCCCGCTTGGGCGAGGACGTCGACAAGGTGCTGGCCGCCGGCGCCGACATCGTCCACTTCGATGTAATGGACAACCACTACGTACCCAACCTGACCATCGGCCCGATGGTCTGCAGCGCGCTGCGCAAGTACGGCGTGACCGCGCCGATCGACGTGCACCTGATGGTCAGCCCGGTCGACCGCATCATCGGCGACTTCATCGAGGCCGGCGCCACCTACATCACCTTCCATCCGGAAGCCTCGCAGCACATCGATCGCTCGCTGCAACTGATCCGCGACGGCGGCTGCAAGGCTGGCCTGGTGTTCAACCCGGCCACCAGCCTGGATGCGCTCAAGTACGTGATGGACAAGATCGACATGGTCCTGCTGATGAGCGTCAACCCCGGCTTCGGCGGCCAGAATTTCATTCCCGGCACCCTCGACAAGCTGCGCGAAGCCCGCGCGCTGATCGACGCCAGTGGCCGTGACATCCGCCTGGAGATCGACGGCGGTGTCAACGTCAACAACATCCGCGAGATCACCGCCGCCGGTGCTGACACCTTCGTGGCCGGTTCGGCGATCTTCAACGCACCGGACTACCAGGAAGTGATCGCCAAGATGCGTGCCGAAATGGCCCTGGCGCGCCCATGAGTGGCTTCGAGCAGCTGTTTCCCGGAACGCTGCCCAGGCTGGTGATGTTCGATCTGGACGGTACCCTGATCGACTCCGTGCCTGACCTGGCCGCCGCCGTGGACCGCATGCTGCTCGAAATGGGACGCCAGCCTGCTGGCCTGGAGGCCGTGCGCCACTGGGTCGGCAACGGTGCCCAGGTCCTGGTGCGCCGCGCCCTCGCTGGTGGCCTGGAGCACCAGGCGGTGGATGACCAGGAGGCCGAGCGCGGCCTGGAACTGTTCATGCAGGCTTACGCCGACAACCATGAGCTGACGGTGGTCTACCCCGGCGTGCGCGACACCCTCCAGTGGCTGCGCAAGCAGGGGGTCGAGATGGCGCTGATCACCAACAAGCCCGAATGCTTCGTCGCCCCGCTGCTGGACCAGATGAAGATCGGCCGCTACTTCCGTTGGATCATCGGCGGCGACACGCTGCCCCAGAAGAAGCCCGACCCCGCGGCCCTGCTGTTCGTCATGAAGATGGCCGGTGTTTCGGCCGGCGAAGCGCTGTTCGTCGGTGACTCGCGCAGCGATGTGCAGGCGGCCAAGGCGGCCGGGGTCAAGTGTGTTGGCCTGACCTACGGTTACAACCATGGCCGGCCGATCCTCGAGGAATCGCCCAGCCTGGTCATCGACGACCTGCGTGCGCTGCTGCCCGGTTGCGTAGACCCGGCCACTGGGATAACGTTGGCGGACCTTCAAGCCTCAGCAGACAGAGAGTCCACCGTGGCGGTTCCTGGCAAATTCTGGATGAAAGTCATCAAGGCCCTGGCCCGTTGGCGCTGGCGCGCCTGACTGTTGCCCGCCGGCGCTTGCCGGCCCGTCCGCTTGCCCGACCCTACTGCTGCTTGCCCCGAGGCTACCCATGACCCGCGAAGAATTCCTGCGCCTGGCCGCTGCCGGCTACAACCGCATCCCCCTGGCCTGTGAAACCCTGGCCGACTTCGACACCCCGCTGTCGATCTACCTGAAGCTGGCCGACCAGGCCAATTCCTACCTGCTCGAGTCGGTACAAGGCGGCGAGAAGTGGGGCCGTTACTCGATGATCGGCCTACCCTCGCGCACCGTGCTGCGGGTGCATGATCATCAGGTCAGCATCACCCATGACGGTGAGGTGGTCGAAAGCCTGGAGGTGGAAGACCCGCTGGCCTTCGTCGAGACCTTCAAGGACCGCTACAAGGTCGCCGACATCGCTGGCCTGCCGCGCTTCAACGGCGGCCTGGTCGGCTATTTCGGCTACGACTGCGTGCGCTACGTCGAGACGCGCCTGGGTAAATGCCCAAACCCCGATCCGCTGGGCGTGCCAGACATCCTGTTGATGGTCTCCGACGCCATCGTGGTGTTCGACAACCTGGCCGGCAAGATGCACGCCATCGTCCTGGTCGACCCGGCGCAGGAGCAGGCCTTCGAAAACGGCCAGGCGCGCCTGCAGGCGTTGCTGGCCAAGCTGCGTGAGCCGATCACCCCGCGCCGTGGCCTGGACCTGAGCGGTCCGCTGGCCGCCGAGCCGACCTTCCGCTCCAGCTTCACCCAGGACGACTACGAGCGTGCGGTAGACACCATCAAGGAGTACATCCTGGCGGGTGACTGCATGCAGGTAGTGCCATCGCAGCGCATGTCCATCGACTTCAAGGCCGCGCCGATCGACCTGTATCGGGCGCTGCGCTGCTTCAACCCGACGCCCTATATGTACTTCTTCAACTTCGGCGACTTCCATGTGGTCGGCAGCTCGCCCGAGGTGCTGGTGCGGGTCGAGGACAACCTGGTCACTGTGCGACCGATTGCCGGGACCCGTCCGCGTGGCGCGACCGAAGAGGCCGACCGCGCCCTGGAAGACGACCTGCTGTCGGACGAGAAGGAAATCGCCGAGCACCTGATGCTTATCGACCTGGGCCGCAATGACACTGGGCGGGTCTGCGAGACTGGCTCGGTGCGCCTGACCGAGAAGATGGTGATCGAGCGCTATTCCAACGTCATGCACATTGTTTCCAACGTCACTGGCCAGCTGCGCGAGGGCCTCTCGGCCATGGATGCCCTGCGTGCGATCCTCCCGGCTGGGACCCTCTCCGGCGCGCCGAAGATTCGTGCCATGGAAATCATCGACGAGCTGGAGCCGGTCAAGCGTGGCGTCTACGGCGGTGCCGTGGGTTACCTGGCCTGGAACGGCAACATGGACACGGCGATTGCCATCCGCACCGCGGTGATCAAGGACGGAGAATTGCACGTGCAGGCCGGGGGTGGCATCGTCGCCGATTCGGTACCGGCGCTGGAATGGGAAGAAACCATCAACAAGCGCCGTGCCATGTTCCGCGCCGTGGCCCTGGCCGAGCAGCCGCCCAAGGCTTGAGGGCAGCCTCAAGCTACAAGCTGCAAGCTACAAGCTAAAGCTGCTAGGCACCGCGGCATCGGTATGCGCCAGCTTTTGCTTGCAGCTTGCAGCTCATGGCTGCCTCAGAAGTCCAAACTGAGCGCCAGGGTGAGGCCTTGTTGGGTCAGTTCGTCGCTCTTGCGCCAGTTGTAGTTGCCGCGCAGGGTGAGACCGGGGCTGAGTACCTGGCTCAAGCCCAGGCTGGCGCGGGTTAGATTGCTGTCGGGCGTATAGCCGGCGAGGGTGAAGTCATTGCCCGCCAAGGTGGTCAGGTGCAGGGTCAGGTCCTGGCGGTCATCCTCGAACTCGTGCTCGCGGGCCACCTCGGCATACAGCGTGGTGCCTTGCCCGAACAGCACGCTGCCCTGCAGGCCGGCGCCCAGTCGGCGTGAGCTACGGTCCTGGTCGTCGAAGGCCAGGGCAGTGGAGCGGTTGCTCTTCTCCTGGTAGCCGTCGACCTTGACCCGCGCATAGTCGGCGCTGATGAACGGCGAGAGCTGCCAGGCACTGCCACTGCTGGCAAGGTTGAAGCCCAGACGCCCGCCCAGGGCCCAGGTCTCACCGTCGGTGTCGCCTTTCTCGCTACGCGTGTTGACCCCTAGGGCGAAGGTCCGCTTGAGGTCGCTGTAATCCAGATGGCCGACCGTCAGGGCCACATCGGCCCACCAGCGATCGTGCTGGAACTGGGCAAAGGCGGTGGCCAGGTAGCTGTTGAGCTTGTAGTCCGAATCCTCGGCCCCGGCTTCGATCTTCTGCCGGTAGGCGCCTGCCGCCAGGCCGACACGCCAGGCTTCGTCGATCCGGTAGCTACCGCCAACGGTCAAGCTATAGCCGCGGCCATCGCCGCTGGCGGCGCTGTGCTGGCCATCGAAGTCCAGGTCCTGGGCGCCGGTGGCGAGAATCGCCTGCCATTGGCCGATGCCCTGCCAGGGGCTTTGCCATTGGTTGCGCAGCTCATCCTGGTGGGCGCGCAGGCTGGCGTGGGCCATTTCCGGCAGCAGGGTCAACTCCCAGGGGGCCGAGAGGATCGAGTAGCCGTAGTCGGCGATCAGTTGCTGGCCGGCAATGGTCGGGTGCACCGCGTCGTTGAACAGCAGCTTGGTGGGGTCGGGAGCCGTGCCGTTGGCGCCATAGAGCGGATTCTCCACGCAGTTGTCACCGCTGTAGCAGGTGCCGACCAGGTTCTGGCCCACCGCCAGGCCGTACTGCGCGGGATCGGCCAAGGCTTCATTGAACAGCACTGGAATGTTCAGCGGGATGATCTGGGCATCGATCTGCCCCAGCTGGCTGATCAGCGACTGATTGAACACCTGGGAGAGCTGTGACAATGCGCTCTGGTTCGGTGTGCCGCTGAAATTCGGGGTCAGGCCCAGGTCAGGCAGCAGCCAGACCATGATGTACCGCGCGCCACCCTGCTGCAGCGCTTGAGCACTGGCGGCGAGCCGGGCTCCGGCGGTTGCGGCGTCGACCGGACTGTTGACCCGGCCCTGAAGGAAGTCGTTGCCGCCACCGGACAGGTAGTAGAGGGCGTTGGGGTCGGCGCGCAGGCCACCGGCCAGATAGCCGGGACGGTCGCGCAGGACGAAACCGTTGGGTAGCGCCACCACCGAGGTATCGGTGATCGAGTCGAGGATCTGATCGGTGCGGTAGCCGCCTACTGCCCAGTTATTGCCGTCTGGCTGACCGGTAATGGACGTGGAAGGACCGAGTTCGGTGGCCGAGAACCCCAGCCGGGTTCCCAGGATCATCGGCGAGACTGGCGCATAGGTGCCATCTTCGCCACGGTTGGTGAAACGCGTGCCGTTCGAAGCGCCGCTCGGGTCCGGGAACTGCCCGGCATCGCTCAGGCTGTCACCGAAGACGATCAAGGTGGAGTAGGGCGAGGGCGCGGCAATGGCCTGGCTGCATGCCAGGGCCAGCAGGCCGAGCAGGGAACGGTAAAAGGGTGGTTTGCGCATGGTGAAGTCCTTTTTTCATTGTTGTTATAGGTGTGAGCCGATTAACCATAGCAAAAAAAAGGGTATTGTTTGCAAGCCCTTTTGTTTGCGGTGTCTTCGCCATATTGCACCGGCCGCCACGGTAGGCTACTGTGCGGTCACGTATGAGCGAGAACTACCCCGTGTTGATCGTCAGCAAACTCTTGATGCGCGTAATCAAGGCCCACGCCCGTTGGCGTTGGCGCGCCTGACTTTATCTTTTGCCGGCCCGTCCGGCCCGTCCTCCCTTGCCTTCCTGCTGGTCCCCACCGCCTCGTGCGGGCTGCCCCACGACCGTGGCCGGTAGCGGAAGGTGCGAACTCAAAGTCAGTATTCAAGAGGTTGACCCCAGATGTTACTGATGATCGACAACTACGATTCCTTCACCTACAACGTCGTGCAATACCTCGGCGAACTGGGTGCCGAGGTCAAGGTCATTCGCAATGACGAGATGACCATTGCCCAGATCGAAGCCCTCGGCCCCGAACGCATCGTGGTCTCGCCAGGTCCCTGCACCCCGAGCGAGGCGGGCGTCTCGATCGAGGCCATCCTGCACTTCGCCGGCAAGCTGCCGATCCTCGGTGTGTGCCTGGGCCACCAGTCCATCGGCCAGGCCTTCGGCGGTGACGTGGTGCGCGCGCGCCAGGTCATGCATGGCAAGACCAGCCCGGTGGTGCACCGCGACCTGGGCGTCTTCGACAGCCTGAACAACCCGTTGACGGTGACCCGCTACCACTCGCTGGTGGTCAAGCGCGAAACCCTGCCCGAGTGCCTGGAGGTGACCGCCTGGACCGCCCTGGAAGACGGCTCGGTCGACGAGATCATGGGCCTGCGGCACAAGACCCTGAACATCGAAGGGGTGCAATTCCACCCCGAATCCATCCTCACCGAGCAGGGCCACGAACTGTTCGCCAACTTCCTCAAGCAGACCGGCGGCCGCCGCTAAGGATCGACCATGGATATCAAGAGCGCGCTGGGCCGTATCGTCGGCCAACTGGACCTGTCCACCGAGGAAATGCGCGATGTCATGCGCCAGATCATGACCGGGCAGTGCACCGAGGCGCAGATCGGCGCCTTCCTGGTGGGCATGCGCATGAAGAGCGAGAGCATCGATGAGATCGTCGGCGCGGTCTCGGTGATGCGCGAGCTGGCCGAAAAGGTCGAACTGCAGAGCCTGGACGGGGTGGTCGACATCGTCGGCACCGGCGGTGATGGCGCCAACATCTTCAACGTCTCCACGGCGGCGTCCTTCGTCCTGGCCGCGGCCGGTTGCCCCGTGGCCAAGCACGGCAACCGCGCGGTGTCCGGCAAGAGCGGCAGTGCCGACCTGCTCGAGGCCGCGGGGATCTACCTGAACCTGACGCCCGTGCAGGTGGCCCGCTGTATCGACAGCCTGGGGATTGGCTTCATGTTCGCCCAGACCCACCATTCGGCGATGAAGCATGCCGCCGGCCCACGGCGTGACCTGGGCCTGCGGACCTTGTTCAACATGTTGGGCCCGCTTACGAATCCGGCCGGTGTGAAGCATCAGGTGGTCGGTGTGTTCAACCAGGCCCTGTGCCGTCCCTTGGCCGAAGTGCTGCAGCGCATGGGCAGCAAGCATGTGCTGGTGGTGCACTCCAAGGATGGCCTGGACGAGTTCAGCCTGGCCGCCCCGACCTTCGTCGCCGAGCTGAAGAATGACCAGATCAGCGAGTACTGGGTCGAGCCGGAAGATCTCGGCATGAAGAGCCAGAGCCTGCATGGCCTGGCCGTCGACGGTCCGCAGGCCTCCCTGGAGCTGATCCGCGACGCCCTGAGCCGGCGCAAGACCGAGAATGGCCAGAAGGCCGCCGAGATGATCGTGCTCAACGCCGGCGCCGCGCTGTATGCGGCCGACCATGCGAGGAGCCTGAAAGCGGGCGTGGACCTCGCCCACGATGTGCTGCACACCGGCCTTGCCTGGGAAAAGCTGCAGGAGCTGGGCGCCTTTACCGCGGTATTCAAGCAGGAGAATGAAGCATGAGCGTACCGACGGTGTTGGAGAATATTCTTGCCCGCAAGGTCGAGGAAGTGGCCGAGCGTAGCGCGCGGGTCAGCCTGGCGCAGCTGGAGGCCCTGGCCAAGGCCGCCGATGCACCGCGTGGCTTTGCCCGCGCGCTGATCGAGCAGGCCGCGCGCAAGCAGCCGGCGGTGATCGCCGAGATCAAGAAAGCCTCGCCGAGCAAGGGCGTGATCCGTGAGCAGTTCGTCCCGGCCGACATTGCCGTCAGCTACGAGAAAGGCGGCGCGACCTGCCTGTCGGTGCTCACCGATATCGATTACTTCCAGGGCGGCGACGCCTATCTGCAGCAAGCGCGCGCCGCCTGCCAGCTGCCGGTGATCCGCAAGGACTTCATGGTCGATCCCTACCAGATCGTCGAGGCCCGTGCGTTGGGCGCCGATTGCGTGTTGCTGATCGTCGCGGCGCTGGACGATGTAAAGATGGCCGAACTGGCCGCCACGGCCAAAGCCATCGGCCTCGACGTGCTGGTCGAGGTGCACGACGGTGACGAGCTGGAGCGTGCGCTCAAGACCCTCGACACCCCTCTGGTCGGCGTCAACAACCGCAACCTGCACACCTTCGAGGTCAGTCTGGAAACCACCCTCGACCTGCTGCCGCGCATCCCGCGCGATCGGCTGGCCATCACCGAGAGCGGCATCCTCAACCGCGCCGATGTGGAGCTGATGCAGATCAACGATGTGTACTCCTTCCTGGTCGGCGAGGCGTTCATGCGCGCCGAGCAGCCAGGGCTGGAATTGCAGCGTCTGTTCTTCCCCGAGCGTGTGGCCCACAAGGTTCAGGAACTGGACTGAGCGAATCTGAAGCCGGCGAATGCCGGCTTCTTTGTCTCTACAAGGTAATCGAGATGATTGAGCAACCCCTGGCCTTGACTGTAGAGGCCGGCCTGCATGCCGAACAGGACCTGCTGGCGGCTGTGTGCCGCGGCGAGCGAGAAGCCGGTGTGCTGTTCTGGCAACCCACCGACCGGGCTCTGGTGATGCCGCGGCGCATGAGCCGACTGGAGCATTTCGAAATGGCCTGCGCGGAACTGGCGATCGCCGGTTGGCCAGTGCTGCTGCGCGAGACCGGTGGCGAGCCGGTGCCGCAGTCGCCGTCAGTGGTCAATGTGGCGCTGGTCTACGTGGCGCCGCGCAGCGAAGGCGATCATGGGCGCATCGAGAATGCCTATGAACGCCTGTGCCTGCCGCTGTGCCACGTGTTACGGGAATGGGGTGGCCTGGCCTCGGTCGGGGAGATCGACGGCGCGTTCTGCGACGGTCGCTACAACGTCAACCTCAATGGCCGCAAACTGGTCGGCACGGCTCAGCGCTGGCGCCAGGGCCTGGGCGGCAAGCGCCCGGTGGTGCTGGCGCACGGCGCGCTGCTGCTGGACAACGAGCGCGAATCCATGGTCGCCGCGGTCAATCATTTCAATGAATGCTGTGGGCTGGAGCAACGCTGCCGCGCCGACAGTCACATCGCGCTGCATGAAGTGGTGCCCCAGGCACCGCTGTACGAGCGCCTCGGCCGGGCCTATGCCGAAGTGATCGGCGCGCTGCCTGACTAGCGGGTCCCGAAGACCACCATGGTCTTGCCCTTGACGTGCACCAGGCTGCGCTCCTCCAGGTCTTTGAGGACGCGGCCGACCATTTCCCGCGAGCAACCGACGATACGGCCGATTTCCTGGCGGGTGATCTTGATCTGCATGCCATCGGGGTGCGTCATGGCGTCGGGCTGCTTGCACAAGTCGAGCAGGCAACGGGCCACGCGTCCGGTGACGTCGAAAAAGGCCAGGTCGCCGACCTTGCGGGTGGTATTGCGCAGGCGCTGGGCAATCTGGCTGCCCAGGGCGTAGAGAATGTCCGGCTCCTGGCGGGCCAGTTCGCGAAACTTCTCGTAGCTGATCTCCGCGACTTCACACTCGGTCTTGGCACGTACCCAGGCACTGCGCTGCTGGTCCTGCCCGCTTGGCTCGAACAGGCCCAGCTCGCCGAAAAAATCACCACTGTTCAGGTAGGCGATGATCATCTCGTGACCGTTGTCATCCTCGATCAGGATGGTCACCGACCCCTTGATGATGAACGACAGCGTCTCGGCATGGTCGCCGGCGCAGATGATATTGCTCTTGGCGGCATATCGGCGACGCTGGCAGTGGGCGAGGAACTTGTCGATGTTCTTGATCGTGGCGGGTAGGGCTGAGGCAACCATGACGAAATCCCGGATAGAAGCAACGCAGTGGCTGTTATAGGTGTGCTGGCCGCAGGTGCCAGTGGATTGGCGCCAGCTTATCAGACACTGTTATCGGTATCGGCACAAAAGCGTAGGCCCTTGAGCTTTTCCCGCGGCTCCACAGGGTCTAAGCTGGCAGCCTTTTTACATGCAAGGGAGTCCGGATAGATGAAGGCACGTATCCAGTGGGCCGGTGAAGCCATGTTCCTCGGCGAATCGGGAAGCGGCCACGTCGTGGTGATGGACGGCCCGCCCGAGGCCGGCGGTCGCAACCTGGGTGTCCGCCCGATGGAAATGCTCCTGCTGGGCCTGGGTGGTTGCAGCAGTTTCGACGTGGTGAGCATCCTGAAGAAATCGCGTCAGGCGGTGGAGAGCTGCGAAGCCTTCCTGGAAGCCGAGCGCGCCAGCGAGGATCCCAAGGTGTTCACCAAGATCCACCTCAACTTCGTGGTCAAGGGCCGCGGCCTGAAAGAGGCGCAGGTCAAGCGCGCGGTGGAACTGTCGGCTGAGAAGTACTGCTCGGCCTCGATCATGCTCGACCGCGCAGGGGTGGAGATCACCCACGGCTACGAGATCGTCGAACTGGGCTGAGCCTTTGCGACCTGGGAAGGGCCCGTTATTCATGGGCCCTTTTTTATGGCTGGCGTTTACCGGCGCAGGCCGGGCAGGGCGCGCAGCACGGCGTCCGGCAGCAGGGCGCGCAGCGTTGCGCTGAAGTGTTCGCGGTGCTTCTGGTAGAGCAAGCCCAGGGCAATCATCGCCAGGCCGATCAAGGTGAGCACCACCGGGAACAGCAACGAATCGGCAAAAACTTCATACGACAGATACCCCAGGTAGGCGGCCACGCCCAGGGCGCCGAAGACCATGAACACAGGGCGGCGCAGGAGTACGGCCAGGGCCATGAGGCCAAGATTGATCGCGCAGTACAATGCCTTGCCCAGCTCGCTGTCGCTTTCCATCAGGGTTAGCGCGCCCCAGAAGGCCAACAGCCCGGCCAGGTATCCCCAGAAGGCGTAGTCTCTGCGCGTGCGGCCATCGACCAGCAGGAATACCGACAGCAGGCCAAGCCCGAACCACAGTGACACACCGCGCCGCTGCTCCCAGGTGAAGGCGGCGCCATGGAACCACTCGCTAAGGTCCATCGACATGAACCACAGGGCCACGGCGATGGGCATGACGATGAAGGGGAAAGGAACCAGCCGGAGCATCAGCACGCCTGCCAGCACCGTCGCCCCTTCCATCAGCAGCCAGCCGCCCTGCACGTAGGTGTAGTAGTGGTGATAGTCGGCCTGTGCATCATCCAGAGGCCAGAAGCCGCTGAGGCGCTCGATGGCGAACACCGCAAGCGGCACGATGCTGACGCCGACCGCGGCCAGGACGCCAGCGGCAATGCGCTGTTCGCGGCGCTGCAGCACACGCGCAAGCGCGGTCAATCCGCCAATATAGAGCAGGGCGATGGCCAGCAGGGCACGGTCGCCAATGCGCATCCAGGCCTCGGTCAGCAACCAGCCCATGGCGCCCATGATCAGCAGAGCACCGAGATAGAAGGCCACATGGGCCAGCTGCAAGCGGGCGGCGATGGCCGGCTGCTGGCGCAGGAAGGCCAATAGGGCCTGATCCTGCCCCGGCTGGAGAACGCCGGCGCTGACCGCGCGGGCCAGATCCCTGGCGTCGAAGCGTTCCGTCATGCCAGGCGTCCTAGATGCGATAGGTGCTCTTGGTCATCACCTTGGCCATCAGGCTCATGCCCAAGCGCAGCGGGGCTGGAAAGCGCACGCCACCGGCTTCGAGGGCCGAGTCGGCGTGATGAGATTCATCGATACGCATTTGTTCAAGGATGGCGCGGGACTTTTCGTCTTCTTCAGGAAGTTGCTGGAGGTGTTCGTCCAGGTGCTTGCACACCTGGTGCTCGGTGGCGGCGACGAAGCCCAGGCTGACCTTGTCGCTGACCAGCCCGGCGAGCGCGCCTATGCCGAACGACATGCCATAGAAGAGGGGGTTGAGCACGCTGGGATGACTGCCCAACTGGCGGATGCGCTGTTCGCACCAGGCCAGGTGGTCGACTTCTTCCTCGGCGGCATGCTCCATGGCCTTGCGCACCTGGGGCAGCTTGGCGGTCAGCGCCTGGCCCTGGTACAGCGCCTGGGCGCAGACTTCACCGGTGTGATTGATGCGCATCAGGCCGGCCACGTGGCGGGTTTGGGCATCGTCCATCGCGACGTCCGGCTGGATGATCGCCGGAGAGGGGCGGGAAGGTTGGCCGCTGAAGGGCAGCAAGGTGCGCATGGCGGTATCGGCCTGCAGCAACAAGCGGTCGAGCGGCGAGTAGTGACGTTCGGTAGCCATCGGGCACCTCCGCAAGAGTGTGCCCGACAGTTTAACCCAATCGCGGGGTAGAGGCTTGCCCGGGGTCAGTGACCGGGTATTTCCCGGTGGTCATGAACCTTGGCCGACGCTGCGATCAGCCCGGTGGCCAGGTCATCTGGCGCTGGCCAAGCACGTGCATGTGGATGTGGTAGACGGTCTGGCCGCCCAGCTCGTTACAGTTCATCACCACGCGGAAGCCTTCCTCGCAGCCCAGCTCCTTGGCCAGGCGCTGGGCGGTGAGTAGCAGATGACCGGCAAGGCCCTTGTCCTCTTCGGTGAGGTCATTGAGGGTGCGGATCGGTTTTTTCGGGATGACCAGAAAATGTACCGGTGCCTGGGGGGCGATATCGTGGAAGGCCAGAACCTGGTCGTCCTCGTAGATGATCCTGGCCGGAATTTCCCGGTTGATGATCTTGGTGAAGAGTGTCTCCACAGCGCGTGCTCCATGGTGGGGGTCCGGCCTGAGTGTACCCAGCACGGCGGCGCTCGCCCAGTGGCTATTGCGCGCCGAGGGGCCGATGGCTGCGGTGGATCAGGGCGGCCAGCTTGCGGGTCAGCCAGCGCGGCAGCAGGCGCGGGGCGCGGGCCAGCCAGCGGTTGCGTCGGCCGGGCACGATCAGCGCGCGATCCTTGTCCAGGGCACGCACGGTGTAGAGCGCCACTTCCTCAGGGCTCAGGCAGCGTCCGCTGTTGTCCAGCCGCGGGATGCGCCGCTTCGAGGAGCGCACCGGGCCTGGGCACAGCACCGAGACCTTGATGCCGGTGCGCTTGAGCTCTTCACGCAGCGCTTCGGAAAAATGCACCACATACGCCTTGCTCGCGGCGTAGCTGGCCATCCAGGGGCCAGGGGCGAAGGCGGCCAGGCTTGCCACGTTGAGGATCTGCCCGCCGCCCTGTAGCGCCATGACATTGCCGACCGCGTGGCACAGGCGGGTAAGCGCGAGGATATTGACCTCCAGCAGGTCTTGCTCGTCAGCCCACTCGTGGGCCATGAACGGGCCATAGGACCGCAGGCCGGCGCAATTGACCAGCAAATCGATCTGGCGCTCGCCTTCCTCCAGCTCGAGGATGAAACCAGACAGGCGCAGCGGCTCGCTGAGGTCGCAGGCGCGGAACAGCACCTCGACGCCGAAGCGCTGGGTCAGTTCGATGGCGATGGGCTCCAAGGCCTCGCGTTGCCGAGCCACCAGGATCAGGTTGCGCCCGCGCCGCGCCAGGGCCTCCGCCAGGGCGAGGCCCAAGCCGCTGGAGGCACCAGTGATCATGGCGTAACGGGACATGCAGTGCTCCTGGGGCGACGGGCGGGGCGCCTAGTGTACAGCCTGGCCAGGCTCCATGGTGTGTTAGCCGGGCTCAGCAGTGCAGTTGGCGACTGCGGGCCAGGGCTGCCTGGTACTCCTCATGCAGCCGCTGGATCAGCGTGCCGGTATCGGGCAGGTCATCGATCGCGCCTACGCCTTGGCCAGCCGACCACACCGTCTTCCAGGCCTTGGCTTCTTCGTCCAGCGGTTTCAGGCGGCTCGGTTCATGGCTGGCGTTGAGGGCGTTCATGTCAAAGCCTGCCTGCTCCAGGCTCTGGCGCAGGAAGCTGGCCGGAACGCCGGAGACGGCTGGGGTATGGATGATATCGGCGGCATGGGCCTGCAGCAGCATCTGCTTGTAGGCGGCGGGCGCCTGGCTTTGCGTGGTGGCGATGAAGCGTGTGCCCATATAGGCCAGGTCAGCGCCCAGCAGCTGGGCCGCGAGGATTTCGTGGCCATGGTTCAGGCAGCCGGCCAGCAGCAGCGTCTTGTCGAAGAACTGGCGTATCTCGGCCACCAGGGCGAAGGGGCTCCAGGTCCCGGCATGGCCGCCGGCGCCGGCGGCGACAGCGATCAGGCCGTCTACGCCCGCTTCGGCAGCCTTTTGCGCGTGGCGGCGCGTGGTGACATCGTGGAACACCAGGCCGCCGTAGCTGTGCACCGCGTCGACCACTTCCTTGACCGCCCCCAGGCTGGTGATGACGATCGGCACGCGGTGCTCGATGCACAGCGCAAGGTCCGCCTGCAGACGGGGGTTACTGGGATGCACGATCAGGTTGACGGCATACGGCGCCGGAGCCTCCAGCGTCGCCAGGCCCGTCTCGATCTGTTCGAGCCAGGCCTTGAAGCCAGCGCTGTCGCGCTGGTTCAGGGCGGGAAAGCTGCCGACCACACCGTGGGCGCAGCAGGCCAGCACCAGCTGTGGGTTGGAGATCAGGAACATCGGTGCCGCCACCACGGGCAGGCGCAGGCGGTGTTCGAGCAGGGCGGGCAAGGGCATGGCAGGGCTCCTGGGCAGGTAACTAGAACGGTTTGACCACCACGAGGATGACGATGGCCAGCAGAATGACCACCGGCACTTCGTTGAACCAGCGGTAGAAGACGTGGCTGCGCGTGTTCTCGCCGCGGGCGAAGCGCTTGAGCTGTGCGCCGCACATGTGATGGTAGCCGGTCAGCAGGACGACCAGCGTGAGCTTGGCGTGCAACCAGCCCTGGCTGAGGAATGCGGGGGCGAGGGCTGCCAACCAGATGCCAAAGACGAAGGTGGCGATCATCGCCGGCCCCATGATGCCGCGGTACAGCTTGCGTTCCATGGTGACGAAGCGTTCCTGGCTGACGCTGTCCTTGCTTTGGGCGTGGTAGACGAACAGCCGGGGAAGGTAGAACAGGCCGGCGAACCAGCAGACCACGCTGACGATATGCAGCGCTTTGATCCAGAGATAAAGCATGGGGGAGTTCCTTCAGGTTTTCACGGTCGTCAGATAGTAGAGGCGAAGCGTGCAGGGGGCTATCGCAAGAGTTGTTACAGGCCGCGTGCGCACCTATCATCGTGCGCTTTCCAGTCGGTTCGTTGATAAGGGGCAAGCGTTATGATCAAGGTCGGTATCGTCGGCGGCACGGGTTACACCGGTGTCGAACTGCTGCGTCTGCTGGCACAGCATCCTCAGGCCGAAGTGGCCGTCATCACCTCGCGCTCCGAAGCCGGCGTGGCAGTGGCCGACATGTACCCCAACCTGCGCGGTCACTACGACGGCCTGGCCTTCAGCGTGCCGGACAGCCAGACCCTGGCTGCCTGTGATGTGGTCTTTTTCGCCACGCCCCACGGCGTTGCGCATGCCTTGGCGGGTGAGCTGCTGGCGGCGGGCACCAAGGTCATCGACTTGTCCGCCGACTTCCGGCTGCAGGATGCTGTCGAGTGGGGCAATTGGTACGGCCAGCCTCATGGCGCACCCGAGTTGCTCAAGGACGCGGTCTATGGCTTGCCTGAAGTCAATCGCGAGAAAATCCGCCAGGCTCGCCTGATCGCCGTGCCGGGCTGCTACCCGACGGCGACCCAACTGGGCTTGCTGCCGCTGCTCGAGGCCGGCCTGGCCGACCCGACCCGGCTGATCGCCGACTGCAAATCGGGTGTCAGCGGCGCTGGCCGTGGCGCCGCGGTAGGCTCGCTGTTCTGTGAGTCGGGCGAAAACATGAAAGCCTACGCGGTGAAGGGCCACCGTCACATTCCGGAAATCACCCAGGGCCTGCGCCTGGCCGCGGGCCAGGACATCGGCCTGACCTTCGTGCCTCACCTCACCCCGATGATCCGCGGCATCCACGCGACGCTGTACGCGACCGTCGTCGATACCTCGGTCGACCTGCAGGCGCTGTTCGAAAAGCGCTATGCCGACGAGCCGTTCGTCGACGTCATGCCAGCCGGCAGTCATCCCGAGACCCGTAGCGTGCGCGGTGCCAACGTTTGCCGCATCGCCGTACACCGGCCCCAGGGCGGTGACCTGGTGGTCGTGCTCTCGGTGATCGACAACCTGGTCAAGGGCGCCTCGGGCCAGGCGGTGCAGAACCTCAACATCCTGTTCGGCCTCGACGAGCGCATGGGCCTGTCCCACGCCGGCCTGCTGCCTTAAACGCAGCCGCAAGCGGCAAGCTACGGCAGAGCGGGATCGCGATCGGCTTGCAGCTTGTCACTTGCAGCTTCAATTGTTGACCGATTTTCTCGGAGAAGCGGATAATGCGCGTCATCACGTTTTATGGCGGCATAGCGCCGGGAGAGTCAGCATGAGCGTCGAAACCTTTACCCCTGTAGCCTTGCAGTTCACTCAGGGTGCAGCGCACAAGGTGAAGACCCTGGTCGATGAAGAAGGCAATGAGCGTCTGAAGTTGCGCGTATTCGTGACAGGCGGTGGTTGCTCGGGTTTCCAGTACGGCTTCACCTTCGATGAGGATGTGGCCGAGGACGATACCGTGGTCGAGCGCGAAGGCGTGGCCCTGGTGGTCGATCCGATGAGCTTCCAGTACCTGGCAGGCGCCGAGGTGGATTACCAGGAAGGCCTGGAAGGGTCGCGATTCGTGATCAAGAACCCGAATGCCACCACCACCTGCGGGTGTGGCTCGTCGTTCTCGATCTGAGTCCAGGGTTGTACGAAAAACGCCGCGCATCTGCGCGGCGTTTTGCATTGCGGGTAAAGCGTCAGGCCGGGTAGATAGCACCTAGCAGGCGCAGGCCCCTGGCGCCAGTCACACTGGGGCGGTTGCTCGGGATCTGCTCCAGGCAGCAATGCGCCAGCCAGGCGAAGGCCATTGCCTCGACCCAGTCGGGATCAACGCCATGGGCAGCGGTGCTATCGACCTGGGCCTCTGGCAGCAGCTGGGCCAGACGCTGCATCAACGTCCCGTTGCGGGCACCCCCACCACAAACCAGCAAGGCTTGGGTGCCTTGCTGGGCACTCTGCAGCGAGGTAATGATGCTGCGCGCGGTGAGCTCCAGCAGGGTGGCCTGGACATCCTCATCGCGATAACCCGCCAATGCGCCCAGGTGGCCCTGCAACCATGGCAGGTTGAACACCTCGCGGCCAGTGCTCTTCGGGCCGGTGCTGGCGAAGAACGCATCGCCCAGCATCCCGTCCAGCAGTGGCTGGATGACTTGGCCACTGGCCGCCCAGGCGCCATCGGCGTCGTACTGCACTGCGCGCTTGAGTTCGATCCAGGCGTCGAGCAAGACGTTACCCGGGCCACAATCGAAGCCGTGGACAGGCAGGTCGCGCTGGATCAGGCTGAGGTTGCTGAAACCACCGACGTTGAGGACCGCTAGGCGCTGGCCCAGGTCTGCGAACAGGGCTTCGTGGAAGGCCGGCACCAGGGGCGCGCCCTGGCCACCAGCGGCGACGTCACGGCGGCGGAAATCACCGACCACGCTGATGCCGGTCAGCTCGGCCAGCAATGCCGGGTTGCCGATCTGTACGGTAAAGCCGCGGGCCGGCTCATGGCGTATGGTCTGGCCATGGCTGCCGATCGCGCGGATGGCGCCGGCCTCCAGCTGCTGGCTGGCCAGTAACTGCCCAATACCTTCTGCCGCCAGGGTGGCCCAGCAGTTTTCGGCCAGCGCGGCGCGGGCGATCTCGTCCGGGCCGCTGGCGCACAGGCTCAGCAAGTCGCGGCGCAGGTCCGCCGGCATCGGCACGTAATGGGTAGCGAGCAGCCGAAGCTGCCCGGTCTGCTCGATCAGGGCAATGTCCAGGCCGTCGAGGCTGGTCCCGGACATCACCCCCAGGTAGAGCGCCATTGCCTAGCGCTTGTTCGACGCGAGCATGGTGGCCTTTTCTTGGTCCATGCGAGCGATCAGTGGCTGGCTCTGCTGCATGAAGCGTGCACGCTCGGCCTTGGCGATTGGGTCGGCCATGGGCAGTTTCTGTCCCAATGGGTCGACGTGGACACCGTTGACCTGGAACTCGTAGTGCAGGTGCGGGCCGGTGGACAGGCCGGTGGTGCCGATATAGCCGATGATCTGGCCTTGCTTGACCGAGCCGCCGGTCTTGACGCCCTTGGCGAAGCCCTGCATGTGACCGTAGAGGGTCTTGTAGGTGTTGCCGTGCTGGATGATCACGGTGTTGCCGTAACCGCCACGGCGCCCGGCCAGCAGGACCTTGCCGTCACCGGCGGCCTTGATCGGCGTGCCACGCGGCGCAGCATAGTCGACCCCCTTGTGGGCGCGAATCTTGTTGAGGATCGGGTGCTTGCGGCCGTTGGAGAAGCGCGAGCTGATGCGGGCGAAGTCCACCGGGGTACGGATGAACGCCTTGCGCATGCTCTTGCCATCAGCGGTGTAGTAATTGGTGTTGCCCTGCTTGTTGGTGTAGCGCACCGCAGTATAGGTCTTGCCGCGGTTGGTGAAGCGGGCCGAGAGGATATTGCCCGTGCCCACGACCTTGCCATCCATGACCTTCTGCTCATAGACCACGTCGAATTCGTCGCCTTGGCGAATGTCTTGGGCGAAGTCGATGTCATAGCCGAAGACCCGTGCCATCTCCATGGTCAGGCTATGCGACAGGCCGGCACGCTGGGCTGAAGACGCCAGCGAGCTCTTGATAGCGCCATGGGCGTAGGCAGTACGCACCACGGGCTTGCTGATTTCGCGATTAAAGGTGTAACCCTTGTCGCTGCGCGTCAGGCGGATCGTCTCGAGGCTGCTGACCTTGCTGTGCAGGCTGGCCAACTGACCATCCTTGTCGAGTTCGAACTGCAGCACCTGGCCGTGCTTGAGTTGGCTGAACTGCTTGGCCTGTTTGTTGCTGCCCAGCAGGTCATGGACGGCATTGGCCGGCAGGCCGACTTTGGCGAAGAGCGTTGACAGGGTATCCCCGCGCGCGACGGTCACTTCGCGGTGGCCCGGCACTTTCGCCTCGGCAGTCTCGACGACGGCGGCAGGTTGCGCGTCGGCGGCCTGTTCGGTGGCAGGCTTGGGTTCCTCGACTTGGGCGAAGGGCGAGCCGGCGGCGTCCTGGGACTGCACCAGCGGCGCGGCGCGGGACTCATCCTTGAGCTGATCGGCTGGACTTTCGAGTTCCAGGCTGAGGGTGGTTTTCTTGGCTTCGACTTCGCTGGAAGGGAATACCAGCAAGGCCAGGCTGAGGAGCGCGGCGATGCCGCTAGCGGCCAGCAGATGGCTCTTCGGATAAAGCGGTGGCGCTTTAGGCGGTTTGGTCATAAGTGAGATAACTTTGAAAAGTGAAGTGGAAAAGATGAATGACATGATGAAGATGAAATAACTGTATAAAATATAACCAAATCCCCTCCAGCGCAAGGGCGGCAGACGTCTTCAGGTAGCCCTCGGGTCACACCCAGGGCAAAAACTTGTATTTGATGGCTGATCTTGTATGGTTGGGTCCCTTTGAATCTGAGCCTTGCGGGTCTGTGTATGAAGTCGGTTGAAGAGCAGCTGGCGCTTATCAAGCGCGGTGCGGAAGAGGTACTGGTCGAGTCGGAGTTGGTGGAGAAGCTCAAGCGTGGTCAACCGCTGCGCATCAAGGCGGGCTTCGACCCGACTGCGCCGGACCTGCACCTGGGGCACACGGTGCTGATCAACAAGCTGCGTCAGTTCCAGGAGCTGGGGCACCAGGTGATTTTCCTGATCGGTGATTTCACCGGCATGATCGGTGATCCAAGCGGCAAGAGCGCCACGCGTCCACCGCTGACCCGGGAGCAAGTGCTGGACAACGCCGAGACCTATAAACAGCAGGTGTTCAAGATTCTCGATCCGACCAAGACTGAAGTCGCCTTCAACTCCACGTGGATGGATAAGCTGACCCCGGCCGATTTCATCCGTCTGGCGTCCCAGTACACCGTGGCGCGGATGCTTGAGCGCGACGATTTCGACAAGCGCTATACCACCAACCAACCGATCGCCATTCATGAGTTCCTCTACCCGCTGGTGCAGGGCTATGACTCGGTGGCGCTCAAGGCCGACATCGAGCTGGGTGGCACCGACCAGAAGTTCAACCTGTTGATGGGGCGCGAGCTGCAGCGTGCCTACGGCCAGCAGGCACAGAATATCGTGACCATGCCGCTGCTCGAAGGGCTTGATGGCGTGAAGAAGATGTCCAAGTCATTGGGCAACTACGTTGGCATCCAGGAAGCGCCCGGGGTGATGTACAGCAAGCTGGTGTCGATCCCGGATACCTTGATGTGGCGTTACTTCGAACTGCTCAGCTTCCGTTCCATGGAAGAGATCGATGCCTTGCGGGCCGATGTCGACAAAGGTGCCAACCCGCGCGACATCAAGATCAAGCTCGCCGAGGAAATCGTTGCTCGTTTCCATGGCGAGGAGGCGGCGGCCAATGCGCATCGCGCAGCGGGTAATCGTATGAAGGAAGGCGAGCTGCCTGAAGATCTGCCGGAGATCGAACTCAGCGCTGGCGAAGAAATGCCGATCGCAGCGGTCCTTAATAAAGCAGCGTTGGTGAAGAACTCGGCGGCGGCGCGTGATCTTCTGGCTGCGGGGGGCGTGAAGGTGGATGGCGCGGTAGTTGATCGCGGCTTCATGTTTGCCCTTGGTGCGACCCATGTTTGCCAGGCAGGCAAAAAAGCTTTCGCACGCATTACCCTGAAAGCAGAGTAAGGCTATATAGAGAAGCAAGGTGGGAAGGGTCGAAGGCATTCCCGCCCTGTTTTGAAGAATATCAAAGTTTCTCGGAAATAAGGGTTGACGCCCTTTCAGATCCCCTTATAATGCGCCCCACTTCCAGCGTAGTTGGAACGGAAAACTCCTTGAGATTCAGAGAGTTAGAAGTTTCAGGCAGCACTGGAGGGGCTTCGATCAAACGATCGGCAGCGGTGAAAAAGGTGGTTGACAGCGGTTTTAAACGCTGTATGATTCGCCTCCCGCTACGAGAGATCGCAGCGAGTCAAGTGTTTGAAGTTGAACGACTTTCCAGTCAAAAAC
>Ga0160433_100073_pt1 | contig 106411 bp, 106 predicted proteins | sample HID1972K_E0MG_FD_108235 | JGI IMG/M metagenome (GOLD analysis project Ga0160433, IMG submission 108235) | Enriched pill bug-associated microbial communities from UW Madison campus, WI, USA - HID1972K_E0 MG | ecosystem: Host-associated > Arthropoda: Insects > Digestive system > Unclassified ...
ATGCCTGAATTACATTGTAATGGACAATGTTATTTAGCAAAAAAGATTCAACAGGCTCAAGAAAAGGAAAAGAGCAATACGCAGGATCAAAAGAAAGGTAATTATCAAGAAGCTTTTATTACTCAGAAGATTGTTTTAATAACACCCTTCACGTATGTAAAGACCTTTACAGCTACTGAAATGCCTTTCGATCTTCCAATACAGCCAGCAACTATCTTCCACCCTCCGAAGATTAATTCCTAACATCTTAAGATAAATTTCATTTATCTGCATTAATCAATGTCACAAGACTACCTATAATTATAGATAGCTTATGACCTGTTATTTCATGCGTAGGATCTAATCCTTCAACATACAATTTAATGAAATCTTTCAGATACTATTATCTGTTGATGGTTTTCACGGTAATCGCTATTTCTGCGAATGCACAGGAGAGAACTATTACAGGACATATTTACGACTCTCAGACGCGCCAGCCATTGGTTGGGGTTACAATCAGAAATCAAGCAGAGGTATTGATCACTCAATCAGAGCAAGGTGGTTATTTCAAAATCAATTTAAATTCGCCCGACAGCCTTATTCAGGTTGACATGGTTGGATATAAACCCCAATTGGTTAAAATAGACCAAAACAATAATGATCTCAACATTCAATTAGATGGAAATGCTATTAGCTTAAATGAAGTTAGAGTAATTGGATATAATGAAGGTAGAAGTAATAAAGAAACCGCAGGTTCAATCGGGTTAATTACTACCCGAAATATAGAACGTGGAAATGGTCTTTCTATGCAACCTGCACTGAATTCAATCCCTGGTGTTAAAATGGAGCAAAGCACGCTCTCTGAAGCAAGAATATCTATCCGTGGGAACGGAGTGCGTGCAAGCTACGGAATCCGGAATATAAAAATATACGTTAATGAAATCCCGGTTACTGAAGCGGATGGAACAACACGTATTGAAGCCTTGGATATCAACAGCATAGGAAGAGCTGAAATAATTAAAGGCCCGGCATCCAGTATTTATGGAGCAGGCGTAGGCGGCGTTATCAACTTTCAATTACAACGCTCTCCTTACCAGGAACAGAGCATTGAGTTAAGCGGACAAGTGGGTTCATATAATCTGCACCGTTTTGCAACAACCTACCGGAATGGTGGTGATAAAATGAATAGTTATGTATCAGTAGGATGGCAAGAATATGATGGTTATAGAGAACATAGCAGTGATATGCGTCGATTTATAACGGCTAACTTTCAACTTTTCCCGAGCAATAAGCGTATAATAACTGTGCTTTTGAACCGGACCACTCAGCATTCACAAATACCAGGTGGACTAACCTTAGACCAGGTCAATACAGATCCTACACAAGCAAATGCTTCAAACTTGGATAAACAGGCCGGAAGATATCAAAACTGGACACGGATCGGCCTAGGCCAACGCTACCAGTTTAATGATCAACTCTCAAATAGTAGCAGTGTTTTCACCTACTTTTATGATCTTGACCATCCTCTACCCTACGCTTATCTTCGAAATTATTATCAAAGTTATGGTGGAAGAACTCGTTTTACTTACAAATCAAATTTTGTTGTTCTTCCTACTCAATTCACTCTCGGAGCAGAATTCAATAATGGAATTACCAAAGGATCTCAATTTGTAAACAATCAAGGTACGGAAGGTACTATTAATTCTACCATTGATTATAACAACAATAATTTCTCACTATTCTATCAATCGGTCACTGAATTAGCCGAAAATACGGATCTTATCTTTGGGTTAAGCTATAACAGCTTGAACTATACTATTAAAAACTATCTTGATAATACACAAAGCGGCTCCAAGAAATTTGATCCGCAAGTTTCACCTCGAATAGCGCTTAGCCATAACTTTAGCGATGCATTAAGCTTGCATGCAAGTGTCAGTTCAGGCTTCTCACCACCCTCAAGTTCAGAAATAAAAGATGTAGATGGACTCATTAATCCTAATATTCAGGCAGAAAAAGCCATAAACTATGAAATCAATGCAAAGGGTAACCTCTTAAAATCAAAACTAGCTTATGATCTATCCCTTTTCAAAATGGATATGAAAGGCGAGTTAATTGCTCAATCGGTTCAACAAGGCATCACGATCTATAACAATTCCGGAAAAACCATTCACAATGGTGTAGAACTTGCCTTATCTTATCAACTTCTGAACGAAGAGAGCAATAACGTGATTAGTAGCCTGCGTCCATTTGCAGCAATAACTTACTCCGATTTTAAGTTTGACGATTACAAAAAGCTCAACGCCGATAATGAAGTCATTGCTGATTACGATGGCAATGAGCTTACCGGTATTGCACCCTGGGTAGTTATGGCAGGATTGGATTTGGAAACAAAACTGGGGTTGTATTTTTATGGCAGTTATTTCTACAACGATAAAACTCCTCTAAATGATGCTAATACAGACTACCATTCATCTTACCATATTGTAAATACAAAAATCGGATTTAAAAAACAGCTGAATAAGGTATTTATAGTAAATATATATGGCGGAATAGACAATCTATTGAATAAAAAATACAGCTCCATTCTCTCGTTAAATGCAACGGGTTTTGGAGGTGCCACTCCTGCTTACTACAATCCTTCTCCTAAACGGAATAGCTATGCAGGTCTCAGCATAAAATATTTATTATAATAAAAGAACAATGTTAATAACAGATAAAATGAAACATACAATTCAACTAATCGTTGCTTCCTTTTTCTTTATTCTGCTTGCATCATGCGAGCAGAATAAAGAAAAAAGCATGGATATAAAATCCATCGATAATGAAAGTGCAGATGCTATTAACCCTTATCTTACAAAGGATCAGAATGGAAATATAGTGATGAGCTGGACTTCTAAGGATCCTTCAGATTCACTTTATCGATTAAAATATGCGCTATATAACGCAAGCGACAACACATTCGGTGAAGTTATAACTGTTCCCACTTCTGCAGATTTAAGCACCTCGCCAGAAAGTATGGGAAAAGTTGCTTTTAAAGCCGATGGCACTATAATCGCTGTTTTTGGAAAAAGAATAGAAAGCTCTGTAAACTCTTTTGCAGGAGCTATTTACTACAGTGTTTCTACAGATAATGGCAAAAACTGGTCGGCAGAAGAGATCATTCACTCTGATACTTCGCAGAATACAAGTCATAGCTTTTTCGACATAACAACACTAAAGGATGGAGAAGTAGCAGCGATTTGGTTAGACGGGCGCTATAGCACATCTGAAGAAGGATCAGCTTTATTTTTTGCAAAAACACAAGGTAATATTTTTGGAATGGATACTCTTTTAGATAAAAACACCTGCGAATGCTGCAGGACAGATATCCTCTCAGATGATATGGGTAATATACATATCGCTTACAGAGGTATTGCTTTCCCAAGCGGCATGTTTGGAAAACAGGTTAGAGATATGGTATATCTTTCATCAAACGATGATGGTAAATCCTTTTCAGCAATAAAACCAATCAGCGAAGATAACTGGCAGGTTGATGGCTGTCCACATACCGGACCAAGCCTTGCTGTAATCAATCAACAGGTAAATGCAGTATGGTTCACTGCTGGTGGAGGTGCAGGCTTGTATTATACTTCCTCGCCAAACTTAAACGAGAAGTTCAAAAGCCGCTCTTTGCTCAGCACTACTGGCAGACACCCTCAAATGGCAACCTTCGCCCAAAACAAACTGGCAGTTGTATACGAAGAAAATGCAGAGATGCCTTCTCATGCTATGGAAGGAAACGATGCACACTCACCAATGAAGATGCATAATGCAAGCATGGATATGAATATAGATACTGCAGAAATGAAGATGAACCATTCAACTGCTGAAAAAGCTGGTAAAGCACAAATAGTTCTTCAACTCATTGAAAATGGAAATAAAACAGAGACTATTAAATTAACAGATGGGAAACAACCCAATCACCATGCTGTTATCGCACCTATAAACAATCAACTACTTGTTGCCTGGATACATGAGGAGAATGGAAGGGCATCTATCAATTATTCAAAAATCTTTTAACGATTAACTTAAGTTTATTCCTTAACATGAACACATTTTATTAATTTCGTTAACGGGATTATTAATATACAATGATCCCATAATTTAACACAGAATTGTATCATGCAGAAAATATACTTGAGTGATGCCGGACCAAAGGTTTCTCCAGCTATTTACGGGTTTTATAGATGGGATAAGGTAGAAAACCTTTCTTCTACCATGGAAAGAATTGTAAACTTATGCCTTGAATTAGGAATTAATACCTTCGATCATGGCGATAGCTATGGCTCTTACCATTGTGAGGAGGTCTTTGGTGACCTACTTAATAAGAAAACAATAAAAAGGGATGATGTAGTTCTATTTACAAAATGCGGACTAAAAACACCTAATGCAAATGACCCCGAAGTACGCATCAGTCATTACAACACATCAGGAGATCATATTACAAAAAGCGTTGAGTCGTCACTTAGAAAACTGAAAACAGATTACATTGATATTTTCTTACTCGATCATTTAGATCCTATCTCAGATCTTGAGACAACTGCTCAGACTTTAGAAAATCTAAAGAAATCTGGAAAGATTAAAAATATCGGCGTAGCTAATTTTTCTGTATTTGAACATCAGCTGCTGGCAACCTACTTAAGTACGCCAATTGTAACTAACCACATCGAACTAAATTTATTGAATGTTAAAGCAATGGATAATGGTCAGGTTGATTATATTAAACAGCGTTATATGCGCCCATTAGCATCTACCCCACTGGCAGATGGAAGAATTGCAACAGGTCAGGATGAACAGGCTATCCGGGTTCGTGAAAAACTAGAAGAAATAAGCTCGAAGTATGCCACTGACATAGAGTCTGTTGCAGCAGCCTGGTTAATCAAATTAGGTGCTCTTCCGTTAATAGGAACAACAGACGAGAAACGTATCAGGAATATCGCTGAAGCATTCAATATCGATCTTGATCACCAAGACTGGTATGAACTTTATAACACTACACGAGGCATTTTATAATACCATTGAGGATATTAGCTAATTGCTAAGCTGATATCCTCAATTAAATCTTCTATATTTTCTAAACCTACAGAAAGTCTCAGTAAATTTCTTGGTGTCTTTGTATTCGGGCCTTCAATGGTAGCACGATGTTCAATCAAGCTTTCTACACCACCAAGGCTCGTTGCCTGTGTAAAGATTTTTGTAGAGTTAGCCACTTTAGCCGCCTCTGCCTCTCCTCCCTTTACCAGGAATGATAACATACCGCCAAAGCCGGGATAGAAAACCTCCTCTACTTTCGAATGATACTCCAGAAATGCTGTAAGCTGCTTCGCATTTTCTAGATGACCACGCATACGATAAGGCAAGGTCTTTATACCTCGTACGGTTAAATAGCAATCAAACGGAGACAATACAGCCCCCGATAATTCTTGTACTTTAAGTATCCGTTCCCAGAATTCATTCTTCTCTTTAGTAATCAGGGCTCCGCCAAGCGTATCACTATGACCACCTAAATATTTGGTAGTAGAATGCATCACCAAATCAGCACCAAGCTTCAATGGATTCTGAAAGATAGGTGTTGCAAAGGTATTATCACAACAAACAATTATTTGCTGATCTTTAGAGATATCAGCAATCGCTTTAATATCACTAAGCTTTAAAAGAGGATTGGATGGCGTTTCCAGCCAAATCAACCTCGTATTTTCCTTTATTGAATTCTGCACCTCCTGAATGTCTGACATATCCACATAATCGATTTCCAGAATTCCCTTATACACCACATTCAATAAATTACGCAAACCATGATACATATCCGTTGGCGCCAAAACGTGGCTTCCTGGTAATAAAGCTTGAAATACTGCTGCACCTGCTGCATTCCCTGAAGAAAAAGCACTGGCAGCTACACCATATTCAAGCTTGGACAGAACTTTTTCTAAAGAAGTACGATTCGGGTTTGCTATACGCGTGTACATATACCCACTTGGGTAACCTCCATCTTCTCCTCGCTGATATGTTGTTGATAATGTGATGGGCTCAATAACTGCCCCGGTGGCTGCATCTATTCGATTTCCTGCATGGATTGCAATAGTTTCAATTTTCATGTTCTAATATTAATTAGACTTATATCGGAAGCCTTCATCCCGATACTCAAAGATGCGAATAAAGAATAAAAAAATACAGTAATCCCCATAAAAAAAGTAGTCATTCTTCAGAACAACTACTTTCTCTATTAAATATTGAACTAAGGTTTCTTCACCATAAATCGCGGATTGGCTCTAAACCAATCACATAACTCTCTGGTTACAACTTTATCTATATCAATGCCCATAGCTTTAGTAACTCCTTCTCCATAAGCAGGGTCAGCGATATAGCAGTTCTGAGCATGCCTGATTTTAATGAACTCTTCCGCTCCATCAATTGCGCGGGCTGTGTTATCAAATAACAATTGCTGTTTCTCCGAAGTCATTAACCGGAATAAATTTCCAGGCTGGGTGTAATGATCATTATCATCTTGGTAATGATCCCAGTTATCAGCATCACCTTCAAGTGGCAATGGCGGTTCCTTTGCACTAGGTGTATCATTCCAGGCACCATAACTATTCGGCTGATAATGTTTCTTTGCACCAAAATTCCCATCAACACGCATCGCTCCGTCGCGATGGAAAGAATTAACCGGACACTTTGCTTGGTTTACAGGAATCAAATTATGATTTACTCCTAAACGATAACGTTGGGCATCCCCATAGGAGAATAAACGTCCCTGTAACATTTTATCAGGTGAGAAACCAATTCCTTCAACAATATTTGCGGGGTTAAAAGCCGCTTGCTCTACCTCTGCAAAATAATTGTCTGCATTTTTATTCAATTCAAAAAAGCCTACATCAATTAATGGAAATTCTCCCTTAGGCCAAACTTTCGTTAAGTCAAAAGGATTATGATAGTGAACTTTGGCCTGCTCAGTCGTCATAATTTGAATCTTCATATCCCAACGAGGGAATTCACCTTTTTCAATACTATAAAACAAATCACGTTGAGCACTTTCACGATCATAACCAACAAGTTCAGCCGCTTCACGATCAGTGAAGTTCTCTATCCCTTGTTTCGTAACGAAGTGAAATTTAACCCATACGCGTTCATTATTTGCATTAATCATACTAAAAGTATGACTTCCAAAGCCATGCATATGGCGCATAGATCTAGGAATGCCCCGATCACTCATTACAATAGTCACTTGATGCAAAGACTCTGGAATGGATGTCCAAAAATCCCAATTGTTATTTGCACTTCGCAAGTTTGTCTGAGGATCACGCTTTACCGCATGATTCAAATCCGGAAATCTTAAAGGATCCTTAAAAAAGAATACAGGCGTATTATTACCTACCAAATCCCAGTTACCTTCATCAGTATAAAACTTTAAAGCAAAACCACGTATATCACGTTCGGCATCGGCTGCACCGCGTTCACCTGCCACGGTCGAAAAACGAACAAACATATCTGTCTGTTTTCCTATCGTCGAAAACAAACTAGCTTTAGTGTACTGGGTGATATCATGCGTAACCGTAAATGTGCCGTATGCACCAGACCCCTTAGCATGCATCCTTCGTTCGGGAATCACTTCACGATCAAAATGAGCCAATTTTTCCAAAAACCAAACATCCTGCAATAAAACAGGACCTCTAGGCCCAGCGGTCTGTACATTCGTATTATCCGCAATAGGTCTTCCATTGGTGGAAGTCAACCTGTCATCCTTTTTTTCCATAATTCTCTGAAAAGCTTATAAAGATTAATATTTAATAATAATCCCTAATATACAATATTTAAGAATATTACTAAATCCTCTAAAAGCTGAACAATCAACTCCTTGAATATCCCGAAAAATCAAATGTATAAGAAATAAAAATTATTGTATCTTTGGATAAATATTATAGTCTATCAAATTAATAGTCTATAATTTATGTTCATCCATTAATCTAAAAATAATTGTTTATGAGTTTACGCTTAGGGGATACGGCACCCAATTTCAAAGCCGTTACGACAATTGGTGAAATAGATTTTTACGAATTCCTTGGAGACAGCTGGGGAGTTTTATTCTCACATCCTGCAGATTATACTCCGGTTTGTACTACTGAATTAGGTAGAACAGCACAACTTAGCAACGAATTTAAGAAAAGAAATGTTAAAGCAATCGCTGTGAGCGTGGATTCTGTTGAAGACCATCATGGCTGGGTTAAAGATATCAACGAAACGCAAAGTACTGACGTTGACTTCCCTATTATTGCAGACAAAGATCATAAAGTGGCCGAATTATACGATATGATTCACCCAAATGCATCAGCTACACATACAGTAAGATCAGTTTTTATCATTTCTCCTGATAAAAAAGTGCGATTAACACTTACTTACCCTGCTTCTACAGGAAGAAACTTTCTTGAAATAATCCGGGTAATCGACTCGATGCAATTAACAGACAAACACAGTGTTTCAACACCAGCAGACTGGAATCCTGGTGAAGACGTGATTGTTTCTAATGCTATAAAAACTGAAGATGCAGCTGACAAATTTCCAAAAGGGCTTCGTGAAGTAAAACCTTATCTACGTTATACGGCAGATCCTGCGTCGTAAGAGAAATGCTTTTTAAAAAGAATAGGCTATTGATAATATCAATAGCCTATTCTTTTTAATGATAAAATTTTTTACTTTATTAGTCTTTTTTTAACGCATTAAATTAATCAATAGTCTTGAGCCATTCCATAAAGTGATCAAACCACTGATCTTTTGTTGTTTTATTATTCAGTCCAAAACCGTGCCCTCCTTCATCATACACAAGTAGCTTCACAGGCACATGATGACTAATAAGTGAATCCCGAAAGCGTTCACTATTTGCAATCGGTACTGTTTTATCATCCTTAGCATGAACTATAAAAGTTGGAGGAGTATCATCACTTACCTGTTTTTCATTAGAGAAATCAGCAATCTGACTTCCAGGAGGAGTCGCTCCAAGCAAATTTGTTTGAGATCCTTTATGAGTAATCTCTGGATTCATACTAATCACCGGATATAGCAACAGCATAAAATCCGGACGTAAACTCACATTATTCGGATTAGGAATCAATGCTTTTTGATAATGAGTTCCAAGTGTAGATGCTAAATGTCCACCTGCTGAAGAACCAACGATCCCAATCTCGTTTGTTGAAATTCCCCATTCAGCTGCCCTTTCACGAACAAGCTGTATGGCTCGTTGAGCATCCTGTAAGGGCCCTATACTCTTGTCTTCCATGGTTTTATCACTTGGAAGTCTATACTTTACAACAAAAGCAGTAATTCCTTCCTCGTTCAACCGCTTGGCAATAGCATAGCCTTCATGATCAATCGCCAGAATAGAATAACCTCCGCCAGGGAAAATAATAGCTGCCTTTCCAATATTGTTATCTTTATTAGGAAAAAAGGCAGTAAGCTGAGGCTTTGTAACACCTGAAATCCGTGTAATTCCATCATTTGCAGTTGGTGTGGTCTCAACAACCTCACTTTCCTTGGAATTAGGAACTGTACCATCGTATAAATCAAAGGTTATCTGTCCGAATACAGGAATTGATACAACTGAAACCACAGCAAATAAAATTAAGTTCTTAAAAATCATCGATTCAATAATTTAGGTGGCATTTATTAGATTTGATAACCCAAATATAAATTAATCTCTTCAAAATACTCTAACTTTGCCCAAAATCCGTCGACGGCAAATACTCTTTTCATGAAACTACTCCTCAAGTACTTAAGTAAGTATAAACTACTTATCTTCATAGCACTCATATTAGCAGCAATAAATCAAATATTCTCTTTATTAAATCCCTATATTCTTGGTAACTTCTTAATTGACCCCTTTGCAAATAAAGCAGCAGAATTCAGGAACCTTGGCACTACCAACGAGTTCTTTAAAGGAGTCGCCATAGGATTATTGATGATTATAGGCGCTGCTATGGTTTCAAGAATTGCCAAAGCATTTCAGGACTATGTGGTTAATGTTATTATTCAGAAGTTTGGAGCACAACTCTACACCGATGGCTTACAGCATGCCATGCGCCTACCCTACCAGGACTTTGAAGATCAACGAAGTGGCGAAACCTTATCCGTCCTGCAAAAGGCCCGTGAAGATTGTTCTAAATTTATCACCGGTTTCGTAAATGTCCTCTTTGCAACCATCGTAGGTATCGTATTTGTAACGATCGTCGCATTCCGCTTAAGTCCTTTACTTCCCTTAATCTATTTGATAGGAACGTTTGCCTTAGCATTTCTTACAAGTTATCTAAGCCGGAAAATCAAATTCATCCAAAAGAACATCACCAAAGAAACCACCTCTCTTGCAGGTTCTACTACAGAATCTTTACGTAATATAGAATTAGTTAAGAGTTTAGGGCTTACTCAGCAGGAAATCATCCGGCTCAACGGCACCACAATGAAAATTCTTAACCTCGAACTTAGAAAGGTTAAAAGCATACGTGCAATAAGCTTTGTTCAAGGCACCTTTGTAAACTTTTTACAGCAGGTCATTATGTTTGCCCTCATCTCTTTCGTGTTTTATGATCAAATAACAGTCGGTCAGCTGATGATGATGCAAATGTATTCCTTCTTCATTTTCGGTCCCTTACAGGAATTAGGAAATATCATCATGTCTTACCGCGAAGCAGAGGCCTCCTTAATTAACCTGGAAACCCTATTTGGAAAGAAGGTTGAATATCAACCTTCAATACCAGAAAAGATTAATTCTATTACGAACTTGCGGTTTAACCATGTAACCTTTCAACACCAGATTGCAAAGCAACCGGCACTTGAAGATGTTTCTTTTGAAGTAGAACGTGGCGAAACGATTGCTTTCGTTGGACCCTCTGGCGCAGGTAAAACAACCTTAGTAAAGCTTTTAGTAGGTTTGTACACTCCTACATCCGGCAATATCTATTATAACCAGATTAGTGAAAACAAAGTGGACTTTGAAGCTCTAAGACATCAGATTGGTTTCGTTACTCAAGACACACAGCTATTCTCGGGGTCAATAAGAGAAAATCTTCTATTTGTAAATCCACAAGCTACTGAGGAGATGATGCACGAAGCCTTAAGAAAAGCATCTGGACAAAGTATTCTTCAACGCGCAGAAAATGGGTTGGAAACTGTCATTGGTGAAGGTGGGCTCAAGTTATCCGGCGGAGAAAGACAGCGTCTTTCCATTGCCAGATCTCTGCTAAGGCAGCCTAATTTAATTATATTTGATGAAGCAACCTCAGCACTCGACTCCATTACTGAAGAGCAAATATCCAACACAATTCGCAGAATTACATCAGAAAGACAACATATAACCGTTATGATTGCACATCGGTTATCTACCATTATGTATGCCGACCGAATCTACGTTTTAGAGAAAGGTCACATTATCGAAACAGGAAGCCATCATGAATTGTTGGAACTAAAGGGGCTATATTATGCCATGTGGCGCCAACAAATTGGAGAGAGAGAAATTCTTGTATAACGAATCATTTAATTTATAATCCTTAATTTAGAACATGGAACAATATATAAAGAAAGTAGTCATTGTAGGAGGAGGCTTCGCAGGTGTTAACCTTATCAAGAAGCTCACCAACGACCCTCGTTTTCATGTGACCTTAGTAGATAAAAACAATTATCATTTTTTTCCTCCCCTATTATATCAGGTTTCTACTGCATTCATTGAAAATTCAAATATAAGTTACCCTTTCCGAAGAATGTTCCAGCATAGAAGGAATATACGCTTTCATATAGGTTCTCTGATTAAGGTAAATCCGGAAGAAAATACAATTGATACTGATTCAGGCACTCTTTCATACGATTACCTGGTTCTAAGTTTAGGTACCGAGACCAATTATTTCGGCATGGAAAACGTAAAGAAGAATGCTTTATCCATGAAGACTATTAGAGATGCCCTTAAACTACGCGATCACCTTTTATTGAACATGGAAAAAGCCGTACGCGCTGTCAATAAATTTGAAAAAACCAAGTATTTCAATATTGTAATCTCAGGTGGTGGTCCAACCGGTGTAGAGATTGCAGGAATGTTGGCTGAAATGGTGCACAGCATTGGAGCGAAAGATTATCCTGAAATTACCGACCGTAAGGTTAACATCATTTTGATTGATGCTTCTCCATCCCTACTTGGACCAATGAGTAAGAAATCTCAGGAAGAGGCAGCCAACGTATTAACGAAATTAGGCGTTCAAATTAAACTAAACACGCCTGTAAAAGACTATAAAGACGGCAAGGTATTATTAAGTAACGGCGAAACAATTCCTACTAATTCATTAATCTGGACATCAGGAGTTATCGCCTGCGAGGTAAAGGGCTTAGCACCCGAAGCAATTGGCCGTGGCAGAAGAATTTTAGTTGATGAATACAACACCGTGCATTCAACACAAAACGTCTTTGCTATTGGAGATATTTGCTTACAAACATCAGATCAACACTATCCCGGCGGCCATCCTCAACTAGCACAGGTAGCTATTCAACAAGGAAACCTTTTAGGAGAAAACTTAAAAAAGATGGTTGAAAACAAACCCATACTTCCTTTCCACTATAATAACAAAGGAAGTATGGCCATTATTGCAAAATACAAGGCAGTTGTTGATTTACCGAAGGGGTTTTTCAAAGGATTCTTTGCCTGGCTGGTTTGGCTATTCATTCACCTGATACCAATTGCCAGTTTCAGAAACAAATTCACGCTGATGTTTAACTGGTTCTTCGCCTTTGCTACCAATGATCCTACTCTTCGCTTAATTATTAGCAAAGAGAAGAAAAAAGAAGAAGAAGTCAAGAAAGAACTAACTTAAAATAAAGACATCTCTGCATTGATCATATGGATCACAATGCAGAGATGTCTTATTAAATTCTTATTATATCAATTAATAATCAGAATAATCAGTTGGGTATAAGAACAACGTAACATTCTTTGATGTGTTATTTTGATATTGAGGCAAGCCTCTTACCGGCGCGTATTCAGGCGTAAATGCTTTCCAATGTTCATCTCTATCAGCCTTATTGTTAAAGGTTGTCATGTACATTAAATTAGGCATTGTACTTCCTGAAATAACCTTTCCGTAAAATATTGCATTGAAATTTAACTTGGTAAAAATATCTACTTCAGCAAAATTGAACATATCAATTTTATTATCTGATAGTTTTTCTGTTGCACTTTCATAGCTACGCAGCTCATAGATCCGCTCGCTCTTAGGTGAAGTTAAATTAGGCACTGCAGGCTTTAACATCTTCTCAAATGCCTTCATGATGATTGTTTCAATCCTTGTATAAGGTGCGTTGTTATAAGCCGCATTTAAATAAGGCGCTCCGGCAGTTTGAAACTGATTATCTTTTGCCAAAACATTGTCCAGATCTAAAAGCTGTTCAAACTTAGGTGCTGGAGTAAATACATAGATCCGCTGATCAGCTGTGTCTTGTACAACAGGTTTAAAAACTCCAATCGCTGGAATACCTGCCCGGTGCATTGCCGGAATATAAGCATCCTTTAGAAATTGATCAATCTGTGCTTCCTGAGCAGCTGTTTTTAAATGGTAAACTTTTAATTGATAATAATAACCCTGGTCCTGGCTGTATGCCAACGATGACATCAATAGACAAAGCACTAGGGATACTATTGGTAAGAATTTAGGTTTCATATAGATTATATTTTGATTTACGGTAAAAGTAATAATAAAATGACGTGAATTGAAAATACTTTCACCGAGTTTTTCATAAGGCTTACCGATTATTTAATCCAACCTACCTAATTCGTATTGTCGATTTACTACAATGCATATAGTTTTGGATCAAATAATTAATACGATGAAAAAAATTACTACCCTAAAACTACAAACGAATGTATTCCTCGCATTCCTTTACCTCGTCCTTTTAGGAGGAACAGCGAACCCTTTATCTGCCCAAGAACTAGGAGGAAAAATAAACGGAAAGATTGTCGACGAAGCTGGTAAAACTATTGACTATGCTACTGTTAGTCTTATTAAAGCATCTGATTCATCAACTGTAAAAGTGTTGTTCTCTGATGAACAAGGTAATTATGCATTTGATCAGATCAAAAACGGTAATTACTTCGTTCAGGCTGAATTACTAGGATACAGTAAAAGCAACAGCGAAAGCTTTCAATTAAAAGAAAGCAATCAAGCTATCAAATTAAAAGACATCCAGCTATCGGTAAACAATAAAGAGTTAGAAACCATTGTCATTACTGCCAAAAAGCCACTTATCGAGCGTAGAGCAGATATGCTGGTAGTTAATGTTGAGAATTCAACCTTAGCAGCAGGCAACAATGCACTCGAAATATTGGAACGCTCGCCCGGCATTACAGTAGATAAAGACGATAATATCAGCCTAAACGGAAAGCAAGGTATTATGGTAATGATCGACGGTAAAGAAACTCATTTATCATCTACTCAACTGGCTAATTTACTCCGCTCTACTGATGGGAATACGCTACAATCGGTAGAGATTATCAATAACCCATCCGCAAAATACGATGCTGCAGGAGGTTCTGGTATAATCAACATTAAATTAAAGAAAAACAAAGTAGCCGGAACTAATGGAACCTTTAACTTAGGCGGAGGACGTGGAAATGGCTATAAAGGCAATACTTCCTTAAATATTAACCATAAAAAAGACAATGTCAGCTTGTTCGGAACCTATTCCTATCAAACAAACGATCGAACAGACTTAATGGATATTAATCGTATAGTAGGACAAGACGCTGACTTTACTAGTTTCGCACAAAACAACTCGATGAACAACCAATATGGTAGTCACTCTTTAAGAACAGGAATCGATCTGCAAACTTCAGATAAAAACACAATCTCTCTTCAGTTAAGTGGATTATTAAATAATTCTGAAGCCAATAATACCAGTAATGTACAAATTGGCTCTTATCAATCACCATTAGATTCTACGCTTACTGCCACATCTCAATTTGATAATGAATTTAAAAATTACTCTATTAATCTAAACAATACTTATAACATCGACACGCTTGGAAGCAAGATAAGCGCAGATGCAGATATCTCAGCATTCTTCGAAGGCAATTCAGCAGATTACGGAAACTTCTTCTATAATAAGGATGGCTCTGTTATGCATGATCCACTCCTTCTTAAAAGCGATATGCCATCAACTATCCATATCCAATCTTTCAAAACAGACTATACTCGTCCATTCAATGAAAATTCAGGATTTGAAGCTGGCCTTAAATATGCCAATGTAAAAACAGATAACAATCTGAAATTCTCTGAATTTATAAATGAAGACTGGGAAAATGTTGCCAATAGAAGCAATCACTTCGTTTATACTGAGAGAGTGGCTGCAGCCTATATAAATTACCATACTAAATTCAAGAAAATCGGTATCCAGACTGGTTTAAGAACTGAATACACAACTTCTAACGGAAATTCTCTTACATTGGGAAGCGAAGTTAAACGCGACTACGTTGATTTCTTTCCGAATATATCATTGAGCTATGATCTATCAGATAATAATCAATTTAGTTTAAGCTACTCAAAACGAATTAACAGACCTCCTTATGGCGTATTAAATCCGTTTAACTATTTCTTAGATAAATACACTTACCAACAAGGTAACCCTTACTTACAACCTGAATATATACATGCTTTCGGTTTAAACTATACCCTAATGAAACGCTATAACGTTTCAACAGGTTATGAAATAAGAAAAGATGCGATCGTAGAGATTATGAAACAAAACGATGTTGATAAAACAACACTGGTAACCAATGAAAACATTGCACAGCAGGAACAATGGTTCTTAAATGTAAACGCTCCTGTTAAGTTCACCAAATTCTGGAGTTCAAATACTAATGTGACAACTTTTTACTTAGGATTCAAATCAAATCAGGTAGAATCACCGATCAACTACGGACAACTGGCATTTCAGGGAACCAGCAACCATACTTTCGAGCTTCTATCAACTTTAAGTGCAGATGCAACTGTAAACTATCAATCCGGATTACGCTATAGCATTTACAAAATTGGACAATCGTGGAGCATGGATCTGGGTATAAACAAATCGTTCAAAGACAAACGAGCAAATGTTAAGCTAGCGGTATCAGATATTTTCAATACCCGGTCACAACATGTAAGCACACAATACGCTAACTTAAACACTTCGATTGATCAGAAAAGAGAATCGCGTGTAGTTAGATTATCCCTTAGCTATAGCTTTGGAAATACTAAGATCAGTGGCCCTAAACAAAACGTTAAAAGTGATGAAGAAAACCGGGTGGGAAAATAACATTACCAATTCATCTTACAAGCAGAGCAAACAAACACATTTGACGATACCCTTACCCAATTGTGTTTAAATAAAAAGAGAGCTCCCGGCAGGGGCTCTCTTTAATCATAATTAGGTTGTTAGAAAATTATTTTAGAAATGGCAGAAGATTATCTGCAACTAGTTTATTGCCCAATTCATTCAAATGAACGCCATCTGAAGTAAGAACACCTTTTTCAAGGTTATTTGTATTATGTTCTTTTTCGTAGTTAGTAAATAGAGTACGCAGGTCACAAAGAGGTAAGGCATTCTTTGTTGCTAACTCTTTAATCGCGCCGGCAAATTTATCAAGGTTTTCATCCATAGGATTTTCACCATTTTTCTTTTCGCCAATAACAGTTGGAGTACACAATATTACCTTACTACCTGTATTTTCTATTTTCGTAATAATCGCCTGATAAAATTTTATAAACTTATCGTAATCCGTTCCTGTACCTTGCAAGCGATGCCAAACATCATTTATCCCGATATAGATAACAACCACATCCGGTTTCTTCATTAAAACATCATCTTCCATCCGCAAATACAGATCGTATACCTTATTACCACCAATCCCAGCACCGATAAGTTCATAATCAGGCATCTTCAATGAATTACCCAATTGCGTAATATACCCTTCTGAATTTACACCTGCCTGAGTTATTGAATCGCCAAAAAAAACAATGCGTTTTGGTTTCTGCTGCTCTATTGCAGAGGTTAGAACAACAACACATAAAACAATGAGAAAGTAAAATTTTGTCCGCATAATTAATTTACAAAGATTAAATGTAGTATTATTTTTTAATTATCAAAAATTATTACAATAAACAAACATTTAATATTTGTATAACCTTCACTTAATATCCAATATTTATAAAAATCTCATACTTATATACTAAGGACATTGTTCGGACATTGAACATATATTTAACAGTATAAATAGGATATTTTGAGAAGAAACGATGTAGAAAGTATAGCTATTTTCGACCAAGTTATAGGTAACACAGTTGTATACAGTCAGTTAACGCTATTGTCCGAAAAGAAAAAAGCCACGGATAACTTGTGTATCTGTGGCTTTTAGTGCTAAGTAGTGGTTATTGCTGATTTATTTTAGTGCGATTTAAAAACCATACATACCACCCGAAACAGAAATTTGCTCTCCCGTAATCCAAGCTGCATCATCGGAAGCAAGAAAAACGGCAGCTTTGGCAATATCTTCGGGCTGGCCTCTGCGACCAAGCGGTGTATTGGCAACAAACATTTTTTCATATTCGCTGCCAGGGGTAACGCCGGCACTGGTTGCACCTTCTGTTTCCGTAGCGCCTGGCAAAATAGAATTGATACGAATGTTTTTTGCACCCAGTTCTTTCGACAAAGAAATTGTTATGGCATCTAATGCTGCTTTAGTTGCAGAGTACAAAGAGACTCCCGCCATCGGTGATTTGCTTGCGCCCGAACTGATATTGATGATATTGCCACCTTTATCGCCAAACAGTTTTAAAGATGCCTGGATAGTAAGTATAGGACCCAAAACATTCACGTTGAAATGCTGGTGAAAAGCTTCTACTGATGCCTGTTCAATAGGTAAAAATTGTTGAAAGACCGCGTTGTTTACCAAAATATCCGCCGTGCCGAAAACCTTCTTTGTTTCTTCAAACAGCCTGATTACATCAGCTTCTTTCGATACATCAGCCTGTATCGAAATGGCTAGGCCTCCATTGTCGGTTATCTCCTTAACCACTCTATCTGCGCCTTTTTTACTTGAGGCATAATTCACAACTACCTTTGCGCCTTCTGCCGCAAAATATTTGGCGATAGATGCACCTATTCCTTTTGATGCACCGGTAACTACCGCTACTTTGTTTTTTAATTTACTCATTATTTCTATTGTTTACTGATTCATCAGTCAAACTTGACCAAGTCCTTAAAGATCAGTTGACCCCAGCTATTTCCGCGCGCCTGCACAAGCAGTCCGCCTTCCGAAAGCCCGCCAAGTTTGATTGGTGAAAAACCGAGATTTTCTGCAAGCGCACTAATCTCCGCTGCTGCACCGTCATCGTCGCTAGCCAAGAACACGACTCTCCTACCACCATGTACGGCCGGATCTTGATCAAGAATGGCAGCGACCAAATGGTTGAAGCCCTTAACCAGTTTTCCACCGGTGAAGGCTTGAGCGACGAACTTGGAAGAAGGCTGTCCGCCCATCTTCTCAGGGGTCACGCTGTAGGCATTGGTCACATCAATAATGGTCTTCTCCTGCCATGTGGACAGCGCCTTCGCGACATGCGGATGCGATTCAAAACGCACAGCCAAAAAGATGACGTCCGCCTTGACAGCTTCCGCCAGTGTTGTGGGAATAATCTCCGGGCCGATCGCAGCCGCATCGGATGCAAAGCTTTCCGGGTCACGTGTTGTTGCAACGGATACTTTGATGCCGTTGCGGGCAAATGCCTTGGCCAGGGCCTTGCCGATATTGCCGAAGCCGATAATTGCATAGCTCGCTACTTTGTTTTCTAATTTACTCATTTTGAAATTATTATGATTAATTAATGACACGGGTTACAACCTCGAGCCAGCGGAGTCAATTATTTAGACAAATAACTTAGTCCACCATCAACAAGGAGTTCAGCACCAAGCATGAACGAAGAATCATCAGAAGCCAGAAAAACCGCTGTTTTGCCAATGTCAGATGGTTGCCCAATTCTGCCTATCGGCATTACATCAGCCCAGTATTTTTTCACAGCTTCAAGTTGTTCTGCAGGAACAAACCTGTCAAATACTGGTGTATCTGTTGTACCTGGTGATATTACATTTGCTCTGATCTTCCTATCTAAAAGATCGTTTGAAAATCCTTTTGCAAAATGGATTACAGCTGCCTTGGTAGCACCATAAAGCGTAAAAGACGGATATGCCCGATGCGCTGCATTTGACCCGATAAGAATAATAGAACCACCATCATTCATATAGGGCAGTCCTTTATGAACAGTGAAGTAAACACTTTTCAGGTTTAAATCCATTGTCTTATCATAGTCGGCTTCGCCAATATCTGCCACAGAACCAAATGCTGCTCCTGTAGCTGCACCACCTGCATTAGCTATGATCACGTCTATTTTACCAAATTTTTCAGATGTTTCTTTAAACAATCTTTCTAAGTCGGCAAGTTTGGTTACATCGGCATTTATTGCTATAAAATTATCGCCAAGTTGAGCCAAAGAACTATCTAAAGTTTCCTGATTTCTGCCGACTATAGCTCCTTTAGCACCTTCATTTTTAAATTCTTGGGCAATGCCAAATCCAATACCGCTATTACCACCTGTAATAACTGCTACTTTGTTTATTAATCTATTCATTATTTAATATATTTTTATATTTGTTTCACAAAGATACTATCGATAGTTTATCTTTGTAACTATTATAGTATATCCTAGTTACCATTAGGTAACTACAAATTTTAAAAATATGAGAGACGACAGATTTTGCAATTCGCATTGCCCATTTACGAGAGCTATTGGCACTATTGGTAATAAATGGAAGCCGATAATTATAAATGTAATTGGCACCCGTACCATTCGTTTTGGTCAGTTAGATGCCATAGTACCACACATTACAAGAAAAGTACTAACCGAACAGTTAAAAGAATTGGAAGAGGATGGACTATTGGAAAGATTTGCCTATAAGGAAATACCACCAAGGGTAGAATATAAGTTGTCTGAAAAAGGTCTGGCTTTTTTGCCGATTTTAGAAAACATAAAAGAATGGAATTTAAAATATGAAATAGTTCCAATACCCAAAGAGACTGATTACAAGTAGGGTATTATAGGTTTATGAGTCTTTATAAGAGCCTTATATTCAGGAAAGAAGGCTTTTTCCTGAAACTTTAAAGAAAAAAGCCTAAAGTGAAAACTTTAGGCTTTTAAACAACTTGAATATTTTAATGATTAATCTCCCAGGTAATTGTGAAATACGTTGTCGTAAATACTTTTTGCATGTTCAGTAGTATCGTACATTTCGTCATCAACTACATTTCCTGAAGAAGTTACTACTCCTAAGTAAGAGAATTCTGTTTCTGATGTTGCCATAGCTTCAATAAAGGCAGCTTGTTGTTCTGGTTTTACAGATACTACTACCCTTCCTTGTGCTTCACCGAACAAGAATGCATCCTTTCTGATTTCACTGTCAGTTTCAATCGCAAATCCGAAACCATTTGGCATGGCTGATTCCAATAAAGCAATGTATAAACCACCATCAGATACATCATGGGCAGAAACGATTAATTTATTAGCTATCAATTGTTTCACTGTTTGATGCATTGTATATTCCTTTTCAATATCAAAATAAGGTGCTGGTGAAGCAGCAATTTTATGATAAGAAGCAAGATATTCTGATGAGGCGATATCATTAACAGACTCTCCTATTAAATAAATCAGATCGTCGGTAGCTTTAAAATCTAAAGTCATCATATCGGCAGCATTCTCTAAAACACCCAGCATTCCGATAGTTGGTGTTGGAAAAACAGCACCTTCATCTGATGACTGATTATAGAAACTAACGTTACCGCCTGTTACAGGTGTTTCAAATTTCAAACAGGCTTCGCTCATGCCTTTAATAGCACCCACGAACTGCCAATAAACTTCCGGATTGTAAGGATTACCAAAGTTTAAGCAATTTGTAATAGCTGAAGGCTCACCGCCGGCACATACAATATTACGAGCTGCTTCTGCAACGGCAATAGCTGTTCCTACATGCGGATCAGCATATACATAGCGTGCATTACAATCAACCGTTAATGCAATTGCTTTATTAGTGCCCTTTACGGCTACTACAGCTGCATCACTCGGACGGTTAACAGTCATAGTAGCTGTTCCAACCATTGAATCGTACTGATCAGATACCCAACGTTTGGATGCAATATTTGGATGGGAAATCAGATGTTGAGCAACTTCACGTAAATCTTCGGGAAGCGGAACATCGTCCATCTTAAATTTCTTGAATTCTTGGAAATAAGCAGGTTCTTTATACTCGCGGTGATATACCGGAGCTCCGCCACCCAATACTAAATCATCAGCAGGCACATCAGCCACTAATTCACCCTTAGCATAATATTGTAAGCGCCCGGTATCAGTTACCTCGCCGATAATAGCACACTTTAAATCCCATTTATCAAAAACTGCTTCTACCAAAGCCTCTTTGCCTTTCTCTACCACAATAAGCATACGTTCTTGAGATTCAGATAGCAAAATCTCATAAGGCTTCATGTTTTCCTGCCGAACAGGCACCTTATCTAAATCGATACGCATACCATGTTCACCTTTTGCAGACATTTCTGAGTTTGAGCAAATAATACCTGCCGCACCCATATCTTGCATGCCAATAACAGCACCTGTTTTAATAACCTCAAGCGAAGCTTCTAAAAGTAATTTCTCCTGGAAGGGGTCGCCTACCTGTACAGCAGGCAAATCGTTCACTGAATCTTCTGTAATATCTTTTGATGCAAATGCTGCACCATGAATACCGTCTTTACCGGTAGCAGAACCAACAATATAAACAGGGTTCCCTACTCCATAAGAAGTTGCGGAAACTGTTTCTCCCGCTTTTACGATACCTGCCGACATGGCATTTACCAACGGGTTAATTTGATAACATTCATCAAAGAAGACCTCACCACCTACGGTTGGAACTCCGAATGCATTTCCATAATCGCCAATTCCTTTAACTACACCTTTTAATAACCACTTGGTACGATCATTTTCAATATTACCAAAGCGAAGCGAGTTTAATTGCGCTATCGGACGTGCGCCCATGGTGAAAATATCACGGTTTATACCTCCAACTCCGGTAGCAGCACCTTGATAAGGTTCTAAAGCTGATGGATGGTTATGCGATTCAATCTTGAAACAGCAACCCAAACCATCACCGATGTCTACTAAACCTGCATTTTCCTCTCCGGCTTCAGCCATTAAGTGAGCACCTTTATTTGGCAATGTTTTCAACCAAACGATGGAGTTTTTATAAGAGCAGTGTTCGCTCCACATTACAGAGAATATAGATAGTTCTGTAAAATTAGGAGTCCGTCCTAAAATTTCCTTGATGCGATCGTATTCTTCAGGTATCAACCCGAGCTCTTTAGCAGTTTCTAAAGTACTTAATTCTTGATTTTCCAATGTATCGTTTTAACGTAATAAATAGGTATGCAAAAATAAGAATAATTACTGATTTGGCAATTATTATGGCATTTGAGCATATACGACTAAAAATAGCATAAACAATGCCTTTATTTTTGATAAATTCTATTTTTATCATAAAAGTTTATAATTTGCATCAAAAAAATTATGAAATTCTGATTTTTTTTAATGAATTTTGCCCACATAGTAATTTAATTACAAAAAGCAGCCCTAATAATCAGCGAAAATGAATAATCTCAGGTTTGATGCGGTAGAAACCGTTTTATCTAGACAAAAAAATTTAACACCAACTCCGGAAGGTAAGCCTTCTACATTTTTTGGAAAGAACGTTTTCGGAATTAAGAAAATGAAGGAATATTTACCAAAGAATGCTTATGAAAAATTGGTAACTATCATTGACACCGGAGAGGTCATTGATAGAGAATTAGCAGAACACATCTCTCAGGCCATAAAAAGCTGGGCGATCACTAATGGGGCAACACATTATTCTCACTGGTTTCAGCCATTGACAGGTAGTACTGCTGAAAAGCATGATGCTTTTTTTGAGCCAGACAGCAATGGTTTACCAGTAGAGAAATTTACGGCAGATTCATTGATTCAACAAGAACCAGATGCTTCAAGCTTCCCTAACGGAGGAATAAGAAATACTTTTGAAGCCAGAGGGTATACCGGATGGGATCCTTCATCCCCGGTTTTTCTTTTTGAAACAGCTGCTGGTAAAACACTTTGTATACCTACCGTATTTCTTTCTTATACAGGAGAGGCACTTGATTATAAAGCACCTTTACTTAAAGCTATTAATGCCCTTGATAAAGCAGCTGTTGATGTTTGCCAATATTTTGGTAAAAGTGTTACCAGGGTAGCTGCTTCATTGGGAATTGAACAAGAATACTTTTTAGTTGACTTGTCTTTATACAATGCTCGTCCAGATTTACTTTTAACCGGAAGAACACTTTTCGGGCATATGTCTGCAAAAGGCCAGCAATTGGAAGATCATTATTTTGGTTCTATACCTGAACGTGTAATGGCTTTTATGGTTGACCTGGAAAATGAATCATTAAAATTAGGAATTCCTTTAAAAACCAGACATAATGAGGTTGCTCCTTCACAATTTGAATGTGCTCCTATGTTTGAGGAAATGAATTTAGCAATTGACCATAATCAGCTTTTGTTAAATATCATGGAGCAAATAGCTTTGCGTCATCACTTCAAAGTATTGATCCATGAAAAACCGTATGCAGATATTAATGGTTCAGGAAAACATAATAACTGGTCATTAATTACCAATACAGGAATTAACTTGTTAGCTCCGGGAAAAACTCCTAAAACTAACCTGATGTTCCTTACCTTCTTTGTAAACACCATTAAAGCTGTTTATGAGCATGCTGATTTGTTACGTGCTTCCATTGCATCGGCAAGTAACGATCACCGTTTAGGAGCTAATGAAGCACCTCCTGCAATTATCTCGATTTTCTTAGGAAGCCAGTTAAACGATGTTTTGGATGAAATAGAAACTCCTAGAATTGCAAAGATCGTTAAAGCGGAAAGCATGCTATGGCATGGCATCCCTAAAATTCCTGAATTAAACTTAGACAACACAGATCGTAACAGAACATCTCCATTTGCATTTACCGGCAATAAATTTGAATTTAGAGCAGTAGGTTCTTCTGCCAACAGTGCAAGTTCAATGACAGTTTTAAATGCAATTGTTGCTGAGCAATTAATACAGTTTAAGACTGAAGTTGATAAATTAATATCAAAAGGCACTAAGAAGGATCTTGCAATCTTAAATGTTATTCGTAAATACCTAAAACAATCTAGAGCGATTCGCTTTGAAGGAAACGGATATAGTAAAGAATGGGAAATAGAAGCAGAAGCTCGCGGGCTGTCTAATATAAAAACAACACCAAAAGCACTGGATGTCTATACTAATGAAAAAACATTGAAGCTTTTTGAGTCATTGGGCATCTTAAACAGAAGAGAATCTCATGCACGCCATGAAATATTGCTGGAAAGTTATTTCAAAAAGATCCAGATAGAGGCTCGCGTTATCGGTGAAATCGTAAACAGCATGCTTGCTCCGGCTTCCATCACTTATTTGAATGAGCTTGTTGAAAACGTAAAGGGCTTAAAAGACTTAGGATTGCCTAAAGAATCATACAGCTCGCAGCTTAATTTGGTAGAGCGTATTTCTTCGCTTATCAACCAAATACTAGAGAATACAGAAGCAATGCGCCAGGAACGTAAGAAGGCAAATAACATCGAAGATATTCGTGATAGAGCCATTGCATACGACGAAAACGTACGTGTTTATTTTGATAAAATACGGTACTATATTAATAAATTGGAACAGATCGTTGATGATAACAAATGGCCTGTACCAAAATTAAGAGAATTGCTATTCGTAAATTAAGAAAGCTTTAATTTGTGAATTAATTATTTCAGAGGGCTGGCTATACCAGCCCTCTTTCTTTTTTACTCTTTCTCAATTCTTATCCTTATTTTTGTCGGAATGTCTGATTTAAAATACAACCAGCGCGGAGTTTCCGCAGGAAAAGAAGATGTGCATAATGCCATCAAGAACATTGATAAGGGAATATACCCTCAAGCATTTTGCAAGATTATTCCTGATATCTTAGGAAATGATAGCTCTTACTGCAACATCATGCATGCAGACGGAGCGGGTACAAAATCTTCTCTTGCCTATATCTATTGGAAAGAAACCGGCGATGCAAGTGTTTGGAAAGGTATTGCACAAGATGCTATCATCATGAATCTAGATGATTTGTTATGCGTTGGTGCTATAGATAATATTTTGCTTTCTTCAACTATAGGCAGGAATAAGAACTTAATATCAGGCGAAGTAATTGCTGAGATCATTAACAGCACAGAAGAAATTCTAGCCGAGTTACGAGCAATGGGAATCGGCATTTATTCAACCGGTGGAGAAACAGCTGATGTAGGTGATCTGGTAAGAACTATTATTGTCGATTCTACGGTTACCTGCAGGATGAAGCGAGAGGATGTTATTTCTAATCATCGTATTCAAGAAGGAGATGTTATTGTAGGTTTGGCTTCTTTCGGGAAAGCCACTTATGAAAAAGAATATAATGGTGGGATGGGATCTAATGGATTAACCTCTGCCCGTCACGACGTATTTAATAAATATATTGCCAACAAATATCCGGAAAGTTTTGATCCGGCTGTACCTGAAGAACTTGTATTTGCAGGAAGTAAATCTTTAACCGATACCATTGACATTGGTAATGGAGAACTTATAACTGCTGGGAAACTGGTTTTATCACCAACACGTACCTATGCTCCTGTAATTAAGAAAGTATTAGATAGCTATCGTTCACAAATACATGGTATGGTACATTGCAGTGGAGGTGCGCAAACCAAAGTTTTACACTTTGTTGAGAATCTTCATATCATTAAGGATAATCTATTTCCAATTCCTCCCCTTTTTAAACTGATTCAACAAGAGTCAGGAACAGATTGGCAAGAAATGTACAAAGTATTTAATATGGGACACCGGATGGAAATTTATGTTTCACCAGAGGTTGCAGATGATATTATACGTATTTCAAAAAGTTTCGGAATAGATGCTCAAGTAGTTGGTCGTGTAGAAGCTGCGGAAAGCAAAAAAGTTACCATTCATTCTGAATTCGGAACATTCGAATATTAAAAACTGAAGCTAAACGCATGGAAACAATTGGCTGGAAGGAATTAGTTGATTTCATCGACTTCGAAATCTCGGATGTACCAGCTAAAATTGATACGGGAGCAAAGACCTCTGTTTTGCATTGTGACCATATTGAATTAGTTAAAAAAGGAAGAAAACAATTTGTTAAGTTTATTCCTTTAAGTGAAAGCTACTCTTCAGGAAAAGTTTTTACGCTCCCATTTCACAAAGAAAGAAAGATTAAGAACTCTTTTGGCCTTGAAGAGAATCGCTATATAATTCATACACAGATTAAAATGTTTGGCGAAACTCACGGCATTGAGATCTCTTTAAGAGATCGGTCTAATATGGAATTCCCCGTGTTATTAGGCAGAAGCTTTATTCGAAAGAAATTCTTAGTCGATGTAAGCCGCTCTAACCTGTCATTCAAGCGTACATCAGTTAAAAAATAATAAAGGATTAACCTTTAAACCCACACAGCAAGTGAAAATTGCAATCCTGTCAACAAATAGAAATCTATATTCTACTAAAAAGCTCCATGAAGCTGCTTTAAAGCGTGGACATGATTGTGTGGTATTAGACCACAGAAAATGCTATGTAGGTATTAAACAAGGCAAGCCCAGCATTCACTATGATGGGCAAGATGTATCTGATATTGACGCTATTATTCCAAGAATTGGTGCATCTGTAACCTTTTATGGTTCTGCTATTGTTCGCCAATTTGAAGTAATGGGTGTAGTATCTGCCAATCCGAGCCAAGGTATTACCCGCTCACGGGATAAGCTTCGATGCATGCAAATTTTATCGGGAGCCGGAATCGGTTTACCGGTAACTGGCTTTGCTAAAAATACGCGTGATGTAGATGATTTAATAAAAATGGTTGGTGGTGCTCCCCTAGTAATTAAATTATTAGAAGGAACACAGGGAATTGGAGTAGTTTTGGCAGAAACTAAAAAGGCTGCAAGCTCTGTAATTGAAGCCTTCTTTGGTTTAGGTAATAATATTTTGATACAGGAGTTTATTAAAGAGGCTAAGGGGACCGATATTCGCGTATTTGTGGTAGACGGCAAAGTAGTGGGTGCTATGAAGAGAATTGCCAAAGAAGGCGAGTTCCGCTCCAATCTGCATCGTGGTGGTACAGCCGAATTGATTAAACTAAGTAAAGCTGAACGAGAAACTGCTTTAAGAGCCTCCAAAGAATTAGGCTTAACTGTTTGCGGGGTAGATATGCTGCCTTCAGATCGGGGACCATTGGTATTAGAAGTAAATTCCTCTCCCGGATTAGAAGGAATTGAAAAGGCTACCGGAAAAGACATTGCTTCCAAAGTTATTGAGTTTCTCGAGAAACAACATGCTACTAAAATGCAGAATTCACATACTTCGCGCAAGTCTTCAGCAGGACATAAATTATAATTTTGTAAATTAAACTTCAAAAAAAAGAAAGGTACAAACTTGGACTATTTACAAGGATTAAATACTTCACAACGAGCTGCAGTAGAACAAATAAAAGGACCGGTAATGATTGTTGCCGGAGCCGGTTCAGGAAAAACACGGGTAATTACCTATCGTGTAGCGCATCTTATAAACAATGGGGTTGCCCCCTTCAATATTTTAGTGTTGACTTTTACTAATAAAGCTGCACGCGAAATGCGCGAACGTATTACAAAAGTGGTTGGCGGCGAGGCAAAGAATATATGGATGGGAACTTTTCACTCAGTATTTGCAAGAATATTACGGGTGGAGGGGCACCATCTTGGTTACCCGAGTAATTTCACTATTTATGATACTGATGATTCTAAAAGTCTGATCCGTACAATCTTGAAGGAAATGCAACTAGATGATAAGTTGTACAATGCCAATTTCGTTTATAACAGAATATCGTCGGCAAAGAACAATTTGATCTCTGCTGCTGAATATCAGAAAAATGAGCACATTCAAGCAGAGGACCAATCGTCGGGCAGACCGCACTTGGGAACTATTTATCAAACTTATTCACAACGATGCTTTAAAGCCGGCGCAATGGATTTTGATGATCTTCTGTTCAACACAAATGTTCTGATGAAAAACCATCAGGATGTCTTGTATAAATACCAGAATAAGTTTAAATACTTAATGCTTGATGAGTACCAGGATACGAACTTCTCGCAATATATAATTGTAAAGAAGCTGGCAGCAATACATGAGAATCTATGTGTAGTAGGCGATGATGCCCAAAGTATTTATGGTTTTAGGGGGGCTAATATTCAAAATATATTAAACTTCGGAAAGGATTATCCAGATTTAAATGTCTTTAAACTTGAACAAAATTATCGTTCAACTCAAAATATTGTAAATTTAGCCAATAGTATCATTGCGAAGAATGAACATCAATTGAAAAAGGATGTCTTTTCTACCAATGAAGTGGGCGACAAGATTAAAATATTCCGTGCTTTCAGCGACAATGAAGAAGGAAAGATTGTAGCAGAGAATATTGCTCAAAAACGCTCGATCTCAGGAGCACCGTATCAAAGCTTTGCTGTTTTATATCGTACAAATGCGCAATCCAGAGCCATGGAAGAGGCATTAAGAAAGATCGGGATTCCTTACAAAATTTATGGAGGAACGTCTTTCTACCAAAGGAAAGAAATAAAGGATTTGATAGCTTATTTTCGCTTAACATTTAATCCGAATGATGAAGAGGCTCTAAAACGTGTAATAAATTATCCGCGTCGTGGAATCGGAAACACCTCCATCGAACGTATAATGATTGCCGCTAATGAGCATAATATCTCACTGTGGCAGGTTATCAGCAATGCTGAAAGTTATCTTGATGCAAGAACCGCCGCAACTGTTGCTCCTTTTAGTCTTTTAATTCAAAGCTTTCAGGCAGCAGCAACCAAAAATACTGCTTTTGATACTGCTATGCATATCGCTCAGCATTCAGGCTTATTAAAAGACCTTTATGAAGATAAATCCATTGAAGGCTTGAGCAGGTATGAAAATATACAAGAACTGCTAAATGGAATTAAGGAATTCAGCGATCGCGAAGACATAGAGGAAAAAGGTTTGGATGTATTTATGCAAGATATTGCTTTACTGACAAACGAAGACAATGATAAGGATCCGAACGCAGATACTGTTTCCTTAATGACCATACATTCATCTAAAGGCCTGGAATTTCCATATGTTCATATTGTAGGTTTGGAAGAAAACCTGTTTCCCTCTCAGCGATCCTTAAATTCTAGAGATGATTTAGAAGAAGAACGTCGTTTATTTTATGTAGCTTTAACCCGCGCTGAAAAAAACATCTATATTTCTTATGCTACATCGCGGTATCAATGGGGTAACTTAAATAACTGCGAACCCAGTCGTTTTATAGATGAACTAGACCCTCAGTACTTGGATCTGGATTTCAGACCAAAATCAAAAAGTTCTGATTCTTCTTCCTTTGAAAATGAAAGAAGCTCTTGGCAGCAGCCAGATACATTCTCTAAGCCAAAGCCACAAACGATAAGGCCAAAAACCACTTCCATTTTACCTAAAGCCCATGTTCCTTCTTCTGGATTTACACCTTCAGACACTAAAAATTTACAGGTGGGTATGGAAGTAGAGCATGAACGGTTTGGTTATGGAAAGGTAATAAATGTGGAAGGAAAGAACCCTGATTTAAAGGCAACTATTTTCTTTAAAGAATTAGGACAGAAGCAATTGTTGCTTAAATTTGCAAAACTTAGAATTATAGAATAAATTGATCTTATATGGAATTCGATTATAACAGCACACGAAGCCATCTTATTTTAGCAGAATACGGTCGGAATGTGCAAAACATGGTAGATTATATATGCACTCTACCAACCCGTGAAGAACGTAATAAATATGCGCAAGTGGTAATTGATTTAATGGGTTTTTTAAATCCCCATCTAAGAGATGTTGCTGACTTCAAGCATAAATTATGGGACCATCTATACATTATTTCTAATTTCAAGATTGATGTTGACTGTCCCTATCCCAGACCTGTGGAAGGTTCTGTTCGATCAAAGCCAGAAATATTAGCCTACCCGCAGAACCGCATTAGGTTTAAACATTACGGTAAAACGGTAGAGAAAATGATTGAGGCAACTAAGTCTATAGAAGATCCCCAACGGAAAGAGCATATGATTCTATCCATCGCCAACTTCATGAAAATGGCCTATGTTACCTGGAATAAAGATTCTGTCGTTGATGAGACAATCATTAACGACTTAAAGGAACTTTCTAATGGCGAGTTGCAGGTTAGTAATGACCTTAGTTTAGCTAAAGTTGAATTTAAAACTCCGCCCCCGGGAAGCCGTACACGTACAGCCCAGAATACCAAGGGAAGAAGCAGTGGCACAAATAATAAAAACCAAAGCCAAAGCAACGGGTACAATAAAAAAAGGAATACAGGGAAACGATATTAATATAATTCTAGAATATAACCATTTCTATTTATAAGATTGAATTGGCTAATTTTTTAAATCAATGATCAAAAATTCTTTTGAAATTATCGGCGGAAAACCTCTTAAGGGCGAGATAATACCTCAAGGCGCAAAGAACGAAGCCTTACAAGTTATATCAGCCGTTTTATTAACGAAAGAAAAAGTTACTATCAGTAATATACCGGACATAAAAGATGTTAATAAACTGATAGAGCTGTTAATAGCATTAGGTGTTGAAGTAAACAAAATTAATGAAGACACCTATACCTTTGAAGCAGCAAACATAGATATCGAATACTTTAAAACTGAAGAATTCAGAGCCAAAGGTGGAGGGCTACGCGGTTCTATTATGATTATCGGTCCTTTATTGGCTCGATTCGGTAAAGCAGCTATTCCTAAACCCGGAGGTGATAAAATTGGCCGCCGTAGATTAGATACTCATTTTATCGGCCTTGAAAAGTTAGGTGCTAAATTCATTTACAATCCAGATAAACACTTCTTTAACATTGATGCTACCCATTTAACAGGAACTTATATTCTCTTGGATGAAGCTTCTGTTACGGGAACTGCTAACATTGTTATGGCTGCATGTCTAGCTCGCGGTAAAACAACCCTTTATAACGCAGCATGTGAGCCATATTTACAACAGCTATGTAAAATGTTGAATCGTATGGGGGCAAATATAACAGGTGTTGGATCTAATTTACTTACCATTCATGGAGTTGAATCCTTGGGAGGTACCGAACACAGGCTACTACCCGATATGATTGAGATTGGCTCATTTATCGGCTTGGCAGCAATGACTGGTTCAGCAATTACTATTAAAGATGTACATTTCCACGAGTTAGGAATTATTCCTTCTGTTTTCTCTCGTTTAGGAATCAAATTTGAACTTCGGGGCGATGATATCTATATTCCCAGTCAATCAAACTATGAAATTGAAACGTTTATAGACGGCTCAATACTTACAGTGAGTGATGCCCCCTGGCCAGGTTTTACACCTGATTTGTTAAGTATCATTTTAGTAACTGCCATCCAAGCTAAGGGAAATGTGTTGATACACCAAAAAATGTTTGAGAGCCGCTTGTTTTTTGTAGATAAACTGATTGATATGGGAGCACAGATAATTCTATGTGACCCTCACCGTGCTACAGTTATTGGTTTAAATAACGAAGTTAAACTGCGCGGAATTGAAATGTCTTCGCCTGATATACGTGCAGGCGTATCCCTATTAATCGCAGCTCTTTCAGCCCAAGGGAAATCCACTATCCATAATATCGATCAAATTGAAAGAGGATATCAACATATTGAAGAACGATTAAAAGCTTTAGGTGCTGATATTAAACGTGTTGATACTAATGTGCGGTAAATAGCAATAATGTTACCCTCTAAGCATATTGAAGTAGAATATAATTTGTTTTCTTTGGAGTTAATTATACACTTATAAAATTTACGACGATGAAAATGAAAACTGCTTTGGCCCTGATTGGTGTTTCAACATTCCTATTGGCCTCTTGTGTTAGTAATCCGGAAGGAGAACGAGCTGCAACTACCGATGCTATTGAAACAAGTGCCATCTCTGATGGAACGACATTAGCAATCGACACCGCTGCCTCTCAAGTGATATGGCACGCAAACAAAGTATCTAAAGAACATTTTGGTGAAGTTAGTCTTACTTCAGGCAATATAAATGTTTCTAATGAAGGTAAGATAATCGGTGGAAATTTTATTATCGATATGAATACCATCGAGGTTCAGGATCTGGAGCCAGGTGATTCCAGAGATCGATTAGCCGGACATTTAAAAAATGAAGACTTCTTTGATGTAGTAAAATATCCTACAGCTACTTTTGAAATAACATCCGTTACTGAAGGTTCAACAGCTAGTGATTTAACAATTGCAGGAAATCTAACCATGCATGGGGTTACCAAGAACATTACCTTTAATGCGAAGGTAACTGAATCTACACCAGCATCTGTTGTAGCTGACGCCGATTTCAATGTTGCCCGTGAAGATTGGGGAGTAAACTATCAAGGAAAAGCTGATGACTTAATTAGTAAAGAGTTTAATCTTAAAATTAAGATAGTAGCTAAAAACCAAGCATAGAATAATTGCTGAGCCAAGCATAATAATATATTATATATTTCTTAAAAGTGAAAGCCCTCCATTAAATTAATGGAGGGCTTTCACTTTATAATAATTAAGCTATTTGCATATTCTAATCCAGATATCCCTGTTCTCTAAGCCAGTCTTCATTAAACATTTTTCCCATATACCTGGAACCATGATCATGAAAGATGACTACCACAACATCATCTTCTTTTAATTGATCCTTCAATTGAAGTATTCCTGCCAAAGCTGCACCAGCCGAATTTCCCACAAAGATTCCTTCCTTAAGAGCAATCTCACGGGTCATCAAAGCAGCATCTTTATCCGTCACTTTTTCGAAATAATCAATGACATCAAAATCAACATTCGCAGGTAAAAAGTCTTCACCTATACCTTCTGTGATATAAGGATAGATTTCATTTTTATCAAAAATCCCTGTTTCCTTATATTTCTTAAATACTGATCCATAAGAATCGATACCCCACACTTTGATGTTCGGATTCTTTTCTTTCAGGAACTTTCCTGCTCCGCAGATCGTTCCTCCCGTCCCTACTCCTACTACTAAATGTGTGATTTTACCTTCAGTCTGTTCCCAGATTTCCGGTCCGGTTTGTTCATAATGAGCCTGAGTATTCGATAAATTATCATACTGATTTGGTTTCCACGAATTAGGAGTTTCTCGCACTAAACGACTTGAAACTGAATAATATGAACGTGGATCTTCAGGCTCAACGTTCGTTGGACAAACAATTACTTCTGCACCAAAAGCACGTAATGCATCGAATTTTTCCTTTGACTGCTTGTCGGTAGTTGTAAAAATACACTTATAACCTTTTATAACGGCAGCCATCGCAAGACCCATTCCTGTATTTCCAGAAGTTCCTTCAATAATGGTTCCTCCCGGCTTAAGAAGTCCGGATTTCTCTGCATCCTCAATCATCTTAACAGCCATCCGGTCTTTAATCGAATTTCCCGGATTTGCAGATTCAATTTTAGCTAAAATGGTTGCGGGTATCTCTTTTGTTATGTTGTTCAATTTAACTAGTGGCGTGTTACCAATCGTCTCTAATATATTATTATACCACATTTATTATCAAAATTTAAGATGTTTTACAGTTAGTTTGTTGTGAATTAATTGTTGAAGAGAATCAATTCCTATTTTAAGATGCATTTCCACAAAGTTAGTAGTCACATGCGAATCACTCTTCTCAGTTTTTACACCTTCAGGTTCCATAGGCTGATCAGATATCAATAATAATGCGCCGGTAGGAATTTTATTTGCAAAGCCCACAGAAAAAATGGTTGCAGTCTCCATATCCACTACCATTACCCGAGCATCTTTTAAATATTTTTTGAATTGTTTATCATGCTCCCATACTCTCCTATTGGTCGTATAAACTGTTCCCGTCCAATAGTCCATCTCATTATCACGTATCGATGTTGATATTGCCTTTTGTAATGCAAAAGCAGGCAATGCAGGCACTTCCGGAGGGAAGTAATCATTGGAAGTACCTTCGCCCCGGATAGCAGCAATTGGAAGCACCAGATCGCCTATTTTATTTTTCTTTTTAATACCTCCAGCCTTACCCAGGAAAAGTACAGCATTTGGTTTAATAGCAGAGAGCAAATCCATAACAGTTGCTGCTACAGAGCTACCCATTCCGAAATTTATAATGGTTATCCCATTAGCTGTAACGCTTTGCATGGGTTTATCCAATCCTAGTATGGGTGCATTGTCATGCCATTTAGAAAATAACTGTAAATAATTTGAAAAGTTTGTTAATAGTATATACTCGCCAAATTCAGATAAAGGTCTGCCCGTATATCGGGGAAGCCAATTTAAAACAATCTCTTCCTTTGTTTTTAATCCTATCTTAACCGGACTACCATTTTCTTCTTTTCCTTTTTCTGTCATAATTTAAAGGCTAACAACCATTTGAATAAATATAAAAAAAATCCCCGCAAATAGCGAGGATTCCTTTATGCTTAAGAATGTTCTTAAGCAGCTTTCAATTTATCTATATCAGATTTCAATAGTTTGTCTTGTGCGTAATCCAATGTTATTTTTAGATCTATCATTGTCTTATGTTTTTTTGATGGCATTTCATACATAGCATCCAACATGATAGCTTCACAAATAGCACGTAAACCTCTTGCACCTAAATTAAACTCCATTGCCTTATCAACAATGAAATCAAAAACTTCCTTATCAAACTCAAGCTTAACATTTTCATATTCAAATATCTTCTGATATTGTTTAATCAATGCATTCTTTGGATCAGTCAGAATATTTAATAAGGTACCTCTATCTAAAGGATTTAAATGAGTTATAACCGGAAGCCTTCCAATCAATTCAGGAATTAATCCGAATGATTTCAGATCTAATGGAGTCAGGTATTTATGTAAATTATCTTCATCGATCATTCCGCCATTGGTTTGCATTTTATACCCAACTGTTTGCGTACGCAATCTTTTAGCTATCCGTTTCTCGATACCATCAAATGCTCCACCACATATGAATAAGATATTAGATGTATTTACAGGAATCATTTTCTGATCCGGATGCTTACGTCCTCCTTGAGGTGGAACATTAACAATAGTTCCTTCTAAGATTTTAAGCAAGGCCTGTTGAACACCTTCACCTGAAACATCCCTAGTGATTGAAGGATTATCACTCTTTCTGGCAATTTTATCGATCTCATCAATATAAACGATACCCTGCTCTGCAGCAGCTACATCATAATCTGCAGACTGTAAAACACGTGTTAGGATGCTTTCTACATCTTCTCCTACATAGCCTGCTTCTGTTAATACAGTTGCATCAACAATACTGAAAGGCACATTTAAAATCTTGGCAATCGTTTTAGCCAATAACGTCTTTCCTGTTCCTGTCTTACCAACCATGATGATGTTTGATTTTTCAATCTCAACTCCATCCTCATCTACCTTCTGGCTTAAACGTTTATAATGGTTGTATACGGCCACAGACAATACCTTTTTAGCTTCATCCTGCCCAATGACATATTGATCCAAATGATCATTAATCTCAATTGGCTTCAATAGCTTCAATGCAGTCTGTACACTTTTGTTTTTGCGCAGATCTAGCTCTTCGTTTAGAATTTCTTTAGCCTGAGATACACACTGATCACATATATGTGCATTATCACCAGCTATTAGCATTAATGTATCCTTTTTGGGTCTGCCGCAAAAGGAACAGGTTATTTCCTTACTTTTTGTCATCTTCTTTTTTCTTTCCTATCAACACCTCATCAACCATACCATGTATTTTTGCTTCATCTGAGGTCATCCAAAAATCTCTATCGGATGATTTCTCTACCCATTCATAAGATTGTCCAGAATGTTCTGCAATTATATTATAAAGCTCCTTCTTCAATTTTAACATTTCACGAAGGTTAATCTCCATATCAGTGGCCACACCTTGTGCACCACCAGAAGGCTGATGAATCATTACACGAGAATGTCTTAAGGCAGCACGCTTACCTTTAGCACCGGCAACAAGTAGAACTGCACCCATTGAGGCTGCCATTCCAGTACAGATAGTTGCAACATCAGGAGAGATATACTGCATAGTATCATAAATCCCTAAACCAGCGTATACACTACCGCCTGGAGAATTTATATATATCTGAATATCACGCTGGGCATCAGCTGACTGAAGGAACAATAACTGAGCTTGGATAATGTTAGCAATCTGATCGCCAATTGCATCACCCAAGAATATAATACGGTCCATCATTAAACGTGAAAACACATCCATCTGAGCCACGTTCAACTGTCTTTCCTCAATAATATAAGGTGTCATTGAATTTGGTACATGAATATTTTCCACTCTTGAAATAAAACCATCAACATGTTGACTGCCAATGTGGTGATGCTTTACAGCATATTTTCTAAATTCATTTTTATCGATACTCATATTATTTTTGATTTATTGTTATGACGAATATAGGGAATAAGGTTATCATTATAAAAATACAAGGATTGCAAAAATTGCGCCATCTGTTATATTGATAAATAACTGACAAATTGCCCGATTATCGGAGGCATAAAAAATGTCATATCGGTTTTCCAATATGACATTTCATTATTTAAAGTTTATGATACCTTACTTCAATTCAAGAAACTTATTGTAGGGAATATCCTTTTTCTCAATCTTAACCAAACCTTTTAAATAATCAAAAACTTTTAAAGCTTTAACTTCTTCAAATAATCGATTAGCCTGCTCTTTATCTTGTAAAAGCTGCATTGCATATTGGTTCAACTGCTCTTCAGGCAATTCTTGCTGACCATACATTTTAAACTGCGCTAACAAACGATCTTTTGCTGTGGCAACTACTTCTTCGTATTTAATTTCCAGTTCGTTATCATTGATAATTTTATTCTCGATTAAGGTCCATCGTAGGTTTTTAGCAAAGTCATCATAACCTTCTTGAATTTCTTCATCAGTTAATTTCTCATTTGTTGCCTTTAACCAGCGCTTTAAAAACTCATCCGGAAACGTCGCTTTAACACGATCCATTCCTAGGGTATACAAATCATTCTGAAGTTTCTGATCAGCATTTTGAACAAACATATCTTCAATTTCTTTTGTCAAACGAGCTCTGAACTCTTCTTCAGTTTTCACCTCATCTTCACCATAGATCTTATTAAAGAATTCCTGATCCAATTCTGCTTCTTCCAAACGGTTAACATTTTCAACCGTCAATTGGAATAACGAATTAAGTGCTTCAACCTGATCTTCTTCAATTTCCAGAATCCTTGCAACAGTACTAGCATCGTATGCTTTTTTCAAATCGATAACTACTACATCACCTTTTTTCAAGCCAACCAAACTTTTCTTAATCTTCTTAACATCTATAATATCAGTACGCAGAGAAGCAGTTTTTACAATTCCACCTTCAACAACTTCATTCTTATCGTCCACTTGCTTTAATTCTCCGTAGATAACATCATTCTCTTCTGAAACTTCAGGGTTTGAGCGCTTACCATAGCTTTTACGAAGATTCGAAATTCGTGAATTCAATGTTTCCTCATCTGCCTTTATCGTATATTCTGTTACAGTATCTTTATCAGAGAATGGAACTTCTACTTTTGGCGCTAAACCAATTTCATACTGAAATTTAAAGTCTTCAGTAAAGTCCCATGCATATTCCTTGCCTTCTTCTTCCTTAGGAAGAGGTTGTCCTAGAATTTCAAGCTTATTTTCGGTGATAAAATTATTTAAACCGTCTCCAACAATCTTATTTATCTCATCAATTAAAATAGCTTTACCATACGTTCTTCTGATATGAGAAGCAGGTACCATTCCTGGACGAAAACCTGGTAACTTAGCTTTTTTCGCCTGATCTTTAATTACACTATCAACTTGAGTTTTATAATCTTCCGGGGTTAACTCGATATTGATTATTGCATTCAAATCATCAATGTTTTCTTGAGAAATATTCATAGCTATTATTGCTTTTACTTTTGTTGTTTATATCATTTTAACAAAAATTCCCCCCGGTTGTTGCCGGGAGGAATCAAGTGCGGAAGAAGGGACTCGAACCCCCACGCCGTGAAGCGCCAGATCCTAAGTCTGGTGCGGCTACCAATTACGCCACTTCCGCAGGTATTTATTATTAATTATGGATTGCAAAGGTAGTATCTTTACTGAAACCAACAAAATGATTTTTAATTTATTTTAATAATATTTCATAAGGCATTAATAAACATGCTAGTTAGCACTTGTTATCTATGTAAGGATTGTTTTTCGTAATTTTGACAGCTAATACGTTCTCTTATGAAAATAGTTTATTCCTTGCTTCTATGTGTTCTCTTTTTATCGGCGTGTACCAATGATAAAAAAGCGCCTGTGGAGGAAGAAGAAAAGAAAGATTCTGTCATTATACCGCGAGATACTGTTCCTGTTATAGAAAAGGAAGAGATAAACATAAGCGATTTAACTCAAACAATCCTTGAGCAAATCAAAAACAAGAATTACCCTTCCATAATCCAGTATATTCAGCCAGATTCAGGTATACGTTTCAGCCCATACGGATATGTTAACTTCGATACAGACATTGTTATTAAACCAAACCAATTCCGTTCAATGATTAACGACTCAACGAAATTGGTTTGGGGACACTATGACGGATCTGGCGATGATATTAATTTGACTTTCAAAGGATACTTCGAGAAATTTGTTTATAATGTTGATTTCTTAAAAGCTGAAAAGTTATCAGTTAATAAATCAGCAACCAAAGGAAACAGCCTCAATAACATAATGAAAGCTTATCCGGGTGCTGAATATACAGAGAGCTACTTCTCTGGCTTCGACAAAAAATACAATGGAATGGACTGGCAAGCACTCCGTTTAATCTATAAAAAGCAAGCAGGAAAGTATTATCTGATAGGAATAGTCCACGATCAATGGACTATCTAATCATTTTATTATTCAACTTCGGTCAATTGTAAAATTACACTTGTTCTTCTTGCATTTACATCCGGGTTGAAACCAATCTTCATTAAGAAATCTCCGGAATATGTTTTCGTAGGATCAATTCTTGTAAATGTTCCAGGATATAAATTCACCTCTTTGATGCTATATTTTTTGTCAGCATCAAGTCCCTTTAAACGAATAGGCATTTTACTGTTATCACCGTATCTGTTTCCAACCAGATAATTAAAGATAACCCCATTGCTTTTACTTTCGTCAATATAAAACATAGATGCAACCTGGCTTTCTGTAGGATTTGATAAACGATATTGATCTCCATACCAGATTATTGACTTTAAACTATCATATAGTTTTATAGCATTTTGACAGAAAGCAAGTTCTTTTTCATCAAGCTTACTTACAACAATATCAAAGCCTAACTTTCCCATCATGGCAACATCTGTTCGAAACTTTATAGGTTGTTTTCCCCAATCAGTTACATGATTCGCTGAAACAATTGATGGATAGAAATAAGAATACTCCCACTGCATATAAATACGCTCCAGCGGATCAGTATTATCACTTAACCAAAATTCAGTAAAATATTGCAATGCTGCGTAGTCTACCCTACCTCCACCACCAGAACATAACATGATTGGAACTGTTGGATATTTAGCTCTAACTCTTTCCAGTATTTTATATAAACCACGTACATATTCAATATACAAATGAGATTGATTCTTTAAATAAGAAGAGTATGCGTTATAAATAACCGCGTTGCAATCCCATTTAATATAAGCCAGATCAGGATTTTCAGTAAATAAATCATCAACCACACCAAATACAAAGTCCTGAACTTTAGGATTACTAAGATCCAACACCAGTTGATTTCGATAATAATATTCATCTCTTCCAGGTTGCTTAATTACCCAATCAGAATGCTTTTCATATAATTCGCTTTTAGGATTTACCATTTCCGGCTCTATCCATATACCAAATTTCACGTTGTTATTTTCAGCTTCCTTTACCAAAGAGGATATGCCATTGGGTAATTTAGTTTTATTTGCTTCCCAGTCTCCTAATCCTGCATTGTCCGCATTTCTAGGATACTTATTAGCAAACCAACCATCATCTAATAAAAAGAGATCTACTCCTAGCTTTTTAGTATCCTTTAACAGTTCAAATAACTTATTTTCATTAAAATTGAAGTAGGTAGATTCCCAGTTATTTAATAAAGTTAATCTTGAACCATTTCCATCCAATATTTTATAATCTCTTGCCCAGCTTTGAAGTTTTCTACTTGCATCTCCCTTTCCTTTATCAGAAAAAGTATATAAAAAAGGAGGAGTTGTAAATTCTTCATTCGGCTTTAAAGTATAAGAAGATGCGTAGTTATTTATACCGGCAATAATTCTTAGATTATCTTGATTATCCAGTTCAAGATCAATGCGGAAATTTCCACTCCACTCCAATGAGCCATAAAGAACTTTCCCTTCATCTTCTGTTGCAATTTTATCCAAAGAAACCATAAATACCGATGGTTGAAATATATTGGCTCTAGTACCCAACTTTGTATCCAATGTTTTGATACCATGTGTCAGCCTTGTTTCTTCAGGTTGCATTTCTTTAGCCCAATCACCATGAAATTGTTTAAGCCAATAACTATCTGCTTTAATATACAAATTAGCAGATGCAAACTTATTTAGGATAACATTCCCTTTTTCACGATGCTTTATCACACTCCACTGTTCCGTTACATCTTCTTTAAAATAGGTTTTATAATACAAGGTAACGTCAAAATTATAAACCGGATCTTTTAATAAAATACTTGTAAGAGTAACATTATCATCTATCTTATTTATTGTATGACTAATATACTTTAGATCAAGAGAGTTATTACCATCTGCATGTGTAACAGATATTGCGGGCTCCATTAAATTTCGTGATCCAGACGGAGTATAAGCAGAATTTAACATCCCAGTATAATCTTCAGCTTGTCTATAGGCCGATGGAATTTGAGAATATTCACTAGAAGTACCCAGCTTTTCGCCAAAGTGAATAATATTTAAGCCTTTGTTTAAATCTACTTGTAAAACTAAAGCATTGCTCTTCGTTTCTATTGGGATATTTATTGTTTGAGCTTTACTAAATCCAGCAACAAAAACTAAGAAACCTAAAATTAAAATCTTTTTGGCAGAGTGCATTTTGTCTTATAATAAGGGTTAATATAATCTGATTCCTGTAATCCGTAATGTATCTCCTTTAAAAACAAAGTAAAGATCGGTCATTCCCAATTTGGAAGTTAACGGGATCTTAAGACTCGTTTTTCCCGTATAAGCACCTTCATACTTTCCAATCAACTTTCCATCGGCAGAGCCACTATATATTTCTATTATACCTTTGGTTGCAGGAACAGTTACTCCTGGACGTGCTCTAAAATTTGGTGGAACAAGTTCTATCCGATCTACCGCAGTCAAATCTATTTTCTCAAATCTTAATTGTGATCCTTCCTTTACTGTAATAAGGGTACTATCCTGATTAAAAACTACTTCTTTGATTTGATCTGCTTTTGATAACAAAAGAGTTGGACTATGCAAAACAAGGATATCTTCAGAAAATTGTGCCGGAGCTGTACTGGTACCACGGTCTGTATATGCAGCACGTATTATAAAACTACCAGTCCCATCTTCTCCTCCAGGAACCACAGTTGTATAAATCCCCTTAACAGGAAGCGCTTCTGCAACACGTGGAGGATAAGCAAGACTAAGTATGTATTTTATGATTGATTTTACATCAGAAGGAGCCATATTAGGATGTGCCGGCATACTTGCATGACCCCATACACCTGCACCACCTTTAGTGATCACTGCCGCCAAATGTGTTTCTGCAGCAGGATCATCTTTATACTTTTGGGCAACCTGAACAAATGCAGGGCCTAACAAGGTTTCATTGGTTGCATGACAGGCTTTACAATCACTGCCATTGATCAATGAAATGGCACCAGCATATTGAGCTGATGCATCCACACTTTGCTGATTCTGTGCAATCACTGTTGGATTAAAGCCTTCTGAAAAATAATTACCACTAACTGATACTTGTGCAGGCAATATCTTTTTATCTGATAAGCTGCCATCTTCTTTATCCGTTATACTTACCTCATAGTGTACTGCTTTTCCAGGAAGGAAGAAACTGCTATTTCCTGATGTAACATTTAATTTCACAACTGGTGGCTCATTTCCAACTTTGATCTCTACTGAACTGCTATTACTTGCACCTTCTTGATCGGTTACAATAAGAGTTGCAGTATAAATACCGGGCTCATCAAAAGTAACATCAGGATTTGCATCTTTTAATGTATTGAAAACTTCTCCGTCTTTAGTGATCTTCCATTCATAAGTCAGTACATCACCGGCATCAAAATCTTGGGTTCCGGTAGAAGAAAGATTAACCTTCAAAGGAACGGCACCAGCAACCTTGGAAGCAGAAGTCTGAACCTGCGGTTTCCGGTTGCCACCGTTATATTCAATCTTTATCAGTTGCGCCTCGGGGTTATCAAGAAAATATCCTTGACCATATTCAATAACATAAAGATCTCCTTCTGGACCGAACTTCATGTCCAATGGGCCCAATAGTTTCAGATCCGGAAGGAAGCGCTCCATGGATTTGTATTCTCCTTGCTCATCCATTTCTACTAAATTCACCCAGCCACGAGCAAAATCAGTAATGAACCATTTACCTTCATAATATGCAGGAAACGGACGCTTAGCATCTTTCTTGAAATCTGATCTGTGATAAATAGGTCCCCCAACGGCACTATTTCCTCCACTGCCTAATAATGGGAATTCTTCACTTTCTCCTTTTCCATACCAGATCCAAGCAGGGGTAGCCGGAGGAAGCTCAAGCATCCCTGTATTGTTCGGAGAGTTGTTAATCGGTTTGACCGGGTCATAGAAATCTCCTGACTCCTTGGTTTCAAAATCATATTCATTGTAGGCTTTATTGTCAGCCACAAAATATGGCCATCCAAAATTACCAGGTTCTTTTGCGCGATTAAATTCATCATAGGACTGAGGACCCCTTTTCTCAAGGTCATCTTTTGATCCATCCGGACCTACTTCTCCCCAATAAAGCCAGCCTGTTTTACTGTCAATTGTTAATCTCCATGGGTTACGGTTTCCCATCGTATATATTTCCGGCCGGGTTTTAGGTGTTCCGACAGGAAACATATTACCTTCCGGAATAGTATAAGTACCATCAGCTTTCGGGTGTATCCTTAATATCTTACCTCTTAGGTCATTTGTGTTGCTTGATCCTTTTTGCGAATCTTCCGCAGACATGCCCGGACGTTCATCAAGAGGAGAAAAACCATCTGAAGCTCTGGAAAAGGTATTGTCGCCTGTACTAAGGTAAAGATTCTTGTCTTTATCGAATAACATTCCCCCACCCACATGGCAGCATTCCTCGCGTTGAGTAGGCACATCCAGCACTACTTTCTTGGAACTCAATATTACATCATCTCCCAACCACTCGTATCTTTCCAAGGTGTTTTTAGGAGGGTCTCCTGCAGGAGCATAATAAACGTATATCCAGTGATTTTCGTCGTAGTCCGGATCCAGTATGACCCCTTGCAATCCATCTTCACCTTCTGTAACCACACCATCTTTACTTACGTATTTTGTGCTTACCGGGAAATTAGCAATGACCTTCACATCACCTGAAGCCGGATCATAAACTTTAAGCTTGCCTTTACGTTCTGCAATGATGACTCTGCCATCTTTTAAGACCTGAAACTGCATCGGCTCTTCAAGTCGCTGAGCCAATACTACTTTTGTAAATCTGTTATCGTCTGGTTTTTCTGATGAATCTTGTGATGTTTTGCACCCAGAAATAGCAATAGCAATAAAAAAAACAGGTATTGCCTTTAATATAAAGGAGAAGGTTTTCATATTAATTATCTAAAAGTTTAATGAAAAACTATTGGTTATTAGGAGAAACAGTTTTATCGGGAACGAAGATAATTAATTCTTATAGAACCTAACATTTTTATTACATTTTATTAGGAGTTACTATTTTTTGACTTTGATGATGCCAATTGCTCATTTAATAAATTATTATATTTTTCTAGAATGTCAATGTATTTATCCTTCCAGTATCTAGATTCATCCAGAAGTTCAGAATAGCTTTTGGGAGAGGTATAATTCACCGGAGGTTCCTGTATCGCCTGAATTACTTCAGGAAAAAATGTTGACATGTCTTTATTAATTACCTTGCCGATCTTTAATAAAAACTCAATCGGGATATCCGTTTTTTCAAACATTCGGTAAATCGTTGATCTATCAACGCCTAATTGTTTTGCTATCCTGCTAATAGGAACTTCTCCCTTTCCTATCAACTTTTTTAATATTTCTCCGTCGTGTCTCAACATGTTGCAAACATTCAACGTAAAATGTTTTATTTATGCTACTAAAAACGTTGCAACTGTTGTTCTTTAAAGCCATATTTGTAGCGATACTACAAATGGACAATACAAATTAAAGAATTCGACAGTAAAATTTTAACTAACAATAACTTAATAGGATTTATGCAAGATCCATATCGAAGACAATATATTGCTCAGCAAATCGCGGATATTAAACTAATGTTTAAAATCCGCGCAGCAGATTTAATAGAAAAAAGAGAAGTACTTCTACATATCGGTGCATTTAGATCTGCAGTTCTAATGAAACTATATTGGCATATGAATCACAATGATTTATTAGCCATAGAAAGCGAATTAAAGAATCAATATTCTAAGTTTGAACAAGACGAAAGTGAACCTGAGTAAAATCTGCCATTACTTTCTTTAAGATTCACGTAAACTTCTTAAGTTATATCTGTGTTAAAATAATCTAAAAAGCCAAGACTCAACGGAGTATACTGGAAGAAATATTCCGATCATGCAATACAAGTCTTTTGCTTGTATTGAGGCAGTCCTTAATAAAGTCAGTTTTTGAGGATAACTGATATCGTTTTTTTACGTTTCAAACAATCATCCCTAACCTATGTTTATTAAGTCAAACGATTTGTTTATGAGATCAATTTGGAAAGGTTCTATAGGTTTTGGACTGGTAAATATTCCCGTTAAATTATATTCTGCAGTACAGAATAGTAATCTGGATTTAGATATGCTTGATGAACGCGATCATGCGAAAATCAAATTCCAACGCATTAATGAAGATACACGAAAAGAAGTTCCATATGATAAGATCGTAAGGGGATATTTTTTAAATGACAGGTACGTCATTTTGGATGAGCATGATTTCGATGAGGCTGCTCCAGAGAAAACTAAAGTAATTGAGCTGGAAAACTTTGTGGATATCGAAGAGATCAATCCTGTTTATTATGAAACTTCGTATTATTCAGAACCAGAAAAACAAGGAGAGAAAGCTTACGGCCTTCTTTTGAAAGCCTTAGTTAAATCAAAAAAAGCCGGTATCGGTCGTTTTGTATTGCGTAATACAGAAAATCTGTGTGTAATCCATCCAATGGATAATGTTATCGTTATTACCAAGATCAGATTCCAAGAAGAAATCAGAGATACATCTGACATTAAAAAAGTAGATGATAAGACAGTTTCAACTAAAGAAATGAACGTTGGGTTGGCCTTAATTAAACAGTACAGCTCTGATTTCGACATAGCAGCTTTTAAGGACACCTACAGTAGTGAGCTACTCAAGATTATCAAAGCCAAGGCGAAAGGTAAACGTGCGGTTGTTAAAAAACTGAAACCCCAAAAAGCAACCAGTGACGATCTATACGAGCAATTGATGCAAAGTTTAGGAAGTCCGAAGAAAAGAGCATAACCGGATCATTCAATCCTATTAAAGATATAACAATGGCACTTGAAAAATATAAGCAAAAACGGGATTTTTCAAAGACTGCTGAGCCCAAAGCAGGCAGAAGTAAAGATAAAAACAAGCTAATGTTTGTCATTCAGAAACATGATGCCTCCCGCTTGCATTATGATTTCCGGTTAGAGATGGGTGGCGTGTTGAAAAGCTGGGCGGTACCAAAAGGTCCTTCATTGGATCCAAAGGTAAAACGGTTAGCAATGATGGTAGAAGACCATCCTTTTGACTATCGGAATTTTGAGGGAATAATTCCCCAAGGTGAATATGGAGGTGGAACAGTGATTGTATGGGATCAAGGCTGGTATGAGACTATTGAGTCCATTAAAGGCAAAAAAGCACAAGAAAAATACCTACTTAGCGAACTTGAAAAAGGTTCGGTAAAGATGAAACTGCATGGCGAGAAGCTTAATGGGGAATTTGCGCTGGTGAGAACGCATGGCATGGGCGAAAACTCTTGGTTACTTATCAAGCATAATGATGAGTTTTCTTCCAAGAAAGATGTCACCAAACTGGATTCTTCCATCCTTTCCGGCAAAACCATTGAGATGATGGAAAAAAGCAGTGAAAAGGTTTGGCACAGTGGTCGAGAAGAAAAGATAACTGTCAAAACCATTAAAGCAAAAAAAACTGCTGCAAAAGAAACACCAGATGCTAAGGATGTCAAGGTTAGCGTTGAATCTGTTAAGTTAGATACCGCCAGCATTTTAAAAAAGGCAAAGAAGTCTGCTATTCCGAGACAAATAAAACCAATGCTCGCCACCTTAGTGGATCATCCTTTTGATGACCCTGACTGGCAATATGAAGTAAAATGGGACGGTTATCGTGCGCTGGCTTTTATAAACAAAGGGAATATAGAATTGCTTTCGCGTAATAATAAATCTTTTAATGATAAATTCTACCCAATCCATAAAGTACTCTCTGAATTGAAAATTAATGCAGTGATCGATGGAGAGATTGTGGTGTTGAACGAAAAGGGAATTTCCAATTTCGGCACCTTGCAGAACTGGCGAAGCGAAGCTGATGGAGAGCTGATATTCTATGTATTTGATATCCTTTGGTATGAGGGAAAGGACTTGACCGGCCTAACTTTGGTAGAAAGGCAAGCGATTTTAAATGAAATTTTGCCAACAGATGATGATAGAATGAGAATTTCACGCGTTTTTGATGCTAGCGGAATCGATTTCTTTTCTGCAGCCGAACGGATGGGATTAGAAGGAATTATAGCCAAACGGAAGTCGAGTATCTATTTGCAGGGCAACCGTACTAAAGAATGGCTTAAGATCAAGGCCTCGCATAGGCAGGAAGTGGTAATTGCGGGATTTACAAAGAACAAGGGAACTTCCAAGCTGTTCAGTGCTTTGATACTGGCAGTCTGGGAAAAGGACACCTTAACCTATGTAGGAAAGGTTGGGACTGGCTTTTCAGATTCTGACCAAAAAAAAATGATGAAGCAGTTTGAGCCTTATATCGTTTCTAAAAGTCCCTTTAAAGTGGTTCCCGATATTAATAAACTATCCAGGTTTCAGCACAAGCAAATGAATGCCCAGGCAACCTGGCTGAAACCAGAACTGGTGTGTGAAGTTGCCTATACCGAAGTAACAGACGAAGGAATTTTCCGACATCCTTCATTTCAAGGCATGCGTATTGACAAAAACTCAAAGGATGTGGTACGTGAAACTGCAGCAGACGCAGACCAGATCGTTGAAGAGGTGAAATCGGAAACTTCTACTGAAACAAAAATATCGACAGACGATAAATCTAAAGATAAGCTTGAAGGTGCAATACGTCCGCCAAAAGTAACCATTCCAAAAACACTTTTAAACCCAAAAGATGAAACTCAGGTAAGGAAGGTAAATGGCAAAGAACTGAAATTTACGAATTTAAGCAAAGTCTACTGGCCGGAAGATGGAGTAACGAAAAGAGATATGTTTAACTATTATTACCAGGTAGCAGATTTTATTCTTCCTTATTTGAAGGACCGACCACAATCACTAAACCGTTTCCCTGGTGGAATACATGGAAAAAGCTTTTATCAGAAGGACGTGAAAGGTAAAGCGCCTGATTGGACAAAGACATTTCCTTATACAACAAGTGATGGGGAGGCAAAAGAATACCTGGTGGGTGATGACACGGCTACACTCTTATGGATGGCTTCTCTGGGATGTATAGAAATCAATCCTTGGTTTTCAAGAATACAATCTCCAGACAATCCAGATTATTGCGTAATTGACCTTGACCCTGATAAACAGCACTTTGACCAAGTGATTGAAGTAGCGTTGGTAGTAAAGGATGTACTAGATTCTATTGATGTGTCTAGTTTTCCAAAAACTTCCGGCTCCACAGGAATTCATATTTATATTCCGACGAACGCAAAATATACCTATGATCAGACACAGCTTTTTGCCAGGCTAATAGTAGGCATCGCACACCAACAATTGCCTGATTTAACTTCTTTAGAACGGATGGTCTCGGCACGTAAAGGAAAAATGTATCTTGACTTTTTGCAAAACAGACCAGGTGCAACAATTGCAGGACCTTACTCTTTGAGGCCTAAGATTGGTGCTACGGTTTCCATGCCTTTAGATTGGAAAGAGGTAAAACCAGGACTTAAGATGAAGGACTTTACTATTTTCAATACTATCGAAAGATTGAAGAAAAAGGGAGATCTATTTAAGCCGGTTTTGGGTAAAGGAATTGATCTTGAGAAAGCAATCAAAAAGGCGAGGAAACTTTACCCTTAATTGGTTCTTGTGTCATTAGCCGGTATTAATGGTATAAAAATGAAAAAGCGGGAACCAATTCTCTCAGTACTTTCAAAACCTATTCTGCCACCTTGTCTTTCTATAAATTCCTTGCATAAAACCAGGCCTAAACCAACACCTTTTTCGTTGTCTGTACCAAATTCAGGATCTGACTTAATTAAAAAAACATTTTCCTGCTTATGTTTCGGAATACCTCTTCCATTATCACTAACTGTTATTTTACACTCGTTCGATATTGATTGAGCATCAATATTAATAAATCCTCCATGTGGAGTAAATTTCACCGCATTACTAACCAGGTTACGTACTACAAGTTGAAGCATGTTTACATCAGCAATGACAATCAGTTGAGGTGGGATGTTATAATTTAAGGATATATCCTTTTTTAACGCATGCATTTTCTCCATTTCTAATGTATCGAATACAACCGTAAGGAGGTTTACCTCTACCAGATTAACACGTGTACCATCCATTTGCGATTTTGACCATTGCAACAAATTGGAAAACATATCCATGGCATTATTAGTAGATTTAAGCAAAGCTTTTTCTAATACAGGGCGCATTTCACTATCCACCTCATTTTCATTAAGCAACACCAAATAGCTTTGTATATTCATCAACGGTGCTCTTAAGTCATGCGATATGATAGACATTAATTTACTCTTTTCCAGGTTGCTTTCTTCCAACTGATTTTTTTGAACCATTACTTCTTCTTTACTTGATTCTGCTGCCAGAGTTTTTTCTTCTGCAATTTTTCTCTCTTTGTCATGACTTCTTCGAATAAACGTAATGATTATATACGTAGCAATGACCGGGATCGGAAATGCTGTGATACGGTCAATTAATTGCTCTTTGCTCCCTCCTTCGTACGGATATTCCACTAAAAAAGGATAATAATATCCAAGAGAGTGCACTAAAGAAAAGCTCAATAGATATACGATCAGCCATCTAATATGCTGGTTATAGGGAGTTATTGAGAATATCAGTATTAAATAAGCTGGCCATATCGAATCTGTAGAGCCTTTAATACCGGAACTTGAAAAATAGGTAAGACTAAAAATTAAAATACCTATTATTCCAAATAAAGTACTATTGTGCCGCTTACCACGGATTCTTGAATTATAATATTGTTGAGAAAAAAATATAGCTAAAACAAGGGCTGATATAGAACTAACGTAAAGATCGGCATATAGATTATAAAATATATAGATGAGTGCCATAGGTATTAACCCGACACTAATTGAATGAAATATTCTACTCTCTAATGGAAAAACCGCTGAACTTCCTATTAATTTTTTCCAAAAAATTTCTTTTTCTTTTAAAGAGCGGTTGTTACTAAAGTTGAATTTAGGCATGAATAATATGGTCGTAATCTATTGGCTTTATGCGCTGTAAGGTAATAATAGCTCTCAAATTTAATGTTATTTTTTTAGAAAATTATGCAGACTTTTGGATAAACAATACTTCGTTAGTCCCCTATCCCTAAAATTTAAAACTTTTCTCAAACACTACGAACTCAACTTTGTCTTTTACTTTTATCTCTTGTAGGTCTGTATTGACGCTTTTTTTAAAATAATTCGAGAAATGACTTTCATCATTAAAACCAAACTCTTCAGCAATATCTTTCATGTTGAGTTGGCCACCTTCTATTCTTTTTTCAATTAAGCTTGTCGGGTACTCATTGAGGTAATCACGATAACTTATACCAAAATTTCTTTTAAAATAATCGCCAAAATATGTTGATGATAAAGAAAACTGATTGGCGACATATTGCCTGAATTACAAAAACATTTTCGTGTTTTTGTAATAGACTTACTTGGAATGGGCAAGAGAAAACTATCTGCACCCGTAAGATTAAATGTAGTATGCTTTACAACTGCAAGTAATGACAATCCAGATGAAACACTTAAAAAAGTACTAGACAAACTTAATAAGTCTGGAAAGATTTTTATTACACCATCATCCTATAAGGGAGTTTTATGTTTAAGGGCAGCGTTTGTTAACTGGAGAACTACAGAAAAAGATGTTCTCATTGCAATCCAAGAGCTTATAAATGTCGTGTAATTAGGTTTAAAATAGTTCTCTCAATTATTCGTAGCTTTAGCTTAAATAAATAAATCCCATTACCTTTTTACTGCTATACATTCAATTTCAATCAAAGCATTTTTTGGCAGTGCTGCAACTTGGAGGGTAGTCCTGGCGGGTTTAGCATATCTAAAATAGCTCGCATATATCTTGTTCACTTTATCAAAATGTGTAATATCAGCAAGATAAATCGTTGTTTTTAGTACACGGTTCATATCCGATCCGGATTGTTCTAAAACAGCCTTTAAATTATCCAGTACATTTTTGGTTTGGTTCTCTATCCCCTCTTCTAATTCATTGTTTTCCACATTCAGCCCTAACTGTCCAGATGTAAAAATAATTTGACCAATTGCAGTTGCCTGAGAATAAGGCCCTATTGGTACGCCACTTTTTATACCGTTGATATATTGTACTTTATTTGTAACACAACCTGTAAGTAATATCGCCAGTAATAGGTAAAATATATGTTTCATCGTGAATAATTAAAAATGCAAGGAGAAAATTCCTTGCATTTTTATCTTAAATAAAAATTATTGATTGGCAAATTTTTCCAATTCGCTATTGAATTTATCAAGTTCTTCTATAAATAAACCATGTCCGCTATTTTCAAATGGTACTATAAAGGAATTTTTAATACCTTTCTTCATTTCTTCAGCAAGACTAAAGTCACAAATTTTATCTTTGAGACCATGGAAGATAGCCACAGGGATATTGATTTTATTTAATTCTGGTCGTAGATCTGTATCTCTGAGTGCAATCAGGCTTTGCGTAGTTGCATAAGGAGATGCCTCTATGTTAATTGCACCTAGCCAGTTGCCCAATCCAGGAGATACCGCTGTTTCGGTTGCGGCAAATATTTTTCCGAAATCTTCAAGAAGTTGTGGCCTGTTGGTACGGCTAAGCGTTATCAATTCATTTACTTGATCTTTTGTAAGCCCTATTGCAAAATCAGCTCTTTGTGTCCACACAGGTACAGCTGCTCCGAATAATACCAGTTTGCTAACATGTGCAGCATTATGTTTTGTTACGTAACGAACAGAGATAGCACCTCCCATTGAAAAACCACCCAAGGTAGCATCACTGATTTTAAGTTTATCCAACACTACTTTGATGTCATCTGCATATACATCATAATTATACTTTCCGTAAGGTTTATCAGATTTTCCAAAACCTCTCAGAGTAATTCCAATTATTCTGAATCCTTTCTCTACCAGGTATTGGTACTGGTATTCATACATTCCATCGCTAAGAGGCCATCCGTGAATAAGTACGATAGGCTTTCCTTCCCCTATATCGGTTACATGCAGACGAACATTTTTTTCAACTTCAATGTACTCTTCCCGGCCCACAGCCGCAGGGCTACGTTTTTCTTGTGCATATAAATTGTTTACTGCTACGATTGCCAAAAGGCATGATGCTAAAATTGCTTTCATTTTTTTTAATTTTTAATTGTTTGTTTTTAAAATGTGAAATAAATAATACGGTGGCAAATGTAGTGAGGTCACTAAAGTTATATTAATACGATTTTAACATATTCTTGTCTTAACTCTCTACTTGATTAGAGGAATACGACCTATAATAGATAATCCGGTACCTAAGCCATTGAGGTCATGGGCTGCGATTCCCGCCGGAAATGAAGAGCCAAAATAGCGACAATAGTTAATGTAGGTCTCTAGCGCCAAATATTTATTGAGCTCATATCCCAGCTTAACCTCGGGCGCCATAAAAAGAGCACCTTTAGCCACTTCCGAAATTTCGTTCTTAATTTCGTCCCAATCAGACTTGTAGTGTTGTTTGACTTTTAGTACGCCAAGACCAATGTTGGCTTTTGGCATAAAGTATAAGCCTGTGGCAAGAGGAACTTTATACCCAAAGCTAGCGCTGTGCTCAAACAGGCTGAACCGTTCATCTTCGCTGGTTCTGGTTCTAAGCAGACCATTCTTGCTTATACTCGCATGCTGCGAATAACCAAACGTAAATTTATCGTTTACCACCATTTCTACCCTACCTCCGATGCCATAGTGGCTTTTCAGCTTACTATCGGAGCCGGTAAAGTAATAGCTACTGCCCGCACCTACGTTCAGTGTGATCTTAGAACTGATTTCCTGCGAAAACGCAAATAATGAAACAGATACTAATGCTATTGTAAAAAGAAGTTTTGCCTTCATGTTTTTTGTGTGTTTGTTAATCAATGCGGCAAAGGTAATGGTATGGGAAAATAATCATTTGTGCTTTTGACCAGATGTAAAATACTGTTGATGAACTGTATTAATTTGTAAAGAATTGAATACCTTCTTTCCAAACATGCAGGATAGATAATGTATCTGAAATGTTTCTGAGAGGATCGCCTTTTACCAACAGCATGTCTGCCCTTTTTCCCTCTTTTATTTGCCCTCTATCGGACAGGTCAAACCTCCTGGCTGGAACCGAAGTTGCAGCCTGCAATGCTTCTTCAGGTGTTAATCCAGCTTCTACCAGAAGCTGCAATTCATGATGTACACTTACGCCATGAGCCAAACCGCCTAAGTATGGAACAGGAACTGAAACATCCGTTCCAACTAAAATATCTACACCTGCAAGATGAAGATCTTTCACATTGTGAAAGTTATCTTCCATTTTCCCTTGGGGAAATGTATGAAAACAGGAGCACATCGTGCTCACCCACTGCTCGTCCAGTTTAGATTTTACACGCTCATCATGTGCGAACTGACAAGCATTGTTACCAATTATCGATGAATTTAAAACCAGACATGGTGTAACAAATGCACCATGATCTGCGATTGATTGAACTAATTCAGCTGTCCATGATGGGCGGTCTATAAATAAGTGAGCCAGTCCGTCGACACCAATAGACATAGCGGTTTTAGCAGCTTCGGCCGTTAAAATGTGAGCTATAGCTATTTTACCCAATTTGTGAGCTTCATCCACGGCTACTTTCATTACCTTTTCGCTTATTAAAGGCAGACCAGGAGCATTCATGACAGTACCTTCTTCAATCATTACTTTAAAGTAATCGGCTCCATTTTCAACCTGACGGTTTACGAACTGTTTTGCTCCTCTTTCTGTTGTAACGTCTGGTCTGTCCAGTTCTTCGGTATGTTGTTCTTCGTGAGATGCCAAGAAAGCTGCTTTCTCTTTCTCATTCATCCTTTCCATTTCTTTTAACACAAAATCTGGTATGCCATCCCCTTTAGGAATAAGTTCATCCGGGTGTCCACCTGGGGCAGTCAGTCCCATACCTGCTGAACGGACATCAGCTATGTCCTTAATACCATTCAATTGTGTCTCTCTACCTTTTTTGGTAAAACCACCCATCATCTCTAATTCAGTAGTAACGCCAAATTTTAAGGCACAACGAAGGCTATCAACCGAAGTATGCGTGTGAGCATCAATGAGCCCGGGTAAGAGAGTTGCACCTGTACCATCGATAATATCGGCATCGGCAGGAGCTTCTTTACCGATACTTATTATTTTGCCTTCTGCAAAAATCACTGTTTTGATTCCAATAGCTTTAACACCATCAAAAATTTTAGCGTTTACGATCGCTGTCTTTTTATTTTTAATTACTTGCATAGAATAACTTTATTTATTTAAAACAAAATTATATAGCGGAATACATGAAAAATAGCTACTTTAGCTCACAAAATAGTCCAAAAGGGTTATGGTCTTTGAATTTAAAACATCTGGAGAAACAACTTTAATGGAAGCCTTCGCTTCTTTTCTCGGAAGCAAAGTACAGAATGGATTAATTGAAATTCCTGAAAATATTGGCAAGGGATATGTTCAGGGTTATATGCTTGGATCATCACTCAAATTGATGATTCATCGTTATATATTAAAAGAAGATTTAATATTTAGACGAATTGCCGTTAAAGAACTTAAATACGACATTACCTTTACCTTTCACGCTATACTATCCTTTGCAAAAGACCAAAAAAATAACAATACTTTCCCAGGATCGAATTACGATCGTTTTCCTTCTGTTAAGATAACCTCTGCTAACATTGATTATGAGACTTTGTTTCCTGCTAATTCTAGCATAAATACTATAATCATTGTGATCCATCGTAATGATTTAAAAAATTTGCTTTCTGAGAAAGAAGAACATAAGATACTGCAAAATATTCTATCAGAGTATCGACCTTATTTCTATGAGGAAATATTATCTCCGAAAATGCAAGATGTGGCTGCTGAGATAACTGGATCACACACTCCTAAAGAGCTCAATAATTTCTTTTACAAATTAAAAGCGCAAGAGCTCATCTATTTATTTTTCATAGAATTATTAAAACGTCAGGACCTGAAAAGCTACCCTCTAAATGCTTCTGATGTAAAGTTCGCTTACCTTATAAAGGACAAAATAATTTCAGATTTAAGTATAGTGCCAAATCTATCTGAGCTTGCCCGGTTTTCTGGCATGAGTGAAAGCAAACTCAAACGTTTGTTCAAACAAATTTTTGGCAATAGTATCTACAATTATTACCAGGTTCTAAGGATCAAGGAAGCAGCTTATTTAATTAAAGAACAAAAGCTTTCTGTATCGGAAGCAGGCTATAGATTAGGATTTACTAATTTAAGTCATTTTTCAAGGCTCTTTGAAAGACATATAGGACTTAAACCGAAAAAATATTCAGCAAGCCAGCATGATTAATGTGAATTTAATCTCATTTATTCATCAATAGTTCCATCAAGTACGTTTTTCTTTCTCGGGCTATAGGTAGCACTGTGTCGGACAGTACTACAGAAAACCCATCTACAGATTGTATATATTGAGTTTTTACTACAAAAGACCTATGCACCTGCACAAACTCATGTGGCAGTATCTCCATCACACTTTTCAATGTTTGATGTACAATTATATTTCGCTGTCCTTTTAGGTGAATCTGAACGTAGTTTTGTAGGCTTTTAATGTAAATAATATCATCAAGCAGTACTCGTCTGTCCAAACCATTTTCTCGGAAAAACAAGGATTTAGGGCCAGCACAATCTGGGTACATCAAATCATACATACCCTTAGCCTTCAAGACTGCCTTTTCGAAGTCTTCAAAAAATATAGGTTTCAGTAAATAATCGATGGTGTTTACCTTATAACCTTCTAAGGGATACTCGGAGTAGGCAGTAGTAAATATTATCATAGTCGAAGCATTATTCACCATTTCAGCAAATTGAATACCTTTTATACGAGGCATATCAATATCGAGAAATATTAGATCCACTTCTCTATTAGTAACCAAATCTATTGCATGCAGAGCATTGGCATAATCGCCCACACATTCAATGAAATCAAACTCTTTAATAAATCCAAGTAAACCTTCCCTGGCTATTCGCTCATCATCAATTATAATAGCCCTCATCATTATCTTAAATTTAATTTAAGTTGCATTGAGAATATCTCATTTTCCTGTTGGATGGATAATCTAAAATTATCGGCATATACCAGTTTCAAACGTTCCTGTACATGTTTCAGACCTACACCTTTGGGCCGATTGGCCATTGCAGCCTCATCAAACGTATTGTCAATCTCAAAAACCAGTATGCCCAATTCATCAACCTGACAAGTCTGCTTAATGAAATAGTCATTATGACGAGTAGGTAGTACATGTTTAAATGCATTCTCAACGAAAGTGGAAATAATAAACGGAACCACCTTAAAATTATTTTCGGGTATATTCCAATCGCACGAAATGTTCAAATCAGATACATACCTGTCTATTTCAAGGTTAAAATACTCCTTTAGGAAAGCCACTTCCTGGTTCAGGCTTATATACTTCTTTTGCGACTCATACACGTAATCGTAGTATTTTGCTATAGCGTGAAAGCATTACGAGTGCCTCCCCCTTGTCTTTGATAATCAGGAATTGCAGATTATTAAGAACATTGAACGTAAAATGTGGACTTAATTGATTACGCAGAATGCTAATTTCCATTTCCAGCGCTTTCCGTTTAATAGTTTCCAATTCATTTTCTTGCTCTAAAAAACGTTTATACTGATTGAACGAGTAATTTAATCCGGTGACCAATACCACAAATATGAACAATCCAAAAAATAATGAGACCGAGTCGTCCAGTATGATACGGGTCGCTTCTTCTTTTACTGTGAGCCTTATGATCACATACCCTTCCAATGAAAGAATAAGCGCTACTATTACACTGAGCAGCATCATGGTACCCAATAAGACAAAGGTATTCAAATGAAACAGAGACTCAACCACCTTCCTGCCAGACAACATTTGCGCATACACCTTTAGCGTAATTACAATTCCAACAGCATACAACAGAGCTGATAGAAAAGGCAGATTTTTGTCGGCTGAGAGCTGAAGTAATACAACTAGCAAAAGAAATAACCAGAAAAAGCTATTAATCCGTTTTATTAAATACATGCCTGATTCGATATTAATCGCCAAAATTAAACCATTTACTTTAGGCTGACAACTGCTCTGTCAATAATAATCGACCGTTAGTCAATATATAAAGCTCTCATCAACAGCATTCTACTGGCAATGGAATATGAACGATGTTGAGATAAAAAATTTGCTCTTTCTCCACCAACTATACCTCAGTTGCCACCCTGGCAAATTTATCTCTGTACTCAATTGGAGTAAGCCCTGTAATCTTTTTAAAGATATCTCTAAATGCTTTCGTATCTGTATAACCTACATTAAACATAATTTCTGATACATTCTTTCTAGAACCTTCAAAAGAAAGTTTGGCAGCTTCTATTCTCACTCTTTGTATATACTCTACAGGAGTATTGTTGGTAGCCATTTTAAATCTCCTTTCAAAAGTTCTACGGCCGGTATTAATTAAAGTTGCCAACTTTTCAATTGATATTTTATCATCATAGTGCTTTTCAATATAATCCTGCACTATTTGAATATCGGCATCCCCATGGTTTCTTTGACCTCTGAATATAGCGAATTGAGATTGGCTATCCCTCCCAATATCTAAAGCAAAATATTTTGCAATCATTACAGCTACTTCTCTGTCAGCAAACTTTTCAATCAGGTATAATATTAAATTCCATAAACTACTTGCTCCGCCACTGCTGTAAATATTATCATGTTCTGTTATAATAGCTCCGTCTTCTACCTCTACATCAGGGTATCTTTCTCTAAACTCATTAATATGCGCCCAATGTGTAGAGCATTTTTTACCATTCAATAAACCAGTTTCAGCAAGTAGAAAAGCACCAATACATAAACTGGCTAAGCTCGAACCATTCTCATGTAGTTGTTTAAAATAAGGTATTGCCTCTGCATTGGCCAATATTCCCTTAGAGGTATCGCCAAATGTAGGAGGTATAAAAAGCAAATCCGTTGAAGTTACATCTTGCAATAATCTATCGGTTTTTATAGTGTATTCACCGTTATTGGCTGGAACATATTCATGTAGACCAACGTACTCTACCTCGAAAATTGGCTTTTTACCAAATGCGGTTAAAAACTCATTGGCTGTATGAAAGCTTCTAAATGGTGGTGTAACGGCTTCAATTACCCCAAATTCTGGTACAAAGACTGAAATTCGCATATCAACTGATTTATAAAATAAAGTTATTAAAATAATTTGTCATAATTACCCCTTAAGGTTGTCGTCTTTACAACCTGTAAAATTTTAAAACCTATTGTATTTTTGAATAGTGAAAGCGTTATCAATTAAAAAATAAAATATATGAAAAAGAATAAAACAATCTTTTGGATAGCAACTGGCATTATAATACTTTGGGAAGGTATAATGCCGCTTAGCACTCTATTATTTGCACCAGAGTATACCTATGTAGGTACAAGGCCACTGGGATATCCAGATTACTTTGCCGATACACTTATCTTCTGTAAAGTACTTGGTGTTTTTGCTATTTCATATTCTAAAACATCAGCCATACTAAAAGAATGGGCATTTGCAGGACTCACATTTAATTTAATCTTTGCATTCATCAGCCATGCATATGTAGATCAAAACATTGGGTATATGCTCATGCCTCTTGTGGTGTTGGCTATTCTCGCTGTTTCTTACATTTATAACAAAAAAATTCAGCCTTATGGCTAAGGCCGGCTTAGTAAATAACTAATTCATCATAAATCTAAATTCAATAAAATGGCAAGCAATTCTGTTTCATTACACCGGGTAATTAAGGCAAGTCCCGAAAAGGTATTTCGGGCATTTTCAGACCCTACAGCCCATTCAACCTGGCTGCCACCTTATGGCTTTGTATGTACAGTACAACAAATGGATTTTAAAGTGGGTGGCCAATATAAAATGACCTTTATTAATTTCAGTACAGGTAACGGACATTCTTTTGGTGGAGAGTATCTTGAAATCAAAACCAATGAAATGATCAAATACAGCGATAGGTTTGACGACCCTAATTTACCCGGAGAAATGACCACAACTGTATGGTTAAGAAAGGTATTAAGTGGTACAGAACTTAAAGTGCTGCAAGAGGGAATTCCTGAAGCAATACCAGCTGAAATGTGCTATTTAGGTTGGCAGGAATCGCTTGATAAATTGATAAAATTGGTAGAGCCTGAAATTCCGGATGCTTAATCTAAAATATGATTGAGCATTTCCATGATAAATTTATAAGTGCAATTTTCATAACCTTTTCTGGAAATTGTAAACAGGCCCTCACATTCTATCAAACCTGCTTTGGGGGCTTGTTGCAATTTGAAACTTTCGAAAAAGAAATACAAGGCTACAGAGAGCTTCCTGTCGTTAGCGGTTCCTTAGTATCTGAAAGGATAATTATTCATGGTTCAGATCTCGTGCACAACGAAGGAAGAAAAATCGGAAACTATATTTCTATTTATTTGCAGTGCGAAAATATCTATGATAGAAGAGAGATAATTAAAAAACTGGAATCTGATAAAAAGAATCTTCCTATCAGGAATGATGATGAGCCGCAGCTAATTGAAGTCATTGATATTTTTGATGTGAGATGGGTATTGGGCGTTTAGGAATTAACAAAAATTGCTTTGGCAAAGTTCCCTATTTCAACTTCATACAGACATTAAACTAATAGTAAACAAATGAGAAAAATCAGAATATTTGAACATATCTCGCTGGACGGAATAATCGAACAGGGCAAAGACTACATAAATGGCGAATGGACGGCATCATTTAGAAGTCCGGCTGGACTAGAGGCCGTCGTCGAGGCACAAGGCACAAATTTTGATCTGCTGCTTGGTCGTCGCACCTATGACATTTGGGCCGGATATTGGCCCAAGGCTGGAGATAGTCCGATAGCCAACAGTATAAATGCTGCAACAAAATACATCGCGACTCACAGACCTGACAGCCTTGAATGGGTGCCAGTTGAAGGCTTGGGCGAGGATATCATAAAAGACATTCGCGATCTCAAGTCAACAGATGGACCTGACCTGATTGTTTGGGGCAGCTCAACGATAACCTCTTTGATACTGCTTGAGCAGGGATTGGTTGATGAGATTGTATTAATCGTTTACCCAGTTTTGCTTGGGCAAGGAAAACGCTTCTTTTCTGATATCGCTCACCCACGTGAACTCGCTTTTGTCAGCACGAAGGCCATATCTACGGGTGTACTCATCAACACTTATCAACACATCGGAGCTCTGCAAACTTAACCCTAATATCCATAATCATCACAACTGAAAAAACAAAAGCCCTGATACGAATGTATCAGAGCTTTGTACCCAGCGCCGAAGCATCGTAACGACTGATTATTAGTCTGTTATAATTTGTTTTGTTGTAATGTTTGTAGTAAAAAATTATTTATCATCTAAAAATGGATTTATATAAATAATAGTTAAACTAGATTTAACCTGTTTTTCTTTTATCGTTATTATTAGCTTGAGCAGTTTTTGTTGAACTTTCTAGTAATGCAGTATATTTATCATTCACCTCAAGAAATCTATTTTTCCAGAGCGTTAGCTCTTTTTTCATCTCTTCTATCCCATTATAATAAACTGCATCTGGTTCTTTTGCGAGATTGTAAGTTCCCAAATAAATTTCGCCTTCATTCCTTGCAATATATCTCCAACTAATACCAAAAGCTAGTTCGATTTTTAATAATATCTCAGCTGTGATATTTCGTGTGCCATTTTCAATTTCAGATACCTGTGATTGGAATAATCCTGCTTTGTTAGCAAACTTGGTCATATTCAAACCAGTAGCTTTTCGTGCTTCTGCAAACCGTTGTGATATTTTATCGTCGTGTATATCAAATAATTGCATATTATTTTTCATGGGTATGATATTTTAGCTTGATATTATCATATATATGATATATATTTGCTGTAACATATTAACACAACAAAACTAAACAATTATGCAAAAGATAGAAGTAGATGCTAGAGAAATAATTTTTATTAAAGAAAATGCTCCTACAGCACTCGTATCCTTGATTATTGAAAGTTTGGAGACAAAAAATATAAAAATAAATCGGACACAGGTTCATAGGGAAATCACAACCATTAAAAAATTTTATCTAAAACCTGTGATAGAAGAAGCCAGACGGCTTATAAAAGCAATTAAAGGCGTAGAATATAATAACCAATAATATCACATACATGATAATTTAATAATTAAATATTTTTATTATGGTAGTTGCACAAAGAGTTTTCAATCCAATAACAAAGCGTGAGCTCATCAATGTTCATTTTGATAAAAAGATGAATATTGATCCAAAGATTAAGATCTGTTCATCTGAACAGGAAGCAAATGCTTTCATAGAAAAACAATATGCTTTAGCTATTCGAACCATATTGATAAGATTTGTTAAACAGCAAGAATATATTATTGAAAAGTTTCCATCTGCTTATGGGGCCGCAAAAAAGCTTAATGCTGCAGCTGCAATATTAAAAGAAATGGAATATCATGCTACTTCTCCCCTAGTTGTAATTGCATCTTCTGTTTATTGGTTAAAGTCTTTCATATATGATTTGGAGCCATCATCTCAATCAAAGTACCGTGCACATTATGATGAATTTATAAATCCATTAGTGGATTGGTGTTTCTTTTATACCAAGAAAGCGAGAACTAAGGTTTTGGAAAGAGAAAAATCCCGATCCAAGCCATAACGATACTGTAGCCTATCAGTAACCGGGTTGCGCGCTGCAAAGTTCTTTATACCCGTTGATTTCCCCTGCGCAAATTTAACCATGTATGCAGTAGCGTGGTTTTATTAAAACTTTAACCAATTATGTCATGAGCCAGATACAATTTATAAGTCAACAATTGGAAGATATCAGGGTGATGTTTAAGATTCGAGATGCAAGTCCTGAAGAGAAGAAAAAAATATTTATGGATCTGGGATTCTTCAGAACTGCAGTATTGATGAATCTGTATTGGCACATGGACCATACAGATCTACTGGATATGGAAAGTAGGTTGAATAGTCGGTATATGAGCCTGGTTGACGTAAGTGAATTAACCGACACTCTAAAAAAGTAGCTATGGGATCTGTAAGAAAATTACCGGTAAAATTTGAAGAGGATCTGATTGACTTTTCCAAAGAAAAACTATGGATCCACTCGTTGGAATATAAACGAACCCGGAGATATGCCTGGTGGTCCTTTCTAATTGCCTGTTTGCTCATAGCACTTTTAATAGTATCTGCAACGATACTTAAATCCCATTTTTTAAACAATAATTCCTCTAATCACACAAACATTCACAGCAATGAATTTTACAGCGACCAAAGCAGAAATTAAGAATAAGAAACTATCCGATAACGCAGTTCAGGAGATAGAACGTGCTGAGGAACTATTATTACGATCAGAGGAATTGTTAAGGCATTGTGTCGCTCAGGTGGGGATGGTTCTGGGTGAGCAGATCCACGAATATCTTTCAGATCTGAATGGCCAACATTTCAATAAACAGGAATATCATCACGAGCGGGTTCCGGACGGCCAGTAAATAATTGTCAACCCAAAACCAATTAATTCACCGATCAAATTTAAAACATGTCCGATTACCCAATTTCTGCAGATGATATTTTAAAAGCCACCAACGGAGGACTGGATATAATTATTCAACTCTATCCGGATGCATATGATTCCGTAAGGCAACCAAAGCGAATGTTTAAGCGCCGTGATGAATCAACCGCCTCAGCTAAATTAAACCTACTAAAAAGTGGCAATTACAATGTGGTTGATTTTGGAGTATCGAAGGAATCGAAGGGTGCAATAGAGCTATATATGTCTGAAATGGGTGTAAACTTTGGCCAGGCTATACAACAATTGGCACAAAGGTATAATGTGCTTCCTGAGCAGCGTGTTGAAGTAAAAGCAAAGATCAGCTCTAGACCTGCAGGAACTGATGATGTAGAAGGAGAATGGAAGTTTGAGGTCCGTGAATCTTTTACAGATAATGAAATTGAATACCTGGTATCAAAGAATGTTCTGAAGGAACTGAAATGGAAGCACAAAAATGAGGATACAGCCAAAAAAGCATATGCGAAAATTGCTGGAGTATTTAAATATTATAATTGGCATCCCCTTCTATCCTACTCAATAGTAAAAGACAGGAAGGTGGTGACTTTTGCTTCTACTGCAGATTACCCAATATTCCTGATCGATGAAGGAACTCATAAAAAACTCTATCAGCCTAAAAATGCTGAAAAGAAATACCGGTTCATGTATTCTCCCGGATCCACTCCTAAAGATTTCATACACGGTTTTAAGCAACTGGAGGCTGAATACAATAAGCGTAAAAAAGAGGTTGAAAGTGATGACAATGATCAAGCTGAAGATGAAGATCACGGAGCTGAAGTATCTGAAAAATCAAAAAAGGATATTAAAATTAAGAAGCTTGTACTTGTATCAGGAGGTTCGGATGCAATCAATGTCGCTCTGATAGGTTACCAGGTAATTTGGCTGAATAGTGAAAGCGCTAAGCTGCAGGAATGGCAATATAAAAAGATCATGGTCATGGTTGAGAAACTCTATCAGCTGATGGATATTGACACCACCGGTAAGGAACAGGCACACGAAAGGGCTATGCAGTTTCTGGACCTGCTAACCATTGAATTGCCTGAGGATCTATTAAACCATACGGATTCTCGTGGTTATAAATGCAAAGATGTCCGGGATCAGCTGAACATTGCTGAAGTATCGGAATTTCATAAGCTTGTGGAGGTTGCTCTTCCTTATCGTTTTTGGGATGAGAAATACACGTACACACGTGAAGGGAAATTTAAGGGTATCGATTATGATTTTAATAACGTACATGCTTATAACTTTCTTCAAAAAAACGGATTTTTCCGTATACCGGTGGGTAACAAAGAAACTGATTTCGAATACATCAAAGTCACAGGAAATACTGTCAAAAAAACGACACCAATAAAAATTAAAGCGTTTATTAAATATTTCCTGCAGGAACGCAGCGCTGATGTAGCACTCAGGAATGCAATATTCAGGACCACGCAGCTGAGTGATAGTAGTCTTACTAACCTGGATGAAATAGAGCTTGATTTTACCGATTTCACGCCTCATTCTCAGTTCATGTTTTTTCGTAATCGGACATTAGAAATTACTGCAGCTGGACTTAAATCTCACAATCCTAAAACTATCAAGCGTTTTATTTGGGAAAGTGACGTTTATGATCATCGTTTTGAACTGTTAAAAGAACCTCCATTCGAAATTCTTAAAGATGAAGTGGGTGGCTATGATATTAAGATCAATAATTACGGATGTCTGTTCTTGCGTTTTATGATCCAAACTTCCAGAATCCATTGGAGAACTGAATTGGAAAAGAACCTGGATAACTCAAATCTTACTCCTCTTGAACGTGAGAAATATAAAGTTGATAACCTATTCAAAATTGATGGGGTTCTTCTTTCAGCAGAAGAAATAGAAGAGCAAAAATCACACCTGATCAATAAAATATTTTGTCTGGGATACTTGCTTCATCGCTATAAAAATAAATCCAAAGCTTGGATGGTTTTGGGTATGGATGGAAAGAATAACCACGATGGCCAGTCACATGGAGGATCCGGTAAATCAATATTCCTGGACACGGCTATGAGAACGCTGCTGAAGAATAATTTCATGCTGTTAGGCAGGAATACTAAACTTGAACAGGATCCACACAAATATGATGGATTGACCGAACATCACCGGTACATATTTATTGAAGATGCTCATCAACAGATGAACTTTGATATTTTCTATACCGATATCACCGGAGATGTGAAAGTAAACCCAAAAGGAAAACAGCCTTATGTAATTCCTTTTGCTCAGGCGGGTAAATTCTCTATGTCTACCAACTATACACCTAATAATTTAGGGCCATCTACAGAGCGCCGGATTATCTACACCGTCTTTTCTGATTACTATCATGTAAAAGGTGAAACTACTGATTACAGAGAAAGCCGTGATCCATCTTCCGAATTCGGGAAACTGATGTTCGATGAATTTACTGAAGAGGAATGGAACCTGTTTTACAATACTGCAGCCTATGCACTTAGTTTCTTTCTTACTACCAAGCGCAAATTATCTCCAGCAATGGATAATGTGAATGTCAGGAATCTGACTGCTGCCATGGGCCCTAACTTCCTGGACTGGGCTTCAACCTATTTCGCTGAGGAAAGCGATAAGCTGAATGTGATGATTATCCGTGAAGAGGCTTACCGTGACTTTATGTACCATAACCCAAAATCGGGAATGACCGCTCACGGATGGAAAGAACGCCTTAGTTTCTTCTGTAGGCTAAACGGTTATATCTTAAATCCTACCAGGTTCCAAAGCAAGAAAGGTCCAATTATTAAGAAAGTAGAGCAGCGTGTTTACGATGCAAGGAATAATGTCTGGACTCCAGTAGAGGGTCAGCAAAAAGCAAAAGAAATGATATTTATTCAAACTCCGGAATTTGAGTTGATGGATGAATTCCAAGTAATAGAAGACCCTTATTCCGATCTGAAAGGATTCCCTGAGAATTTGGAGGACTTTCCTGATGATCAAAGTCAATTAGATTTTTAAGCCATGAAAAAGAACCCAAAATTTCACAATCGCAGGTATTACCTGCATCGGATCCTGAAACAAAAGTTTGCTATTGATTCAACAAAAAGAGAGGTTGATATCGCACCGTACGAACGCTTTTCACAGATACCGGTACCTGACAGATACTACATTGGTCAGTTGATAAAAATGGGCTATAACATTCAATTAAAACTATTGTAGCATGGCTTTTAAAATCATTGCCGGAATGAAATTCCGGGACGTAAAACAGCGTGAGTTCCTGGTAACGGATGTATTCCATTTGTGTGATGAAGGGATTAATGGAATGATGGTAACATTCACATTAGAGGGTGGTTTGAATATTCATTTTAATGGCCCGGACGAATTAACAAGCTTAAAGAAGATCGGATTTAAAGAGATAGGAAAAGAAAATTCAGATCCAATAATACGACCAATTGAAACTATTTACGACCTGGAGAAAAAACAACTAATAAAATTCACTAATCCATCATGAAAGCAATGAGTAAATATTTTGAAATAATTGACAAGACTGTCTTTTTGAACGAAGAAAGCTATTCGAATTTCTTAGCTCTTTTTGAATCAGAATTTGGAAAAATAGATCACGTAATACAGCGTAAACCTCAATAATCAAAAGGAGAAATTAATCCTGGAGATAATTATGGAAAAAGCACCTGCAGTAAATGAAATCATTCAACCTAAACAATAAAAAGATCATGAACAATTTTAAAGTAGTGAACAGGAACGACAATGAAGTGCAATTATTTGAAGGGTCATTTACCCATTGCACACTATTCCTAACCGATAGGAAATGGAATGGATTAGGTTATTTTTTATGTAAAATCAAGCAAGCCTAATCATGATAGACATTAGAGATATAGATAAAGGCATTGAATGGTTGTTTGGGCTTGTACTTATAGTGGTACCATTAAGTGCAATATTTAGCTTTGTACCATGGTTACGCCTTATTACTGCCATCATTATAAGCCTTCTGATCATATACCTGGTTTACAAAAGCCAAGGCTTTAAGGCTTTTAAAATCGGTATTGGAATCTTCTTTCTGATCGTCCTATGGTCAATTTATTTAAACCTAATCCCTTACTGATATGAAAGTATTGACTATCGGTTTCTTCTTGGTGTTGTGCCTATTCGGTTCTGGTTATTGGCTTTATTCTATATGGCAGGAACCAACTGATCAGGAGATAGCATTCTTTGAAAGCCACCACAAAAAAGCAATGGGCTTATCGCAATATTAAATTAATAATCAACTAAACTATATATAATGGAAACACTAGAAGTAAAAAAGGCGAATGCCTTAACTGCCTATCAACAGGCAAATGAAAAAGGAAAGAAACTCCTTACCAATTTATTCGGGAAAAAGCACTTTCTGGGTAATGTGATTGATCGGATTGAAACGTTCGATGATATCCTGGAAGAGCGTGGAATCTCAAAAGAAGAATTTGAGAAAAGCTGTAAAGGATTAACAGACGATGAAATTGCCTATAGACAGATCAAGCTAATTGCTTTAGTCTACAATGAAGGCTGGGTTCCAGACTGGAATGATAGTAATCAATATAAGTATTATCCTTGGTTTAAATGGGTTGGTTCGGCTGCCGGTTGCTCGTTCGGCGACTACTTCTGCGATCGCTCGGACTCGCATCTCGGCTCCCGCCTTGTTTTTGCAAGCAGTGATTTAGCGATCGATGCAGGTAAAAAATTTGTAGAAATATATAACAGATTTTTAAAACCATAACTCTAATCAAATGAAAAACGAATCAGTAAAATCATACGAAGATGTATGTAAAATTAAAGGCATAGATCCAGTTGCATCATTGCCTTTCCCGGATCCAAAAACTCCGGAGGAAAAAGCTATCAATGGATTCACAAAAGTGATCCGTACGATTGAAGTATTAAACGGCGATTGGAAGCCGGATTGGAATAATTATAATCAACCAAAATATTATCCATTGTGGGATATGCGATCACCTAAAGGGGCTGTGGTTGGTTCGGCTGCCGGTTTCTCGTACCACGGCTACGACTACGATGACTCGTTCTCGGATCTCAGCTCCCGCCTTGTTTTAAAGGACCGCAAATCAGCTGAGCATATAGCCAAATACTTTATTGATGATTACCGTGCCTTTATGGTTATAGAAGGTTAAACAAACCAGGTTGTGCTTTACCAGGCTGTAGTTGGTTCAGCTGCCAGTTTCTCGTACAACGACTACAACTACGATAACTCGAACTCGAATCTCAGCTCCCACATTTGCATAAACATTGTGAAGCAGACCTTACCTCTTGGTAAAAAATTACAGACTTAAAAAGGGCATTGGTAGCGATGAGCGAAAATGACCGACAAAGCAAAGGCTAATGAAACGAATAAACAATTTATACAAGCAGATCTGCAGCATAGAAAACCTAGAGCTCGCTGATGACATAGCCAGGACAGGAAAGTCCAGGCAATTTGGAATCATTGTGCACGATAGAAACCGTGAAGCCAATATTATTAAGATCAGGGAAATGCTCTTCAATAAAACCTATAAAACTTCTGCCTATACAGTATTTAAGATCTATGAGCCAAAAGAGCGTACAATATCACGTTTGCCCTATTCACCTGACCGGATTGTACATCATGCAGTGATGAATATACTGGAGCCAATATTTGTGGCCACGTTTACTGCAGATACTTACAGCTGCATAAAGGGGAAAGGAATTCATTCAGCCACCAGGGCTTTAAGAAAGGCTTTGAAAAATGTTGAGGAAACTACTTATTGCTTAAAACTCGATATCCGAAAGTTTTATCCAAGTGTTGATCACGATATACTGAAAAATCTATTGAGACGTAAGATCAAAGATCAGGATTTGCTATGGTTATTAGATGAAGTGATTGACAGTGCTGAAGGGTTGCCTATAGGAAACTATCTTTCACAGTATTTTGCAAACTTCTACCTGACCTATTTTGATCACTGGCTTAAAGAAGAGATAGGTGTAAAATATTATTTCCGGTATGCTGATGACATCGTAATCCTTTCGAATGATAAACAGTATCTACACAACCTTCTACTGAAAATAAGAGACTATTTACGGACCAGGCTAAAGCTAGATGTTAAGGGGAATTACCAGGTGTTTCCGGTTGCTGCTCGGGGGATTGACTTTGTAGGTTATCCTGCCTATCACACACATGTGCTCCTTCGAAAAAGTATCAAGAAAGCATTTGCTCGAGCTGTAGCAAATAAGAAAGGCATGGCCACAATAGCAGCTTATAAAGGTTGGGCTAAACATGCCAATTGTAAACATTTAATTAAAAAATTATTACCAAATGAAGAAGTTCAGCGAGTTCGGAATCAAAGTGGAAAACGAAGGATTTACCGGAGATCAGATAAAGGTCAGCAAAGTGCTCAACCGTCAAATATCAGTCTTGGCCTATTACATTAAAGATTCAAAGTTTGGTGGAGATTGCCTTTACATGCAGATCGAAATGAAAAATACTAAATACCTGCTTTGGACTGGCTCAACCGGATTGATGAAAGCAATCAAACAAGTACCTCGAGGAGAAAAAGGATTTCCATTTACAACTACAATCATTGAAGAGAATGAAAAATATTTATTTACCTAACTAGAATTAAAATGAACAAAATTGAATTAATTACAAGAGCACGAAAAGTGCAGATTAAAGTTGCTGTTATTGCAATTATGTCTATTTCTTTAGCTTCCTGCGAGAAAGCAGATTTAGTTCCTTCAGAGAAATACTGTGAAGAAGCAAAACTAATTCGAGGCACAGATGGAACAGTGACTTCCATTCAAAAGGGATGTGCTATACATAGAATTGAATTTTCACCAGGTGAAGAAAGAATAACTAAATAATAAGGAGGAATGATGACATACAAAGAAAAATTAGAAGATCAAGTTAATCAAATTGGATTGGCTGGCATGGTCAATGAGTTAGTAAATTATTGTTATGGATTATCTAAAGAAGCTGGATGGCATGATAACCCTAGAGAGGTGGGGACTATGCTTGCATTAATTCATAGTGAAGTATCTGAGTCACTTGAAGGGTTTCGCAAAGACATTAATGATGATCATTTGCCTAATCGAAAAATGGCAGAGGTTGAGTTAGCTGATGCTGTAATACGAATATTTGATTTAGCAGGCTCTCAAGGTTTTGATTTGGGTGGAGCATTGAAGGAAAAGTTGGTGTACAATATGAATCGTCTAGACCATAAAGCAGAAAATCGAAAAAAACAAAATGGTAAGAAATTTTAGAGAAAGTCTATAATACTCCAGGGTATAATTTATTAAACCCATCCAGGATAATTTTAAAAAAATCATTATTCATTTTACAGTAATCCTCAAACTCTTCGTTAGTCATCAATGACTTAGCTAATGATATTGTAGCAGCTTCGTTCTTCAAGAGCTGCAATAAAACAGTGTTTAGATCATGATTCATAATCTGAACCTATTGATTTCTTTCTTTCTTAAAATTTCATTTATATATTTGCTAAATATTTTAGTAGATAGAGTAAGGTATGGAGCTGGTATTATATAAAAGAGAGAAAGGGAAAAATTTAATTCCATTATTTTCCGAACGTATCCATGCAGGGTTTGAAAGTCCTGCAACGGATTACCAGGAAGAAAGAATTGACCTGAACGATTACGTTACCAAATATCCTGATGCAACTTTTTATGCCAGGGTAATTGGAGACTGTATGACCGGATCAGGTATTTTTGATGGAGATCTGCTAGTGGTTGATAAATCACTGGTTCCTAAGTCCGGAGATATCGTTGTAGGAATTTTAGAAAGTGAATTTATCCTACGTGCTTACCTCCGTTCCGGAAAGGATGAATATTTGATGCCTGACAATCCTAACTATTCTCCGATAAAACGCACTGAAACTACTCATTTCGAGATTTGGGGTGTAGTTCCTTTTACCGTTCACAACCAACAAACAAACAGAAATGTACGCATTGATAGATTGCAACAACTTTTACGTAAGCTGTGAACGAACCTTTCAGCCTGAGCTACAGAATAGAGCCGGTGTTGTATTGAGCAATAACGACGGTTGCGCTATCGCTCGCAGCCAGGAAGCAAAAGACCTTGGTATTTCCATGGGCGCTCCATACTTTCAGCTGAAGGAAACGCACAAAGATGTTTGGGTGAGATCTTCAAACTATCCTTTGTACCATGATATCATGTTACGTGTTACTTCCATCATAAGGAAATACTTTCCTGATCAAGAAATATATTCCATTGATGAATGCTTTTGCGACCTTGCAGGGTATGAATACCTGGATCCTGAAGAGCTTGCTTTACAACTTCGTGCAGAGCTGCTGCAGTGCACCGGTATACCGGTATGTATTGGTGTGGCCAGGACAAAAACACTTTCAAAGATTGCCAACCGAATTGCTAAAAAAAAGTATAAAGAGCGTGGTGTATTTTTTCTGCGTTCGATTGATGATGAACACGTAGCTTTGAAGCAAACAGAGATTGGTGATGTATGGGGAATTGGAAGGCAGCATGCTGCAAGGCTTCTCAATATTGGTGTAGACAATGCATATAAATTTACGCAGCTAACGGCCGGTTGGGTTCAGCTGCAGATGACAATCGTAGGTGTACGTATGTGGAGAGAGCTCAGAGGTGAATCCTGTATACCGATGGAATACATCCGGCCAAAGAAAAAAGGTATCGGAACTTCCAGGAGCTTTGGTAAAGCAGAAACTGAGCTATCTGTAATGCTTGAGGCACTTGCTACCTATACGGCCATCGCTGCATTGAAATTAAGGAATCAGAATTCGGTTTGTGCAAAGATCAATGTATTCACCCATACCAGCCGTTTTGCGGATCCAAAGAACCGTTATTCTGTTGGTATGGATATGAAACTTCCTGTACCGACTTCAAATACTTCTGAATTAATTAAAGCAGCAAAATATTTATTAAGAAAGATATTTCAACCGGGTTACCGTTATCAGAAAGTAGGCATATTTTTAATGGATATCAGACCAGATGATCAGGTACAGCAATCGCTATTTGATACAAAAGCGGAAAGCCGCGGGAAAATGATCACTGCTTTGAAAGCAATGGATAAAGTGAATAGAATTCAGGGTAAGGATACCGTTCGGATGGCAGCAACCGGTTACGAAAGAAAGTGGACCATGAAACAGGAAAACTTATCAAGGGGATACACGACCAATATAAAAGACGTGCTTATTGTTCTGGCAAAATAACCTTGTGATTAAGAAAATCTTCAAAATTCATCGTTAAAGCTTCCTGAATAACTAAAATCATATCATCTTCTAAATCAGTCGTAATATGCGTATCGGTAAATTCGTCTACATTGTATTTAAAAGGCGTAAAAATATAATTATCCTGATCTGCTTGGTTTTCCGCAATCAGCATTGTGTATCCCTCTTCCTGAAGGCGTAGCAACAATTCTCTAGTTAAAGCTTCTTTCATATATCAAAAATACATAACTTTATTTTATGTGCTATCACTCATCTACACCTTCTGTAAAGAAAATGCTTGAACAGCTTCCAGGCTATCAGGTAAACTATCAAGGAGAAGAATACTTTCATGTATCCAGTTTTGCACGTCCGTTTCTTCCTGTTACTACAAATAAGAACCATCGTACAATAGATTCTGCTCAATGGAAGCTACTTCCTTTCTGGGTAAAGAATGAAGATGAGGCTAAGAAATACGCAAATACCTGTAATGCTGAATCGGAAAGCATCTTTGAGAAGGCTTCATATAAAAACTACATCAAAAAGAACCGGGGATTATTATGGGTGGATGGCTTTTACGAGCCACATAAAGTAAAAGGGCAAAAAGAAACTGATAACTACTATATCTACCTACCTGAAAAGCGTATATTTTCAATTGGAATTGTCATAGCTCCCTGGGTAAATAAAGATACAGGTGAAGTAATCGATACTTTCTCAGTCCTTACTACAAAGGCTAATGAGCTTCTTACCGAAATTCATAATGAAAAGAAGCGTATGCCTTTAATCATTCCCCCTGATGATCGCGATGCTTGGCTTGAAGCTAAAGAGCCTGAACAAATTAAATCATTCTTTAAGCCCTTTGATGGTTTATTAGAAGCTCATAAAGTTTATAGGGTTACAGCTGACAGGACTGGTGAAACGAATAGAGCAGATATACAGGAACGGATCGATTAGAAATTCAGATCTAATGGTGGCAATCTTTCTGGATCCAATACGATAACCTTTGATCTCCAATCACCGTAACTATCCTCTAAGGCTTTAATAGCATCTTCTTGTGTTGCAAACATGCTAAACGAATCAAGGCCTTCGTATTCATCATTTTCAACTTCTTTTCTTGCTTCAATTATTTCAATCAAATCAATGCCTTCAATTCTTATCCCTTTGTCGTAAATTTCTTGATATTCTGAAGATTCCATATCAAACTCATTAATACACCATAATAATGGACATCCATCATCATCAAATTGAATAGTTTCTACTCTTCCATAAAAGAAGAAATTAGCCACCACTCCTTCAGCTACAAAAAACAGAGTAGTATTGATACGTTCTCTATTGTTCTCCGACCAAGCATTCCATGTATCATAGCCAACCTGTTTTGGTTTTCCATCTTCGAGAATGAAATATATGTCATTTGGGTTAATTGTGACTTTCATAAAAGCAAGATAATAAAAAACAGTAATATTTATTTCGGTTACAATCACATGGTGCGAATCCATACAGGGCGCTCGCATCCCTTAGGATGCAGCGCAAAAAGAAGATCCTCGCTAACGAGGATCTTGCCATATTCAGGAGCTTCGAGCTCCTGTTTTTTTGTGGCCGTTTTCCTTGCAACCTTTGAGCATGTAAATGTTAAATATTTTTTTAACTTATTAACCGATAAGGAAGGGAGCGTTTAAGATTTTGAATTACAGAATTTTATAAGGTTAATAATATTTTACTATTTCTTTAACTAAATAGAAGAGTTAAGAATAATTATTAACCGTTTTAAGGTTTTTCTCCGGTTAATAAAATGATGTGTTTCGGTTAAAACGTCTTTTAACCGAAAAGACATTGATTCACAAATATTTAAGGGTGGTTAAGAAGTTAATAATAAAAAAGGCTTTTATACCATGACAACTTTTGAGGATTATTACTAAATTTTTGGATTTGTACAATTTTCTCTTCCATAATCCCTTTTATTTTTTGTATATTTAGAGTGATATAACAATTATTATATCATAAGCCTAACTTTTTAAAAGGTTCGTTCTGAAATGGTATTTATACAGTCTATCCGAGTAAAATCTTACCTACTTAAGTACCTTACTTATTATCATCACACCGACCCCTTTGTTTTAACTGAGAAAAATCGATTCGGAGTATTTATTTTAAATTCTTTGCGATTCTCATACGTTACAAGGACCAATAAATATTTGATTAAAGGAAGTACAGATATTATGAAGATTGAGATCAAAGAACATTACGAACGGTCCTTTGGAATTAACCTTTCACCCTGGCATCAATATCAATTCAATTCTTTTCTCCGGGATGAATTTCATGATCGCATGATTGATTTTGTTTCTTACCGCTATACCGGTAAGAAAGGTGAAATTATGCCAGCTCTATTAGATTTCTGCGAGAAATACGACATCACAGAAGACGATCTACCATTAAAAACCATTCAAAAAATGTGGGAACGTGAAAAACATAGATTAAATAGCTCATTATTAATTTAATACGTTTTGATATTTATTTACTTGACGCTTGTCGATTAGCTTTTATTTCTAAAAATTAGTAATTAATACTGTCGTTTATACCCTGATTTACTATCCCGAATTTCGGGATATGATAACACACTTTCCACCTAAAAAGAATTACAACCCTGGAGGGCTTAAGTCTTTCCGGTTTGTACCGGTTAGTTCTATACTTTCATTTCCTGCCATTAAGGATGGAAAGACAATAGGACCGATAACATTGATCAATTCTGCCAGCTGGCTGACCGGTTATGCAACTCCTTATACACTCATTTTTGAAGAATCTGGAAAGGATTCTCCTAATGGCATTTATTACGAGCAAAAACTATCTGGATTTAGTCCTGGAGGTCATGTAGAATTGTTGAATCAGATGCAGATCATGGAAGGAAATGAGTTTGTGGTGCTGGTAGAAGATTCCAGGAACGTGACCAGGCTAATTGGTGGATTTGGAAACCCTCTAAAATTTATGACTGATTTTTCGACTGGATCCAACCGGTCCGATGCTAAAGGATTTGACTTTTCATTTATAGGAAATTCGATATTCCGAGCACCAGTTTATACAGGTTGATTTTCTGTCGTTTATGCCCTGATATCGTTTAACAAGCTTTGTGGTATGAAAAAGCCATTTTATTCGATAGTCAATAATAAATCAGATCAAAAGGGTCGTATTGATATTTATGGGGTTATTGGTCCTGATTGGTGGGGTGAAGGAAACGAAGCCAAAAAATTTATAAGAGATCTTTCGATTTTGGAGAATCAATTTGAAAGAATTGATATTCATATTAATTCTCCTGGTGGATCCATTTGGGACGGTCTACCAATTTTTAATGCTATACGAGCTTCTAAAAAAGACATTCATACCTATGTGGATGGAATTGCTCTTTCCATGGGAGCAATGATTGCTCTGGCAGGTCATACTGTTCATGCAGCAAAAGGGTCCATCATGATGCTGCATAATGCAAGTGGTGCAGCATGGGGAAATTCAAAACAAATGCGATCAACGGCTGATATGCTTGACACACATGATAAAGTATTATCGGAACTGATTGCTGATAGGACAGGAAAAACTCCTGAAGATGTCCTTTCACTCTGGATGAATTATGAAGATACATTTTTTAGCTCACAAGAAGCTTTGGAAGCTAAGCTTATCGATGTTATTGAAGATTATAACGCTGATGAAATGCCTGAAAATGTACAGAACATGTCCATTCATCAGGTTGCTGCATTTTACGATCAACGTCAAGAGGAGCCAAATCCTCACTTATTAAATAAAATATTCTCTCACGTAAAAAATCAATTTTCAAATATGAAGTTTAACAATGTAGTTGCTTTAGTTGGCGTTCAGAACGCTACTCAAGAACAATTAGATCAGGCAAACGCTGATCTTACTGCTGAAGGTATCACGAACTATACCATCGTCCCCGAAAGTTTAATTAATGAATCAGCAAATGTTACTGCAGAACGTAATCAACTCACTACTCAATTAGAAGCTGCTAATACTGCTCGCACAACTGCTGAAAGTAATTTAGCAACCGCAAATACTAGCCTTGCAACCGCAAATGCTCGTATTACTGAATTAGAGGCAAAAGTTGCTGCTGCACCTGGTGCTACTCATAAACCTGCAACAGGAAAAGATGAAGTAATTCAGAGTACTGAGGATGCTGAATTCCAAGCTCTAATGGATGCTTTGCCACATAATCAGAAGGCTGATAGAATGCTAGGCTAAAATTTCAAAATATCATTAATCACAGAGTATTTAAAATTTTAAAAATCAAACAATTAAATATGAAAAATCTAATCTCTTTATTTAAAATCGGAGTTTTAATCGCAATAGTATTCTTTGCGGGTGCCTTCGTTGCACAGGCTGCAGATATTCCTGAAATGATGGTACCTATTGGGACTGTCTTTATTGTATTATCACTTATTCCTAGGGAAAATGTGAGCGGTCAGTTAAATTCTATTATTGCTGCAGATATCATTTCAGAATTTGGGGCCTTTTATCGTGCTGGTACAGCTAACGTAAAAGATATCCTGGATCAAATTTTAATGAAATCTCAGACCGAGAAATACTTCAATAGGCGTGTGACTGAGGATACATTAAAACAAGGTGCAACTGCTGAAGTCTCGACAGTATTACAGGCATTTCAAAAACAATGGACACCAAATGTTGATGTAACATTCACACCTTTGGAACAAAAGCTTTATCGTTTAAAAATCGATGCTGAATTTTATCCGGATGAACTTCATGAATCCTGGTTAGCTTTTTTAACTGATAACAACCTAGACCGTAAAACATGGCCATTCGTTCGTTATGTAGTAAAAAAGATTATTGAGAAAAGCCACGAAGATTATGAAAAGAACGAAATCTACAAAGGTGTATATTCTGCTCCTGTAGCTGGTACTGCAAACGGTGCAGGTAAAAACGTTCAGGGTTTAAAGCAGCAATTGAATGACCTACATGATGATGGGTCAGGAAATACAATTACCATGGGAGCTATGCCTTCTACTGCAGCATTGATTGTTCCTTATTTTGAAACTTTTGATAAATCAATTTTTGATACCAATGAAGAGTTGGCAACTGAGATTGATGCCTATTTCGTTTCTCCAAAAAATGCGCGCTTATTCCGTGAAGGAATGCGAGCTAAGTATAATTCTAATTATGCTCAGGCTGATCTAGCGAAATTAATTGATTCAGATATTCCGGTGATTGGATTGAATTCAATGAAAGGATCTAACAAAATTTGGGCTACTCCAAAAATTAACCGTGTTCAGTATGTGAAGGCTCCTGGTAATGAAAATATCATGCGTGCTGAAAATGTGGACCGTTTAGTTAAGTTATATACTGACTACTGGAAATCAATCGGTTTCTGGAATCCGGAGTGGGTATTCCAAAATGATGTTGAATTGAATCCGGTTGATCCTGGTTAGGTTCCAAGTCATTGATAATTAATAGAAGGTATTACAGCTCAGGAGTCAGCTCCTGAGCAAAATTAAATAGAATGTCAAAACCAAGATTTGAAACAATAGAAGCAGCAACTGCAGCAGTCGCTGATTTAGAATCAAAAATTAAAACGATGAGCGAGCATGCCAACACAGCTGCAGCTACAATCGCAGAATTAAGTACAAAGCTCGAAGAGGTTGAGGGAAAACACCAGGCAGCTATCGATGAGGTAACTGAGTTAAGTTCTTTACTTGAAATTCAAGAAAAAAATACTTCAGGGGGTTCGATTGTCATAGTGAATAAAAAGAAATACACTTTAAAAGGTAAACGATTTAATGTTCCTGAATTTGGGGTTTTAAATGCTGATGAGCTCTCAAAGAATAAGAAGGCACTAGAATATCTGGTTAAAGTGAAATCAGGAGTTATAGCTGAAATTAAAGAGGCTTAGTAATCCTGTTAATAATTAATGGTTTAATATTTCAATCTATATAAAGATGAACGCAAAAGCAATTCAATGGCCACAAGGCCGATTTAACCCAGCAGGAACAAAACGTGTCTTTTATGCTTTTCAGGAAGACATATTATCCTTTCCAACGCTCGCTGATTCCGAGACAGGAACTACATTTGAAAGCCTGGTAGAATATGATGGTCCAATCGTTATGAAAACCGGAAAACAATTTTTCCCGCTTTATTGTACCGTTGAAACCGGTGAGATCCGCTCGACTATTGTAGGTCCAAGAGATGGTAAAGGATTCGAGAATGTTGTAGGTATTTCTTTTCCTGGTTCAGAAGCAGAATTCTTAGGATTTGTGGCTTCTTCAGCAAATAGAAACTTGGTATTTATTGTTGAAGAGAAAAACAATAAGGTTCGTGTGTTAGGGGATTTGACAGATCCTGCTTTCCTTGATACTTCAGAATCGAATTCAGGAAAAGCAATAGCAGATGGAAGAACTACAGTTCTTGAGTTTAAGGCCAGTTCTGCTACTCCTCCACCCATTTATAAAACGGCGTTAGCTTCTATCCTAACGCCTGCAGTATAGGAGGATTAGCCATGTTCAAGAAATTAAGTAAAGAGGTTGCAGATAAATATGATTTGGTTGGTATTATGCCAGGCAAAATCAATCATGCAACATTCGGAACCTTAGATTTTACTACTATGAGGATTGAGGAGGCTGATACACTTTATCGTGGTGGTATCGAATTCTTAAAACTTAAAGTTTTAAAACCTCCGAAAACAAAAAAAGATAATGGTTTAGGTTAGTTATGGTTAGGATCCTGTTCATTAAGTTGAGCAGGATTTTTTTGTATATTTACGGCGCTCTCACTTACTTAATGTCACAACCGAACCGTATTGCGGTAAGGGAGTGGTTGGTTATAAGCATTATGCAAAAGCCATCAGCACGGCATTAAGCAGTGAGAGCAGTCCCTTATCGTATTTTTATGGAAGAAGAACTCTCTACTGATCAGCTTAACCTAATTGATACCATCCAAAGGATGTTCGTTCCTTCAGATTCCTGGGAAACGGCTGAATATATTTTCTCAGCTGAAGAGTTTATCATTTTCATGAAACAAATAGTACCGGTAAACCTAGGAACTTATGATTTCATTGACCTCCTAAACCGTATAGATTTGGTACCTGCCATCAACGAGAATAATAATAAAACCTACTGGCTACTAGATCGTAAATAGCACCTTCCTGTCTGTCGTTTAATATTGGAGGTGCAATTGCCATTTTTGAATATGGCAATTGCTTCAATAACTGCGTGGCTTAACTCAAATCGTGATTTTCATCACGGCAAAATGCTTTATGAGCAATACGGATCTGATCCATTAATCCTTGCCATCATTCGTACCGGTACCGGGAATTATCATTTTTCCAAACTCCTGCAGGGAATGGAAGAACTCAATAAATTTTCAAACCTCCAGCCTAAACAAATAACCTTTAAGGATCCTCCACCACTTGATGATCAGACTGACAAATGGAAAGATGCACCGGATCCAATCCTGAAGATCCGTAATGAGAAAAATTACCGATATGCTCAAGCTCGTAAACGGTTTGAAACTATTCCGATGATGGATTCTCAGGAGCATCGTTTAGCTGCAGCTTTGGATCTACTGGATGATATGGATTTCGTGAATGAAAGTTGGGGGGCTATAGACCAGTGGAGGGAAACAGGTACCGTTCGTGAAATGAGACAAATTGAACAGGTGCAGGAAGTATCTGAGTTGAGTTTAAGAGAATTACTTAGACAGTCAAAAAATATTGCCACTTACATTTCAAAGGATAAAGCTGCTTTGAGAAATACCGATAGTCCTAAAGCGCAAATAAAATTAAAAGCCCGCCTTGAAATTCGGGAATCAAAGCTTCATGAAATAAATAGGAGGATTCATGAGCTTGTTTAATATCACAGATCTCAATATTTTTAAATCTGAGCAGATAACTAATCAATCCCGAGGACTGGCCATTGATTTTATTGGACCTCGATTTCTTTCTGATGATAAATTATCTACGATCCATTCAGCCATCGGTAATATGGATCAGTCCTGGGAAAATTTATTTTTTATGACTGATGGTGCCTGGAGCAATATTCAACTTATTGAATATATCCTTCGGTACACCGGGCCTGCAAATGTATTCTTCACAACCTGGAGTATCGCAGCTGATACGATCAGTGCCTTAAATGCTTGGAAAGAAAGCGGTCAAATTTTGTCAATATGGGCTATCCTGGATCAAGGGATACGAAACCGTAAGCCTGAAATATTACAGCAGGCAACCGGATCCTTTACCAATCTCAAACTGATTAAATGCCATGCAAAAGTTACTGTCATTCAAAATGAATCGCATAGCATCGTTCTGATGGGATCTGCAAACTTTACACGTAATCCTCGTAAAGAAGTTGGTATGATCATTAAAAACAAAGAACTAGCTGAGGCTAATATTAAATGGATCCTGGAGGAGTTCGTATGATGGAAAAGCTACATGAGGAGATTGAATATTATGCTTATCGGTACCTGGATAAAAAGGAAATTTCAATTATCACCGGTGCTTTGTTAGAATGCCTGGATGATCCTGATCATCCCGTTGGGCGCGCTTTCCTCTCTGGCAGGTACAAAAGGAAAGCTGAATTTAATGATAGCATCATTCAACTGAGTAAGCAGCTCTCATCTCCAGCCATGCAGATTGAACAAAAGATCGCAGAACAAACTTTTTTAAACGATTCAAAGACTAGATGAGGCTGATAGGTAAAATAACGTCTTATGAGAAGATCATCGCTTATCTAAAGGATCCTGAAGGCAACGTGGATATATTAACTGCTAATGAGCAAATAATGCTTAATCGGAGAATGGAAGCCTTTACCTTGATCCGGAATTATAACTCCCATGCTGATGCAGCAGCAATATTAATGAAACGTTTTCCTGGTATCTCCAGGGCAACTGCTTACCGGGATTGTGCTGATGCAATCTCCATGTTTGGAGACATATCTAAAGCTACCAAAGAAGGGATCAGGCATCTAGCCACTGAAATAACCATGGATGCTATTGGTATTGCCAGGCTAAAAAACAATGAAGAGGCAATGATGAAGGGGGCTAAAGCGATATCGGATATTAATGGTGTTAATACGATTGATCCAGAAATGCCTGACTTTGATAGTTTACAGCCACATACTTATAATATTGTTTTGCCTGATGGCTTCCTTAAGGTCTTTCAGCAAATGCTTAAAGGTGGTAAAGTGGATTTAACTCAGGTCGTAAACAATATGGCTCAATCTGCTGATCCAGTTGAAATTTTGGAAGAGGATGATGATGATGAATAACGATGGATCCACGGATATTGTATTAAATCCGATGCAGCTGTTTTTAGAGATGGCACCTCAACGGATTCGTGTTACTCAGGTAGGTCGTGGTGGTGGTAAATCAACTGGTGCAGCTTTAGATATAAAGAATGTGACCCTTGATATGCCTAGGTCAAAAAACTTCATTTTAAATGAAACCTATCAGCAGGGTTTAACCAGGACACTTCCATCTACGATAAAAGCACTTGAAATGTTAGGTCTGAAAAAGGATCTGCATTTCTTCGTTAACCGTTTGCCTCCAAGATCCTGGAAATGGAAAATGCCATTCGAACCTCCATTGGATCCAAAACACTCAATATTTTTTTACAATGGTACAGCCTGGGATTTATTAAGCCAGGACACAAATTCTAGAGGTGGAAATTATTCTGCTGGTATGGTCGATGAAGCACAAGATATCGACCAGAAAAAATTTGAAGCACAGGTTATTCCTACCATGCGTGGTGAGTTCACAACTTTTCAAAAATGTAAAACATACCGCCGTTTAAGTCTTTACTGCTCAATGCCTCGTATTCGTAGAGCAGAATGGATTTTTAAGTATGAAAAGTTAGCTGAAAAATATCCTAAAAAATATCTTTGGCTTACAGGTCCTTCAGCAATTAACCAATACAATCTCCCTCCGGATTGGTTTAAAGATCAGAAGCGGATCCTTACCCCTGCTGAGTATGCAATTGAAATTGATAACATACGCCCCAAGAAAGTAATAGGAGGTTTCTATCCTCACTTTGATGACCGGGTGCATAGTTACGTGAATTTCAATAATGATTACCTGGAGGGAATAGTTGATAATGATAATGGATATAACTCTGATTCATTCTCAAATATGACTTCCATGCAGGATGGGGATGTTAATTTTGATCAGCCTCTTGAAATATCGATGGACTATGGTGCATGGTTTAATGGTATTGTTACTGGCCAGGAAGATAATTATCATGAGTTTCGTTTCCTTTCAGCAATGAGTATTAATGAAAAGGATCGCTTCGAAGATCTATTGAATAAATGGTGTACCTATTATCGTTTTCACAGGGCTAAGACAGTTTACTATTGGTATGATCACACAGCCCTGGATAGGGATGCTCGGTCTGAGATGTATCCGGATATTGTAAAGCGTGTGCTTTCTTCATTTGGTTGGAGTGTTATTGATATGTATATCGGTCAACAGCCAGGACAAGATGATCGTTACCGGTTTATGGGAGCTCTATACAAAGGGGATCGTCCTGAATTACCTCGAGTAAGCCATAACCGACATCATTGCAAATACCTGATTATATCGTTGAATGGTGCTAATGTAAAGCAGGGACGTAATGGCTTTGAAAAGGATAAAACGGATGAAAAAAAGCATGAGATAGACCAACGAACTACAACTCATTTCAGTGATGCTCACGACACTTTATTAATGGGTAAATACGCAGGACTGACAGCTGCTCAACAAGAGTCCTGGGCTCCTATATATCACTAGTTTTCCTAACTGTTTGCCATCCTAAGGGGTGCTGCTCATTCAAACGTGCATCCCTGCTCTAGGAGGTCAAATCCACATTTTTTCATAGATTTTTAATACTGTCCTAAATTTAGGTCAAATCATATACCTATGCGAAAATCAAAAAGGCAATTGCCTTTTTCGGATAGGGCAGGCGGTGCACTTCGTTGATAAAAATGAAACCCTGAAGAATGGTTTTCATTTTTAAAGCGGTGGTTTTCAATATTTTGATAGAATTATTTTTTGAAAAATTGAGACTAAAAATTGAGAGTATTTTTGATAATAATAGTTGCAAATTTGCAACCTTTTGCGTATATTTAGGTAAGTAAACAAAGAGAAATAACTTAAACTTTTAACTATGCAAGCCGTAACTAATTTTTATCAAGCCGAAACAAATGAATCAAATACCTATGAAATCTTTGCTGAACATTTAGATAACCTGTATTTTGAGGGGTATGCTGAACAATTAGCAATTGAACATCCTGAAAGATTTGATTTTGAGTTAATCCAGTTTTTACACAACAATTTCTAGCCGATACGATTATGATTTACTTCAACGAAATTTCAATTAATTACAAGCCGTTACTTCCTTTTTTATCCATGAAACCAATTACTTCCAGTTTGGATGCATCCGAATTGTTTCGTCAATTTTGGAGTGATAAAATAGCTTATAAAGAAGAGTTTTATATTATGCTTTTGAACCAGGCTAATATTCCGATCGGAATATCTAAAATTAGCGAAGGTGGTTTGGCTGGAACTGTTGTAGACGTGAAGAATATTTTTCAAACTGCATTAAAAGCAAATGCTGCAGCAATTATTTTGAGTCATAACCATCCAAGCGGGAACCTGAAACCAAGTGATCAGGATATCACTTTAACAAACAAGATTAGAGAAGGGGGTAAATTAATGGATATGAGGATACTTGACCATATTATACTTTCATTCGATGGATATAAAAGTTTATCGGATGAAGGGTATATGTAAATGATATCAAATAAAGAAAGGAGTTTCTTAAATTAGCAACTCCTTTTTTCGCGCCGCCCGGAGGGCGGTATTATATATCTAATTCTTTTGGAAAGACAAATTGAACTTTATCTCCTCTTAATTCAATTTTATCTATACTTGATGGTAAAAACTCTTTTAATCTCTCATGGATATTATGAGCATCAGGATCTTGAATTATTATTCTATTCAGAGAGGTCATACCTTCAAATAATCTCTCATCAATTTTACGATTAAAGAATGGGAATGAATATCCAATTATAACCAATACATTAATTTTTTGTAATACAGGTCTTATACTTTTTAAAAGAACATTGCTTTTGTCCTCCTCCCATGCAAAATTCAATTCATTATTATATTCCCCATATTTATCATACATTGAAAAATATATCTTGAATAGATTACCAAGGTTTTTGTTAATCTCGTCGGAGGTAAATTCACAAAAATATGAACCATTCATATTATTCTTATTATTAAACCTTGCTGAACCATTAAGCTTTGTGAAGTTAAAGTTTTCTTCTCCATTTCTGTCCATTGGATAATTTGGAGAACATATTCCTAACATAGACCATGTTGTATTCAATGACTTAGTTCCTCCAAATTCCATATATGATTTTTCAAATTGAAAGTCATAGTTCCATGAAAATATACTGACCTTGCTTGGAGGTTTAGAATTACTTAGAATTGAAGCCCAAAAATTATCATACCGTTTATCTGGTTTTTTCAATATTTGAACAAGTGTAAAATAATATGATAGATCATTCTTTAGTTCATAATATTTTGTTTTATCTCTTGAAATGTAAAGTTTCTTTGCATATGTATCTATGCTAGAATGGTTATCGCAGATATTAAATATTTTCTCTAAGATTCTCTTATTCTGAATCCTAATCAAGTTACGTTCGATCCCAGAATAATTTGCGATTTCAAATCCATGAGTACCCATTAATATTTTATCCAATTGAATCAAAATTTCATTCGCATTGTTTGCCATACCATTAACAACTGGAACACAATCAGCACTAGCTCCAGCGCCAATTAAATAACCTACTTCTGCCATAATTTCTCTTGTTTAACTGTATATCCTGCTTTTTTAATTACCTCTTCAATTTTATCTAATGTTAATGCTCCATCCCTAAAACGTTTGGCAATGGATTTCGCATTAGATTCCGTATAACCTAGGTTGATATACCACTTAGATTCAGAAACTATTTTTTTAAATACTTCTTCAGTTAATCCTTCCATAATAAAAATGAGTTTGGTTTATTCTCAAATGTAATTAATCGGTTTCAAATTTGCAACTAAAGACATTTAAATTATATGGTTTAATAGATAATCCTATAGCATTTATTACACACTCTTACTGTCGTTTATTCCGTGCTTTCCTATCCCGAAATTCGGATCATGATCGAACTGAAACTGGCTTTGCGAGAAATCGATAAAAAAGATTTTAGGGATGGTAACGGAAACTTCTCTATTGTCTTTTTAACTGCTAACCGGGATAAACGTACCGGTGGTGAATTGATTCATTTGCAAAATGCAAACCGTTGCGGATTGCCTCCAACATGCAAAGGACATGAGATGCGAGGAATAAAGGATAATGTAACCGAAAAGAAATACGCAGTTCATAATCGCTTGATCTTTCAATTAAACAATGAAGATATTTTTTGGATATGAGTGGAGTAATAATTAAAAAGGCCAGTAACGGCAATCCTTTGCTTGTACATAAAGCAAAAAATTCAACGGTTCTATTGTCAATTACCAATAAAGCAACTGGTCCGAATTTGCCATTGGATCCAAAACAGAAACATAAAGTTGCAACTCCTTCAAAAGATGAAGAAGAAGGCAAAAGAGAATGGATCCCATGGGGTGCGAATGATGATTTTCCAATCGTGATTGCAAAGCTCATGCGAAAAACAACTGTTGGCAGAGCAGGGCTGCAGCGTTTAACTAAATATTTATACGGTCAGCGGATAATGACATATAAAATTGAAGATATCACAGAAAGCGGAAAAGAAACCATTAAAATGGTAAAAGTACCTGAATGGGAGGCAATCATGCGAAATTCCAACTTTAAGGGGCTTCGATTAATTAATGGTCAGGATTATTCCTATTTCGCACTTGCTTATGTTGAAATTATCTTCTCTAAGGATAAATCTAAGGTTATTTCTATTCATGCACATAAAGCAAGCCATTGCCGTTTTGCTCCTGCAGTAAATGGCAGGATTCAATATGTATATGTTTCAGGTAATTTTCCTGATGTAAAAGCAGCTGATTGCGAAAAAATAAAGGTCATTGATATGCTCGAATATCCATATCAGATAGAAGAGATCCGCAATGATAAAACCACCTTCAAATATATCATGCCTCTATACTGGCCAGATATTCTAAATGATTATTACCCGGTTGTTTTTTGGGATTCAGCACGTGAAAGCGGATGGCTTGATATCGCTATTTCAATCCCGCAATATAAAAAGGCACTCTTTAAAAATCAGATGTCTTTAAAATATCATATCAAAGTTCCCCAAGATTATTTCAGAACACGGTGGAACAATTGGGACACGATGCAGCAGGATAAAAAAGATAAGATTGTCCAGGAGATTTATGATGAACTGAACGATATGCTTACCGGTGCTGAGAATGCTCAAAAGACATTTATGAGTTTTACTAGTACCGATAAAATCACTAAACAGGAAATTGGAGCCTGGTCAATCGAAGTGATCGACGATAAAATGAAGAATGGCTCTTATTTACCTGATTCAGCTGCAGCTAACTCTGAAATTTTATTCTCAATGGGAATGAACCCAGCAATTTCCGGACAAGGTAATACCGGAGGATCCTACTCTGGAGGTGCAAACAATGGTGGCTCTAATATCCGTGAATCCGGATTGGATCTCAGGTCACAGCTCAGAGCAGACAGGGATATCCTATTAACGTTTTTCGATTTTATAAAATTATACAATGGCTTGGATCCTGATGTTGAAATCGGAATTCAAGATATGGTATTGACCACACTCGATACTGGTGCTGGAACTCAAAAAGTAGTAAGCTGATGAAACTCATAAAAAATATTCAGGAGGTGCAGAATATCATTCCTGTATCAATGACTTCAGAAATTGAAGTCATTAAACCCTTTTTTACTACTTCGGAAAGGATTCTGATAGGATTGATTGGTAAGGAGCAGTTTGAGAGTTTAAAAACTGCTTATGAATCTGAATCCACAGACGCTATAATAAAAGAAGCGATTGAATTTGCTCAGCGAGTAATTGTATGTCTGGGATATCACAGCGCTTTACCGATTCTTTCTGTTAAAATTGGCAATGCTGGAATTACGATAAATTCGAATGCTGATACAAAGCAAGCTTTCAGCTGGCAGGTAGGAAAGGTTGAAAAATCTTTGCTTGAATTAGGATTTGGCGCTGTAGAGGATTTGCTTGAATTACTTGAAAGAGATTCTGCAAAATTTCCTGAATATCACAATTCGGATGAGTTTAAAAGGCAAAAACAATACCTGATCTCAACTGCAGCTGACTTTACTGATTATTTCAATATTGGCAGATCCCGTTACGTATTTCATTCCATGTCATATATCATGAGAAGGATTGAAGAACAGGAATTGAATACTTTATTTGGTACTGATTTTATTGAATCGCTTAAAAACCCTCCTTCTGCTACACCTTTAAGTGAAGCTCAGCTCAAATTATTGAAAAGTTATATAAAGCCCGGAATCGCTTTGTTAACGGCTGCAAAAGCATTAAAAGAACGTATCATAACTTTCGAAAATGGTGTGGCTACTATCAATCTGCACGGTAATTACGATGTAGCTAAAAAGGAACTGGTAGCAGATAAGCAAACTATTGATAATGCCTTTACTCAGCTTACCGAGGATGGAAATCGATTCTTACAGGATGGGCTTGCTATGATCATTGAAAAGCTTGGTGATTTCCCTGGTTATACTGCACCTGAATCAAAAAGAAAATTGAAAATTACCAATGACCGAGAAAAAGGGATTTGGGCAAATTAATCACGTATGAAACTTAGCGAGAAAGATATTTTTGAATTAGGCCAGGCTAATGGAATCGAATACGCAGCTCTGAAGGCTTTCATTTCTGCTGAATCCGGTGGTTTGGGTTTTGATAAAAAGACAGGTAAAATTATTATTCAGTTTGAGCCTGTTTGGTTTCGTAGGAAAGAACCTTTTGCTCCTTCAGGAGCATGGAGTATTAATAAAGTGGATGTACAATCAAAAGAATGGATTGCCTTCAATAATGCCTTTAAAATTAGTCCTAACGCCGCAATGGAATCAACATCAATCGGATTGATGCAGGTTATGGGATTCCATTATAAAGACTTAGGATTTAAAACAGTTGGTGAAATGTGGGATTTTGCTAAGATCTCAGAACGTAACCAGCTAGAACTTGGGATTCGTTACATCAAGTCGAGGCCTGAACTCTTTAAAGCATTAAAAGAGAAAAACTGGCATTTGGTTGCTTACTATTATAATGGAGCGAAATACAAAGAAATGGCTATAAAATGGAATCGTGAAGCATATAATATTACAATGGAAAAAGCTTATAACAAGTATAAAATTGCATCTTAATGAAACGAATATTTGCACACCTTATCCTTCTTGCTGATTCGAAAATTGATATTTCAGACAGGATTCAATACGCCTGGCAATCAGTAGCAACTTTTGCCCCAATTGCTTTTATATTAAATGTGATAGGCTGGTGGTTTAACGAGAATCAGCAGTTTGGAAGTTTTATTTGTATTGCACTTTGCGTTAACATGATCGTTGGTGCATGGTTTCACCTATCAAACAAGACTTTTTCAATTAAGCTTCTTTTGGTGAAAAATATACAGATGGGATTTATTATAATAACCGTTTATGTAATGCTTGAGATGCTTAGGTACACTATTGGAGATAATATAGCAGGTGAAGCATTTAAAGTACTTATACAATGTATGACTTTGCTATATCCAACTACAAAAATCTTTAAGAATATATTCTTGATGACAAATGGCCAATATCCTTCTGAATTTTTAATGAAACGGCTTTACAATTTTGAGAAAAATGGTGATTTAAACGAGTTCTTTAAAACGAAGAATGATGAAAAATAGAAAGGAACAAAAAAGAGTACTTTTTATATTCGCTTTATTTGCTATGATGATTTGTAGTTCCTGTGGGATTTTCCGAGACATAAAAAAAGATAAGTATCAAGAAAATACTAAACTTTTAGAGCAGATCAATTCAAGTGAGAATAATATACAAGTAAGTTATGATCAAGGCGTATCGGTTACTGAGCGTAATACAATAAGTACTATCAATACTCCAGGATTGAGTTTACATTTTCAAACAAAATTGGATAGGCTTTTTAAAGGAGAAACCGTTACTCAAACAGATTCTTCAGGAGCAACTATATCTGTAAAGCTTACAGATAACAATCAAAATTTAGATATTAAAGTTCAGGGTGTTCCAAAAACAGAGACAATTGTTACTTATGAAAAAACAACTGATTTTAGAGATAAGTTAGATTCAATAAATAGGACATTCGAACAGATGATGTCAATTGACTTTAACTCTAAGGTGAAACAAGCTAATGTCGAAAAAGAAGGCAAAAACAGCTTTTGGTTCGCTATAATTGTCCTTGGAATTGTTGCTGTAGTTGGTTTAATTGTATATTTAATAAAAAAATTCAAATGAGAAATATTGCAGGATCATACGACAGGAATGGTAAATTAATTCAGTTTAACGTAGATATCCCTGGTTCCTGGAATGAATTGGATTCTGCTACCTTTTCTCATATTATCCAGGTGCTGCACTTTCGTAATGCAGATCCTTATACGATTTCTGTTTCGCTCCTGGCATTAATCTTTGGATCCAAAAATATCCATATTCTAGATGGATTGCCGGATGAAGATCTGCACACACTAATCCCGATTACAAATTTTTTACTGGAAGAAAAACCTCCAGTAAAAAACTTCTTTCTGGAGATCAACTTAAAAAAGAAAAAACACATTGCTCCAGCTGAGGATCTTTCAAATTTAGGATTTGGTGAATGGTGCTTTGTATTTGAGTTTTATAACTATTATCATTTAACGAATGATGTACAATGGTTGAATAAATTAATCGCAGCTCTTTACAGACCAGTGGATCCGGAACAAAATGAAGATTCAGTGAACTACTCCGGAGATAAAAGGGAAAAATTTAATGAAAACTTGATTGAAAAACGTGCTAAGTCAGTAGCAGCTCTGGAAGAAAGAATCAAGCTTTCCATCTTATCCTGGTTCTCAGTTGCCCTTGCTTCAGTTGCTGAAGCAAGGCCACATGTTTTTCCTAAAAAACAGGAAGGTGAAACTAACCAGGAATCAAATGCTGAACAAACTGAAATGAGAACCTGGTTAACTGTATTTCGTGAACTGTTAGGTCCTAAATGGGGAAATTCTGATCAGTTGAAAGAAACTAATGCTATGTTTATTTTAGATGAACTTGAGGACAGACAAATCGAATACGAAAAGATTAAAAAACATTAGTATTTCTGCTTTTTAGATTGTCGTTTATCAGCTCTCAATCTACTGCGATATTCGTAGTATGAGAATTGAGGATTTGATAAATAGATTTGAATTTTACGCAGAAAATCATCCTGAAGTAAAACACGATCCAGCCAACCGGTCCAGTCGTGCTTTCTTAAATTTAGATCTAGAAAGTTTACAGGAAGCAGTAACTTCAGGACTAAAATTTCCTTCTATTCTAATCCAAACACCTGGTGTCGAAAAGGATGGAAATTATGACAATCTTAATGAAGCATTTTCATTTACTTATATCGTTTTAAATTCCTCACGTAAAAAACAAAAGCGAGAATTAATTAGCCAGGCAAAAAGTATTTCCGATACAATATTCTCACGTTTCCTAACGGATGTCCAGACATTAGACTTTTTATACGGAGTTATAGATGGATCTGATGAAGGCGCTTTTGGTCCTACAAATGAAATATACGGCTGGGCGGTTAGCCTGGTAATTTCATCTCCTTTTGATGGAGAACTGAAAGCTGATAATTGGTTAGACTTAATGGAGAAATAGCCATGAGTGTAGTATTGATTAAACAGCCTAAAGCATATGATTTTTCAGGAAACAATTCATATTTAGAATTTCAATGTTCAGATTATATATTAGTTGAACCAGTTTATAGTGTGAATTCTATTCGAATCGCAAACCTAACCCTTCATTCGGTTATCACAATTATTTACAATGGAATAACTATTAATATAACCGCAGTATTAAATCCGGATAATTCAGGCAATCAGGTTTATGCAGGAAGGTCAGCTGATGAAACTCGTTTCGCATTCTTTAACAACTATCATTTATATGAAGATTTTGAAATGGATGTTTCTGGTGATAATCTTATTCTTACAGCTAAAAATAGTGGTCCGGAATTCGATATTACAAGCTATAACATTACACCAGGCGTTAAAGAAGTCTACAAAGAAGATTATGGTATTGTAGTTTCAATTTTTTGTGAAAACTTTGACAATTCAAAGCGTGAGCGAATTTATCACCAGATCATTCCATTATTTAATAAGGAAACGGGTAAAATTAGAGTTCAGATAAGCGATAAAATTCATGATTATATTTCAAATGATATCCGTAACCTGAATCCTGAAATACCGGTAACTACCTTAATTGAATGTAGGAACAGCTGCAGGGGATATAATGTTGATTATTACGAAGTAATCAACGGAAACCCTATTAATCGACGATCTACGTTTAACAGGAAAGCTTTACACGGCGTAATGAGCAATCGAGCCCAAATAACTTCTTCTTTGGAGAATATCTTGCAACCTGGCGGATTGCCTTCAACTGACCGCTTCTTAAAGCAAGGTCCACGTATGGTTTTTACCAGAGCCAATCAACCTCAATATTTATATTTCTTTAATACAAGGATTTCAGTATTAAATGCTGAATTGAGAGTAAAATTAATATTTACCGATGCTACAACTGATGTAATTACTTTAAATACTTTTAAGCTCGAAGAAAATCGGAAATATGGTTTTAATGTAACCTTTGATTCCTTTTTTTCTCCTGTAGCTCATCCGGGCAAGACTGTTGAAAGCTATGAGGTTTATTTAACGAATAATACAGGAGGTAAAATTTCTGAAACTAGATCCTATACCATTGACCGGAGTTTAAAAAAGCAGATCCGTTATTTTTTGAACTGGAGCTCTTTCGGATCTTTGGATTCAAGGGCCTGTTATGGTGAAGGGAGTACGGAACTGCAAATAACTCAAAGTTTAGCAGAAAAGGTTGTCTCAATGGATCAGGATATCAAACGAGGTTCCTCTTTTTCATTTAATATTAAATCACAAAGCAGGTTCTCAGTAACCAGCGGATTTATAAATAAAGCTGAAGTAGTTCTCTGGAGGGATTTCTATTTGTCCTCTTTAAAATATCGTCTTGATAGTGGTATTCTAATGCCAGTACTTTTGATTTCAGATACAATTAAAGAAATTGAAGACTCTTCAAGCATATTTGCAACATCTTTTGAATATCGGTATTTGTATGAAGATCATGCATACACTGAAGGAGATCTTGAGGATTCCGGTAAATTTTACAAAAACGCATTATTTTATAATCAAACACCTCACGAAGGTTCTTTAGCAGATGAGGATGGAAACACTATTCTTTCAGAAGCAAAATATTTTATAAATAAATAATATGGAAAATTCGACAACACTTTCTGAATCAGTTGAAAAAATAACACTTACTGGGAATGAATTAGTAATAGGAATTGATGGAAGAAATATAAAAATCCCGCTTTATGCATTGGATGAATATTTTCAAAATGGCGCCTTAAAACAATTAAGAGGGGCAGTTAAACCTAATAGTCCCGTACCAACTGGAGATTTTTGGGTTATTGCAGCTGAGCCAGGGACATATACTCATTTCAATAATACTATCGTCCCTGAACATTCATTTGCAGTCATTTCGAGGGTGAATAATAATTGGACTAGCACTATAACAGACTTGGATGTCAATTCTGTACAAAAAACTGATATTATTGATAATCTTTTAACTGAAGAAGTTGAAAAACCTCTATCAGCAAAGCAAGGTAAGATTCTGAAAGATTTGATTGGTGGAACACCTGACAGTTTACCATACTTTTTAAACGGAAATCAACAGGCATTGTTTTTATCAGAATACCTTAGCTCAGACCCAGCTCTTGTTTCAGGAATTATTACAACATCTAATGGGTTACGATCATCAACAGGATATGTGTCCATGAGAAACTATGTACTGGGGGATGCTAAATACATGGAGGTTTTCGTTAATGCAACGAGCAATGTCGCAGGGGATGCCTTTATAGTTGGCATAAAAGCCGATAATTCAGTAACAGTATTATTGAGCAGAACAACAGGATCTACAAGAGCAACTATTGACGTGTCGGACTATGATAAAGTTAGTTTTTCACTTGGGGTGGGTTCTACTCATTATGTTAAGTTTTTCGCAGGCGTGCCTACGTTTTCAAAAGACAATGTAAAAAAATACATTGATAATGTTGGAAGTGCATTAAATGGCATTGTAACAGACCCTACTATAATTGAAACGCTTATAGATAACACCTATGCTGGGCCTGAAAGGTTAAACAATACAGTACTTAGGGCAAACGGGGCTACAGGGGCATCTACAGGTATAACCACATTTTTAAAACTTAATGTACGTAATCATTTTGCAATAAACATAGTTACAACATTTCCAACAACTGGAGCGACCGTACCATATAATGCGGGGCTATTGGGATATAGGCCAAATGGAGAAATAGTAAATATCGTACCGTTAGCATCAGGTTCCTCTACACCAATAAACGCAGGTTTTAATATCGAAGAGTTCGACTATATATCGGTTTGTGTAACGGTTGGCGGTTTAACAAATCTAAAGTTGACCTTAATTCGTAAAAACAGAGAAAGCGAACCTGTAAAAAAATACATAGATAACAGAGTTGCAAGAAACGGCTCTATATCGACTGTAAATAATAGATTTAAACTTACTCGTATTGGTCAAATATTATTAGCAAGTCAAACCAGCCTACCTACTATCTATTGGCCTTCTATTATTAGAACCGATAAAATAGTAGGTGCATTAGGTACATATTATATGTACTTCTCTACAGATCACGGCGGTGTAAATTCTAAAATAAATCTTGCTTATAGCAACAATCTAACCAACTGGACGGAGTTCGGAACGGTTGTAACGGCATTAAATCAATTAGGGGTTGTGGGTGAGTCTGAAACACCGTCCGTTGTATATGACGAATTTTTTGGCAAGTTTAGAATGTACTGGCAGACATACCCAGACCCGAGCGGTTTAGGATATGCGCAATCTACTCAGATTAGTGAAAGCGAGGACGGCATTAATTGGACTTATGTCAAGACGGCTTTAGATATTCCTCTTGATAGTATTACTGGCAACGGACACAATGGATATTTTGATATACTCAAACATAGCAACATATATATAGCGACTCATTTAATGGGAGGGGGCGAGCAAAGCTACTTGAGTAGGTCGTATAGTTATGATGGATTAAATTGGTTCACTTCCCCCTTCGTTGTAACAGCAGAGAGACATGGAGCCTTCCCTGATGCGTCAGGTGCCGCGGGTGTAGGAAACTTTTCAGAGGTTGCCCATTTCAGATACAATGGTAGAAATTATGCGGTGTCTAGGCTTGGGACCAACGTAGGAGGTGCTTCTGGCACAGATCCTAAAGTTGTTAATTTAGGCATTGTGGAATTGTGTGATGACCATGTAACCATTGCAGGAAAGGGAGAGTTGTTAAAAGAAATGAATGAAACAAATGAAACAAATGACATAAGGTCAATTAGACCATTTCAGGATATAGATGGAACGATGTATATTATTTACAACTGCAATAACAGGTTCTTTTTATCAAAATTGGAAGTACATTATTAATCAAAAATGCTATGATAATATATAACACAGACGGTTTAGAAGTTGATTACGGTAGAACTAAAAGAGTTTATTTATATAACAAACCTGAGGATGCTTTACCGTCTTGGTTATCCGTAACAGGAACACTATCGGTAACATCTATAGATAACTTTATAATCGAAAAAGGGTCTTTGGCTGATGCTTTTTTAGATTCAAGATTATTTTTAATCCAAAATATTACAGCTTTACGTTTTTCCGTAAATAATTTTAGGAAAAGCACTAATAATAGTTACTTAGCCATGCAACTTGTATCCGAGGATAGTAATACGATTTTGGAATACAAAACAAAGAGTGCGTCAGGTACAGGGGTTGGTTTATACTTAAATGGGGAACTTGTCAGCGATGTACTAAAATTTAATTTTAACGGGGAATTAGTAAATAAACCAAGAAAATTAGGGTTTCATTATTGTCCAAATACCGGATATGTAGCATTGCTGGAAAATGACAGAGTTGTACATGGTTATCGTTTAGCTGAAAAATTAGATGCAAGCAAAAAATATAAGTTCAGAATATTTTTTACAACAACATCAATAACATTCAGTGAGGTTGAAATCATTAATTGGGTTTCTTATTAAATCAGACATGAGCCCATACAATATACTCAACGAAAAAGGTCTACAATAAATATCAATACTAATCAATAAAATGCTATTGATATTTATTAATTAATCTATTTAAAAGTGTCATAAAATCAGCATCAAGATCTTTCGCCATTTCAATTGCTCCATACATATTTATATGATTTTGATCATAATATGTAAGGGTATCTCTATAAAAGGGAGGTGAATTAAAAACTTTGCTTTTTGAAAGATCATAATAATATACATTATCAAATTCGCTCGCAATATTCTCAATAAGTTCCATGTTGCTTGATCTATCACTTACCTGATATTTATAATCGGTAGATTTTACAATAGATCTATTTAGCCGGACAGGGTTCCGGTCAATAACCGGGAAAGTATTTAAAATTATTAAGCTTTGATCGGATCTTAAACTCATTGCAAAATTAGCTAAAGCTACTTTCATTGATGGTGATCTATCAAACCCGATACTATTAATAATAATTATATCATTTTTAGCTGTCTCTGTCAATACAGTATCAATCAGAGTTTGAGCAAAATCATAAAATTTCATTCCAGTTGTAGGAATTTCCTCTCTGTTAATCCCAGTAATAGGAGGATACGAGGCGGTGGAAATCGTCTTGAATGAAAAGTTATGATGCTTGCCGATATAATCAAGAAACGGCTTTATTGCTCCAGCATGACTGTCTCCAAAGAGAAATATTTTATTATACGAAGGATGAGTGCTTCCAAACGTTTCAATATTTTTTTTACTATGAGATTCTAACCCAAAAGTTGGTTTAATATATTCGTCAGGCATTGTGTTTTTCTTAGCAAGTACTGGAATACTATAACCAAGCACCATGAGCAATATAACTGCCGGAGAAAAGGATAAAATAAATTTCTTATTCCCAGTAGTTCTAAATATATTTTCAATAAATGTGTAGGATAGCCATGCCAGAACATAAGTAAATACCGAAATGAATAGTATTTCATATAACGTAAAATTATAAGCTCCTATCTTTCCTTCATGATATCGCATGAATGCCATAATAGGCCAGTGCCATAAATACAATGAATAGGAAAGCTCTCCTATATGAACCATTACTTTCTTCGAGAGTAAATCAGAAAATATATTTTTATTTGAAATTAGAAGTAAGCCAGTACCAATGGTGGGTATTAATGCTAATATGCCCGGAAAGATCGATTCTCCATTTATATAAAAAGCACTACCAAATATAGCTAAAAGACCAATTGTACTGATTATTAAACTGTTGTTTTTACTAATTGGTGCTCGATTAATAAAGATAAGGCTCAATAATGATCCGACAAAGAATTCAGGCATCCTTGCTAATAGAGAAAAATACATGCTGGATGTAGCATGGTTAACTACCATTTCATAGGTGCTATATCCGGAAAGCAGGATAATTAGCCCTCCCATAATATAGGGCAGGTATTTATTCTTTATTAATATTATAATTAATGGCAGTATAAAATAGAACTGCATCTCTATAGATAATGACCAGGTATGTAATAAGGGATTGTCATTTAATCCTACTCCAAAATAAGATTGGCCCTTTGCAAATAGCATATTGGAGATGAATAAAGCTGTTCGTAAGGCCGAATTTTTTAGGTTTGTAATATCATTGTAAAGGAATATGAAGTATGCAGCAATTAACACGAAAATAAGCATGATAAAGTGTGCAGGAACAATCCGCTTAATTCTTTTCTCATAAAATGTTAAGAAGCTAAAAGTACCTTTTGCCTTTTGATGCACCAGGATGGAGGTAATTAAATAACCTGATATTACAAAAAATATGTCTACACCAATGAACCCACCGGGAAGCCATGAAGGGTTTAAATGAAATAGGAAGACAAAAAGAAAGGCTAAAGCTCTTAGACCTTGGATATCATTTCTGAATTGCATTGCTTGGATTTATTTGTTCAAAACTAATTAAATCTTTGACTCGATTCCAACATTGTTAGATTTTCCATTTTAGGCTATTACGAATTCCTATAATTCTTTTATTGGATTGGCAATTATTTCTTCAGCAGACTTGGTATTTGTCTTTAATAAGTTTATCATCAGTGCTTAGTGTTGGTTATTCAAACTTACTAAATTCCAAAGAAGTTGCAAATCCAAGGTTTCTAATAAGATATTGGGTATTTGTTATTATAAACTATGTTATCCTTTTCTCTCTTTTTTAAATATCCCTCTGTCGTTTACCCAGCCTTCCATTAAAGCGATTTTTGAAATAAGAAATCGCTCTTTTTATGTCCAATACTTCTCTTTTCAATACGGAGGTTTCCTCCTGGTCCCTGGAGACAAAACGTAAAATGAAGCTGCGTACACTACAGCTTGTTTTACACATTGGCCCTGGTCATAACCAACAGGAAGTGAAAGTCAGAAAATACCTGGGTGAAGCCTCCAAAATCCAATTCTCATTTCCTTACTACATGGTATTCGTGCACAAAGGTGCAGGTCGTGGTTACGGAGGATCCAAAAGCGGAATATTTACCAATAAGTCCGGAGGGAAAAGCTCGACAAATAAATCAAGTATGGGAAAGATGGGTATGGGCAAAAGAAAGCCGAAGCCCTGGTTTAATCCTGTATTAGAAGAGCAGTTTCCGCAGCTCGCAGAAATTATAGCCGGTTACCATGGATCCAAGGTAATGGTCAACATCGAAAAAATCTTGATTAAATAGTTATGGCCAGGAACGAAGTACCTAAAAATATACGTGCATCCCTTTATATTGATGGAAAGCCTGCTCAGAATTCAATTAAGAATGTAGAGCAAGTAGCAAGGACGCTTCGTAAGGAATTGAATGGCCTGACTATCGGAACTGCTGAATGGAATGCTAAGATGGGCCAACTTAAAACTCATCAGGCAACCCTTTCAGGTATCCGTAAAGAGATCAATAATGTTGGAGGTGCATTTGGATGGCTGAGGAGTGAGCTCGGTCGATTTGGGACGCTTGCTGCAGGTTATTTAGGTTTCCAGTTTGTTACCAGTCAGTTTCAGAATATCATATCCGCTAACGCTAAGCTTTCTGATTCATTAGCAGATATCCGCCGTGTTGCCGGGTTAACAGAAAATGAAGTTCGGAGATTAGATAAAAGCTTCTCCGATCTCGATACAAGGACCTCTAAATCTGACCTTCGAGGTATAGCAGTTATCGCTGGTAAGCTAGGAGTTGCAAAAGACGAAATGCTAGGATTTGTGAAAGCAACCGATATGCTTGTTGTGGCTCTTGGTGATGAATTGGGGAATGCTGATCAAATAACCACCCAGCTGGGCAAAATCCTGAATGTCTTTGAAGGTGAGGTAACAGGTGATGGCATTACCAGGCTCGGTAATGCGATGGTGAAATTAGCGAATGACGGTGTAGCTACAGCAGGCTTTATTTCAGATTTTACTCAGCGTGTTTCCGGTATCGCTAAAACAGCTAATATGAGTACCGGTGCAACCATGGGACTTGGTGCAGGCCTTGAAGAATTAGGAGCTCGTGTAGAAAGTTCTGCTACTGCAGTTCAAAAATTGTTGATCACAATTGCTCAGGATCTACCTGGGGCTGCAAAGATTGCCGGTGAACCGGTTAAAGAATTTACAGAATTATTTGCCAAAGCTCCTGAAGAGGCTTTGTTACGATATGCTGAAGGGCTTACTCAGAATAAAAATGCATTTAGTGAAATTGCAGTGGCATTTAAAGATGCAGGAGAAGAGGGTGTCCGGGTTATTGAAACTATTACAAAACTTGGTGAACGCTCTGATTTTATACGGGGAAAGTTTGAAGATGCTACTATTGCACTACAAGGATCTAATGAAATTACGGCTGCATATGCATTACTGAACGAAACTTTAGGTGCAAAGGTTGATAAACTTTCTAAAGCATTCTATCGGTTAACTGCAAATAAAGCAGTTACTGGATTTCTAGTAGATTTAGTTCAAGGGACTCTCGATGCGATTGATTGGATAGAAAGAAACGCAAATGCTATTTCTAATTTGATAAAGATACTTACGATAGCTACCATCTCCTGGGGCGCTTATCGAATTGCTACGAAATTGGCAACGGCTGAGAAAGTAAATTTTCTACGGATCCTCATGTCAACCATTACGCTTGAAAAGTTGGATATCGTTGCTACTACTTCATTAGGTCTAGCAAAAGCACTGCTTACCGGTAACATAAAAAAAGCCAGGCAGGAATGGCTTCTTTTAAATGCAGTCATGAAAACAAATCCCTGGGGAATTGCAGTTGCTGCAATAACCGCCCTGGGTGCTGCTCTCTATTTTTATTCCGGAAAACTCTCAGATGCTGAAAAATTACAAAAGGCATTACTTGATGTTCAGGTAGATGCTGAAAAATCTATCGTTGCTGAAAGACTAGCCATCGAGCGTTCTCAAAAGACTTTGGCTGATGATACAAGTAATCGGGATAAAAAGCTCCAGGCAATTAACGATATCCGGAACATCATGCCTGATGTGCTTAAAAATTATACAGATGAAGAGATCCTGGCAGGAAAAGCAACTGTAGCTATTAAAAAGCAAACCGATGCTATTTTGGACCAAGCCAAGGCAAGAGCTGCAATGAATAAAATTACGGCTCTTGAAGAAAGGAAGATTGACATCGCTAATGAAAAGAAAAGCGGAAAGTATGGAAGCAATTTATTATATGCGTTCGGGAATGAGATTATAGGAGGGCTTAAAGGTCAGAGTGCAGGTCAACCTTATTTAGATCAATTGAGTAAAGAAGAGCAGCTCATAAACGCTCAGATCGAAGAACTTGAAAAACTTATTTCAGGCAAAGATCCTGGATATAAAACATTATATGGATTAGGAAAACAGCACCGGGCATTTAGCCAAGAAACTTCATCTGAAGGGAATGAGATTCTTTACCAAGGGAACAATGATCTTAACGGTCAAAATGAAGCTGCAGCTAAAACAGTTACCTGGTATGATGAACAAATAAATACTCTTAAAAAATTACAGTCTGAACAATCCGTAACTGCAGAACAGTATAAAAAATTTCAATCTGATATTACTGCACTTGAAAAAGAGCGCGATTCTATTACCGGAGGCAATGGTAAAAAAGCAAATGAAAAAACCGATAAGATTAAAAAAGAGCAGGAAGATCTCCGAAATGCACTCAAGAAAAACATGGATGACATCTATATCGATTCATTGCTTGGTGCTGAAAAGGAACTCGCTCAGCTTGATCAGAAATATGCAGCCATGGCTGAAAAAGCGCATGGCAATAAAGATTTACTTAAACAGCTTGATGACCAATACAATGCTGAATTTATAAACCTTCTTAAAAAAACAACAGAAGTTACTGAAGAAGAAGCTTCAAAAAGATCAATAGCTGAAGCAGAAGCATATGAGCAGATTGAGCTCGCTGGTATGTCTGAACGTGAAAGGGAGCTGCAGGCTATACGAGATCATTATGCTGAACTGGTTAAGCTCGCAGAAGAATACAGCCTTGATGTTTCCATGGTCATGGCTAAATGGAAGGAAGCTGAAACTAAGTTAAAAGCTGAATGGGCTAAAGCTGATGCAGAAAAAGGAAATCAGCAAGCAATTGAAGAACGTGAAAGAAAATATGGCTGGGCTGTTGAAGGTGCCAAACTTATATCGGATACGGTTTTCTCAATTGGTGAAAATCGCAGAAAATCAGAACTGGATGCTGCACTTTCCACTATCGAAAAACAAAGGCAAAACGAATTATCAAACGAGAACTTAACTGAAGCGCAAAAGAAAGCGATCAATGATAAGTATGATGCTAAAGCCAGGGCGGAAAGGCAAAAGGCATTTAAAGCTGATCAGCGAGCTGCTATCTCTCAAGCTATCATTAATGGTTTGGTTGGAGCCGGAAAATTATGGATCAATCCGGGTTTCCCTGCAGCAATACCTTTAGCGGCAATGCTGGCAGCGCAAACTGCTGCCAATGTTGCTGTAATTGCTTCTCAAAAAGCACCTCAGTATGCAGTTGGTGGCTTTTCAAATCAGGATCCTGCAGGTTATGTATCTAAGGCTACTCTATTTAACAGATCTGCATCCGGACGGCCATTTGTTGCAGGTGAAGCTGGCCGGGAATGGATTGCTCCAAACTGGATGCTTTCTTCACCAAAGTATGCCAATATCATCGGTATGCTTGAAACTGCTAGGCAGGAAAAAAGATATTTCGCTGTAGGTGGATCTACAGAAGTTTCAACTGGTACTGGATCCACCGGATATAATTTTGAAAGACTGGAAGCGCTGATGAGCGAAACAAACAATAGACTGCGAGAAATAAAAGAATTAAGGGTCGTATTGGAATACAAGACGTTCGAAGAGAAAAAGGCAGAGATCGAATATTCACGTTACATGCAAGGCAGAAAATGATAGAGATTATTAATGAAAAAGGCTTGATACTAGATTTGTCAGATAGCTTCATGCTTACCATTGAACGGAACAATCCACTTTTTTTAAAAGAATTTGAGTTCTTCCAGGATATTACATATCCGGGTAAAGCTCCATTAACTGATAACAATAAAATATTTATTGATTCGGGCCATTTGGTTGAAACTTCTGTCTATAACTATGAATTGCCGGTAAATGTTTTTATCGATGGAACAGTTTTTTTTTCCGGAAATATCGTTTATTCAATACAAGACGATGAAATATCATTTGTACTTAAAGTTGGATATGCAGCTGTTGCAGAAATTTGTGAAACAACAATGCTGTATCAGATCGATTATGGTCCCGATATCAGTATCGTTTATGCAAATAAGCAAGCTTCTATTGTAAATCCTTCAGCATGGCCATTTGCCTATTTCCCAACATATCATAATACTGAAAAAGCAGAAGAGTACGAAGAAATTGGGCAATCGGTTGAATACTTTTCAAATCCATATCATTATGCAACCCAGCAGAAATACCAGTTTTTCTTTTCTGACCCAAAACCCTGGAGGGATATCTCGCATTTTAAATTGAACTACATTTTAAAAATCGTACTTGAATCAATTGGCTTTAAACCTGCAGGCAGTTTCTTTACAAGCGATTACACAAAGGATCTGTACATTTATAATCTGCAATATGCCAGGGAAATATTTACATTGGCCTCAACCACCAATGCTCAATATTGTGTCCCACATATTAGCGTAACCGAGTTTTTAAGGTTTCTGCGTGACCGGTTCAGGGTGAATATCACCTTTGATCACTTGAAGAAGATCGCTAACATTGAAGAACCAAATTCTTTACTCCAGTCTACAGATTATATTGATATTTCTGAATATGTTTCTGATATTAAATCAGTAAATATCCCTACTAGGTTGATTTATAAAATTGAAGCTAAAAAAGCAGATAGTGATTACAATCCACCAAATCATATTGAGATCAAAGATGTTAATGCCCCTTATAAATTAGCTGATGAAGGAATTGAAATTGAAGTGAGCACCTTACCAATTATTGACGATGAAACAGATGGATATTTCTATCCGGTAACCCACATGCCATATTTGACTGGAAGGGCAATAGGTGATACACCTGATCCGGGACCCAGAGAACGCCGGTGGTTACCGCCTTACGATGAAGCCAGGCATTCCACTTTATTGCTTATGAGATATTCCGGATTAAAGTTGGTTTCAGATGATAAGTATTACCCGACAGCAGAACCTGTAGAATTCAGTGAAAATGATGGCAACTGGTTTGCTTTTATGAATGATAGCAAGGTAATAAAGTTAACAGCGTCTATTCCTACTCATTTGTTATCGAAACTTGATACAAATCAAAAGGTCGGCTTTATAAGTGAAGAGAATTTTTTCTTGGTTGGAATTATTGAGAAAATTGAATACACCTTGGTTAATACTTCCAGAGATCTAATCCAAACGGAAATTCTGGTACGAACTTTACTCGAAAAGAAGTCAGTTGTTCAATTAGTTGATAATGTTTTGATGGATGAACAACAAAAACCCCGGACACAAAATAAAAATAGTGGATCTCGTCCTTCAAATTATACAATCATCTAAGGTTAATGAAGTTAATTATTGATTTTTGCAGGGTTAACAATCTGAAATTTGATTAAACAGCTGACCGCAAATTGATTGCAATTGCGTTAAAAAGTTAATGAAAAATACAATCCTCAATCAGTCAGGTACTGACATGGCATTACTCTTAGATAAGACTTGCTTTACATAATTCCGTATAAAAAGTACAATCGGATATCTCAAGCTTATCAAAAGGGGTCCATATTTGCTATAATTGTTAAAAGATTAAACAGTTTCATAACTTCTCAATCTTCCCTTTGAAACACCTTCAAAGCCCTTTTGCATCAACATAGCCTGCTCCATTTGATATTCATCATCAATATGTGCATATCGTTCTGTAGTTTCAATTTTTGTATGACCAAGGATTTCTTTTAAACCGTAAAGGTTTCCAACAGAGGTCATATATAAATAACCAAAAGTATGCCTACCAACATGAGATGTGAGTTTTTTATTAATTCCAGCTTTAAAGGCTAAATCTTTAAGAGTTCGATTATATTCTTGAGTAGATGGAAGATCAAAGAATGATTTTAGGCTTTCATCGATAAGAGTTTTAGCTATTGGAATCAAAGGGATATGAATCCGTTTTGGTTTCTTACTTCTATTCTTTTGAGCAGTAAAGGTCAACATGTTTTTTGTTATCATCATGCCATTTCCTGCTACGTATACATCAGAAATACGAAGTGACGTAAAACAGGTAAACAAAAAGGCTCTTAAAACAACATGTTCCGTTTTAGTTAAGTACGAAGGATCATTAAGCATCATGAGCCTTTTAATTTCATCTCGATTACAAAATATCGTTATATTTTGAGGTTCAGGATTAGGATATTCATAAGCGGTTGGATCTACATGAATAGTTTTTTCATCATTAGCTAATCTCAAATAATGTTTAATGTCTTTAATCCTGCTCCATACCGTTCCTGCAGCATAGTTTTTGTTGATTAACCATGATTTAAACCCATCCATCCATTTGCTGTCCAATTCGTCAAACCTCACAAACTCCTGGTATCTTTTGATTGCCTTAATCGTGGTTCCTATATTCTTATAAGTTTGTTCTGCTATTTCTTTCTTCTTAACGAGCTCTTTCCTTCTTCTATCCATATAAGTGACAAGAGATTTTCGGTAATCAAAAAGCTTAAGTTCTCTTTTGAAACTTTCTAAATCGAGCTTCTTATCTGACAATCTGTAAATCTTAGCAATCTCACTATGTTTAGACCTCTCCCCCATTATAATGAGATTAAAGTCATTTACATCAGGATCCTTTGGAAAACGAGGTTTTAACTCAGACGCATCCTTGTCAATCTTGTCAGGTGGCCAGCGTAAATTGATTCGAAATTCATCGATTTCAGAATGCCCCTTTTTGCCAATATAAACCTGCAAATACAAAGAAACATATCCATCTTTTTTAGAGATAGCCTTTGAGCTGGTGTTAAACCAGAGCTTAGAAGAAAAGGTGAACATTGCTACAGCGTTCTTAAGGTTTGACATAGCTGAAAATTAGTTTGTACTAAGTTTGTACTAACTTGTTTCAGTCGTTAACCTGTAGCCTATCAGATAACTGCTTTCTAATCATTGAGAGCGGTTTTTAAGCGATTACGAAATATGTGTTTATATATCGTAATCGCTATGTGTACCCAGCGCCGGAATCGAACCGGCACAGTTTCCTATCGGTGTTTGAGACCGACGCGTCTACCAGTTCCGCCAGCTGGGCATTGTTTGTTAGGGATGCAAATGTATTTATTAATCGACCAACAACAAAATTTATTTCAACTATTTTTGAATCAGTTTAAAAATATCATTACCCATTACAAAGATCATCAGAGCAACGATTATCACAAAACCTACCAACTGGGCTCTCTCCATAAACTTATCGCTCATAGGCTTCCCTTGTATCATCTCTATTAATAAAAACATCGTGTGTCCCCCGTCTAAACCAGGAATCGGTAATAAATTCATTAAAGCTAATGCCATAGAAAGCAAACCAACCAACGTCCAGAAACGAACCCAATTCACTTCTGCACCAAACATCTCTGCTATACCAACTGGCCCGGATAAAGCCTTCGTTGCTTTAACCTGCCCTGTAGCTACTTTTCCAAGTCCTTTTGCATTATCAACTAATGAACCCCATGCTCTGGAAGCACCAATGGGTAAAGACTGCAAAAGGCTATATTGAACAGTTTCAACAGGCAAATTAAACGGTATACTAACTCCCAAAATCCCATCTTCCGGAACTTTAACCTGCAGGTTAATCTCTTGTCCATTACGGTTAACCAAAACACCCACTTCCTTATTCTTATTTGCAGCTAACGTAGCTTGAAATTCATCAAAAAACTTTACGGGTGTTCCTGCTAAAGTTAAAATACTATCTCCGGCTAAGAGTCCTGCCTGATCAGCAGCACTGCCTTCTTGAACATTGGCAATCCCATTCAAATAAACCCGCTCTGTAATAAACTCATCCCTGCCAAAATCTGCAACATCATTCAAAACATCATTCGGAACTGCAATATGCTTTATTGCCCCATTACGTTCTACAGTAAGATCAACGCCCCCCATCAGGACTTTCGAACTCAATAATTCATCAAAACGAACTACTTTCTCACCATCTACTTCTGTAATTCTATCTCCTGCAACTAGACCAATATCCTTTCCGATAGATCCGGGAACAATGCCTTGAACCAGCTTATCATTACTGATAAATGCTTCACCATATTTAAAGGTCATCATCCAAAAAATAAAAATACCCAGAACTATATTTACGAAAATACCGCCTAGCATTACAATTAACCGTTGCCAAGCTGGTTTTGATCTAAACTCATGTGGTTGTGGCGGACCTGCCATTTGTTCAGTATCCATTGATTCATCAATCATTCCGGCAATTTTCACATAGCCACCCAATGGCAACCATCCAATACCATATTCACAACCTTTATAATTAAACTTAAATAACTTCACTCCCCA
>Ga0160433_100074_pt1 | contig 104778 bp, 92 predicted proteins | sample HID1972K_E0MG_FD_108235 | JGI IMG/M metagenome (GOLD analysis project Ga0160433, IMG submission 108235) | Enriched pill bug-associated microbial communities from UW Madison campus, WI, USA - HID1972K_E0 MG | ecosystem: Host-associated > Arthropoda: Insects > Digestive system > Unclassified ...
AAACTGTCTTCATAGATATTCTCATATCCCGGCTTCTTGAATTTTCCTAACTCTTCCATGGTCTTTCTAATTTAATCATTAGTCCGATTTTTGTAAGGTGTTTTTAGGAATGGACAGATGGTTTTATCCATAGGACGTCCGTTTTGATACAAAATTTTCTAAAATCAAGAAGATTTTGACGTTTTTCGCGAAAAAATCGTCATCGGCTCTTCGCCGTTCTATCTTGCCTTTCTAAATTATAAGATCATGGCAAAAATAAACAGCAAAGGAATGGTAAGCGGAATGGCAGGTTCTGTAGTCTACCGCAACTACCGCGGTATGAACATTATCCAGGGAAAATCCAAAAAATTTAAACAAACCGCAGAAAGCATCAAGGCATCCACCGAGTTCGGCCTGTCGAGCTCGACGGCGGCCATCATTCGCTCGGCTTTTGAGCCGGCCTACCTTCACCGGGACGGAGAGGCGGCAGCCCGCTGCACGCAGCTGGTATATCGCAGTATTCGTAATAGCCTGACAGGCTTTAGGGGGCACCGGGACCTGCATGACGGTGATCTGAGCTTTGTGAACGGGATGGAGTTTAACATCAAAAGCAAGCTTAGCGAGGTGTTTCAGGTTAGTCATCAGGTAAGCCGGGATGAGCGGGGTAAGATCGTGGTGTCGCTGGCGGCCATAGAAGCCAAAACAGCTATCCGTCCGCCTTCCTGGATACTGAAGCAGACCAGCAGATACCGCGTCCGTTTTAGTTTGATAGGTTTCAACTTCCGCAAGGAATACTATGAATATCTGGAGTTCAGGGATGTGGAGATCTCTAAATATGAAAAGGTGGAAGCGCAGCAGATCGTCTTCCATACAGAGCCGCCCCAAGATCAGATTCTGCTGCTGAGCATGACGCTGATGGCCTACAGTGGCATGTCGAGGGATGAGGGAGGTGTACTGCTCAATAGCAGGGAATTCAGTCCCTGCGCGCTGATTGCCGCTTTTGCAGCAGAGGAGGCAGGGGAGCTTCCCGGAGAGCCAATTGACCAGGAGCTAAACCGGTATACCCGAGCAGCGGCGGGCGAATATTGTGCTTGTTGGTTATGAAGGCAACAGATTGATCAGGGCGCTGGCAGGAAAGATCGGGAGCAAAGCGAAAAAGGCCATCCCGGTAAGTATTTCGAAGAATATCCCGAAGACCAAGCCGAATAGCGAAGCACCGGGAGACTTAACAGGCAAGCGCGTTTCCTTTAAACGCGGAAAGGCTTAGAAAGGACACACGCTTGCAAACGGATAATGATAGAGTGCTGAAACGGCCTAGACCCGCTCTGCAGACTTCGCCCAGATATTTATCGAAGAATCGATCGCATATTTGTCGATTTCTGCTAGTTCAGCTTCGGTGAAGTCAGGCTTTTCCAGAGCTTTTATGCAATCTGCAACTTGCTCAGGGCGACTAGCACCGATCAATGCCGAGGTGATTCTGCCGTTTCTGAGTACCCAGGCGATAGCCATCTGCGCTAATGTCTGTCCACGGCCTTGAGCTATGTCATTTAACGCCCGGATATTGCTGAGCGTTTTTTCGTTCAGGAAGTTTAGATTCAGCGACTTATGCTGGTTAGCCCGGCTTCCTTCAGGTATTTCGTTGAGGTACTTGTCTGTCAGCATTCCTTGCGCAAGAGGGGAGAAGACGATGGATCCGATGCCCAGATCTTCAAGCGTATCCACAAGGCCGTCTTCTTCGATCCATCTGTTAAGCATGGAATAGCTCGGCTGGTGGATCAGGCATGGTGTGCCCAGTTCTTTCAGAATGCTCACGGCCTCTCTGGTTCGTTTGGAATTATAGGATGACAAGCCTACATATAACGCCCGTCCGGAACGGACTATATGATCAAGCGCCATCATCGTCTCTTCCAGAGGTGTCTCCGGGTCAAAGCGGTGAGAGTAAAAGATGTCGACGTAATCAAGGCCCATTCTCTTAAGGCTTTGGTCGCAGCTCGAGATCAGATATTTTCGGCTTCCCCATTCGCCGTATGGACCGGGCCACATATTGTAACCGGCTTTGGTGGAGATAACCAGTTCATCGCGGTAGCCTGCGAAGTCATCCTTCAGGATCTGACCAAAAGCCGTTTCCGCGCTTCCAGGAGGCGGACCGTAATTATTCGCCAAATCAAAATGAGTGATGCCCAGGTCGAAAGCTGTTCTGCATATCGCTTTCTTATTGGCATGGTTCGCGTCTTCTCCGAAATTATGCCAGAGACCTAAAGACAGAGCCGGCAATTTTAGTCCGCTCTTTCCACAACGGTTATAAACCATTTTTTCGTAGCGGTTATCTGAGGGATTCCATTTCATGTTTTTATTTATCTTATACAGTGCAATGCAAATCTGGAAAAAAGGTTTTAATCTTCAGATGTTAGTTTTATTTTAACATATACTTTATATTTAGTCAATCCATATCTTGTATTATTGCCGACTTCTAAATAAAATATTATGAAAGCATATTTCGCTTTGTTTTTCTCAATGATCATCTGTTATGCCAGTCAAGCACAAACCATGAATTGGAATGAAAATCCTGTGATTGCCCATCGTGGAGCTTTCAAAAAGAACAATTATCCTGAGAATTCAATCGCATCACTAAAGGAAGCTATACGACTTAACTGTTACGGATCTGAGTTTGATGTACACATGACCAGGGATGGGGTAATCGTTGTGAATCATGATGCGGACTTCTATGGGATGGATATTTCCAGCTCCACTTATAAAGAGTTGTTGGTCAAAAAACATCCAAACGGCGAAAGCATACCTACATTGAAGGCCTTCCTGAAAGAGGGAATGAAACAGAAAAAAACGAAGTTGATTCTGGAATTAAAGCCGGCTAAGACAGACGAAGAGATGATGAAGTTAACGGATGCGGCTGTTAAAATGGTGCATGATATGAAGGCTACAGCATGGATCGAATATATCAGTTTTCATTATGGTTCTCTCAAGCGCATACTGGAGCTTGACCCGAAGGCTGCAGTCGCTTTCCTGGCTTCTGGCGATGGTGCCGTAGCTGCGGAGAAGCTTAAAGAGGATAAGTTTGCTGGTGCGGATTACCACTATTCGGTTTATAAGGCAAACCCGGGATGGTTCGAAGAAGCTCATCGTCTCGGTCTGACCATCAACGGCTGGACGGTCAACAAAAAAGAAGATCTTCAATGGATGTTAGACAATAAAGCAGACTATATCACTACGAACGAGCCTGAGTTGCTCTTTGATTTACTTGCTAAAAAAGCTAAATAGTTTTTCAGGGCTTTGACTCGAGGAGTTTGTCTATTTTTTCGTCCCATGAGGCCTGAGCAATCCTGTTCAGTCCATGGGACGTTTCTTTATCGTAGGCTTTCTGCATGGTGTGCATGTCCCGAAAAGAGTCGAGATATTGCATATTCAGGAATGCGTCATAAGTATCAGGCAGTAAATCTGCGTTCTTTACCTTTTCCTTAAACTGTTCAGAAATGATCTTAACGATGTCGAAGTGCCGTTGTTCGTGGTTTAGTGTATAGGCGTCCCTGCCTGTTGTTCGTGACCAGGCAGCACTTTTCGGGAGATATGCCTTTACAGCTATATGAACGTGCACTATCCCGTTTACAATTTTCGCATCCTGATTATATCCGATACCCGGCATAACAAGCGCCTGATATTTGTTTGAAGAGATGTTGCGCGACTGAAAATCATCCCATCTGAGTTTTCGTTTAGGTGAATAGTAGATCGTATCGCCTTCTTTTTTTTCGCTGTAATCAGAAAAGGTGAATTTTACGCTCCTGGCAAGCCGGGGGTCGGTGTTTGCGTTCGAGTTCATCCAGTTGTTGAAATAAACAAGGCTGGACTTCAGGATACTTCTCAGATAGCCTTCAATCTGCGGGGTAATATTCGGCGATCTTACATAATTAACTGCGTATTGTGTCGTCACAAGGGGCGCTACTCCGTAATTCTTTGGAAGTCCGAAGGAGGCTTTAAGCGTTACCTTGCCGCTTATGTTGCCATTGGGAAGTGCAGTTTCCCTGATATTCAGATCCTCGATACCCATTACAACGGCTGTAAGCGATTCGTTCTTTGGCAAGTTCCTGTTCAAATACCGATTGATTGCTGTCGCTGGTCCGCCTTGTAATTCGGCTTGCTTTGAAACCATTTTATTTGCCTGAGATGTGACCAACAGTCTGGCTATAGGTTCTTTATTTGTCCGCTCATCGTTCACTGCGGAAATATGAAATTCTACCGGCTTTACTCCAACCGGTACGTTTTCCAGTACAATTTGTCCCGAGGCATCAGGGGCGTACAGTAGTATCCCGGTAACAATCGTAAAAATAAATTTGTAAATAACGTGTGTGTTTAATTCTCGCAGCTTCATTCTCAACTCCGTTGATATAACGTCCCATATCCTGCGGTAGTATATCGGCAGACTTTCGGGAAACGATACCATTGAATCAGTAAAAAGTACCACGAATATTGATTTTATAGTGCTTAGATTTGCATCAGATGAAACAAGCGATACCAGTTTACGATATTAGTTCTATCTCCGAAGCGGGGCAGAGCGATATCCTGGTAAGCAGGTTTGCGGAGTATGCTCAGGCGCATCATCATTTACATTATCCTCACAGGCATAATTTTTATCACATTGTGTTGTTCACGAAGGGAGGAGGGACTCACGCCATAGACTTTGAAAACTTTGAGGTTAGGCCATATCAGATATATTTCATGATCCCCGGACAAGTACATAGCTGGGATTTCGAAGGAGAGGTAGATGGATATGTAATAAATTTCTCGACTTCTTTTTTTCAATCGTTTCTATTAAGGCCAGACTATCTGGAAAACTTCGTGTTCTTCAACGGTTCGTTAAGTCAGGCAGTTATTGACATTCCATCCGCCAAGCAGCAGCATGTTGGCTCTGTTTTTGAACAAATATTGCTTGAAGCCACTAATCAGGAAAGGTTTGGCAATGACTTATTACGTACACTTCTTCTGCAGATCTTTATCGTAGTATCAAGGACCATCACAGAACAAGATGTTCCTGTTGTCTCCACATACAATCAGGTTTTGTTGCGGAATTTCAGGCTTTTGATTGATAAGCATTTCAATGTGCTCCGCCTTCCCAGGGAGTATGCGGAACTCTTGTATATAACACCGAATCATTTAAACGCATTATGTAACGATACGCTTGGATTTTCAGCCGGAGAACTTATCAGGAAGAGGGTGATTTTGGAGTCGAAGAGGCTATTGATCAATCTGAATCTCAGTATATCCGAGATAGCAGATCAGCTTAATTTTAGTGACAACTCGTACTTTTCTAAATTTTTCAAAAAATATACGGGTGTAGGTCCGGAAGAGTTTAGAAAGAACATATTTAAAAAAGAAAAAAATGGACAAAGTGGAATCAAATAATCAATATAAGCCGATCTCTGAATTTTCGGCCGCCCTGAAGTGTAAGTGCCCAAGATGCCGTCGTGGCGATCTTTTTGACGGTCCGATGTACGGCTTTAAGAGTCAAACGATGCACAAGAGGTGTTCGCACTGCCATTTGGTGTATGAGCGGGAGCCCGGCTATTTCTACGTTGCGATGTTTGTGAGTTATGCATTTAATGTGGCAGAACTGGTGATATTAGGAGTGGGGACTTATTTGCTTACCGGAAATCTTGAAAACCCATGGCTGTACCTGATCGTGCTTTTTGCCGGTGCTATTATTTTTGCTCCTTTTAACTATCGCTATTCGAGGGTAGTGCTCATGTATTGGTTAAGTCCGGGTTTACGTTTTAGTCGCGAGATGGCGGAAGCGCCTCCTCGGAGAGATGAAGATGCGCTTAGATAAAGCGTTGCTGCGATGGGTCAGGCTGCACCTAAGTATTTACAAAAACGTCGCTAGGGATTTGTTAATAAAGCCAACAGATCCGTCTTTTTGAGTGCCTTCGTTCCGGCGCCGTCGGCCTTTATGAGATCCTCCGCGAGGCCTTTTTTCGTGGCTTGCAGATGCATAATTTTCTCTTCTATTGTGTCTTTGCAGATTAGACGGACGGCAACTATGTTGTTTTGTTGTCCGATTCTATGGCAACGATCAATAGCCTGGTTTTCGACAGCAGGATTCCACCACGGGTCTACCAGGTAAACATAGTCTGCAGCAGTCAGATTCAGACCTGTGCCGCCGGCTTTCAGGCTGATCAGGAATATGCGGATCTCCGGGTCGTTTTCAAAAGAGTCTACTTCCGCTTTTCTGTTACGTGTCTGTCCTGTAAGGTAAGCGTATTTGAGATTTCGTTTGTTTAGTTCCCGCTTGATCAGGTCGAGCATACCGACGAATTGGGAGAATACCAGGATTTTATGTCTTGGTGCTTTCGACTCTATTTGCTCCAATATTTCGTCAATCTTGCAGGATGAGTCGCCCTTTACCCGATTACCTTTTAGTAATTCTGGTGAGTTGCAGATCTGTCTTAACATGGTGAGTCCCTTCAGAATATGGACAGAGCTTTTAGGAAGTTCCTGTTCATCGAGAGCAGAAATAAATTCTCTGAATTCCTTTTCGTAGGCGGCGTAGACTTTTCGCTGTTCTTCGTTCATCTCGCAATAGACAACCATCTCTGTTTTTTCCGGAAGTTCGGCCGCAACTTGTTCTTTGGTACGCCTCAGGATGAAGGGTTTGATCTTCTCCCGCAGTTCATTAGCACGTCTGGTGACCTTGAATTTATCGATGGGAGTGGAGTAAATATCCTTGAAATACTGCTTGTTGCCGAGAAGACCCGGACAAGCGAATGATAGCTGACCGTATAAATCGAAAGTGTTGTTTTCAATGGGCGTACCGGTTATAGCTACCCTGTTTCGTGACTGAAGTTGCGTTGCTGCTTTATGTCGCTGTGAACCGGGGTTCTTGATATTCTGCGACTCATCAAGGAAGACATAGTTAAAGGAGTACTTCTTTAGGGTGTTAATGTCGGATACCAGTGTGCCGTAGGAAGTCAATATAATTTCATACTCGTCAAAATCATGCAGATCCCTCTTTCTGTTTGATCCGTAGAAAGTAAGCAATCTCAGAGAGGGGGCGAACTTTTCCACCTCTGCAGACCAGTTGAAAAGTACGGACGTGGGTACGACCAGCAAGTTGGTGTTGCGTTTGGTCTTGGCTTTCTGCATCAGGATGAAGGCGATGATTTGAATCGTCTTACCCAGGCCCATATCATCTGCGAGGCATCCTCCGAAGTTGAAATCATCCAGGAAATTCAGCCAGTTGAGGCCGTTCTGCTGGTAATCGCGTAAGTTGGTTTTAAGATCTTGCGGCACTTCGACTGGATAGATGCCTGAAAAGTTCGCGAACTTATCTTGCAGATCTTTGATGTCGCGTTTTGCGTCTGTGCTGAACCAGGGTTCTTCATAGAGCTCCGTAACGGTATCGAAATTGGTTCTGGCGATGCGTAGTGTTTCATGGTCCATGATTTCGCCGGCATTGAAGTAAGCTGAGAATTTCTCTATCCATTCCTGTGGCAGGATCCCGAGTGTGCCATCATCCAGCTGGACATATTTGGTCTTACTGCGGATGGCCTTATGGATATGTTTTAATGAGGCTTGCTTTTTACCGAAGCTTACTTTAATCAGGGAGTTAAACCAATTGATACCGCTTAGGACCTTTACAGAAACGTTTATTGCATGAGCGTTCAGCTTGTTGCCGTTGATTTCGTTGAAGCCGAGAATGGTTATGCCTAAGCTCCGCCATTCTTCAAATACCGGAAGGAACCAGTTCTCATTTAAAAAGTGTCGTTTATGGATGTCGAAATACTGAAGTCCGTTGTCCAGTTGCTCCTCCAGATGAGAATGCTGTTTAATTAGTAGAGAGATGAATTGCAGTTCCGCTTCATTGTTTCGTTGTACCAGAAACGGACTCCCTTTTTTGTCCTGGCCGAAGATCTGCTTCTGGGAGCGTACAGGTATTTCGACCTCACCATACCGGATTACTGGAATAACCATAACGTGTTGTCCAAAGTCAGACAAGAATATGATTTTTTCTAGTTCAGTATCAAAACCGGCTTCTACTTTCTGTTTATCGGAAGCTTCGGGAATGAAGGTATACGAAATATGAATACGCTCCTCCTGTTTCTCCAGCACGGATTTTCTGAAGTCGCTGAATCTGGAGCGGTGAACCAGCGGGTTATTACCTCTCTTCTTAAGAAAATTGATTAAGTCCAGAGTGTTTTGATCCTCGACGAGGTGCAAGGCTTCGTCTAAAAGAACAAAGCAGGAGTGCTTGATGGTAAGCGTAGCTATATCCCTTGGGATACCGTCGATGAGAAGACTGCCGGAGAGCTCATAGAACTGGTTCTTTTGCTGGATAATGAGCGAAACATCTTTTGCAGTTTGTTTGCTGATGCGTACCGGTAAGAGGGAAATACTGCTGACGTTTTCAGAGATATCGCTGTCGTGGAGATAGAACGGAAGTTCCAGTGGGTTTCTGACGATAGCCTTCAAACAGCGGATAGTCGTTTGACTGATTCCCGGGTCGATATTGTTTTGGAACTTTGATAATGCCGTATAGAATTTTATTTCGTCTGCATTGTCTGTTTCCCAGATCCTCTCGAGGGGGTTGGCGGGTTTTAAGGGGTTTTTGACCTTACCTTCTTTGGTAAGTGAGGCTTCAAGCAATTCCACGAGTAAATGTCCGTAATATTTGTGCCGTTTCAATACGACTATTCTTTGCATTGACGCCGACTCGTTTAGCCTTGCGGATACATCGGGTGTGGAATTCTTAAATAGTGTCTGATAAGTCTGCAAGTGAGTGCTGCTAACCGGTAGCAAGTTATCTAGAGTAGGTTTTACAAAGAGTTTCCCATTGCTGAATTCTATGTGAAAGAAGCGCTCCAGTTCCTGCTCTTTTTCAAGTCCGAAGTCTTCTGCGAATCTTTGGAGCTTAAAATGTCTCAGGCTGCTGTCGAATAGGACCCGGTAATCTTCTTTATCTATCAGACTTAGTAGAACCTGTATCTGGTGATAACAACAGTCCCGCAGTGACTCCATGCAAGAACATTTGACCGAAAGGCCTTCCTTATTTTGTCTGACCTCTACATCGACTTCAGGTGCATGATGGTATGAAAATATGCCTTCGTTTACGAGAAGGTACTTCGGGTAGGGAAGGGTGTGATCTGTAAGGTCTGACTGGGGGCCACTATATAAACTGGATATAATACTCTCGTTAAGAGTTGGCAACTCGACTCCTTTAAGCAAGTATGTCCCCTGACCATCCGGGATTATGTTTAGCTTACCGTTGTTCTTATTCTGCATTCCGAAACTCTTAAGCATTGCTGCTCTAATGCCTTATTCTCTTTACGAGAAGCAAAGAGAGAATTTCAAACTTACATATATAATTTTGTTTTAATCCGTATGGTGTATATTTACGGTATACGGTTGATATGAAATATTACCGGTAACTATAGAATTATCTTTCGGTTTGAAAATAAATGAAAAGAGAAATGGAATTAACCCATCCCGGGGAAATGTTGAAGATGGAAATTGTTGAAGGGCGTAATTTAACTATTGCTAAAGCCGCCGATCTATTAGGTGTCACCAGAGCCAAATTGTCTAATATTCTGAATGGTAAGGCTGCTATAACACCTAATATCGCCCTAAGGGTTGAAACAGTGTTTGGAGGTGCTGCCCGGTTTTGGGTTCGTTTGCAATCGACATATGACCTGTCAATTGCTAAAAGAGGGTTTATAGAGAATCCGCGTAAAATTACACGCTATAACTTTGCTTGATATTGAACTTTGATCGACATGATCCACCTTAACAAGGCAATTAACGAACGCAAGAAGGCCACTCGCAGAAAAAGGGCGGATCAGTAGTATCAGCTATGGGATGTAGTCGGGCAAAAACCATTACTTAAATTCCCCGAAATGCCAGAGGATTCCGGAAGGGTCATGCAAAAAACACTCCCTTCCCCAATTTTCAACGCGGATAGGTACTAACCTTACCTGCGGGTATTTGGTTTCTAATTTTAGGCCAAGCATGTCACGATAAACCTGATCCAGATTTTCGACCTCTAAAAATACCATCGTATTGTCCACCCAATCCTTTACAAACGCATCCTGAAGGTAAAATCCCACTTTTCTATTCTGAAAAAGAGACATCTTTGGCGTTAGGGTTATTTCGGTAAAACCAAGGTCACGGTAAAAATTCCTTGACTGTTCAAAATTTATCGCCCCAATAAATGGTCGGACTGAAATTACATTGTATTCCATATTAAGTTCTGATTTAACTATTGCAAATAGGTATTAGAACAATGAGTTGATATCGTATTGAATGTAGATAAAGTTATTTATTCAGTTCGAATATTTCCACTTTCAGAGGGATTATTACCCTGTTCGGCGGTTTTTCATAGTATAGCTAAAACCTTATTGATACCTTCAAAAATAAACCATTTGCTAATCGATTAAATTAGAATAAAATAAGACTTAAGAATGAAAAGAAATGAACTTTTAAAATTTTCCCGGAATGTTTCAGGAGGCTTGCTTTTGCTCGCTTTTATGACGTCATCTCCGGATGCGAATGCGCAGGGTGTCAATAATGCTGCTGGGCAACCGGAAGTAGGACAAATACCCCCGCATCCGCCGCGATTGCCTGAAGCTGTTATTCCGGCATTTCCCGGAGCATGGGGTGGTGGAATGTTTACTGCCGGAGGGCGCGGAGGGAAAGTTATCGCAGTTACGAATCTCAATGATAGCGGACCAGGGAGCCTGCGTGCAGCGTTGGAAGCGAAAGGACCACGAATTGTTGTCTTCCGGGTTGCGGGGACGCTGAAAGCTGTTACAGACCTGAATATTAACGATCCGTACATTACCATTGCGGGGCAGTCTGCTCCTGGCGACGGTCTTTGTATTGCTGGTACACTAAATATTAATACACATAATGTGGTAATTCGCCACCTTCGGGTACGCAGAGGTGTTCCTACCGGTGGACAAGGTGATGACAACATAGGAGGGTATCCGCAACACCACATCATCATAGACCATTGTTCCACAAGCTGGGGGATGGATGAAAACATATCCCTCTACCGGACTATGAGGCCATCGCTTGACGGCAAGACGCAGATAAAAGATCCTGCGGAAAATGTTACCATTCAGTGGACTATAACCAGCGAAGCCCTCGATGCCAGAGGACATGCGTTTGGTGGTACGTGGGGAGGAAACCCTTCGACATTCCATCACAATCTTTTCGCCAGCAACACGGCCCGTAATCCATCGATAGGGATGTCAGGTCCGTTTGATTTCCGGTATAATGTTATTTTTAACTGGCGTCACCGTTCCATAGATGGTGGAGATGAAACGTCTATGGTCAACCTGATCAACAATTATTTCAGACCGGGACCTGCTACTAACGAAAACATGCGTGCGGTGTTCGCCCGGATTGAACAGCGTAGTATGTATTCTCCCGGCAGTGCCTGGAAAGAAGGAGATTGGTATCCTAAAGCAGCTAATCGTCCCGGCAAATGGTATGTCGCGGGTAATATTATGCACGATAATCAGGAGTTGACCAATAACAACTGGGCAGGTATGCGTGGGCCCGAAAACCTCGCCCGTGTGAATACGGCATTCGAAGGGTGGCCGGTGGCACCGCACCAGACAGCCGGAGTCGCTTTTGAGTCTGTATTGGCAAAGGCGGGTGCTACTTTGCCCAAACGTGATGCTGTTGACAAACGTGTTACAGAGATGGTGCGCACAGGAAAGACGATGACTCAAACCGGTATCATTAAAGACATAGCAGAAGTTGGCGGATATCCGACTTTGTCATACGACCCTACTAAGGTGCCTGCAGATACAGATGGAGACGGCATGCCAGATGAGTGGGAAAGAAAGCACAAACTTGATCCTAAAAACCCGAAAGATGGTGCTATGGATACTGACGGTGATGGTTATACCAATGTGGAAGAATATTTAAACGGAACTAATCCTCAGGAGAAAATCAACTACCGGAATCTCGGCAATAACGTTGATATGATCAGTTAAGTATATTACGAACGAGGTAAGGCCCATTCGAAAGAGGGTGGGGCTTACCTCGTTTATTGCTGAAATGAATACATACCAGTCCTATTTGTGAAAGTATCCCCATTCCTGTCCTTCCTTCATCTCAGGATACTTTTCACTTCTGTCTTTCAGTACTGTAAAGACAAGCCATATCAATGTAATAGGAGAGAATGCGAACAGAAAGTATACCAGACTTTCTGATACCTGGGTGTGAATGGAGATGATAAAAGCGAGCAAATATAGCGTCGCTATTATAATTGCTGTTGTTGCTTTCATGGTGATGTTTTACATCAGAACAATCTGCAACCGATTCTGTTTCAGGTCTCTGGTATCCACCCGTATGACTCGCGTAAGCCTCCCATATCAATGTTTATTTGCTGTAAGACAACTGCAGGATCGATCATATAGATCTTTAATGTATGATGTCCTTTTTCCAGGAATTGTGCCTTGAATTTCCTTATCGCACTGTTTCTTAATACGTTTTGTTTCCATTCTTCGCTTCTGCCTGAGGTGGTATGGTCGAGCACTTGTAAGGGGCCGTCATCTATTGATATGGCATATCGCATACGGGATTCATTATTTACCGGATGCGTAGGCAGCGTGTGTATCTGGACTGTTGGAGCAACTCCGCTGAATGTAAAAAAATCATATTCGAGAACGGGAGAGGTTGTTCTGATGGTTTCTATACGTATATCTTTTTTGATCAGCGGCATTGCCATCAGGTAGCTACCCGCCGGTCCTGGTGCCTGGATGTTTTCCCAGAAGGCACCGTTCACTGTGGTTTTACGGGAATAGCTTTTTGCCGGCATTGATACGTAGCCTTTATCGCCGATAAAGCCTTTGTAATCTTTGGGCAGGGAGGCGGAATGATCTATGGCTTCTACCTTAACTTCGATTGTCTTGCCTGCTGCAAGGAATGCTATCTTACCATCGGCAGATATTTTATTTTTAAGTTTAGACCAGTCCACTTCAACCCACACTCTTACTTCTTCTAAACCGGATTCGGGTTTCAAAACGCCACTTGATTGGGAGAGCTTGATCCATTTTGGATAGGATGTAGCAGCCCATTGAATCTCTGTTTTTGAGCTGATGTACAGATCAACGAAATATTTGCTTTTACTCAGTTTGCTGAACGCAGGTAGCGAATGCATGTTGGCTGTTGCAGTGGTTTTAGCGGTGTCGCTCAACTGATAGCCTTCGGGTGTCAGGTTCCATACCTGAGAACTATCTATAGAAATGGTTGGTAATGTCGGTTTGAGGTATACAGGCAGATTTCTGGGTTCCATAGACATCATATATTTCCATTTTCCGCCGCTGAGTTGAGTGTTGAAATAGTTCGTTTCTTTTTGAATAGTGCTATAAGCTTCCTCTGATCTTGCAGCATAGCTTTTAGCACTTAGTCTATTTTGTTTTGCGTATAAATAGCTCTTGTCTCTGAAAAGAAACTTCTTATTCATTTGAGAGGCTCCAACAACGGGATAGTACACGAGTTGATAGAAGGCATCTGCGGTTGATGGGCCGACTTTATCTTTCAGAATTCTTGCTTTCGACTCCAGGGATGAATAACTATCTATACGCCTTTGTGCCTGGTCGCCATAAAAGAAGTGGTTATATTCTGAATAGTCTGTTTGGGTTGTTGGCTCCGTCCGGCTCCATCCCATGAACTCTGGCTTACGTTCAAACGCCAGATCATAGTAGTTCCACATCACATCGGAAATGTCTTTCGCTTGTTCATTGCCAAATATCTTCTCCATCCATTGGTAGTGATGTGAGCTTGCAAAGTCGCGCTGCTTAAACGGGGCAGCGTTATAAGCCATATCCAGAAACATCTGGATAGCATATTCCTGGGGTTTTATGTCGCCAACGTTGAGAACCCAGAGGCGGTCTGATTTATTCTCATAGGCTTTCATCATCTCTTCACGTATCAGTGCCGGATGGGTGGTGCTTAGCCATAAGTAATCATGAGGCCTTCCCCAATAGGATGCATGGTAATAGACGCCGGACCCACCCGGACGGCTTTTCTCCGATTCGTTATTCAAACGGTGGATGTAACCGTAATTGTCATCGGGCCATACCACAATAACGTCTTCAGGTAGCTTAAGACCATGGTCGTAAATCTCCAGGACCTCCTTATAAGCGGTGAATGCTTGAGGAATCTTAGTGACGTCCTTATTGACATGTCTGGCCAGCATGTCCCGCTGGTCTTTTATAATTCCCTCGAGCAGGGGTACAGTCTCTTGTATGCTCTTGACACCTTCCATTCCGCTGTCATGTACACCGCGCATGCCCAGAGTATAGATTGCATCATGGTTGGCACTTTCTTTTACCCGGCTTTCCCAATACTGATGCACTGTCTTTTTATTGGTAATGTAGTTGAATGCACCCATTTCTTTTGTCCACTCGTCAACATTGTTTCTCAGCATCGGTTCGGCATGTGAAGAGCCGACCAGAATGGCGTATTCTTCCGCCACTTTCTCGTTTCCCGGATAATGGTAGAAAGCTTTGGTACTCGGGTGCATTGCCGGCCAGATCAGGTTCGCCTTGAGTCTCAGGAGAAGCTCAAATATCTTTGCATAGGTACGAGGCCCGATATCGCCTGTCTCGGGTTCAAAGGTCCTGGCAGCCCAGGGCTGGAGACCCCAGTCCTCGTCATTGAGGAATATCCCGCGATATTTAACTGAGGGGCTTGATGATGTATAGTCTGCCGTTTCCAGGGTGATTTCTTTTTTTGGTTTGACCGGAATATCTGCCCACCAGCTCCAGGGAGATACGCCTATGCGTTCTGAAAGGCTGAACACGCCGTAGGCGGTACCTCTCGCGTCGCTCCCTGCAATGATGAAAGCCTGTTTGATGTTTTCAAAAGGGTTTTTTAATGTCTTGTAACCGTATCGTTCCCATTTTCCCGAAAGGCTATCCTTCCATGCTGTGCGCCCGGGAACTAATCTGTTAATAAGACCAGAGCTTGCATTGCCTATAACGATTACGTTTCCCGTTGCTTTTGACAGGTCGTTTACTACCTCTGGTGCGGTTCCGGATACTTTGCCTATGTCGTCACGCAGAAGATAGGCACTGATAGAATCAAGGGCAGGTCCCTTGCTATCATAAACGATTGTGGCTCTTCCGGCTTTGGAAAAGACGGTAAATGTTTGCGCATTAGTGTCCTGGAAACAGAAGAAAGTAAGTAAGGATATGGTGAAAAGCTGTCTGGCTTGTACGGGTAATGAAGCAGGCATAGAGACAATTGGTTGTTTATGGAAGCAAGTTTAAGATTTATTCGTCAGAATTCGTGCAGCTTAAGAACTGTAACGGCTATATTTCAAACTTAATGGAAGTCATTTGTTTTATCAGTGCGGAACGTTTGATTGGCGCCGCTTTATTCTGGATCTTATGAAGATATATGATGCGATTATAATTGGCTCTGGTCAGGGCGGCACACCTCTGGCAAAAAAACTAGCCAAAGCAGGGTGGAAGACAGCTTTGGTTGAAAAGAATTATGTAGGGGGAACTTGTGTTAATGTGGGTTGTACTCCTACAAAGACCATGATTGCGTCGGCCAAGGCAATTCATACGATCAGACGTGCGGAGAAATGGGGACTAAAAGCGGAACTGAAGGAAATTGATATTGATGCTATAATACAACGTAAATCGGATGTGGTAGACCTTTTCCGCGATAGTGCTCAGGACGGTCTGGAAGGAACCGATAATCTTGACTTAATATGGGGTCAGGCTTCTTTTAAAGAAGGAAATGTCATAGAAACGAAACTCAACTCAGGAGGTACATCTCTTATAAAGGCTTCGAAGATCTTTATCAGTACAGGTACCAGTCCGAATATTCCCAGAATTCAGGGCCTTGAGGAAAGCGGGTACCTTACTTCTACCACGTTAATGAATTTGAGAGAGATACCGAAGCATCTGCTCATCATTGGCGGGGGATACATTGCTTTGGAATTTGGTCAGATGTACAGGCGCTTCGGCTCTGAAGTCACCATTCTAAATCTGGGAGATCGCATACTCGAAAATGAGGATATCGACGTAAGCAATGAGGTAAAGAAGCTGTTGGAACTCGAAGGAATAAGGATCATATGTAATGCGGATACAAAAGCCGTGGAACGCGAGGGGAAAGAGTCGCAAGTCTGGTTCAATGTAGGCCACGACGAGCGGAGTGTTTCATGCAGTCATGTGCTTGTTGCTGCCGGAAGGATTCCAAACAGCGCGAATCTTAATCTGCCGTCTGCCGGGGTGAAGACTGATGATCAGGGATATATTATAGTGAATGAATACCTGGAGACTTCAGCGGAAGGAATATATGCGATAGGCGATATAAAAGGTGGGCCGGAGTTTACACACGTGGCTTACAATGATCATCTCATTCTCTTGCAAAACCTGCTTAATGGTAAGAAGCTTACGACGGATCGCTTAGTGCCTTATTGTATGTTCATTGATCCGCAGTTGGGAAGGGTGGGACTGACGGAAGCGGAGGCCCGCGCGAAGGGGCTAAATATTAAGGTTGCCTGCATGCCGATGTCCCGTGTGGCCCGGGCGATTGAAACCGGTGATGAGCGAGGTTTGATGAAGGCGGTGGTGGACGCAGATACGAAGCAGATACTGGGAGCGGCTATTCTCGGAGAAGAGGGAGGGGAGGTAATGTCTGTGCTGCAAATGGCCATGCTCGGAAAGATAGATTATAGCACAATCCGGAACATGATGTTTGCGCACCCCTTGTACTCTGAATCGCTTAACAATTTGTTCATGGAGTTTGACGGTAAACGCTAATCACCAGTTGCGGTGTCCGTCGCTTTTGGCTCCACAGGCTGCGGAACGGGTGGATCAGCTGGCTGCGGGGTAGGAGTAGGATCTACGGGCCTGGGTGTATCTTCAGGAAAAGGGGTAGAATCAACCTTTCCGGGAGCTCGCCCGGGTGCGGGTATTGGAAGGCTGTCTGTATCTGTTTTCTTATCGTCGATCGTGTCCTGTATTATAGAACTAACTTGTGCGTAGTTTGAATCTATATGATTCCCAGAGGCACTGATGCCAAGGGCTAAAGCTAAAGAAGTAGCGGCGGTTAATAATATTTGCTTTTTCATATTCTTGCAGGTATGACTATATCCTCCCTAAAACCGTGCCAGAGCGTCTGTCGGGAATGTTACAATGGTTATTTGCCACGTTGAAAGAAGAAAGGTATCTTTGGGGTTAGATGAATACGAACAAGTGGCTAAATAGAACATTGAATGATCAATCTGCGAGACAGTTGCAGATTGCAATGGCCGTATTTTGCCGTTTTCTTTCCTCTCAGTATCGTCTTGGAGATTCGTTTTTGAAAAGTAGTAAGGACTTCATTAAGTAAGCCCCAGCCTCTCTTTGAGGTGTGGGGATCTGTTAGTCTTAGCAAATTTCAAACATTTAATCTTAATCAACATGCTTTCCCGGCTTATTATTTGCCTTTCGCTGGCTACAGATCTGTGTATACTGTTGCTGGCCATTTTTGTAGCGAAACCTCTATGGATTCTGCTGCTTATCGTTTTATCTGCTTCCATAAAGGGCTGGTATAAGTACCGCCTTTCAAGCAGGAAGATTGATAGCTTCTTCAGACCAAAGCAGCTGTACTAGCTGCTGAACAGTGATTGCCCTGACAGGGAACAATATTCTTTGGTTTTACCTTTAATAATCATTTTATGACAACGACAACAAATCAACCTGTTGATAGTATTATTCTATCTACGGGTATTTATGACCTTTTGAAAGACCAGATCCGCAGAAGGAAGCTGGGTAAGTTTAATGAGGCTAAACTTGAGCGTGAGCTTAGGCAAGCTACACAGGTTTTAAGAAAAGATCTGCCTGCTGATGTAGTGACTGTAGACACCCGTGTTACTGTAAGGGAACTTGAGACTGGTGCTGAAACAACCTACAAACTTGTTGCACCGGCCAGGGCCAGAAGAAAGCATGAAACAATGTCTATACTATCGTCGATCGCTGTAGCGATGCTGGGATACTCGAAGGGTTCTCAGGTACAGTGGGAGATGGAAGACGGAATTAAGAGCTACCAGATAGTAGATGTTGCGCCTTTAAAATAATGCGATGAGTATACCGGTCCATCAGCTGTTTGGCTTGATCATGTCAGCGGACCGGTATACCTTCTAATCTTCTGGCCGCTCTTTCGGAGCAGCCATCCTGACAATACGTGGCTGAAATTCAGCTATGACGTCTACCAAATCCTTCTGAGCTTCCATAACCGCATGAATGTTTTTATAAGCCATCGGTGCCTCATCGATATCGCTGCCGATTAAGGTTATGCGTTTGTTGGTAAGTTCCTGGGCGATCAGTAATCTGTCGAGTGTTTTAAACGCAGCGTTACGGCTCATTAGCCGACCGGCTCCATGGGACGCGGAGTTGATGGCACTTGCGTTACCTTTCCCTCGTACGACAAAGCCGGGGGTACTCATACTTCCCGGAATGATACCGAGGACTCCATCTCCGGCGGGTGTTGCGCCTTTTCGGTGAACCATGACCTCTGTGCCATCATCAAGTTTTTCTCTCCACGCGAAATTATGATGGTTCTCAATGCGTAGAAGGGGTTGATGATTTAAAGCTTTCGCTATCTTGTTATGGATCTCATGGTGGTTTGCGCTGGCATATTCACCGGCGAGGTTCATTGCGATCCAGTATTCTTGTCCTTCTTCCTTATCCAGATCAAGCCAGGCCAGATGCTTTGCCTGAGCGGGAAGTCGCGTCTTATCCATGGCTACTTTCGAATAATGGTTTGCTATATTTCCTCCGAATCCCCTGGATCCGGAGTGAGATAATAAGGCCAGGTAGTTGCCAGCTGGCAATCCCTGGATTTCGCTTAACCTTACCTGAAGTTCTCCCCACTCGACGAAGTGATTTCCGGTGCCTGAGGTGCCAAGCTGTGCATACGCTTTGTCTCTCAGATCGCGGATGACCTTGGTTTCTTTCCACGTACTCTTGTCAAAGAGGGAGGTGTCAAAATGAGTTTTGGTAGTGCCACCCATTCCGAAGACGGTATGTTTCATCAGAAGGCTTTTGAGCATGTCGTTTTCTTTGTCGACTGTAGTGGAGGGTAAGTCGAAAATGCTCAGGCACATTCTGCAGGCTATGTCCACACCAACGGCAAAAGGAATGATGGTGTTCGGGCTGATAGCCAGGACACCCCCAATGGGCAGGCCATAACCCTGGTGTGCATCTGGCATCAGCGCCCCGGCAATCGAAATGGGTAATTGCATAGCTGTTTCCATTTGAGCTAAGGCCCCTGGTTCGATGTGTTCGGCACCAAAGATGGGATATCGGGTAGTTTCTGTTTTGAGAGGGATCTCTGTGGATTGGTTAAGTTCAAAGCTACCTCTTTGCTTGATAAGAGAAATCCGTTCAGCGAGTTCTCTGAACTTGCCGATGTCGGAGCTCATGAATGCCGCCGGATCAGCGATCAATTTTCCGAGATTGCTGATGATCTGTACCTTCGTCATCGCGCGATGTTTCAGTAGCTTGTTGGCTTCGCGACTGAAGTCTGCCAGTAATCGTGTGTCTTCAATTCCAAGAGCCTTAAGCTCATTGTTGCTTATCTTGACTTTTCCCATCCTTGTTGATTTTAATTTACTCAGATGCTTTCGGAAGCAGTTGATTTGCTCAACATCTGCTGATGGTTTATAACATCTGGTGTTCTAATCAGTTTGCTGTTTCTCAGTTCCCTCACCGGTTTCAAAGGCCATATGGGTGTAAGCTATGTTCAGGAACTGTCGCACACCTTGCTCTCTAAATCCCATCCGTTCATAGAATTTCTTTGCCTTGGGATTGTTGGGATTTACTAAAAGGCCGATATGACGATGTCCGAGTGCTATACCGGCTTGAATGCCAGCTTCTAACAGCCGGGTACCTATGCCGTATCCCTGCTTGTCGGGAGATACACCGATGGTGTCGATGTAAAATTCTCCGGGACCTGTTTCGCTGTCGATGTTTGCTGTTGCCGTTCCGCGTGAGTTCAGGTAGTCTAAGATGGGTTGTCTGAGCGCGTGCAAATTGGTGCCATCGTAGGCTGTCAGGGATCCGCACACTTCGTAATCATCTTCAAATACCCAAGTATTCTGGTAGCTGTACTGATTATCCGGCAAGCGGATGAAGTGCTCGAGAAAGGCAAGCTCTGAATACGGATCGGCAGATCCCGTGAGCTTTGATACGACTTCTGCCATAGCTTGCATCATGAGATTTGCTATTGCTTGACTGTCTGCAGGTACCGCTTTTCTGATCATGTGGTATAATACATAAAATCTGAAAGAGAATGATAGTATTTTTTGATATTATTGTTTTCCGTTCTCTTATGCCATAATGAATAGAAAGAAATTTATCTCCTCCTTGCTCACTGTGGGTGCGGTTAGCGCTACCATTCCTGTTTTGGCTGAAGCAAACTCTTCAAGTAAGTCAAAAATAAAACGGCGGGTGAAAACTCCTCCGTATCTGATTGAAGGAGACACTATAGGCATTACCAGTCCGGCTGGTTACATCAGCCTCAAGGATATTACTCCTTCAATGCAGTTAATGGAGAGTTGGGGCTTTAAGGTGAGGATAGGGGAGAGCGTAGGGAAAAGGGATTACACGTATGGAGGAACGGACCAGGAAAGGACAGATGACCTTCAGCGGATGCTGGATGATCCGGAAGTTAAAGCGATTATGTGTGCCCGGGGTGGCTATGGGTTGGTCAGGATTGTAGATCGGCTTGACTTTTCGAGGTTTGAAAAGACACCTAAATGGCTGATCGGCTTCAGTGATGTGACGGTATTACATGGACATATTAACCGCAACTGCGGGATTGCTACTATTCATTCGAAGATGTGCAATAGTTTCCCGTCAGACTGGTCCTTAGCAAGCCCTGTACAAGTTTCAACGATATTATCGATAAAAGACGCTCTTACCGGTAAGACGATGGAGTATACAGCACCGCGGGCATTGTCAAACCGTTTGGGAACTGCGGAGGGTGCTTTGGTTGGTGGGAATCTAAGTATTATTGAAACGCTCGCTGGAACTGCATCGGATCTGAATACTTATGGCAAAATATTGTTCCTTGAAGATACTGGTGAGGAACTTTATCGGTTGGACAGGATGTTCTGGAACCTCAAGCGGACCGGGAAGCTTGAGAATTTAGCTGGGCTGATTATTGGTGGATTCAAGCTTAAAAAGGAAGATATGGGAAGTGAGTTTGGTAAGTCGATCTATGAAATTGTAATGGAGAAGGTTGGAGAGTATAGGTATCCGATATGTTTTGATTTCCCGGTTGGACATCAGGTGAATAACTTCGCCCTGAGGTGTGGAATGAAGCACAGGCTTGAGGTGCGGATTGAGGGGTCAAGCTTGAAGTCAATATAAAAGCGGACACAGGTTAATTTTGTTCTGCCTGTATCCGCTTAAGAGTCTATTTAACGTCGATAGTTGTTTCCACTGCTTTTAGCCATGGTGAGGAAAACCGAACTTTCACTTGTCCGGCTTTACCTGTAGCCTGAATATAGCTGAGGATCTTGCCATGGTAGACACGATGGGTGTTATCTGTATAATCAGACATGTCGGTGTTATTGCTTGCTTCCAGAGCCAGCAGAGTAGCAGGTCCTTCCACTTCGCATGTTACCTCGTTATCTGATAACAGCACCGGGATGCCGTCTTCGTCTACTACCTGAACATAGATCTGAGCCAGTCCACGATCTTTGCTGATCGACTTCTCGCCCGCCTTAATTGTCAGTGCGTAGGGCTGCTTGGATGAATTCAACGTGTAGCGTGAAACTTCCTGATTGTTTTTGTCCAGTGCAACGGCCTCTAGTTTGCCAGCAGTATACGGAATATCCCAGGAGATAATTCCATACTGATCGTTATATGGTTTTTGTTCACCTATGATTTTTCCGTTCAAAAGGAGTTTTGCACTGGCACCATTGGTGTAACATACTACGCGGACTTGCTGACCATCCTGATAGTTCCAGATCGGCCAGGCATCCATTGACGGTTCATCGTTTGATCGTCTCTTGCTTGTTGGAACAGGGTAAGTGCCTGCGTAGACCATTGGTTTCTCTGACCATAGGGATTGGCGGAAAAAGCCTCTTGGCTTGATGAAACCTCCAAAATCGAGCAATCCGGAATAAAATCCGCGGGAAGGCCATGCGCCGGATTCTCCGAGATAGTCAATTCCGGTCCATAGGAATTGTCCGAATATGTGCTCGTTGTCTCTAACCGCCTTCCAGGCAGCATGATCATGGCGGTTTTCACTGCCATATATTACGCGCTTAGGATATTTTTTATGATCGGAACTATAGTGGCTTTCGGTATAGTTGTAGCCTGCGATATCCAGAGCGCCGGGGTATTCAGTTTCGTTTGACATGGCTACACCTGCCAGTCCAGCTGTTACCGGGCGTGAGCGGTCATGTTGTTTAACAACGGCAGCGAGGCGTTTAGCAATTACGCCCAATTCCATAGCATCAGGTGCGTCTTTTTTGAATCCGCCGTACATTGCCTGGGTGAAACCGCTGGCTTTTGTTCCGGCCAGTATAGGATGGGAGTAAGGGTCATTAGGATAATCTACCTCATTTCCGATACTCCAGGCGAATACAGAAACGTGGTTTCTGTCGCGCTTTACCATATCAGCCAGATCTCTTTCTCCCCATTCTTCAAAGAAGTCAAAGGTTCCCTGGTATCCCGGGGTGCCTACGTTCCAGCCTTCAAGCCATTTACGTTTAGGGAATCTCCATTCGTCAAATGCCTCATTCATCACCAGAAGTCCCAGTTCATCACAAAGTTGATAAAGATCTGGTGCCTGTGGATTGTGACTTGTTCTGATGGCATTTACGCCGAGTTCTTTCAGTGTTTGGAGTCTTCGCTTCCATACTTCACGCGGTACGGCAGAACCAAGGGCTCCGGCATCATGATGTAAACAGACGCCTTTCATTTTCATCCACTGATTGTTCAGGGCAAATCCTTTGTCAGGATCAAAGGTAAATGTGCGGAATCCGGTCTTGGTGGTGCTTTGGTCGATCACCTTTCCGGTCTTGGTGACGGTGGTTTTTAACGTATAAAGATTGGGATTGGCGATGCTCCATAGTCGCGGATTGCTAACCTTGAGTGACTGGCTGATCTTCCCTTTGCTTTTAGCAGATACTTTCAAGGTCTTGCTTCCTTTCGAGACGGATCTGCCTGCTGGTGAGAACAGCTCGTTGGTGATGGTGACAGAAGTATTAGCGTCGTCTTCATTGTCAATTTCGACATCGACATTCAGTGAGGATTGCTGTTTGTCAACAACAGGGTATGCAAATACTCCCCACTGAGCGATATGTGTTGGATTAGCATAGACCACCCATACATCGCGATATATTCCGGATCCTGTGTACCATCTGGAGTCGGCCGACTGGCTGTGGTCTACACGTACTGCGATTGTATTTTCCTTCCCATAGGTGATGTAGGGTGTGACGTCATACATAAAGGAGATATATCCGTTAGGTCTTTTACCTACCGACTGGCCATTGATGAAAACTTCGCTGCGGTTATAGACGCCTTCGAAGTACAGATATATTTTCTGGTTTTTCATGGAAGCCGGAATAGACAAGGACTTGCGATACCAGCCAATTCCACCAGGCAAATAACCGGTAGCGCTGGCGAGTGTAGGACTAAGTTGTGATTTGACCGACCAGTCGTGAGGGATGTTGACTGACTGCCATTTGCTGTCATCAAATCCAGGCTTGGCCGCGTCTGATGAGGGTTGAAGGCTGAACTTCCAGTCGGAGACGATTTTTTCAGGTTTGCCAAAAGAAACCTGAGCAGAAGCAACGCACGAAAAGCAGATGGAGAGCGCTAAGAGACAAAGGAATTTCATTGATTTAATTGGTTTATACAGTGTGACACAAATATCCAACAAAACCTTTATCAGGGAGGGGGGTATATCGTATAAAATGGGGGGTATATTACGTCCCTTGCAGAAAACGCTTGTTTTTCATGCGGGTTGGCCAGATAGGCTGGCGAATATCCGGCGGAGTGGAAGCTCCGCCGGAATAGCTATTAGTCTGCTTGTTGATCAGGTGCTTTTCCTATCAGGTCCATAAACTGATCCAGTTTAGGTGTAATGATAATTTGAGTACGTCTGTTCTTTGTTTTACCCTCGTTTGTGTTATTGTCTGCGATCGGATTGTATTCACCGCGACCACCTGCAGTCAGACGCTTGGGATCAACTCCATAATTCCTCTGCAATGCTTGTACAACAGATGAAGCTCTCAATGCACTAAGATCCCAATTGTTGCGGATGTTTGGCTGAGAGATAGGTACGTTATCGGTGTTACCTTCGATGAGAACGTCGTAGTTATTGTAATCCTTGATGATCTTCGCGATTTTACTGAGTGTTTCACCGGCTGTGCTGGATATCTCGTAGCTTCCGGAGTTATACAGCATGTTATCAGATAAGGATATGTAAACGACACCTTTCAGAACCTGTACATTCACATCCTTCATCTCCTGCTGGCTTAGTGATCTGGTCAGATTGTTTGTCAGTACCAGATTCAAAGAGTCGCTCTTGTTTTTAGTATTTACCAGTTGCTGTATGTACTTGTTGGAGCTGTTAATCTCGTCAACAAGCTTCGATATGTTAACATTACCCTGGTTACTTGAATTTAAACACTTGTCTAGTGCATCTTGTAAAGACTTGAGGTTGGCCCTTTCTGAAGCTAACTGTTCTTCGAGGCTTTTCACTCTGTTGCCTGCCACAGCCAGGTTCCTTTCAGTGAGCAGATACTTTTGACGCACTTCCCGTGTATCGCTTTCTAGTTTATTGTAGCTGCTTTGCAAGCTATTGTATTTCTTGTTGCTTACGCATCCCTGGAGCACTACTGATAGAATCAGTACTGCTATAATGGATAGTCGAGTTTTCATATACTTTACCTTAAAAATTGTTTAACACTAGCTTATTAACTGTTTTGTAAGTCTAAATGTTTATGCAGGTGAAGTATGTGGTTGTAAATCAGTCTATAAGTTTACTGCTTCTATCCACTTTCTAGCCATTAGCTCGTGGCCGGCAGGCATTGGGTGGACACCATCCCATATCCAGTATTCAGAAGGTGCCTGCTTGACCGCTTCATTAAAATGAGCCTGAAAAGGGATAAAGGTTGCGTTGAATTCTTTGGCAAGATTCTTCGCTTCCTCTCGTCGTTCGGAGATTTTATCGTGCCACCTGTTCCAGTTTGTTTTGATCTTTCCCACTGGAAGTATAAAGGGTTCCCCTATGACGAGTTGTGTTTGAGGAAGCTTGTTTTTTGTCTCTGACAGCAGCTTTCGATAATCAGCTGTATACGAGTTGGCCGAAAATCCAGCTTTACCATCAATGTCGGCGCTGGTGTCGTTGACACCCACAAGAATGCTTAAAATGTCTGGTGCAAGATCCAGTGTGTCCACCTGCCATCTGGTGACCAGATCCGGAACCGTGTTTCCGCTGACGCCGCGGTTGAAGAAATGGTAGTTCATGTCTGGCTTTTCATAACCTAACCGGCTGGCTATGATGAAAGCATAACCATGACCCAAGACATGATTCCAGTCCTGGTTTCTGCTTCGTCCGCCATCGGTGATTGAATCTCCCTGGAAGAGAATTTTCGTTCCTCTTGGCCGGGAGTACGTTAGTGTTTCGTGGTCAGCAAAAGCTTCTAAATTGATAACAGATGCGGCGCTTAAGGCGGCGGATGTTTTGAGGAAGTTCCTTCTGGTGATGCTCATTACTGAATTGGTTTCCAGACGAATTTAGCTTTCGCAATTCAACCAACCAAACTTTGAAGCTTATTTCATGTTTATCTAAAAAACTGAACGACATGAATGGATTCTTCAAAACATTAATAGCCGGGTATGGCGCAAAGAAATTAGGTGGCGGCTGTTTATCAACCATCGCCATTTTTGTGGTGATTTACATGCTGCTTGGCCAATGTAATTAATAGTGGGCAGGCCCAACCTGCAGTTCTATCATATCTTTAATCGCCCATGTCAATCTTTTTTATTGGCATTCTATAGCGGTATGGCGAAACCGAGTCGAGTTTGGCGATTAGTATCTTAGAGTTCCCCTGAGCTCGTAGTATAGGTATTTTTGAAGGGTAGAGTGGAAGGGAAGTTTGGACTCAGAGAAAATCCATATGGAACACACGGCTCAGGTCGATATATTGCGCTTCCTAAGGGAGCTGAGAAAGGGTTAAATCTTCCTCAGCTATTCGATGGTACAATTAACTAATTTGTCGTTCCTCGCCGGAGGGCTGGTGGTTCCAGTCCATTTTCGCTGATAGGTACATCATAATAGCAACTGTGATGAATAGGCCCATACTTCCGAAGATCAATGCAAGATCTTGCAATTGAATGATCACGAAGATAAAAATGTAAAAAGTCGTTAAAATACTTCCGAAGATCAATGCGGGCTTCCTGCTCTTCAGGAGCATCGTAATGAAGGTGCTGATCAGTAAAACGGTCGATACAGATGCTAGAAAGTAAGCACTGTTGAATCCGATCCGTTCACTGAAAGCCAGTAGTAATGTATAATAGATGGTCATTGCAGCACCTATTAAAACGTACTGCAAAATATGAACCTTCTTTTTATAAAGAAGTTCGGTAAAGAATAGCGACAAAAACGTTAGGAGAATAATTAAGAACGAATACTTCGCTGTTCGCATCGTCTTCTGATACTGATCTATCGGCAATAGAAATTTAACTCCAAAGAATGTCTCGTCCACTTTGTTTTCCTGAGAGACGGTTTCAGTTTGGGGTAGTTCAGTAACAGCTTCATTGCTGGTATTGAGCCTGGTGTTGTCTGCTATCCATTGCTGAGGGTATGGGCGGTTGAAAAAGGGAATTTTCCACTGAGCACTGAATCCGTTTTTATCAACCTGTGTGTTCTCAGGCAGGTAACGGCCTGTGAAACTTGGATCAGCCCAGGAACCTTTAATATTTACTTCTGTGCTCTTTCCAAGATGTAAAAAGTTAAGCTCTGTGCTTCCTCGTAAGTCAAGGCTGAAGCTAAAAGTTAAGGCTGTCTTCCTTTCTTTGCTCAGATCAGGTAGGATGATGAGGTTATTCGTGAACAGCTCAAGATTGGTAAAATCGGGTTCCACAGCATACTGGCGATTATCCAGCTGAATTGTCGGGTTATTCTTCAGCCCTTTGAGATCGCTTAATCCAATTACAACTTTAGCTTTATTCCATATTATCTCGTCGGGATTGATGCCTGATTTTTCTAATTCAAGCGGAGTGAAACCTCCGGATACATTTAGCTTCGCATTGTAAACCACTGCGTCGAATATGCCACGGTGTCGTACCTCGGGCTCGACCTCGCTGGCAATGCTGAGTTTGTCGGGGAGAATATACACGTTTGTTAATACGTCTTCACGAGAAACTTTTCCCGAAGCATCTGTGATCTGTTTGGTGGTACGGTAGGGGAGGATCATAACGGGTCCCTGCAATAGTTGGCTTGATGACCATTTATCAGAAATGTCTTTAAGAACTTCTTCCTGGCGACTTTGCCGTTCTCTGATCAGGCTCTGGATCCATTCTGAGGGGATGAGAAGCAGCAGAGTAAGAAATCCGATAATTGCGAGTTTGAACAGAACTGAATCTCCGATCCAGTTGACGAGTCCGCTTGGTTTTAAAGAGTTATTTTCCATGTTTAAACAATAAAGTACTTTGGATTTCAAAGTAATGAGGTAAAAAAATATTAGGTTTTTTGATTTTTGATTAAATTTTCCAATGCTTCAAGGTGCTTAATAAATGCTTCCCTCCCGCTTTGTGAAGCGACATACTGGGTATTGGGCTTCCGACCAATGAAGCTTTTTTTTACTGTTATATAGTCTTCTTTTTCAAGTGCTTTAAGATGAGACGCAAGGTTACCGTCGGTAGCAGCCAGCAGTTCTTTAAGCGAGTTGAAGTCGTAACTTTCATTAGCTACCAACACGCTCATTATCTGAAGTCTTAACCTGTTTTCAAAGGCTTTATCAAATTGTTCCAGGGATATCTTCACTGTTTGTATTTGAAGTGCATAATGAAACCATATAAAATATGAAGTACTCCGAAACCTATGACCCAAAAAAGTAAGCCCGATCCAGGTAGCAAGGCACACGTCAGTCCCAGCAGGATCTCGAAGAGACCGAGCCATTTGACATCTGAGAATGTATAGTGACTTCCTGATACCAGGGCCAGTCCGTAAAATATGAGACAAGCCGGAACGATAAGCCAATATTCTGCTCGTAGTAAAAGTATTGTAATAAAGATGCCTCCTGTAATAAGGGGTAAGGCAATACTCGTAAGTAGTCTTTTGCTGCCGGGATGCCAGGAAGGTTCGCCCTTTTTTCTTGATTGGCGAAGGGTGAGAATAACACAAGTCGTAATGGAGAGAAGAAGAACTGCTATGGCCATCAGCGTCAGCTGGGGGACAATGCTTGAATGCACCGTATATTCTCCTCCAGTATGGGCACTGTCTTCTTGTTGTTGAATAAGCCTTTGAGCAAAGAACGCGCCAGCCAGGGCGTACACACCCGCCATTACACCTGATAGTCCACTTAGTGAAATGAACTTGGATGACCGCTCCATAAGAGATCTTATAGAGGAGAGTTCAGAATAGATGCTTTCTTCTTTCATTAAAGTACTTTGTTGTTCAAAGTAAAATAATATAATTCAAACATCCAAGAAATATTAAAAAATAAAGGAAGCTATGTATTTGATGTATATAATTGCTAAGGGAAGCTTATTGATCCTGTTTGATCTTCACTGTCTTAGGATCAAACGTGAAATAGCTTTCATTAGCATAGGAGTCGATTACATGAATTGATAGCGCTCGTATCGTATCTTTTACGATTTCTGCAGATAAGCCTTTCGATCTGGAATCATAAAGTTTGATAGTATCGCCTGAAGATCCGACGAGATACTGCGAGCGAAGTTGTATATCCGGATAGGCTGCTTTGAAGTGCCGTAAAGTGTTGCCCACACCAATCCCCTCTGCCGTTTTGAATTTGTCTGCAGTGGTTCTGATCTGCTTTACGTCTTTAGACATCATAGTACTGTCTTTGTAGGCTGAGTAGATAGAAATCTCTGTTTGTTCCTTATCAGAGGAATCTTTATCATACCAAATGCCCCAAGCCTTGCCCATAGCGGCATCTCCTGCATCAGGTTCACCCAGTACGCTTGTCACCGCTGTCATGTCCTGCCCCAGGAAGAGATTACCAATCGATTTCCCTGGTGAGATCAGTTCAGCCTTGTTGGGGTTGGAATTTTTTGCAGTATCAGGACGGATTGTTTTAGAATCAGATGAATTAGATTGACAGGCAGACATGGTTGCAGCTGTTATTAAAAGGACGATGTGTGATATTCTCATGGCCTTACAACACCAAACTGGGATTTTATGTTTATCCATCGCATAATTAAGAGCTTTGTAGACCAGATTAGGTGGTTTCAAGTCGTCATCTTTTTTACATTTGCAGGCGTGCCACCCAGATCAAATATACCGCCGAAAAAACGCCCCGTTCAAAAGAGGAGGACCAGCAGATCCAAAGGAAGAAAGAAGCAAAAAACAAGATGGCCGTTGGCTTTGAAGCTGGTCATCGCGGCAATGGTACTAATTATGCTGTCTCCCTTTTATTATGGCTATGTCTTAAAGACGTTTACCTCTTCCTGGCAGTGGATCAAAGATATAGGCGAAGACCCCTTCTACGGTAGTTATTCAAAATTCGGTATAAAGATTCCTAAAAATTATGCGATACACGGCATCGATGTCTCTTATGCGCAAGGCCAGATAGACTGGCACAAAGTAAGGGAGATGAGAGATGGCGATGTATCGATTTCGTTTGTTTTTATTAAAGCAACTGAAGGACTGTTGACAGTGGATCCCTATTTCAAAAGAAATTGGCGTGAAGCCGCAAAGACAGGGATTATATGCGGAGCCTACCATTATTTCAGGCCCAAAAAAAGCGGAAAACAGCAGGCTCGCTTCTTCCTCCAGACGGCTAGTGTAGAACAGGGGGACCTGCCGCTTGTTGTCGATGTAGAAACCCTCGATGGTAAAGACCCTATGGTAATGCGTAAAGAGCTCAATGCGTTCGTTGAACATATACAAGCGAAGACAAAAGTGAAGCCTATCATATACTCGGGATTGAGCTTTTATCATGACTACCTGCAGCGATACTTTGACGATCACATCTTATGGATCGCTCACTATCACAAGGAGGAGCTTAAGATTAGAAAGCGGGATGCCTGGCATTTCTGGCAGCATTCGGATAGGGGAACAGTTAACGGGATCAATCATGCTGTGGACTTTAATGTTTTCAATGGCGACAGTTCTTCACTCAGAAAGTTGCTGATAAAAAACTAAGAAAGTCCTACAGATGCGATTCGCCTGGGGCTCAACTAATATGAAAAAGACAACATTCAATATACCTAAAATGGATTGCTCGGCAGAAGAGCAGATGATTAGGATGAAGCTTGATGTTCATCCTGAAATAGTAAAGTTGGATTTTAACTTACAACAGCGAAAGCTGGAGGTATATCATAACGGCAATCCAGATAGGATAGCAAATAGCTTGCGTGAATTGAAGGCTAATTCGTTATGGTTCAGAACCCCTGCTATATCACAAATGCTCTTAACTCTGACATCTTCCCATCCCGAAATCTCCAGACATCACAATAAGAATAATCTATCATATTTCCCTCTTCATTTTTTAAACTGATCGTTCCAGTTGCCGTTACAAAGTCTCCTTCGGCAATTAAGTTTTCGACTATGAACTTGGGTGGCTCCACGTAGGCTTTTGTTATATACTGTCGAACAGCGTCTTTCCCTATCAAGGTCTTATCTCCAACAAATGTCCATACTGTATCCTCAGAACAAAAGAAAAGAAATCCTTCGTTATCACCTCTTGAAACAGCGTCGTTTGCCCGTTCAAGTATAAGTTTATTGTTCAATTCCATTACCTGCTTAATTTTGTGTCGAGCAGAGCTGACCTAATGAAAGTAGTCCCTCTCTTGTCATAAATATCCAAGTGTTTGCCCAGTATCCGGGCATCCGTCTTTTCCCTATCATTAACAAAATGCTATTTGGACGCCTTTGTTTGACGTTATGGAAATCAGTCTGTTAGACCTATGTCATAATTTATACATACATTGGTGGAGCATCCTCTTTCAGAAGGATATTTTTTTACACAAAATTATCTTCCAGTGGTTTATCTAACAGAGAGCAGTAATAATCAAGCAATGGAGAAAGAAATAAAGGGCGAGGACCTCAAAATAGAACTGCGTACACTTACAAAAGATGACTACCTGGGTTTAAAATCTTCTATGATGGAGGCCTATTCCGAATGGGAAGGTGCCTCCTTCTGGGGTGAAACGCATATTAATAAGCTGGTCGAAATTTTTCCTGAGGGGCAGATCTGCATATTAGTAAATGGAGCCATTGCGGGATGTGCACTGTCTTTGATCGTAAATTATGACCAATTCGGCGATAATCATACCTATACACAGATTACCGGAAACTATTCGTTTTCAACCCATAATCCCAAAGGAGATGTGCTGTATGGGATTGACTTCTTTGTACATCCCGATTTCCGTGGCATGCGAATTGGAAGAAGGCTCTATGATGCCAGGAAAGAAATATGTGAGCGGCTCAATCTGAGGGCAATTATTGCCGGTGGGCGTATTCCTAAGTATAAAGACTATGCAGATCAACTTACGCCCAAAGCCTATCTGGAAAAGGTTAAGGGAAAAGAAATACATGACCCTACTTTATCATTTCAGCTCGCGAATGATTTTCACGTCAGGAAAATATTAAAAGGATATTTACCGGGCGATACCCAATCCCTTGAATACGCCTCGTTATTAGAGTGGAATAACATTTATTACAACGAAGAGGAAGCAAATATTAATTCCAAAAAATCCATAATTCGGTTAGGTCTTGTACAATGGCAAATGAGGCCATTCCCTAATCTGGAGTCTCTATGCGAGCAGATTGAGTTCTTTGTTGATGTAGTTAGTGACTATCAGAGCGATTTTATTTTGTTCCCTGAGCTATTCAATGCTCCCTTAATGACGGCATATAATCATCTGAGTGGGGCCGAAGCGATGCGGGAGATTTCAAATTTCACTATTCCGCTTAGGGACAAGTTCATGGAGTATGCCATCAGCTACAATATCAACATCATCACCGGAAGCATGCCATATCTCGAAGACGGAGTGCTGCAAAATGTGGGTTATCTTTGCCGTCGCGATGGTTCGTACGAAATGTACCGAAAGATCCATTTAACACCTTCTGAACAAAGTGCATGGGGCATGGTTGGTGGAGATGCTATCACGACGTATGATACGGATTGCGGTAAAATCGGCATTCTCATTTGCTATGATGTGGAGTTTCCCGAACTGCCCAGGCTGCTTGCCGAGGAAGGAATGCAGATCCTTTTTGTTCCCTTTATGACAGATACGCAGAATGGATACACCCGCGTCAGATGTTGCGCACAGGCTCGGGCCATAGAAAATGAGTGTTACGTGGCGATTGCCGGAAGCGTAGGGAACTTGCCGAAAGTTCATAACATGGATATCCAGTATGCACAATCCGCCGTCTTTACTCCGTCTGATTTTTCCTTCCCAAGTAACGGGATCAAAGCGGAGGCAACGCCTAATACAGAAACTACACTTATCGCTGATGTGGACGTCGACTTATTAAAGGAGTTGCATAGCTTTGGCGCGGTCAGGAACCTTAAAGACAGGAGGTTGGATATTTATAAGATCGTCAGTAAGACTAAGAAGTGATCACTACCAGAATGTTCCCTATCAGGCTCTTGCCGTATGTTCATTTTGCCCTGTGATGTCAGAGGTTATTGCTTTTCCGCCGAGAAGTTGATTTTGCTGGCGTGGGCTTTCTTGATCTCTATCAATATCACCCCATATGCGCCTTTTGCACCATAAATTGCAGTAGCCTTTGCATCTTTCAGTACTTCTATCTTCTCTATCCATTCAGGTGATATTTCACTTAGTCGTGATACATCAAGGGTACAGCTCTCCTCACCGGCATAAACCAGGCACAAAGGCTTTTGATCCCGGGATATTGATGAAACAGCACCGACCATAACAGTTGGTTTGGAAGATTTGAGATTCCGGTCGCTCACTGCCTGCTTGCTGATGGTATCTTTCGAAGCTGGCTTAACATCTGACGGAGCTTCTGCCGGAAGCGGGGAAGATGCGTGGTCGTCCTGCACTATCTCCGGCTTGACGTCTTGCGCCTTTACCTTTGGGCTCACAATTGCTGTCAGTGCGAAGGGCAGCAACCAAGGCCAACTTAGTTTGGAGGGTGGCATCATCAGGTTCCGGTGAAGCTGACTGGATAGTAGCCGGCCGCAAACATTCTTATTTTTATTTCTGAAGAATAGGATCAGTTCTGAATCCGTTTTCCTGGTAAGATCAACGATGTTTTTCTCGCAGCGATCACAATAACGTCCGGCACCTGCCTCTTTCATGTCATCCCAGCTCTCAGAACAAGGGTTGGTTAATATCAGTTGAATGTCTTTCACGCTTTACAGTTTTATAAAGGACACGTCAAGATATATATAAACCTCAATATTTATGACTTTTATTGGTTCATACATTTAAGCTCATTGTAAATGTCATAGTCGATATTACTATCACCGTTGTAGAGCCTGTACTGCATCAAACCTTATGATACAAAACTCGAACCACTTGCTGAAGGGTTTAAAAATGTTATGTGACCTGGCGGCGTGATTGACTATCGGTTCCGAATGTTAATGACTAAAGAATCGTCAATTTGGCTTGCTAAACTACCAATAAGAGTAAATCGCCTCATTATGTATTGTTGAACTTTGCATCATACAACTAATACAAAATATCATGCAAAAGACAATTTTTATTACCGGAGCCTCTTCCGGGCTAGGCAAGGCAACAGCGAAATTATTTCAAGCAAATGGCTGGAAGGTAATCGCAACGATGCGCAATCCTGAAAAAGAAAATGAATTGAAGGAGCTTCCAAATGTAACCGTAGTTCAATTGGATGTTACTAATCCGGAAAAAATAAAGAATACGATATCAGATGTTTTGAAGTCCCATTCTGTTGATGTAGTCTTGAACAATGCCGGTTACGGTCTGATAGGTCCGTTGGAAGCCTTTACAGATGAACAGATCGAGACCCAGGTGCAGACCAATTTATTCGGGGTCATCAATGTGACAAGGGCGTTCGTCTCTTATTTTAGGGAAAGAAAAAGCGGTATGTTTATCAATATCACCAGTACATTCGGCCTGTTGGGATACCCAACCTGCTCCATTTATAATGCTGCCAAGTTTGCTGTCGACGGCTTTTCGGAAGGTTTGGCTTATGAATTGGCACAATTCGGGGTTAAGGTGAAGGTAGTAGCTCCTGGCGGGATGCAGACTGAGTTCGCAGGAAGATCTTTGCAAGGAGGAATGCACGAAGCGTATGGTCAACTGGTAGCCAAGGTTAGTGAAGGCTATAGCGAAGAGCAGGTTGCCAACTACACTAAAGCAGAAGACGTAGCCAAAATCATTTATGATGCAGCCACAGACAACAAAGGCCAGTTGAGGTATATTGCCGGCAATGATGCCATCGCTTTATATAAGGAACGCCTTGAACTAAGCCCTGAAGGACAATTCGAAAAAACTCGCCCCCAGTTCATGTTTTAACAATTAAAGCCATTTCGTCTCTTACTGGTTGAGATAGGAATAGCTTCTTATGAATTAACTAAATTTGTATAATGAAAAAACATCCGGTCATATTCAATTCATTGTCCCAATTACATAAGGCGATGGGTCAAACGGCTCCGACGCATCCGCTAATCAGCATTATGAATTATGGGGATGCTAAGTTTGACCCAAAGGATTTTGAGAAGGGTATCATCCTGAACTTTTACAAAATATCTTTCAAGACCAGTTTTTCGGGGAAATTAAAATATGGTCAGGGATATTACGATTTTGAAGAAGGCGGCATGTCATTCATTGCGCCTGGACAACTATTGAAAATGCAGGACGAAGAAGCCGACTATAGCGGAATGACACTCCATATCCACCCTGATTTTTTAAGGTCGTATCCGTTAAATTCTGGCATTAAGCAATATGGTTTTTTCAGCTATTCGGCAGCCGAGGCGTTATATCTTTCGGAAAAGGAAAAAGCGGTAATCCTTAGCATTTACAGGTTTATCCAGGATGAACTAAACGAGCGTATTGATAAATTCAGCCAGGATGTGATCATTTCGCAAATCGAAGTGCTACTCAACTATGCCAACCGCTTTTATGACCGGCAGTTTCTCACAAGAAAGGCCGTTAACAATGACCTGCTTGCCAGACTGGAACAGCAATTGGAAGACTATTTTAATAAAGACAGCTCATTAATTAAAGGACTTCCCGCCGTGAACGCTGTGGCGGAAAATCTAAATGTGACGCCAAGATATTTGAGCGATCTGCTGCGAAATCTTGTCGGATTGAATACCCAGCAGTTCATCCATGAAAAAGTAATAGAAAAGGCTAAGGAATATCTTGCAAAGGATGGATTGACCATAGCTGAAATTGCTTATCATTTAGGCTTTGAACATCCGCAGTCATTCAATAAGCTCTTTAAAAGTAAAACTTCCCTTTCTCCTTCAGATTATAGAAGAAGTCTGCTGAATTAGATAGGAGGCCTAAATATTAAATTCTGAAATGAATGTTTCAGATATTTCTCTATCTTTGCAACTGAATCATGGCAAGAAATGTTGAATTTGACGAGCAGTTAGCGGTTTCCAAGGCAATGGATGTCTTTTGGAGGAAAGGCTATAATGGTACCACGATGAGGGACCTGACGGAGGCTATGGGCATCAACAGCAGCAGCCTGTACAATACCATTGGCGATAAGCACGAGCTTTTTATCCGGAGCATAAAGCATTACACGGAATCGCGGATGAAGGAAGCTGTAAAGCAGATGGAACCCATCAAATCTCCTATAAAAGCGATTGAAAAATTTATCCTTTCATCTGTTTATGTTATTACGAACGAACCCAACAGCTGCCTGGCCATCAAAACCACTTTTGAAGTAGCGACGACTGATGAGCAGGTGCAAAAAATCATAAAAGCAGACAACGATTTTACATATAACCTTTTGAATGGTTTAGTCGAAAGAGCAATAGAAAAAGGGGAAATTAACGTAAGCCAGGATGCATCAATGCTGACGGACTATATCATCAATCATTTTAGCGGCTGGCACGAATCATTCATCATCCATCATGACAAGGCACGGATCAAGAATATGGCCACATTCCTGATCAAACAATTGAACCAATAATTTTTTTGGCTTAATCTGAAACAGATGTTTTAAAATTATAACATATGAATTTACTTAAAGAATACAAAAACTATTACACGGCAAAGGAACAGCCCGAATTGGTGGAGATAGAAAAGGCGAGCTACGTTTCCATTTTGGGAAAGGGAAGCCCGGGAACTGCTGTTTTTTACGAGAAGAAAAAAGCGATAACGGAATTTTTAACCGCATTGGAGAACAATTATGCCGAAACCGATCTTGCATTTTCAAGCAGTGTGGTGGAGATATTCTACTGGTTTGATGAGGAAAAAGTTGGGCATGTAGATATCGGAAATTTCTATACAACAGTTGAACTGGATCTGCTCCAGTATCGCATTGCCATTAGAATTCCAGACTTTATTACCATTGATGATATTAAACAAATTGCCGGACAAAGACCGGATATTTCCTTCGCCGGCGACTTCGAACATTTCACTTACACGGCAGGAGCTTGTGTGCAGCTTTTACATAAGGGGCCTTTCGCAGGGGAATTGGAAACGCTGCCCATACTCCAAAAATTTGCTACGGACAATGGGTTTAAAAAATCCGGTATGCATCACGAAATTCACCTGACACATTTTGAGTTGGGACAAAGCCAGGAGCATCTGCAGACCATCCTGCGTGATCCAGTAATAAATCAGAGCTAAAATTTTTTAATCGAATTTGAAACAAATGTTTCAGTACTTATAACAGATCGATAATGGAAAAAATAACAAAAGAGCTATTGGGCAAAACAGCCATGGTGACCGGAGGAACAAAAGGAATTGGAAAAGCTATTGCGGATAAACTGGCCGCTTCGGGAGCAACGGTTGTGGTAACGGCAAGAAAACCATCCGAAGAAAAAACGGAACATCACTTTATTGCGGCAGACCTGACCGACAGTGGAGCGATAGCTGAGCTGACAGAAAAACTGATCGACAGATACGGCACGCCCGATATTCTTATCAATAATGTAGGCGGTACTTCTTCACCGGCAGGAGGATTTCAGATGCTTAGCGACGAAGATTGGAACAGGGATATCGAACTCAACCTGTTGGCTTCCATTCGATTGGATAAGGCTATAGTTTCCAAGATGGTCGAAAAAAAATCCGGAGCTGTTGTCCATATTTCTTCACTGAACGGAAAAATTCCCTTGTACCAATCCAATTTCTCCTATGGGGTGATGAAATCGGCCTTGAATGCCTACAGTAAAACGCTGGCTAATGAAGTGGCTAAGCACGGTATTCGTGTAAATACCGTTTCCCCGGGAATGGTAAGAACAACAGCGATGGAATCTTTTCTGGAAAGCTATGCACAGTCCATCGGAAAAACCGTTGCAGAAGCAGCACAACAAATTATGGATGGACTTGGCGGTGTGCCGATGAACCGCTTGGCCGAACCAGAAGAAATTGCAAATATGGTTGCCTTTTTGGTGTCGGATGGAGCCGGATACATCACGGGCGCCAACATGCTTGTTGACGGAGGCACTTATCCAGCTGTTTAATAGAAATCTGATTGAATAAACCAGAACTTTTAATATAATCTGAAACATTTGTTTCAGTAAATAATTCAATTTATAATAGAAAAAATGGAAAAAGAACTTACAGGGAAAATAGCATTGGTAACCGGAGGAACAAAAGGTATTGGTAAAGCAATCGCCGACAGATTGTCGGAAGCGGGTGCAGTTGTGATTGTAGCGGCCCGAAACCATCCCGGAGATGAAAATCTGAAACATCATTTCATTTCCGCAGACATAACTGTGTCAGGTGAAACCGACAACATTGTGGGTGTAATCAACAAAAAATATGGAGCCATCGACATTTTAGTTAATAATATGGGAGGATCCAACAGTCCTTCTGGAGGATTTGGCGTGTTGACCGACGAACATTGGGACAGTGACCTGCAATTGAATTTGCAGTCGGCAGTTCGCATCGACAGGGCAATTCTGCCCCAGATGGTAGCAAAGAAAAATGGGGTTATCATCCATATATCGTCAGTGACTGGTACGTTGCCGGTATATGAATCGCTGGGTGCTTATGCTGTAGCCAAAGCCGCCCTGAACAACTATAGTAAAAGTTTATCAAAAGAATTTAGTCGAAAGGGAATAAGGGTAGTGACGGTTTCTCCGGGTATGGTAAAAACAGATACGATGGATGCCTATCTGCAATCACTAGCTGACACATCAGGTTTGGGCATAGAAGAAGTCACACAAAATCTGATGAGCTCTCTCGGTGGCATTCCGATCGGCAGAATGGCTCTTCCTGAAGAAATAGCAGAGCTTGTTGGCTTTTTGGTTTCTCCAAAGGCGTCCTATATCACTGGTGTGAACTATATTATCGATGGAGGAGCTAATCCATCATTGTAAGAATGGCTAATTTCTAAATAGTACAAGAAAATGATGAGTAAGAAAAACAAACTCTTGATATATGGAGCAGCCGGATATACCGGAAAAATCATTGCAGCCAGGGCGAAAGCCCTTAACCTTGATTTTGAAATTGCAGGGCGGGACCCACATAAAGCACGGCAATTAGCGGAAGAATTAGCAGTTGGTTATCACGTTTTCGATGTGGATACTGAATATGCTTGGCAAAAAGCATTGAAGGATAAACAGGTTTTGATCAATGCCGCAGGTCCGTTTAAGTTCACCGCCGAGCAAGCGATGAGGGCCTGCCTGAAAGCAGGTGTGCATTATTTGGACATCAGTGCGGAAATGGATACCTACCGATTGGCAGAGTCGCTGGATGAAGAAGCTGAAGCAGTGGGAATTCAGATCATATCCGGTGCAGGACTTTTTGTAAGCTACGATGCACTGGTCGTACATCTTTCAAAATTGGTGGCTGAACCCGAATATCTGAAAGTAGGATTTCGTCATTATGGTGGTTTTTCCAGAGGTTCGGTCTTAAGCAGTAAGAATATCGCGAACTTAGGGATATTGATCCGCAGAAATGGTAATATTATTGATAGTTCAGATCCAAGGTCAAAAATATTTTCGTTTGGCAAAGAGGACGTGGAATGCATGCCAACTCCCTTGGGAGGAATTATTCTGAGCTATAAAACCACGGGTATTCCTAATATCGAAGAATTTTTCTCTTTGAAACTTCCCGCCTTGGAACTTCCGGACCTAACACCGGAAAATCTGCCCGACGGACCTACAAAAGAAGAACGGGCAGCGGGACGAAATGGTATAGCGGCAGAGATTACGGGCAGCAACGGAAAAGTAGTGAAAGCCTGGGTAGATGCTCCTTCGGGCTATGACCTTACCCCGTTCTCCGTGGTAGCGGTGGCTCATCGTGTTTTAAGCAACGATTTCAAGGCAGGCTATCAGTCGCCGGGCTCAGCCTATGGAGAAGAGATTTTAAAAGATATCCCCGACACCTATTTGTTTGATGTGATCTAAAATATGAGGTGTCTTAATTTTTATTCACCCGATGCTGTTTTAGATGATCCATCGGTAGGTAGAAAGTTTGAAGGTAATAAAGGAATTCAGCAATATTTTGATAGCTACTTTATAGGATACAATACACATACAGAAAAAGTAAAACTTAAAGTGATAAATGAACAACATGCACATCTGGAACTGCAGTTTGCTGGTGATTTTCCAGAAGGTAAAATCGGAGGAACGTTTGAATTCAAATTCGAAAATGGTAAAATAGCTTTTGTAAAAGCAGACCTAGTTCACTAAAATAGATAAGTAATGAATAATGGAAATTTTGACGAGATTATCCGTAGATCACTGGAAATCAGAAAAAAGTATCACGAACTGGAGATAATGCATCATGGAAGCGAGTGGACGGTGGAAGAAGATGCATTAGCCTATCTGACCGATGCTGGCTTGGTGGGACGCAACATTATGTCCCAACAGCATCGCTGGCCGAAAGCCGGTTCAGAGGCAGATTTGGAGCATAAACTTGGCGAAAATATTTGGTGGTTGATTGTTTTGGCCGAGAGGTCGGGCATTGATATTAAAGAAGCAGTAAACAAATTTCTGGATGAGGCCGAAAAGTTATTCTGATATGCCTTCTGCAAAAAGGTGTTGTAATCTTCGAACGGATAACAGTCCGTACTAAGAGAGGATTACAATGGCAATCCCACATTATTAAGAAAGCATTATTTCGAAAACATCCCTTTGGGACTCGAACCAAAAGCGCCTTAATTTCCAGGGTTAATGAGTGTTTTATATTAGTATATTTGGTATCGAACCAAAAAAGCCTTCAAAATCAATGACTTTGAAGGCTTTCATTTTTTCTGGTGATCCCGCTGGGATTCGAACCCAGGACCACTACATTAAAAGTGTAATGCTCTACCAGCTGAGCTACGGAATCATTCCCTTGGTGAGGGAGTGCAAAGGTAGAAAAAAATGAGAAAATTTCAAGTTTTTTCCTCAAATAATGGTAAGGCTTTGATTCTTAGCGAGAAAAAATCTCAGCATCATCGCCTCAAATTCACCAACGCCCTTCCGGTCATTTGCCCCTTTAAAATCTGCTCAATATGCTCTCGCAGCTCCTCGAGGCCAATTTCAGTAACAAGCTGTTCAAGATCATGAGGCTTCCAATCACCGGCAAGGAACTCCCAGACAGGCGGTCGCTGTTCAATAGGTAAGTTAACAGAATCAATACCCGCAAGGTGAATCCCCTTAATAATAAAAGGGAAGATGGTAAGCGGCAAATCCGTCCCGTTCACCAGTCCGCAGGCAGTAACAATACCACCATAAGACAAGCTCTTTAGAATAGTTGTCAGAACTATGCCCCCCACAGTGTCCACGGCAGCAGCAAAACGGCTCTTCAACATCGGTTTCCCTGAAGTATCCTCCATCTCCTCCCGGCTTATAATCTCCGAAGCGCCGATGTTTCGGAGAAACTCATGTGAGGACTCCTTACTGCTGATTGCTGCTACCCGGTATCGCAGACGGTTTAATATACTCACCGCCACCGAACCAACGCCGCCGGTAGCACCCGAAACCGCGATCATTCCATCCTTAGGTTTAACACCATGCTTTAAAATCGCTTGTACCGAAAGAGCGGCTGTAAATCCTGCTGTACCATAGATCATGCTTTCCCGCAAACTCAATCCCTCTGGAAGCCGAACTATCCAATCTGCCGGTACGCGGACATAGCCACCAAATCCACCACTGGTATTCATACCCAGATCAAAACCGGTTACAATAACGCTGTCCCCAGCCTTCCATTCATCAGCAGACGACTCCTCTACAATCCCCGCCACATCTATACCCGGAGTGTGCGGATAATTTTTACTGATAGACCTGTTTCCGCTTGCAGACATTGCGTCCTTGTAGTTCAAAGAAGAATAATGAACTTTGATCAGCACGTCCCCGTCGGGTAATTCATCGGTGCTCCGCGTAACGACAGACATGTCAAACCTACCATCTGTCTCAGCAGCTTGCAATGCCTTAAATGTATTAGTCATAAATATTTATTTTAACGAACCAAATCAGTCTACTCTGTACCACCGGTAATCATAGCCTTTTAATCTGATATCTATTCTTGCATTTTTAAGAGTCTCTTTAGAAGGATCAAGCAGACTGGTCAGAATCTTTCCTTTCTCTACTTCTGTATTAATAGATTCTCTCACCGGTCGCGCACTGAAATTGTGAACCATTACCAATGATTTGCCCTTGTGAGTATATTTAATCGATAACACACTATCTGTGCGTCCTTTCAAGATTTTCCAGTTGCCGATGCTAATCTCCGGATGTTGCTTTCGAAGTTCGATGATTCTGCGCGAGAAGCTGAGAAGCGAGCTATCCGATTCTCTCTGCGCAGCGACATTTACTTTTTTATAACTGTAAACCCCAGTGTCGATCACATCTCTGAAAAGATTTCCTGCGTTCGAAAAGCCAGCATTGGCAGAGGCCGACCACTGCATAGGAGTCCTCACAGCCAGGCGTTCCTTCAAGCTCAGATCATCGCCCATGCCTATTTCTTCTCCATAACGTATCACAGGAGTGCCTGGCAGAGAAAACAAAAGGCTGTACGCCATTCTTAGTTGCTGCTTATTATTTGAGAACATAGGAGCAAGCCGCCTGCGTATTCCCCGGTCATATAAGATCATGCCCGTGTCAGGTGCGAACTTCGAATAAACAAACTGTTGTTTGTCCTTCGGAAGCCGGCCCAGATCAATTTCATCATGATTCCTTAGGAAATAAGCCCATTGGGCAATGCCAGGTTTTTCCTTGGTATCTTTAAGCACTTTTACGAAGTCTTTCGCATTACCCGAAGCAAACGCGTAGAAGAGGAATTGGTTTCCGAAAAAATTGAACATCATCTGCAGGCGTTCTCCTCGCTCGCCGAAGTATTCAATGTTCTTATCTGCCTCAATATTTGCCTCACCAAGAAGGAGAGCGTCAGGCTTGATTTCCTTAACCGTTTTCCTGATCTCAGTCAGAAACTCTATCTTATTCTCTTCGCTTTCTGAACCTGTCTTTGGAAGGTCTACGATAAACGGCACCGCATCAAGCCTGTAACCATCCAGACCTTGTTTCAACCAGTATTTCAGCGCCTTTTTCATCTCCGCCTGCACATCTTCGTTCTCTATATTTAAGTCTGGTTGGAAGGTATAAAAACGATGAAAATAATACTGCCGTGCCAGACTGTCAAACGTCCATGTTTCCTTTTCAACACCCGGAAAACCCATTCCTTTATCCCAGTCTTCAGGGCGGTCTTTAGACCATACGTAATAATTGAAATATCTGGAGGACGTGTCTTTCCTGGCTTGTTGAAACCAGGGATGGCTCGTGGAAGTGTGATTGAGCACCAGGTCCATGATTATCTTTATGTTTCTCTTTTTAGCTTCCGCGATAAACATGTCAAAATCGGCTTTCGTCCCAAGTCTCTTGTCAACTTTGTAGTAATCAGCAACATCATACCCATCATCCTTGTCCGGCGTCGGTTGAAAAGGTGAAAGCCAGATCACGTCAACACCCAGCCACTTCAGATAGTCGAGCTTTTGGGTCAGACCTTTAAAATCTCCTTTGCCATCATTATCGCTGTCTTTGTACGTATCAACGTCAATATTGTATATGATGCTTGTCTTATACCAGGGTGCTGGCTCGTCTGACGATTGCTGGATCGGTTTGTCGATGCAGGATGTGCATATCAAAACGCAGAGAAGAAAGGTGTTGAGAGCTAGTCTTTTCATATTTAGCGATTACTTACAGATAACGGGACCATCGCTTAAATGTTTAGACTGCTGAATTCTCAGCTGCCGGTACCTCACTATTTGTTTTCCTGAACGGTAAAAGAAGAACGAACAGCGTAATCTCGCCAAACAGATACCTACATTCCCTCAAATGAATGTTTGTGTGTTCGGATATGACCTGAAAATAGACGCATAAAGAGATTGCCGATCAGACATATACACAAAAGAATGTACAATAAACACAACCCTGAAAAATTTCGCTTAGTTTCCATAACCATCGTTGTTTTTTGCTAAGATAGACTCACCCATGCTTGCAAATATTGACTTAGGTCACCTTTAATCAAGAGATGCGTCAAACAAAAAAGGGAGCCTCTTTTCAGAAGCTCCCTCTCATATTGACAGATGATTTATTTCCAGCCGCCACCAAGGGCTTTATATAAAGATATCTGATTCAATGCCTGTTGTTTCTTCGCTTCAACCTCATTCAGTTCTGCGTCCAGAACTCCTCTTTGTGCGGTTATAATATCCAGATAGGTCACCCTGCCTGCGAGAAACAGGTCGTTTGCCGCAGATACCGAAGCGGTCAAAGCCTTCACCTCATCAGAAATATAACCTCGTTTTTTGTGGATGAACTCCCTTGTTTTCAGAGCGTCCTGCACCTCATTATATGCTTTCAGAACGGTCTTTTCGTAATCCTGAAACGCGATACCGTATGCCGCCTTGTACGTGTTATACTCTGAACGGATCCTGTGCTGATTGAAAACCGGAGCAGTAAGGCCGCCAAGCAAACCATAAGCAATCGACTTGTCCACTTCAAAGAACTTATCCAGACTAAAAGAATGAAGACCTACATAGGGTGCTAATACAAGTGCCGGTAGAAAGCTGGCGTTTGCCGACTTGATTTCCTTATTCGACGCGATGAGTTCAAGACCTGCTCTGCGGATATCTGGTCTTAAAGAGATCATTTGCAATGGAGTACCGCTATTCAACGCTTCCAATGAGATAAACTGATCGAGACCATTCTGTTTCAGGTTTAACGGTGCTTCAAATCTGCCTGTCAGGAAGTTCAGGTGATTCTGCATCAGGCTGATTTGCTGAAGAACTTCCTGTTCCTTGGTTCTGGAACTGGCCAGCACAGCCTTAAACTGCTGTACACCTAATTCTGTTGCCATTCCTGCCTCTTTCTGCACCTCAATGATCTGGAGACCTCTCTGTTGAAGTTTAATGTTTTTGTTCAGGATATCGAGCCCTTCATTTAACGTAAGGAGTTCGTAATAAGTGCTCGCTACGTTGCTGATCAGCTCTGTCTGCACCAGCTTCCTCCCTTCGTAAGAGGCAAGGAACCTGTTCAATGCCGCCTTTTTTCTGTTCTTCAACTTGCCCCATAGATCGATCTCCCATGAAGTTCTGATTCCAACGAAATAATCGGGAAGCGGATCAGGCAGACGCTCATCTTCCTTCAGATTTTCCGAAAAGTTCGTATCGTAGTTTCCAATACCGTCCATAGTATAGAATCCATAGCGTCTTAATCCGGCTTCTACAGCCAGGTCAACATTAGGCAGACCCGCCGACTTCCTCATTCGCAGTGTTGCCTTCGCCATTTCGATGTTGTGCAGCGCCTGCTGCATATCTGTATTGTTTGCCAGAGCAGAATCAATCAGTGCAATCAGGTGCTCATCCTTAAAAAAGGTTTTCCATTCTGTATTGGCGACAGTAGTCGTGTCTGTACTTTGACCGAAAGTAGCAGGAACATTCCTGTGCTCGTATTTAGGCAATTCACGCTTTGCAGAACAGCCGCTGATAAAGAGGGCTAGCACAATCATCGCTACTACCTCTGGTTTATGGGATTTTTTCCTGGCCTTTTCCTTCTTTTTTTTCTGGAAAGAGGAGAAAAGAACATATAAACCAGGAATCACGATTACGCCGACGATGGTACCAATCACCATTCCACCAACAGCAGCGGTACCGATTGACCGGTTTCCAAGTGCGCCCGCCCCGGTTGCGATCATCAGAGGAACCAGACCTGCCGCAAATGCAAACGAAGTCATCAGGATAGGACGCAGACGAACTACAGATCCCTCAATAGCCGCTTCCAGATAGCTCATGCCTCGTTGTTGCTTAATAATGGCGTACTCCACAATCAGGATCGCGTTCTTCCCGAGAAGCCCGATGAGCATGATGAGTGCTACCTGCGCATAAATATTGTTCTCCAATCCGAACAAACTCAGGAACAGGAAGGCCCCAAATACACCCGATGGCAAGCATAACAATACAGGCAGGGGAAGAAGAAAACTTTCATATTGCGCAGCCAGAATCAGGTAAACGAACAGCAAACACAGTGCGAAGATATAAAGTGCCTGATTGCCCGAAAGGATTTGCTCACGCGTCATACCCGACCACTCAATTTCATATCCAGGTGGAAGGGTTTCCGCCACCTTTTCAACCGCGTCAATCACCTGTCCGCTACTAAATCCTTCAGCGGCATCTCCGTTCAGCATGGCCGAGGAGAACATATTGTAACGAGTAATCTGTTCCGGACCGTAAACACGCTCCATCGTAATGAACGATGAGAAAGGAAGCATCTCCCCCTGCTCATTCTTAATAAAGAGTTTCAGGACATCTTCAGGCTTTTCCCTGTAATTGGGCCCAGCCTGAACCATAACCTTGTACATCTGTCCGTACCGGATAAAGTTCGTTGCGTAGAAACTTCCCATCAGCGTTTGCAACGTATTCATTGCGTTTTCTACAGAAATACCTTTCTTCGCAGCCAGATCATAATCCACGTTCAGCAGATATTGAGGGAAACTCACGTCAAATGAGCTGAAAACATTTCCTACTTCCGGTGTCGCCCTCAGATCGTCCATAAACTTATTTAGTACTTCAGAGGTCTTGTTCAAGTCGTCATTGCCGGTTTTGTCCAGCAGTCGCATCTCAACACCCGCAGAGTTACCGAAGCCCGGTACCGTAGGAGGAGGGAAGAACTCTATTTCCGCATCCATAATGTGTGCTGTTGACTTCCGTAGCTCGGCGATTACGTCGTTGACCGACTGCTCCCTGTCACCCCAACCCACCAGGTTGATCATACCCATACCGTATGAAGCACCCGAAACTTCGTTAACCAAACTGTAGCCGGCCAGAGTAGACACGGTTTCAACAGATTGCATCTTTCTGCTTATTGCATCAATTTCATTCAGAACCGTTTCTGTACGGTCTACTGTTGCTCCCGGAGGAGTAGTTACGTTCACATAGATCATTCCCTGATCTTCTGTAGGGATGAAACCAGATGGCAAGATGCTGCTCATTCCCCAGGTCGCAACGAAGAAAGCGATCAGCAATCCGAACGTCAGAACTCTGCGGCCCGCAATTCTGGTTAGCAATCTATGGTACCCGCCCGACATCCTATTATAACTGGTATTAAATCGCGTAAAGAAACGCGCCATCCAGCCTTTAGACGCAGGCTTGTCATGCGGCGAGCGCAAGATAATAGCACATAGTGCCGGAGTCAGCGTTAGAGCGTTAATACCAGAGATGATAATCGCAGAAGCCAGCGTTAGTGAGAATTGCCTGTAGAAGATCCCGACAGGACCCGACAGAAATGCTACCGGAATAAATACAGCCGACATTACCAGCGTAATCGCCACAACCGGTTTACCTACTTCTTTCATAGCCGCGATAGTGGCCTCCATCGGCTGGAGATGTTCTTCCTCCATCTTGGAATAGACGGCCTCGACTACGACTATCGCATTATCGACCACAATACCGATCGCAAGGACTAGTGCAAACAGTGTTAATAAGTTGATCGAGAAACCGAGCATCTGCATGAAAAACAAAGCTCCGATCAAACATACAGGTACAGCAAGAGCAGGTACAAGTGTAGAACGGAAATCCTGCAGGAACAGGAATACCACAATAAACACCAGGATAAATGCCTCGAGTAACGTTACAAGTACGCTGGAAATAGACGCATCCAGGAATCGCGATACGTCATATCCCATCGTATACTTCATACCAGGGGGAAAGGAGCCTTCCTTCAGCTCGGCCATCTTGTTTTTGACGTTTTCAATTACTTCCTGTGCGTTAGATCCCGGAAGCTGTTTCATCATGATCGACGCCGAGGGTCTCCCATCCGTTTTCGACACCATCTCGTAGTCCAGGGATCCGAATTCTACGTCCGCAATATCCTGGATACGGATAATTGACCCATCAGCATTCGCCCTGATAGGGATATTCTTATACTCTTCGGCACTGGAGAATTTTCCGGGATAACGAAGTACATATTGCTGCATATTCACAGACTTATCTGAACCGATCCCTGTCTGTCCTGGAGCTGCCTCCACGTTTTGCTTTCTAAGAGCGGCAATAACATCGTCACTGGATATTTCGTACGCAGCCATCCGGTCGGGCTTCAGCCAGACACGCATCGCGTAGTCCCTCAGTCCCATAATCTGAGCAAATCCTACACCTTCTATTCGCTTCAGCTCCTTTAAGATGTTGATATCCGTAAAGTTATAGATGAAGCGCTCATCTGCAGAGGCGTCGTCACTGTAGATGTTCAGGTACATCAGCATACTATTCACCTCTTTTTCGGTGGTTACCCCGGCTTTGATAACCTCTTCGGGCAACTCATCGAGCACCGTTGTTACCCTGTTCTGTACGTTTACCGCAGCAATATCCGGATCGGTACCTACCTTGAAAAATACCTGAATAAGTGTTGTACCGTTGTTCGTAGATACCGAGTTCATGTAGGTCATTCCGGCAACCCCGTTGATCGCCCGTTCAAGTGGAATGGCTACTGCATTGGTGCTGACCTCCGCATTCGCACCTGTATAATTTGCGGTGACCACTACCGAAGGTGGGACGATGTCAGGGAACTGTGTAATGGGCAATGTGAACAGTGCCAACAGTCCGAGCAGCGTTATAAAGAGAGATATGACCAGCGATAACACCGGTCGTTTTATGAAATTTTCAAACATAATTATGCATAGCTAGGCGGGGCGGCTGAGGCACCCGCACAATAAACATGTCAGTTAAGAAAGATTAATTTTTTGCCAGATGACCAGCCTGTTTAACATCCATTGCTTTTGGATCAATCTGCACACCGTCACGAAGACTTTGCGTTCCTTCAAACACAATTTTATCATCTTTCGTCAATCCGGAGCTTACAGTGTAATAGTGACCTACCCGTTGACCGGCCGAAAATGGAGTCATCTTGATTTTGTTATCAGAGCCCAGTACGTACACATAAGTTCTATCCTGGATTTCAAAAACAGATTTTTGGTGCACGGCTAATATTTCGCCCGTTTCTACCGGAACGCTGATCTTGCCTGAAGCACCGTGCTTCAGCAGCCGATTTGGATTGGGGAACCTGGCTTTAAGCGATATAGTACCGGTCTGGCTGGCAAACTCACTCTCCGCAAATGTTGCCTCTCCCGGATATGGATAGACCTGTCCGTTAGCAAGACTCAGCTTAACTGTTTTTTTGAAGCCGTTACGTGCATAGCTTGAGTCGGCAGCTATGCCCAGATATTCTTTCTCTGAAATGGAGAAATAGACATTTACAGCACTGAGGTCGGATACACTGGTTAGCAACGAACCTTCTTCAAGCAAACTTCCGGCTTTAAGAGGAATACGGTCAATCCGACCACTGAAAGGCGCTCTCACAAGCGTATAGCCTAATCTGGATTTTGCAAATTGATGTACCGATCTGGCTTCTGCAATCCGTGACTGTGCTGCCTTCAGCTTCGCCCCAGCCAGCTCCAGATCTGTTTTCGAAACGATGTTATTCTTCACAAGCGTTCGTGTTCTCTGCTGTTCCAGCTCTACAGTCTTTGCATCTGCAATCGCGTTATTCAGCACAGCCTCCGCCTTGCTAAGGTCTGCCTTATATTCTTCATCATTAATCTTAAACAGTACCTGACCGGCTTTCACCTGTGATCCTTCTTCTACATAGATCTTTTCCAGAAATCCGCTCAGTCTTGAACGTACTTCAACATTCTTAACTGCCTGTATGTCGGCTACATATTCATTGTAAATGATGGTGTCGAGTACACTAACATTTGCTACTGGCACACTACGCGGAGCGTTGCTGGTTGAGGCATTCTCACTCTGCGCGGTGCAGGAGGCAAATGCAAGGGTAATAAAAGAGGCGCAATAAGCTAAAGCGTTTACTTTCATGATGTCTTAAGGGTTTTTTGGGCGTGTTATACGTCCTGTTATCAAAGTTGAGTGTGTTGAGAGTGGATAAATAAGCCGGATATAGGATACAGCTTTTCCTTGATCGTGGCACGAGACAGCCTTCACCAATTAATAGTGTGGACGTGGTACCTGGATCTGTTAAGGAGTATTTTGAGATTAAAAGGGTTTTAACCTGAATAAATAAGAATAATATCCAGGCAGGCAGAAGCTTTTGTTCTGGTAGAAGGGATGATCGGCCTTTATGGTTCGATAAATCCTGCTAAAGACGAAAATGAGACTGAAAAAAAAGATTAACGGGACGACAAAACTAACCGATTGGAAAACGCGATACTTTTCGTTTGGAATTTCAAGGTCGTTTCCATGACTTTTCATCGGAATGTCCATAACGTCATCGAGAAGAAACTCAATTATTGAATCACCCGCAAAAATATACTGTTTATCGAGGGTCGGATTGGCTCCGGCCTCATAAACAATGATATTCAGGTACGCAAAAAGCGACAAGAAGTGAAATAACTTGATGATCATTCTGGACGCAAAGATATGTTAATACGATTTTGAACAAAATCCTGAAGCAGGTTTGTGACAAGATATAGACCTACGTAACATCTTTTTTATAGTAGAAGCCGCTTTCTTCCGCTTTTGTCAACATAAGATCTATCACAGGCAGGCGTTTGTGTTATTTTTGCACTATGCAGCCTGTCTCACCTTCGATCCTTCGCAAGATCATCCATATCGACATGGATGCATTCTACGCGTCTGTTGAGCAAAGAGACAATCCTGATTTGCGCGGGAAGGCCCTCGTAGTGGGAGGTTCTCCTCAGGGGCGGGGAGGAGTTGTCGCCACCGCAAGTTATGAAGCAAGAAAGTTCGGCGTCCGCTCGGCTATGTCGAGCAAGCATGCGCTGCAGCTTTGTCCTCACGCCATCTTCGTAAGACCAAGGTTCGACGTCTACAAGGAGGTATCGGGAAAAATTCGCGAGATATTTAAGAGATATACCGATCTGATCGAACCCCTTTCTCTGGACGAAGCCTATCTTGATGTTACGAGCGACAAGCTGAACATCGGGTCTGCACTAGAGATAGCACAGCAGATCAAGCAAGCTATCAAAGATGAACTACACCTTACTGCGTCTGCAGGAGTTTCGATAAACAAGTTTGTTGCCAAGATTGCCTCCGACATTAATAAGCCCGACGGACTGAAGTTCATCGGTCCGTCGTCTATCGAGGCTTTCATGGAAAAGCTGCCGGTGGAAAAGTTTCATGGTGTCGGGAAGGTTACTGCAGCCAAAATGAAGAGTATAGGACTTCATACAGGTGCAGATTTAAAGAAACTCTCTGAACAGGAGCTGATCCGTCACTTTGGTAAGACAGGTAGTTTTTATTATCATATCGTTCGCGGTAAAGACGAGCGAGTTGTTCAGCCACACAGGGAAACGAAATCCCTGGCAGCAGAAGATACGTTCGCACACGATCTTAAAACGCTGGAAGAGATGGACGCTGAACTCTTCAAGATTGCGGAGATCGTTCATACAAGGCTCGAGCGGAAGAACCTGAAAGGCCGAACGGTTACGCTCAAGGTCAAGTACAGCGACTTCAGACAAATTACCAGAAGCCAGTCACTTCTGTCGTCTGTGGCCGATCAACATACAATCTTTACTATCGCAAGCAAACTCCTGGCAGCTGCAATCTCCGAAGATGAAAAAGTACGTTTGCTTGGAATCTCTATATCAAACTTCCACGAACCTGAAGATCCAAAGTCTTCAATAAAGCAACAGAGCGGACAACTGAGGCTCTTTCCCTAATCAGAAGCTCTGTTTACCGGAGGTTTCCACTTGCTGCGTGGCTCAAAATAGTTCCATAGATAAGCAGAAACTTTGCGGATCAGTGCCTGTCCTTCATTCTCCCTGTTCCAGCTTTGATCTGCATTGTCTTTCGTTCCAACATAAAACACATACTCGCCTGAAGGTGCGTTGACCAGCACCACTTCAGACCGCGACGCGTCCACGGCACCGCTTTTCGCAGCTGCCTGTACATAAGGAGGTATCTGAGCAAGTGCATCCTCGTCGTAATATCCCTTTGTCATCAACCGGTACATCCGCTCACTTGCCGCCTTACTCACTATTTCGCCGTTCCTTATCTTAACAAGCAGCGAAGCCATTTCACGGGGCGTAGTTTGTCCCCAGCCATATTTTTTCCAGATTTCTTCCCGGCCCTTCGTTCTTGAATTTACCCTGGTATGTTGTAAATTATATTTTTCCATCAGCTTGTTGATTTGCTCACCTCCTCCGGCAAGCTGCTGATTCCAGAGGGAGGTAGTATTGTCGCTGTAAGACATCATCAGATGTGCCAGAACACTAACTTCTGTGGCCGAACTGTCCTTGAAATGCTGCATGATCCCCGATCCTCCGTATTTTATAGCATCCCTGTAGATCATTGGCTGATGATAGCTCAATTTGCCTTGCCCGATCTGATCAAACAGGCCGACAAGAATCGGTACCTTCACGATGCTGGCGGTAGGAAAGATGCTGTCCCCGTTCAGGGAAGCGTACCTTCCGGTCTTTAGGTTCATAACATAGATCCCGACAGATCCTCTGAACGTACCCACAAGATCGGCCAGATCTTTCTCAAGCTTACGATCATGTTTAAGCTTCTGAGAAAACGTAAATGCCGGGAAAAGCAGCAGCAATAAAAGTAGCAGGGCCAGGGAGATTGGTTTACGTCTGTTCATCTTTGAAAGTAGTTCAGGGATTATTTTTCAATATAGCTATTCTTCGTTTAATTCCTCTGATAAAGCTCTCAATTCCCGCAGTTCCCGTTGATATTCATCAAACTTAGTGCTATTCTTTTCTCGGAAAGCACCAGCTTTATGGGCGATAATTATCATAATGCCCGATATGCTCATAGCCAATAGTGTATCCAGTATTCCGCTAGCTAGTCCCTCATTTTCAATCTTGCGTTGTAAGAAGGATAGGGGAAATAGAACAGCAGTACTCAATAAGATCTTTAACGTCAATCCCAGAAACTTTCCTGGTCTGTTATATTTTCGAAGAATTTCAGTAATGCTCAACAGTGCTTCCTGGAGGTTGGAGTTCCCGATCTCAACGTTTCGCAATTGAAGAGTAGTTTTGAGCATTGCCGCTCCCAGTACGAGCACACAAAGGCAGTAGACAGCGATAGGCAGATATTCTGTGGTTCGCTTGAAATCGAAGGGGTTGCTGATGATCACAATCATTCCGAGAAAAAACCAGAAAAGCATATAACCAACTCCCATCAGGTAGTTTCTTTTTACCCTCGTAAGGCGAGATTGTGATTTTTCCTTGATCATGCTTACAATGAGCCGGTCGCTTAGCACACGACTGCGCTCAATCTTCTTATCATAGGTTTTCCAGGCAGTTTTAAGTTCATCTAACATGGCAATGTTTATTTATGATTTTTTCAAGTTTAAGTTTAATCCTGTTTAGCTTGACACCAACATTACTTTTTGTGATGCCCATGATATCAGAGATCTCCTCGTAGCTTTTCTCTTCCAGATACAACATGATAATGGCTTTCTCAATTTCATTGAGCTGGTCTATAGCATGCTTGAGTAAAGCGAGATCCCCCTGCTGATCGGGCCCGGGGCTAAAGTCCGGAATCTCGAAATCTGCATCAATGAGGCTGCGTCGACTGGGTTCCCTCTTTTCCTTTCGTAGACGGGTGATCGAAGTGTTTAAAGCTATCCTGTACATCCAGGTGGACTTTGATGATTCGGCCCTGAAGCCTGGATACGATTTCCAGAGTTGCAGTACCATTTCCTGAAAGAGATCCTTTCTATCCTCTTCATCATCGCAGTACAGATTGGAGATCTTGTAGAGAATTCCCCGATGTTCGTTTATCATTATGATAAATTCATCTTTCATTTAATTGATTTTGAACAGTTAGTCGTAGACCGCTGAAGGAAATTACAGGTCCTTTGAAAAAAAACTTGCCTGGATAAATGGGATCACTTAAAAAAGATCATAAAAAAAAAGCGACTTAATTTACTTAAGCCGCTTCAGATTTTTGCATTGAAAATGTTTTATTTTACTCGTTCCACATATTCTCCTGTGCGGGTGTCAACTTTGATCTTATCGCCCTGGTGAACGAACAAAGGAACTTTTACTTCAACTCCGTTCTCTGTGGTCGCATACTTCTGTGCGCCAGAAGATGTATCGCCTTTAACAGCAGGCTCAGCATACGTAATTTCAAGCTCTACAAAGTTGGGAGCCTGCGCCATGATCGGTTCTTCACTTTCAAATGAAACAACTACATTCATGCCTTCCTTTAAAAATCTCGCAGAAGGGCCGAATAATGCCTTCGGAATATTGAACTGGTCAAAACTTACATTGTCCATTACGACAAAGTAATCACCTTCGTCATATAAATATTGGTAGTCGTTTGTTTCGACACGGCAGATTTCAACCTGCTCGTCGGTGCCCAAACGCGCTTCTACAATTTTTCCTGTTTTGATATTACGGAATTTTCCGAGATAAAAGGCACCGCCTTTTCCTGGTGTACGGTGTACATGTTCTTCAACCGTTACCAGTTCGCCGTTGTAACGTAAGATATTTCCTGTTTTTACTTCAGATGCCTTTGCCATTAAAATAAGTGTAAAGATTCGATGCCAAATATAGGTGGTTTTTCGATAATAATGGAAGATGCCTTCAATCCTCAGACGAATGGATTATCCGAATTGTAGTTCGCGAATTTTTGACTGTCGGCTATTGGAATGCTTGTGTGCTTGGATCCAGCGATTAGTCTCTGCAGGGAGAAGAACGGAAGAGCTCCCGAAACAAGCATCGCATGCAGCGTCTGAAGTGTCCGCGCAGGGTAGATCGCACAAAGTGGCTCGATAAATTCGTCCTTTTCGTAGACATAGTAGTCAAAAGCCTCTGTTTCCGTCTCGTAGGTCTGTTTTAATAATTGCAGCGTAGGTAGGTCCATATCAATCATATCGCAAGCAAGAACTTGAATGTCGCTCTGAGGGTGGGCCTTATGAACACTCAGTAAGCCTTTCAGTGGACCCCTGGCATCGACAGAATCTACAATCAGCTGATGTGGAGGGAAAACCTCGCCATAAGCTTCAAGCTGTGCCGCATTAACCGATAGTACGACCGGAATGTCCAGCCTCGATAGCTTAGAGGCAGCTCGTTCTGCCCAAATCTCGCTACCCGCAGAAAGCAGACCCTTATCGCTTCCCATTCGCTTGCTTTCCCCTCCGCATAATACTACACCGAGAATCATCCGTTCTCTGATTCGTATATATGCTTATTCAAATCTCCCGTTTCAGTGTGGCAGTTACAGTTGCCTCCCCATACGCTCGTGCCATCTTCAAAATACTCACATTTCCAAATCGGAACTTCATGCTTAATACGATCAATGATATAGCGGTTGCTGGCATAAGCCTCGCTTCTGTGGGCGGATGCGGTAATAACCACTACCGCCGATTCGGAAATTTTCACCTTACCGATGCGGTGTTGGGCAACGGCAATATTGAGGTTCCATCGCTGACGGGCATCTTCCAGGATCTGATCCATCATTTTGGAAGCCATTGGAACGTATGATTCATATTCTATGTAATCTACTTTTTTCCCAACGTTGTTATCCCGCACCTCGCCGCTGAACAAAACTACCGCACCAGCGGCCGGATGATGAGACTCTGCCAGTATTCCCGGCAGATCCAGTTGTTCTTCAGTTATATAGTCCATCTTAACCTCCGCTGCTTGGTGGTAACACAACTACATGATCATTGGCTAGCAGGGGATGAGCGTCAGTAACCAGGTCTTCCTCCACTACGAAACGACACATATTAACTAGCTGCGAAGACGATGGATTCATGTTCCTAAGATGTTGCCTCAAATCAGCAACCGTTTCCAGTTGGTCTGCTATTTCAAATTCCTTACTGAAATAGTTTTTTAAGGCGGCAAAGACTTCTATTTTCATGCGTTATTATCCCCCTATATGAAGCATGCTAAGCGTGCTTCCCGTAAATTTAATTGATTGTTTTTGAGCGAGAGCCTCCCTGAGACTGCTATCTAACAGTTGAGCGTCGGTCTCCAGAATACTGATGGGACTATTGCTGCTCAGACAGCCGTAGATGTTTCCATAAGCGTCGAGACGCAACCGGTTGCAGTCTGAACAAAATGGTTCGCTCTCATTGGCAACGATACCAAAAATATTCCCGTCTTCGGTCTGCCAGTAATTCGAGGTCGAAGAACTTTTTCGGGGCAGAGGAAAGGCCGGATAATGCGTGTCAATTCTGCTAAATATTTCCTCCTGCGAAAAAAAGTGCTGATCAGCAGTATCGTGAAGGTGCCCCATAGCCATTATTTCCAAAAATCTGATCTTGATCTTTTTCTGGAAGGCATACTCTAGTAATGGCAGGATCTGGCTATCATTCAATCCTTTCATGACTACCGAGTTGATTTTGACCTCTATCCCTAGTCTGTGCGCGGCTTCGATGCCTCTAAGCGTTCGGCTAAGGTCATGCCGGCGACTCATCAAATGATATACCTCCGGGTCAATGGCGTCCAATGATACGTTGATGGACGAAATTCCAGCAGCTTGGAGCGCCGGAGCCATGTTCTCGAGAAGTAAACCGTTTGTGGTCAGCTTCAAGTCATTGATGCCAAGATTGCGTATACCCCTGACAAGTTCAGGAAGCTCTTTGTATAACAGGGGTTCACCGCCTGTAAGTCTGACAACACTCAGATCAAGCCGCTCATGTAATTTTGCGATCAGCTTCAGCAATTCATCAGCCTGGAGTGCCTGATTCTTTCCACTCCGATAGTTTTCTTTACTATCTTCATTACCGAAACAGCAATAGACGCACGCCAGGTTACATGTGTTCAGCAAGCTTACCCGAAGTGTTTTAAAGGTTCTGTCAAAATTATCCTTGATCTCTGTCATTGTTCACTATTGCCATGCAACGACTTAAAGTAACGTTAAATAAGCGAAAGTGTTGTAATTTACGTGTATAATTTATGCCTGTCTATCTCAAAAAAAGCGGATTTTTTTGATTCGCAAAGCGGGCAGCAGAAAGCCTCAGGGAGATCCCTGAACATGGTGCCTGATGCCATACCTCCCAATTCGTCACCAATGTTCTGATCATAAATGCTCAAACAGAACCTGCATTGGAAAACGGTGTCGAAAGTATCGCTATGGCTAACACTCTGAGGTTCAATATTATTGGAATGAATAGTTGAAACGCGCTGATCTGCGTAATAGCGGCAGAGTTCAGCTAAAACCTTGCCTAATGCATCTGCAGTAACATCTTTCCTGTAGTTAACTAATTTTTTAGAATTTGGGTTAAAGTCGGTCGTATGCAGGATGTCGAAGAGTTGCCTCTCTTCTGTTTCGCCAGAGAGGTGGACTCTTCTTATGATAACCGAACCGAAAAGTCCGGCTTTCGGATTCATTTTAATGGCAAAGCAGAGATCTCCGGTCGACCGGTCTTCGTTATCGAATTCTTTAGCCAGGGCAAGCTTTAAATGCAAACCAGACTCGCATAAATCTTCAGTTTGCCAGTTCAGTTCACTCGCTGCATGTCTTGTACATATCCCATGTTTTAGAAGCAGCAACTTCCATTGTTCGAGGTCGGCCATAGAAATCCCCTTAATCAATATGGACCTCCATGGGGTAGTGTAAATCTGGCCGATTCTGCTTTGGATGCACATGGCGCAGAGATCTTTCAGAAAAGCGATAGAAAAATGTTCATCTCTCCGGTAAATGCCTAGCCAATACCTATCTCCATACGGGTTGAACCCTTCATAACAGGGAATTTGAAAAGAAGGAAGCTTTAGCGGAGAAGAAGGCAACTGTCTGATTGAACCGCTAAGGGGAGAAACTTTATCCTCTAGAAAAAGACCATCTGCAGCGTTAGTGTCGTAAAAAAGATCGATGTTCTCGAGGATTGCGCCTTCGACTCGCTTGCTCATTTCACAGATGTCTTCCGAATATATAAGTGAAGACCAACAGTATATATGGTTAGTTTTCGGGAAGCGAACATACAGATACCAGTAATTACTTACATCAGATGAAATGAAGTTGATGTTGCCGGTAAAAAATGGAGTAAACGTCTGGCTACTGTCTACGAGATTGATCTTCAGGGTCGGTGTGAAGGAAAAGGAATCCAGTATGTCTTTATAAACACCCTCACGAAGCCAGCCTGTACTGTCAAATATATCCTCACTGACATAAGAACTGATAATATTGGGATGATTATTAGCATTAACTTCATACACGGTATCTGACACAAAAAAGTGATGTTCAAGGTCTTCCAGCTGCCCTTCATCAATTTCAAAATACAGCTGTTGCCTGTTACCAAAGGATATCGAAGAGGCACCCGCTGATTCTGCCCCCCGAAGGATACTTTGAAGGTCTCCGGTAGATACAATCCCCCCTGGAAGGTTTATCTTGATATTTATTCTGCTCATATATTCGATTTAAGAAACCATGGTTTCTTCCGCTCTTAACTGTTCAAGAATGCGTTTAACTTCAGGTCGGCAGGATCCGCAACCCATCCCCGCACCGGTAACCGAGCAAAGTTCCGCGAAGTCCAGACAACCGGAATCCATCTGTTTTGTGATGTTTCCACTGCCTACGTTGTTGCAGCTGCATACCAATTTTCCCAAAACAGGTTCCGACGTTTTGCCGCTCCGCAATAAGGTCAGGCGCTTTTCGCTGAGTTCTGTTTGATTGGCAATCAGCTCTCTGAACTCCTGAAATTCGCTTTTATCACCTATCAGAATCGTTCCAACGAGTCGATCCTGATGTACGATGCATTTTTTATAATAGCGCTTAGCCTTGTCGATAAATACAATCTCTTCATATTGCGGGTCATCAGGGCACTCGGGGATACCGATGCTGCAAAGATCGAAGCCATGAATCTTGATAATATTCATGAATATGCTGCCCCTGTAATAGCTGCCAATATCACCATTCAGATATGCTGATACCACCTCGGCCTGCTGTTCTGCTGCGGCAGTTATACCGTAGAGTGTTCCTTTGAACTCAGCGATCTCGCCAATCGCAAAAATTGAAGGATCGCTCGTTTGCAGACGCTCACTTACAACTACACCCCGTTTACAGTCAAGACCGCAGCTTCTGGCGAGCTCTATGTTTGGCGTTGTGCCAATGGCAATAATCATCGCATCACAATTGATCTTTCTTCCACTTTTTAGTCCGATACCGCTTAGTTTTGACCGGCCATAGTAAACCTGCACCTCGTCATTATAGAAAATATCGCATCCCTGCTCAGAGATTTCCTCATGTAAAAGTTGACTGCCCAAAGGGTCAAGTTGCCGGTTCAAAAACCGGGAGACACGCTGCACAATAGTGATCTTGACACCAATCTCACGCAAAGACGCTGCCATCTCCAAACCGAGAAGTCCACCGCCAACGATGACGACATGGGCCTTTGTCGGAATGTATCTCTTGAAATCGTCAGCATCAGTCCGGTTTCTCATGCTGAATATACCTGGCAGTGAAGGTACATGCTTAGGAAGAGTCGCACGGCTTCCCGTTGCCATGATCAGAATATCATAATTCGTTTTATTTCCCCTGGAATCTGTAACGTATTTGTTGTCTCGGTTGATGTACTCGACGCTGACACCTCTTAACAGTCGGATATTGTACTCCGGTTCTTCTTCGTCTGTCATTTTTACGAGCTGTTCCCAACGCTGTTCGCCGCTTATATAGTCTGGCAACATTACCCGGTTGTAAAAAGGTGAGTCCTCCTTGCTAAACACGGTAATGCTGTCCTCTTTGTTTATCTCACGATACGATCTGACGAAACCATAGGCACCCGCACCAGCACCAATGATGACTATTCGCTGAGATGCTTTGCTCATTTTTTCTACCCGTACCGCGCAATACTTAAAGTCCGGCTCCTTAGAAAGAGGGTCAAGCAGCGTGCTGGTGATATTATTCGTCCTGTTCAGGTCATTTCCAAGTATTTTACCCCAGTGCATGGGCAGGAATACCACACCTTGCTTTATAGCTGTGGATATCCTTGCTTTAACCTGAACTTCTCCGCGTCGGGATCTGATAATGCTAACCTGGCCATTTTCAATGCCAAGCTCCATCGCATCAGCAGGATGTATTTCCAGGTAAGAGTCTTTCGTATGCTGCTTCAGCTTACTCACTTTGCCCGTCTTAGTCATGGTGTGCCAATGATCACGAACCCTTCCTGTAGTCAGAATCAAAGGATATTCTGAGTCGGGCATTTCGCTGCTTAGCTGATCGGACGGACTATGGATAATCGCTTTCCGGGAAGGAGTATAAAAAAGCTTATTGCTGAACAGGCGGGAAGTACCCGTATTTGCCTTTTTGTTGAACGGCCATTGAACGGTTTTATGTTCATCTATGAGTGAATAGCTGAGTCCGTCGATGTTCAGGTTCGTTTGTCTTGTAAGCCTGGTATGTTCCTTGTAAATGTCCTCCATGCACGAATAACTGAATCCTTTGAAGCCCATTTTATTCGCAAAGCGACAAATGATTTCCGCGTCAGGTAAAGCTTCGCCGGGCGGATCCACTATCTTTTGAAGATGACTGATACGTCTTTCAGAATTTGTCATCGTGCCTTCTTTTTCGGTCCAGGCCGCCGCCGGGAGAATAACGTCTGCATAGGCGAGGCTTTCTGCCTTATCGCTTATGTCCTGAACAACCACATATTTGGCCTTCTTCAACGCTTGCTCTACGAAACGCGAATTTGGAAGGCTGGTCAAGGGGTTGGTGCAGATAATCCAGATGGCTTTCAGTCGACCGTCGTGCAGTGCTTCAAACATCTCCGTCGCTGTTAACCCAGCCTTGTCAGATATGCATGTCCCTCCCCAGAATTTCTGTATTTCAGCACGATGAGCGGCGTTGTTAAGATCCCGGTGCGCCGGCAGCAAGTTAGCCAGGCCGCCAACCTCCCGCCCGCCCATGGCGTTAGGTTGCCCCGTTAATGAAAAGGGACCGGAGCCCGGTTTGCCAATATGTCCGGTAATGAGGTTTAGATTAATCAGGCTGAGATTCTTATTCACCCCGATAGCGCTCTGGTTCAAGCCCATGGTCCACATGGTAAGGAAACCCTTCGCCGATGCGATATAAGTAGCAGCCAGAAGGATATCACTCTCGGCAACACCGCATATTCCGGCGGATTCAGCAAGGGTTTTTTCAAATACAAGCTCGCTGTACTTGTCAAAACCCTCGGTATGCTGACGAATGAAATCTATATCAACATTGTCGCTTTCAATCAGGATCCTTCCAATAGCATAGTTGAGTGTGACGTCCGTTCCGGGATTAATCTGAAGGTGCAGATCTGCGATGGAACAGCTGTCAGTAGCCCTGGGGTCGACTATTATGATCTTTACATGAGGATTTGCTGCTTTGTGTGCTTCGACACGCCTCCATAATATAGGGTGGCACCAGGCCGGATTAGCGCCGGTAACGAAAAGACAATCCGATAGCTCAATGTCGTCATAGCAAATTGGAACACTGTCTTCACCGAGCGCCATTTTGTAGGCAGTAACAGCACTGCTCATGCAGAGTCGGGAGTTGGTATCTATATTATTGCTGCCAATAAATCCCTTTATGAGCTTATTGATAACGTAGTATTCTTCTGTGAGGCATTGCCCCGAGGCATAAAAAGCTACGGAGTCAGGCCCGTATTTCTCGATAAGGGTGGTAAAAACCGCTGCAGTGCGAGTCAAAGCAGTATCCCAGCTTACCCTTTGCACGGGCATATTTCTGTTATACCTCATTTGAGGGAAAAGCAAGCGGTCGCTCTTGTCGTTAACCGTGTATTGCAGATTCATTCCCTTGCTGCAGAGCATACCTTTGTTAACAGGATGTTCTTTGTCTCCTTCTACAGAAACGGTATTATTTCCTTCAACCCTTACTTTTACGCCGCAGCCCACACCGCAATAGCAGCAGGTGCTTGTAAAACTTTTGCCTCTTTCACTTTGCATCATTATTCATTTTGACGATTAAACCTGCTGAAGCTCCGTTTGTAGTACTTCATGCTCTGTTGTCTGAGGGTTTCTAAACCTGGTGATGAAGACGAGCAGGCCGATGACGGCCACTCCGATGCCGATGTAATGAAAAGCATCTGCGTAAGTAAGATTCTCTGATTTGAAAAGAAATCCAACAAGCATTGCTCCAAGATTTCCACCCGCGCCGACTATCCCGCTAACTGTTCCGATAGCATCCTTATTTATGAAAGGAACGATGCCATATGTGCTGCCGTTTGCCATTTTAAGGAACAGCGCAAAAAGTAGCATGGCCAGAATAGCCATTCCGAGTGTTTGCGACTGAGCAAAAAGGCTTATCCCGATGCCTTCCAGCAACAGCAGGCCTCCAAGCAGCAAACCTTTGCCTCTTAAACCGTAGCTCTCACCGACCTTGTCGCTTACATAACCACCAAGAGCCCGCGCAAAGATGTTCATGCCCCCGAATATGCTGGCCATTGCCCCAGCCATGATCATGGACGCACCAAACTTGTCAGTAAAGTATGTGGCTGCTACGTTGTCTACTGTTATTTCTATGCCGAAACACGCTGAGTAGGCTAACGCGAGCACCCATGTCCGGTAATCTTTCAATGCTACCAGGAATGTTCCTTTTTTGCTCACACCAGCTGTCCTGTTGATGTCTTTGAAGTTCCCGGCGGGGGTGTCCTTTGTGTATTTATAATAGATAAAGGCCATGATTAACAGGATTACCCCAGGGACAACCATCGCAAGTCGCCAGGAGTCGGCCTGGCTGACGAAACCTAATCCGGCAAAGCCGGCAGCAATCAATGGCATAACCAGGTTCGTAATACCGCCTCCGAGATTTCCCCACCCTCCGGTAACTGCATTTGCCGTCCCGACTATTTTGGGCGCGAACATCATGGATGTGTGAAATTGAGTGATAACAAAGGATGCTCCGATGATGCCAATCACAAATCTAAAGATCAGAAAGCTTTCATAACTGTTGGCGAGACCGATACACATTACCGGAATGGATCCAACTGCAAGTAGTATGGTATAGGATAGACGGGGCCCAAGGGTGTCGCACAGCTTACCGATTATAAGTCTGGCGACGATTGTTGCGGAAACGGAAGCTATTATAATATTTCCGATTTGGTCTTTACTCAGATGCAATTGCTCCCGTATCAAAGGCATCAGGGGTGCGACACCAAACCAGCCGAAGAAACAAAAGAAAAACGTGAGCCAGGTGATATGAAAAGTTCTCATTTGAACGCCCCGGGTCTTAAAGATGTTTAGGTGCTGTAGAGGTCTAAGATTATTTGTCATATGCAATTTTTGATCTTTTTGTTAAATCCTCAGTGAATTGAGTTATTTTACTGACTTATGTTATGTAAATATATTATTAATCACTAAAAAATGATAAATAATGATGTAAATGCGTGTACTTATATGATAAATGTAATTTTATTAGTATAAATGGCTGGTAGTATTTGGTTTTTATGAAAAACGTATGTTTATATTTCTATTTTATTAATAATTGTTGTCCTTTTGTCTGTTTTAATGTGGGTTATTTTGCATTATTGCTGTTTTGAAAGACGAATTTTTGGAAATTGTCTCCAAGATTTAAATAATGCATTGACGAAATACCACCGGTTATCGTAGCGAAAGATTCTTGGTTAATGTAAAATAAAGACTGACCAAGCTCATACCATGCTCTATAGAACCAGCACCCAACCACTGTACTGCTCCCTACCAGCTTCGGCTTTTCTTCGCATTTTCTCGAAGCTGGTACGAAGCTGGTACGAAGTTGGTGCGTCTTTGGTGCGACGTTGATAGGTCACTGATCTAACCATGACCCGAGCGAGATCCAATGATGGTCTTAACTTAATATAGGGTAGACCAGGACAGGATAGACCTTATGCCTGTACAGTATCTATCACTAAATTGGTCGCCAGGATAGGCATTTTATCGAATTAAAGAAATGAGTTGAGCGTATTAAAGACTCTGAAAAGGGTAGAAGTCAACCAGGTCTCCATTGAGCAGAGATGGGCAGTCATTTTGCTGTACTGCAAGACCATCTGCTAAGACACCTGCTGTTATATCACCCGACCCGTTGAAGGGTAAAATTTGGAGACCCGCAATTTCGGAATGAAGGCGGACGGGAAAGAGCTCTGTAAGAGAGTGTTTTTTGGAGCGATTCTGAAGTATGGGAAGCTTATAAGATGGCCTATTTTCAAAACCAGTGCTCTTGAAGAGAAATGACTCCACGAAAATTGTGAAGGTAGTAAGGCAGGAGAGAGGGTTTCCTGGCAAAGCGAAGACTACTTTGCCTTCCGATGTCTGGCCTACCCATAATGGCTTGCCGGGACGGATGGCGACCTTATGAAAGATTTCTTTTACTCCCAGGCTTTTTAATATTGCTGGAACATAGTCTGCGTCTCCCGCAGATACACCGCCATTTATAATGGTTATGTCTGATGTGACGGCCTCGGCAAGAGCTTCTCTCAGAACCTTGACTTCATCTGCGACGTGACGGGAGAACCTTGGCTTGATCTGCCACTTCTTTAGTAGAGATTTCAGCAGAAATTGATTGCTGTTGCGTATCTGAAATGCTGTGACTTCACCGGGAAGTGGAACCACCTCATCACCTGTGGTGAGTACAGAAACGGAGGGTAAGGCATAAACCGGAATAAGGTGATTTCCGGTAGCAGCAAGTATGCTGATTACCTGAGCATTGCAGCGTAGAGGAGCCTTTACAAGCAAATGACCTTTCTTAGCATCTTCGCCTTCTCTAGAAATGTTTTGATAGGTCTTTATATCGTCTGCCCGCAATTCAACTTCTTGATCGAGTTCACTAGCGTCTTCTCTGCGGATAATTACATCTGCTGTTTTAGGAGTCGCTGCTCCAGTCATGATCTTGTAACAATAACCAGAGGTAATCTGCGTTTGCGAAGCCTGGCCGGCTAAAATCGTTTCCGTGATCTTGTATTTCCGAATGCCTTTCTGCCAGTCGCTCTGCATTATGGCATAGCCGTCCATTGCCGCGCGATTAAAGGGTGGGTAATTTCGATCGGCGATGATATCTTCCGCCAGGATCCTTCCGTCGGCTTCTTCCAGGGCTACGAGTTCACGGGCGAAACCTGTTACCAGTGAGGAGATAAGAGTAAGGGCATTGTCAAAACTCTCCATCCTAGTGTCCTCCGCCTTTCATCATCTTTCGGGCATGGAAAATGGCAGGTAAGATAGCCTCCATAGATTCTTTTGCTCCTGAACTGCTACCGGGTAGGGTAACGATCAGGGTCTGTGCTATTGAGCCGGCAATGGCGCGACTCATCATTGCCAGGGGAGTGCGCATCTGCCCGTAGTTTCTGATAGCTTCGGTGATGCCGTCGGCATCACGTTCCAGGATCTCACTAACGGCCTCTACTGTGTTATCGCGCGGGCCGAGTCCCGTTCCACCTGTCGTGAAAATAAAATGTACGTCATCAGCCACCCATTTTTTTATCTGTTCCTGAATTTGATCTTTCTGATCGGGAACGATCTGATAGTCAACAACGCTTGCATTGATATCTTCCAGCATCTGCCGGATGAGCTTGCCGCTTTTATCCTCGCGCTTACCTTCGGAAGTAGAATCTGAACATACCAGTACGGCACAAGTAGGAGAGTTGGAGAAGTATTTCTTACGGTCACTCTTGCCACCGGTCTTTTTTAATAGTTTGATATGACCTATTTCCAGCATGGTGTCTACGGGCTTGAGCATGTCGTAGATCTCAAGAGCTGCCACGGAAACTGCTGTAAGCATCTCCATTTCAATGCCTGTTCTCCCTATCGACTTCGCTTCACCAAGAATAACAATGCCGTTTTTTCCAAATGTTGGTTTTTCAAAGAATTCAGCGTGTTTTTCTTCAGAGAGGAAGCTGAATTGTATATCCATACCGTCGATTCCTACGGGATGGCAATGCGGCAGCAACTGAGGTGTCAGTTTAGCTCCAATAAATCCAGCTGCCCGGGCTACGTCAAAAAGGTTACCTTTTGGGAGCTGTTCATTTTGGATAAGATTGATCGTCTCGGCTGAACAAAATATAACTGATATTGCCCTTGCGGACCGGAGTGTTATTTGCTTGCTGGTTATATCACGCATATGCAAATATTATGATTTTTATCATACGATGCCCGATTAATATGCAGTAGAGATTCGTTTGTGTGGTTTTGCAGCTTATGAGAAGATCAAGGCTTATCAAGCTTGATGATCTCAATGGTTTTAGCTTAATGTTAAATAATAAAATAGTTATTTCGGAGTATCAATGTATGACAATACCTGCGAAAGAAGATATTCTCCAAGCGAATGGGCAGAGCCCTGGTAGTTGGATAGTACTATGATAGTCCAGTTTTCTGCAGGCAGCATATATTGCACGGCATTTATGCCGTCTGCACCTCCTGAATGTCCAAAGATTTTTCTCTTGCCCGAATCCCAGATCTGAAAACCATAACCATATGGTTGACTGTTTTGTACCGAGGTTATCAACGCAAGTGAAGGATGAGATATTAGTTTTTCTGAGGTTAATGCGAGAAAAAACTTGTGCAAGTCATCTGCATTAGCATATCCTCCTCCGGCAGGTGAAGCAATTGTAAAAATGGATTGCATATTGTTATCATACTTTCCGTCCGGTTTGGGAATATAACCAACCGCGATATCGCTAACCCCATCATTTACATCGTAGGCACCGGCAACTTTCATGTTTGCTTTTTCGTAAATATGGCGTCTTACATATTCGAAATAATCCTCTCCGCTAACCTTTTCTATGATTGCACCGAGCAGCAACATTCCAGTATTGCTATATTTCCACTTCGTTCCAGGTTCGAAAGCTAATGTTTCAATGTTTAAAAATCTTTTAAAGGCGTTCAATTTTTTGAAGTCCCGGCGTGGTGCACTTGAAAAGTGCGGACCGAAAAAGTCACCTAATCCGGAAGTGTGACTCATAAGGTGCCTTATCTGTATTCTACGGCTTAATGCAAGTGGTAGCCATGTGCTATCCAAATACTTTGATATCGGATCAGACAAGTTTAGTTTCCTCTGCTCGCTCAACTGCATAGCTGCTACAGAAGTGAACATCTTGTTCATTGAACCTAGATTGAACTTTGTATTGATACTATTGGGAATGCCTCTCTCCTTTATAGCATCTCCACATGCATATTGAAAGATTACTTGTTTACCATGAGCGATGAGAACTGTACCTGAGAAGAGGTCATACCCTTTTAGCTGAGACATAATTAAAGTTATACTATCTGTAAGTGAGCTCTGGTTCTTAAAAGTAACTCCCTTACCAGACTGTTTGAGCTTGTTTAATACTTGAGGTGCATGGCCGGATGCTCGCATCCAGACATCTCTTTTAAATGCCGTAAGTGTCGAAATTCTTCCAATGCTATCTTTAGCGAAGGTGAGAGGGGATTTAAGTGATGCATTATGGAAATCCATGTCACCTTTCCGGTCAAACCTCACTTCTCTACCGTCCCAGTTCTGCAAAAGTGTAATCGTGTCTCCAGATGCTTTTATCTGCAGGTACATGTCTCTGTTTTCTTGGTGTTGAAAGTATCCTTCGAATGCTTTGATATCAGTGAGCTCGCCAGCTGGTACTTGCGCAAATAAATTAAATCCTTTAGGATTTATTAAAAGCATCAGAATGATAAGGATTGATGATCTCATTGGATTACATAAGGTTAGCACAACTAAGGTAACTTATTTGAAGAAGTTTTCCTATAAATATAGAGAAGCCCCTACATAGCGCAGGGCGGCCTTCCATTATTCAGCATCGATGGTGATTGTGTGAGGCTTAGCGTATCAGGCTCCGCAGTGATCGGTATCCGACCGGGCTGGTTTGCGCGGTAAGAATACAGCTTGTATAAAACTTTCTCGCTTTTCCGGACTTTATTAGTTTATGGAAAACAACGAAGAAAAAGCAAAAGCGCAACATAGCACAGGCAAACATCCGGAGCCATCTGATAATGTGCAGTCTGACATTGAAACCGTAACTCCCGATACAGAGAACGGGGGGCTCGAGGATGTTAACAAACATGAGAGTCAGGATAAAAAGGAGCAAGGATCAGAACAGGACGAAAAAAATTCCGGTGCTTCCGATAATGCCGATGAGAGGGACAGTGAGCAACAAGTCAGCGATGAGCAGGATGATAAACAACAGGGAAGTGAGCAGCAAGATGATGCAGAGCGGGACCGTGAGCAGGAAGTAACTGATGAACAAGATAGTGATCAGCAGGGTAATGATCAGTCTGATACAGATCAACCTGACGAGGGTGATGCACGTGGCGGTGTAGAAACGGTTAGTCCTTAATAAAAGGTATTGCAAGTGTTGCTTGATGATCTGTGCCGTCCAGATGTATTACAAGAGATCAAATCGATATATTTGATTAAATAATTGTAAGATGGATGAAACGCCGAAACGTTTTGATCGGATCATAGCAATCCTTATTCAGCTGCAATCACGCAGAATCATAAAAGCGCAGGACATGGCGGAGCGCTTCGATGTCAGCCTGCGCACGATCTATCGCGATATCAGAACGCTGGAAGCGTCCGGAGTGCCTATATATAGTGAGGCGGGCGTTGGTTATTCCTTAATGGAAGGTTATCGCCTGCCACCGGTTATGTTCACGAGAGAGGAAGCTACCAGTTTTATCGCAGCGGAGAAGTTGATGCAGAAGTTTAGCGATAAAGAGATGGGCAAGCACTATGAGTCGGCGGCGTTCAAGCTGAAGGCGGTATTGAGAAGTGCCGATAAAGATTGGGTGTCGAATATTGAGTCGAGCGTAATGATGCAGCCAACATCAACGCTTTTTAATGAGAATGCGCCGAACGCGCTTGCTGTTCTTTTTAAAAGTATTGCCGAGAAAAAGCAGACGAGGCTAACTTATAAGGCATTCGAAGCTGAAGAGGCGACTCAAAGAATCATAGAACCTGTAGGTATTTTCCACGACCATGACAACTGGTATGTCTTTGCGTTCTGTCATCTTCGAGACGATTACAGGCAATTCAGAACAGACAGGATCCAAAGCATTCGGACGACGGATGATGTCTTTACAAGGGAACATCAGTCTTTGGAGGTATATCTTAAGAATGATGTTGAGAAGGTTCCTACGACAAGGGTTAGGATACAAGTAGACCGGAAGATCAAGAAATATATGGACTTTGAAAAAAAGTACCACGGATTTGTAGAAGAGCGTATAGAAGGAGATCTTGTTGAAATGACTTTCCTCTGCAGGAATATAGACGAAGGATTTGCCCGCTGGTATCTAACTTTCGGAGATCATGCGAGAATTATGGAGCCGGAGAATCTAAGAGAAAGGGTTCTAGCTTTAATGGAAAAAACGCAGTCTAGAATGTTAACAGACCACCAGGGCTAGTTCCTGGTGGTCTGTTATAGATATTATCTTTCCCAGAAAAACGGAGGTTGTATACCTAGTGCCCTAAGATATACATACCCCTGGCCGCGATGGTGAACTTCGTTTTCGATAAAATAGAGGATATTCTCGATAACAGGAAACTCATATTGGCCAAATAAGTTGAAAGTTTCACTGAAATCTTCAACCTTCAGCTGGCTCCAGTATTGATTGATCTCTTCCGTTGCTTTATCCCACTTTTCAAGATATTCTGCTTTTGAAGTTGCTTTGGTAGCGTCTTCCTGGTAAGGCTCAACCTGGCGGTTAACAATGCCTTTCATGCCAGGGGCGCCTATGGCAAGAAACTCTGATGTAAGCTCCGCGAAAGTTCTCATTCCGCCGATAGAGAATTCAAAAAACTCCTTTTCAGGAAATGCCTCGATTACGCGGCGTGTAAGATTGCGATTTCCCTGCCAGTGATTTAATAAGCCTTCCTTGCTGATTACCTGTTTGTTTTCTTGAGTGATTTCTGGTGCTGTAGTGTTCATGACTTATAGTTTTAAGTTTGTGATGTAAAGATAAAATGGGGGTGTGACAACAGTCTGTCAGCAGGATTGAAAATAATTCTGATACACATTCAATATAATCCGTTCGAAAACGCCCGGAGCGTTCGAATTCGAACATCTGTTAGTTTTATCGGTTTTTTAATTATCTGAATTATAGTTGTTTATAGGTGGAACTTCTCTTGTATAGTAAGAGCAAACTTATATAAATGGACAAGTTTATCGGAGATGAAGTATCTTCAAAAAAACGGAACCGAACCTACTTACTAATTCTCTTAAGCCTCGCTTTATTAGCTGCCGCTATCGGAGCTGTTAGGATCTATTTCAGGCCGACCCTAACAGCCGCAGATATCACTACTGTAAAAGTTGACAGGGGTCTGATAGAGAATACCATTGATGCTACAGGAATGGTTTTGCCGGAATTTGAAGAAGTCTTGACAAGTCCTATAAACGCATTAATTAAAGAAGTTTTGTTAGATGCAGGCCATCGGGTAGAGAAAGCCCAGTCTGTTTTAATCCTTGACAAATCCGTCAGCCAAAATGAATACGAGAAATTACAATTTCAGATAGAATCAAGAGAAAATGAAATCCGGAAGTTGAAACTCGACCTGGAGAAGAGCTTTTTCGATATTAAATCAAGTAACAATATAAAACAGCTCCGCATCAGCAATTTAAAGGATGCTGTGTCTTCGGCCAAAAGATTGCTGGAAGCTGGCGGTGGAACGAAAGAAGATGTGGAACGGGCTGCATTGGATCTCAAAGTTGCCAACGTAGAAAAACTGCAATTGGAGAACGAAATCAGAAGCAAGCAGCAGACAATGAGAATCGAGATCAGGGAGGCTGAAATTGCTCTGGCGATCCAGCGTAATGATTTGAAAGCAATAGGTCGAAAATTAGATCTTGCGGACGTTATGGCAAGCCGTCCAGGGGTGGTCACATGGGTTAACAAAAACATAGGTTCCAATGTGAAAGAAGGGGATGCCCTGGTGAGAATTGCCGATTTAAGTAGCTTCAAAGTCGCAGGAAATTTGTCGGACAATCTGCTTGGTAAGATTTATACCAATATGCCTGCTATTATTCGTCTCGGTAATATTCAATTTAGGGGGACGATCATAAACATTGCTCCATCAGTAAATAATGGGATCGTTTCGTTCGATATTCAATTAAATCAAAAGAGCAGTAAAGAATTACGTCCTAATCAGAAAGTTGACGTGTTTTTGGTGACCTCTGCCAAATACGGAGTGTTGCGTGTGACAAACGGTCCTGCGTTCAACGGTTCGAACCTTCATGAGATTTTTGTCATGAGAAATGGAACTGCCGAGAGGCGGACAGTCAAGACAGGTCTAAGCAATTTTGACTTTGTTGAAATTATAGGCGGATTGAAAGAAGGCGAGGAGATTATAACCTCTGATATGAGCGACTTTCAAAATGTTAAAAAGATAGTGATCAGCAACTAAAGGTATGTTGAAGAAAACCTCCTTTATCGTCTTACTCACCGCGTACCATCTTGCAGGATTTTCAGCATCCCAGCATGATACGCTAACCTTGACCTTGAAGCAGGTCATTGATCTGGCTAAAGGTAATTCCATCGCAGCAAAACAAGCTACTACAGTGAAGGAAACGCGGTATTGGGAATGGCGAACTTTTAAATCAAATTATCAGCCACAATTGGCATTAGAGGGCGTTTTGCCCGGCTATACCAAGAGTTATACCCAGGTTCAACAGCCCAATGGAACCATTCTGTTCCAACCTGTCCATTACGACAACTCATCTCTAACCTTGAATTTCAGCCAAAGTCTTGCAGCTACAGGAGGAACAATTTTTGGAACTACGCAATTGCAGCGTTTTGACGATTTTGACAGGAACAACGTGCTCTATAACGGCATTCCATACGGCATAGGATACACCCAGCCGCTGCTGCAGTTCAATGGGTTAAGATGGGATAAACGAATTGAGCCATTGAAGTATGATGAAAGCAGAAGGGCTTTCGTTGAAGCTCAAGAGGAGATTTCGGTCTCAGCAACCCAGTTTTTCTTTGATTTGCTTCTTGGTCAGGTAAATTTGAATATTGCTGAAACGAACTTGTCCAACACCAATCGGATATTAAGTGTGGCGACGACAAAATTTGAACTTGGAAAGATCTCCAGAAATGAAATCCTACAGCTCCAGTTAGAACTATTGAATTCGCAGAAAGCCGTAGGTACGGCAAAACGGGATGTGGAAATTGCTACCTTAAACCTGCGGAGCTATATTGGAATTGAGGGGGACAACAGGATTAAATTAGAAATGCCTCCAATCGCATTCCACATGACGGTCTCGACAGAAAAGGTGCTGGCTGAAGCCTTTGAGAACCGTTCTGACGCAATTGGTTTCATAAGACGCTTACTGGAGGCTAAGCGTGACGTTGCAAAAGCAAAGGGTGAAAATGGCTTAAAGGCAACTTTAAGAGCTAATCTTGGCTTTTCAAATGCAGGAAAACAAGTGTTCGATATTTATCAATCGCCAAAAAGTCAACAGTCTGTAGAACTGCAGCTTTCTATACCGGTTTTGGACTGGGGAAGATCAAAATCCAGAACCATGACTGCTTTAGCGAATGAGGAATTTGAAAATTATGCAGTAGAGCAGGATAAACAAAGCTTCGAACAACAAATTGTAACCCAGGTAACGCTTTTTAACATGATGAAAGAACAAACTCGGCTAACAGCTCAGGCTGCAGAAATCGCCGCTGAAAAATATAAAATAGCTGGCGAACGCTACGTATTAGGTGATCTCGGAATTACTGATCTGAGTATTGCTTTTCAAGAAAATGACCGGGCAAGACGTGATTTCGTTTTTTCAGTTCGTGATTTCTGGATTGCTTACTATCAGATGAGGAATTTATCGCTTTATGACTTTGAACTTAACAGGAAAATAGCTTACTAACCATATTTAAATCATTATGATACAATTGACAAACATCCAAAAAGTTTACCGAACCGACACGGTCGAGACACTCGCCATAAATAATATCAACCTCGATATTGCTAAAGGAGAATTTGTATCTATTATGGGACCTTCGGGATGTGGTAAGAGTACTCTCTTGAATATCATTGGTTTGCTGGACGAACCTTCCATGGGAAGGATAAAAATTGATCGCCAGGACATTCTCAGCTTTTCAGATCAGAAGCTCGCAAGGTTTAGAAATCGAAACCTGGGATTTATCTTTCAAAGCTACCACCTGATTAACGACTTGCAAGTTCTTGACAACGTTGAACTACCTTTACTTTATCGCTCCTCTTCGGCAAGAGAGAGGAAGGCTCTCGCCAGCGAAGCTTTGGAAAAAGTCGGTTTGAGTAACCGGGTAAAGCACTTTCCAACACAACTTTCCGGAGGACAGCGGCAGCGTGTTGCCATTGCGAGAGCTATTGTAGGCAACCCCAAAATTATTCTGGCGGATGAACCTACTGGAAATCTGGATAGTGCAATGGGTGGAGAAATTATGGATATACTCATCAATCTGAACGGGAGTCAGGGCACCACAATTGTTATGGTTACACATGATGAGACAATGGCGCATAAAACGGATAGATTGGTCAGGCTTTTCGATGGTTCGCAAGTTCAATAGGAGGGGTTATGCTAAAAAATTATTTAAAGATCGCTTTCGCAGTATTGAAAAGGAGGAAGTTTTTCACCTTTATCAGCTTATTCGGAATCAGTTTCACACTTACCATTTTAATGGTAGCCACCGCTTTCATGGATAAAGTCTTGAGCCCGGACTACCCGGATTTTAAAAGAGAGCGTTCCCTTTATGTGGCAACCATGGAATATAAAAATCTCAAAGAAGGTTGGATGAACAGAAGTGACGTTTCCTATTATTTCCTTGATCATTATGTATCGAAGCTAAAAAACCTTGAGAGAATGGCTATATCGTCTTATGTGAAGTCTTCAAATGCGTATGTCAATAATAAGAAGATCGTAATAGAGTACAAATATACCAATGCTGACTTTTGGAAGGTCCTGGAGTATGAATTTTTAGAAGGAAAGCCTTTCGGACAAAGGGAAATCGATAATGCGGAAAAAGTAGCGGTGATATCTGAGGAGACAAGAAAGGCTTATTTCGGCGATGATAAAGCGGTTACGGGAAAGTATATCTCAGCAGATAATATTAACTATCGCGTCGTAGGCGTTGTTGAAAACGTATCAAAAACACTTCATTATATCTGTGGTGATATGTATCTGCCATATACAGTATCGAAAGACGATTATAACCGTGCCGATCTGATGGGCTCCTACAACGCTATTCTTCTCGCAAAAAGCAAAGAAGATGTTCCCAAACTTAAAAAGGAATACGACCAAATGATGACGAAAGTGCCGATTCCAGGTGATTTCGACCGGGTATACAGTAATGCCGACCCTTTCTTCGTTAACGTCACAAGGCGAATAGCCGGGGATGGATCGGACAATGGAGTGAACGAAAGTTTCACTGTTATCAGTGTTTTTACACTACTGTTTCTACTTTTACCAACAATTAATCTGGTAAATATCAATATCACCAGGATTTTAGAGCGGTCATCTGAAATAGGGGTGAGGAAGGCCTTCGGTGCGTCTTCAAAAACGCTCGTATACCAGTTCATTGTAGAGAATCTTATTTTGACTTTACTGGGCGGTATGATTGGTCTGTTTTTTTCGCAAATGGCTATTTACTTAATAAATTCTTCTAATGTAGTTTCAAACATGCACTTGGCTATGAACTTTTCTGTCCTGCTATATAGCTTCATCGCCTGTGTGTTTTTTGGGTTGATTTCCGGTGTTTATCCTGCCTGGAAGATGTCAAAGCTAAATGTTGTGGGGGCACTCAAATCTCAATAATTATTAAATAACCTTACTGTTATGTTTCAACATTTATTTAAGTTGCTATGGAATAAGAGGAAGCAGAATTTTCTTTTTCTTGCCGAGATATTGGTTTCCTTTCTGGTGACATTTGCAGTTTTGTCTTTTATAACTTACTACTATCAGAACTATAGAAAGCCCCAAGGGTTTGATTATAGAAGAGTTTGGGCGATCAATTATAACAGCGGAGGGTTGTCAAAAGATGTAGATTCAATAGCTGTTTTTTACGCCAATCTTCATAAGGCGTTAAGATCGATGCCTGAGATAGAAGAGGTTTCGAATTCCAGTTCTAATTTTCCATATTCGAACAGTATAATGAGTACCGGGTTAACTCATAATGGAAAAAAGGTAAACCATGTTTATAACTACAATGTGGGTGAGGGCTATGATAAAGTTTGGAATCTTACTTTGGTTGAGGGCAGGTGGTTTCAACCGCAGGATGCCGTTGGTAAACAAAGGAATATCATTGTCAACGAAACCCTAAAAAAAGCAATTTTTGGTAATGGAAGTGCGACCGGCGAGTTAATTGGTGATTATGAGGACAAAGAAAAAATGAAAATCATTGGCGTCGTGCGGGACGTGAAGGCGAATGGTGATTTCCACCCTGCCGGAAATGCTATGATTAGTCTCCAGGACACCGGTCTCCTGAAGTCTACAAGTAATATTTTAATTAAGGTTCGAGGAAGTGCCGACGCAAGGTTCGAAAGTGAACTCTATAAATTTATGACAAATGCGGTAAAGAACGCTGTAGAGATTCAACATGTAGATGAAATGCGTGTTTCAAAGAACAAGGAGACTATTATCCCCATGATTATTTTTATCATTATATCTGTTTTTTTAATTATCAATGTTGCTTTAGGTCTATTTGGTGTGTTATGGTACAATATTAATAATCGGAGGGGTGAGATCGGCCTGAGAAGAGCGATTGGCGGAACAGGAAGCTCCGTTTCATACCAACTGGTTTTGGAGACTTTGATCCTGGCTACCATGTCCCTGATTGTAGGTTGTTTCTTTGCTGTACAGTTTCCTTTATTGGATGTTTTCAATATCCCTACAAGCGCGTACATCATTGCGATGGCATTATCTGTTATCTTTATTTACCTTTTAGTTTTCACCTGTTCTTTGTACCCTGCTAAACAAGCGTCGGGGATTCATCCCGCCGTTGCACTGCGTGAAGAATAGTAATTATCCGAATTTGTATGATTTTGATTGTAGACGATGATATCGCAGTAAGAACTTCACTGTCACTCCTTCTGAAGGGAGCTGGGAATGCTGTCATCAGCGCAGACAGCGTAGAACAGGCTTTTGAACTATTTACATCCAATAAGCCTGAGCTAGTCATTTTAGACCTGAATTTCTCAAATGATACTTCAGGAAAGGAGGGGATGATCCTCCTGAAAAAAATGAGGTATTTCGATACGACTATGCCTGTGATTCTATTAACAGGCTGGGCAAGTATTGAACTGGCAGTCCAGGGGATGAAATTGGGTGCAAACGATTTTATTAATAAGCCCTGGAATAATGATTATGTACTTCAGTCGGTTCAGACCTTATTGCAGCTTACCGGTAAAAAGTCCTTGTCAAAGAACCGGAAAGAACTTGATAGGAAATTTAACTTTAAACAGATTATAGGCGAAGACCCCCGGTTGTTAGCAATACTTGAGACCGTAGGTCGGGTGGCCTCTACCAATGCATCAGTTCTCATCACGGGCGAAAGCGGTACCGGGAAAGAACTTGTTGCTGAAGCCATTCATGAAAACAGTATCCGTAAATCAAAGCCGTTTGTTAAGGTGAACCTGGGTGGAATATCATCATCCTTGTTTGAGAGTGAAATGTTTGGCCATGTGAGGGGCGCTTTCACAGATGCCCGTTTTGACAGAACCGGTCGGTTCGAAATGGCTAACAAGGGTACCATTTTCCTGGATGAAATAGGAGATCTGGATGCAGGAAGTCAAGTCAAACTATTAAGGGTTTTGCAGGACCGTACCTTTGAGGTTCTGGGTAGCAGCAGGACAAAGTCCGTTGATACGAGAGTGGTGTGTGCAACTAATAAAGACCTTGCTGAAATGGTTGGCAATGGCTTTTTTCGTGAAGACCTGCTCTATCGGATAAACCTGATCAGTATCCATTTACCTGCGTTACGTGAAAGACCGGATGATATTCCACTGTTGGTCAATTTTTTCGTCAGCAATATGAAAGAGATTTACGATCGGCCAGATCTGTCAGTATCGTCTTCTGCAATGCGATGGTTGCAGTTATTGCCTTTGCCCGGAAACATCAGGCAGTTAAAAAATATTGTAGAGCGTACCATTTTGATCACCAATAAAGATGAATTAGGTATTGACAATTTTCAGTCTCAGTTAAGCCTGGCATCGTTGAAGAATCAAAAGGTTAGATTACCGGTTGTGGGGACAATGACTTTAGATCAGATGGAGGCTGAAATGGTGAAACAAGCAATGAGCTTTCATAAGAACCGCATTACGAAAGCAGCCGCGTCACTAGGAATAACCCGGAACTCACTGTATCGCCGCTTGGAGAAATATCAAATTTCATTTGATGAAACTGAAGACTAAATATGTCCTTTTTGTAGTAATCCTACACCTTGTATGCTTGATTATGAGCTACTTCATTTTTGAAAAAAGCAGGTGGGTTTTCATCGTGGTAGAGATACTCATCATCGGTTCCATTATAATCTCTTTCAATTTATACAAGCAATTAATAAGGCCGTTGACCTATTTGGCGCAAGGTATCGCGGCAATAAAGGATAAGGACTTTAGCGTGAAATTTTTGGATACAGGTAATCGGGAGGTAGACCAATTGGTTGATGTTTATAACTGTATGATCAATGAGCTGAGAAATGAAAGAACCAGGCAGCAAGAACAGCACTTTTTTTTAGAAAAGCTAGTCCAAACTTCTTCTACGGGGATTATCATTCTTGATTACGACGGGCAAACGAAACAGATCAATCCAAAAGCAGCAGAGATTTTAAGCTCGGATCCTGGTTTCTTTGATAACCATATTGTAGCGATGAAGACGGGCAGTTCAAAAATGGTACGGGCAGATGGATTACATACCTATAAAATTCAGAAGTCAAGATTCATTGACAAGGGATTTGAAAGAGTTTTTATCATGATGGAAGAGGTAACCTCAGAGATTTTTCATGCTGAGAAAGCTGTGTATAGCAAAGTAATTAGAATGATGGCTCACGAAGTTAATAATACAGTAGGCCCTGTAAATTCTATAATTAGTTCAGTGCTGTCACAACAAGATCTCTGGTTGAATGATCCTGATTCCATTTTCAGGAATGCGATGAAGGTGGCTGTTGAACGTAATCTGAATCTGAATGTTTTTATGCGCAACTTTGCTGATTTGGTTAAATTACCAGAAGCTAATAAAAACCAGGTGGAATTGGGTGGACTGCTTAAAACTGTTTCAGAATTAATGTACTATAGCACCAATGGGAAGGGCATTATATTCGAGTTTGACATTCCGCAGGAGCAATTTATTATTTCGGCTGATATGGGACAGATGGAGCAGGCATTGATTAACATAGTTAAAAACTCGATTGAATCAATTGAAGATACCGGGATTATTCGATTTACTCTGGAGCCGAGTATACGAAAACTCGTAATTTCGGATAACGGAAGGGGGATCTCTGAAGAAAATGCCGGTCACCTGTTCAGTCCCTTTTTTAGTACGAAGAGAGACGGTCAAGGAATAGGCCTGACGCTCGTAAGGGAAATACTTATAAATCATGGTTTCGAGTTTTCCTTAAGGACGGTTGGACCAGCTAATACGCAGTTTACCATTTTTCTTTAATGAGAAGAGAGGGGAAAACGAGCCCAGTTTAGAGATTAGTTAAACAGATATGCACCGCAATGCTATCGCAATTTAGGAAAGCGTAATAAACCCGTTAATTTATGGTATATCATAATCGGAATCAACATTAAGGTCTGGAATCCGTTCGTTTCGGCAAATTAAATCGTTATATACTACCTTTGATAAAGTATGCCTGCAATTGGATTAGCTGAAGATGATTTAAAAATAGCCGGACTTGTAAAAAAAGGCCTGGAAGAAAGTGGCTATGCTGTGGTCGCTGTTTCCAATGGAGAAGACGCGTTACAGATATTTCAGTCTCAGCAAATTGATCTCGCAATACTCGACATCATGATGCCCGGACTGAATGGCATTGAAGTCTGCAGACGTCTGCGGGAAAGTCAACGCGAACTTCCAATTCTGATGTTAACAGCCTTAGGATCATTGGACGACAAGTTGACCGGGTTTAATAGCGGTGCAGATGATTACCTCTTAAAGCCCTTTCATTTCCAAGAGCTGCTCGTAAGGATTGAAGTTCTTTTACGAAGGAGTCATGCTACGGTAGCTGCTGACGAGTCAGTTCTGCGCTTTGAAGATCTCACACTAGATACGGTAAGTAAGGAAGTTTACAGAGCCGGAAAATTGATAAGCCTCACGGCGAAAGAGCTTTCGCTGTTGGAGCTCTTTTTAAAAAATCCTAATCGTTTACTTTCAAGACAGTTCATTGCAGAGCACGCGTGGGACATTAACTTCGACACCGGAACCAACGTCATTGACGTTTATGTGAACTTTCTTCGCAATAAGATAGAGAAGGGATTCAGCCGGAAGTTGATTCACACAAGAATTAATATGGGCTATATCCTCAAGTGAAGATATGAAAATCAAAGACCGGTTAGCACTCTATTTTACACTCATCAGTACTTTAATACTCCTGGTCGTTCTGTTTGCGATTTACTTTACGTTCCTGAAGTTTATGGAATCTGACTTCTTTGACCGGCTGACAGACCGCACAATGGTGACTGCAAAGCTTTATCTGGAGGCTGATGAGATATCATCTGCAGCACTTGCAAAGGCTAGAGGTCAGTATCTGGAGACGCTTAACGGTGAGCGAATCCGGATATATAACTCAGAAAACAGACCGGTATTTATAGGCGATGGTGAAAGGTATTGGAGTGCCCAGGTCATTGAAAGAGTACGTAAGGCAAAAAAGCTTAAGTTTAAGGATGGAGAGAACCAGGTTGTGGGGATATTCTATAAAGATAACCAGGGGGACTTTGTTATTATAGCCTCGGCAACGGACAGGAGCACCTTCTATAGACTTGGAAAGCTAAAGGATGTCATGATGTTCGTCTTTGTGATCATCTTTATCGGTTTATTGCTGTCTGCCCGCTGGATTGCCAACCGAATTCTTAAACCTTTAGATCTGTTTATAGATGAGGTTAAACAAATTAAATCGAGCAATCTCCATTTCAGAGTTCAGGAAGGAAACAACAAGGATGAGATTAATCTCCTCGCATCAAACTTTAACAAGCTGATGGAGCACCTCGAACAGGCATTCGTACTACAGAAGACATTTATTGCCAATGCATCACACGAGTTACGTACGCCGGTGACGAGTATGATGATAGGTGCAGAAATTGTCCTTTCGAAGGAAAGAAACAATGAGGAGTACAAACAAGCTCTTGCCTCCATTATGGAAGATGCTGAAAAAATGGATAGTATCATCAAGGAATTGGTCAATCTGGCTCAGGCCGATGTCGAATATGGATCGTCCAGACTGCAGGATGTGAATCTAAAAGAAATGCTTGCCTCAATCGCTGAGGAATGGAAAGATGTTCCTTCTTCGGCTAGCTTGGAACTTATATACGGCAATATTTCAGAGTCAGACGTGGTGTTATCTGCAAATCGAACTTTGTTGAAGATAGCCATCAGTAACATCATCTCCAATGCATTCAAGTTTTCTGATCAGGGCAAGGTCTCGTGTTCATTAACGTCGGACAGCAACACTGTCATCATCGAGGTGGATGATAACGGGCCTGGTATAAATGAGGTGGATCAGGCGCTTATTTTCGAACCCTTCTATAGTTCAGCAAAAAAACCGGAACATGAGGGAACAGGAATGGGATTGTTTATGGCGCGAAAAATCGTTCAATTGTTTAAAGGTACCATCAGCTTTCGATCTTCACAGGACCATGGAAGCACCTTCACTATCCGGTTTCCTAAATTTTAATGCCGTTTTAATTTCCCTTTAATTCGAGTTTAATGCGCTGAAGATAGCTTTGGCGTAAATGAAAATACGAATATTAATCATCGGTATTCTTTTAACAAGTGTTGCTATCACAGCTTCGGCTCAGGATACGTTAAGCTTAAGTTTGACTCAGGCAGAAACGATGTTTCTGAAGAAAAACGCCCAGCTCATTGCTCAAAGATATGAGACAGAACAGGCCAAGGCGGAGATTATCACGGCCAGATTGTTCGACAATCCAGAATTGAATTACGAAAACCTGTTCTATAATCATGAGACGAGAAGATTTTTGGAGACGTCCATGGCAACCGGACAATATAATGCTTCTATAACTCAGATAATCAGGCTGGCTGGTAAACGTAATAAGAATATTCAGTTAGCCAGGACAGGTGTAAAACTCTCTGAAAGTGCCTATGCTGACCTTATGCGAACGCTGCGTTTCGAGCTAAGGAGTACCTATTACAAAGCTTATTATACTCAGCTGTCTGTCTCTGTTTATGATCAGCAGGTGAGATCGCTGCAAAAACTTCTAAGTGCATCTGAAACTCAATTAGAACGAGGGAATATTGCTCTCAAAGATATTATCCGGATCAAGTCACGCCTATACAGCCTGATGGGTGAGTATGCATCTCTTCAGAACGAGCTTCAAACTTTAAAGAGTGCGCTAAAGTTATTAGTCCGTTTGGATGCAAACCGGGAGTTAGTTCTAAATGGTGATGGAATCGACCCTGACGCTTTCAAGCCTGAAGAAAAATCATATTTGGGACTTCTTGATTCAGCAAAAGCTAACCGGGCAGATTTGCAGTTGGCTCGTACGGAGATGAAACTTGCAGAAAATCTTTTATCCGTTCAAAAGGCGATGGCTGTTCCGGATATCGGGATATCATTGAGTTATGACCTTAAGGGAAACTATCCGGAAAGATACACCGGAGTGGGAATAAGCATGCCAATACCGCTCTTTAACAGAAATCAGGGAGAAATAAAAAAGGCTAAGGTAGAGATTGAAGCATCGCAATTGGGCCTGAACAGGCAGGAAGAGATTGTTGAGAATGAACTACACAACAGTTATCAGACAGCACTCAAAATAGTAAAGCTATACAGCAGTCTGGACACTACATTCAGTCAAAGCTTCGAGAAATTAATGACCGGGGTGACAAATAGCTTTCAAACCCGGAATATAAGTTTGATGGAGTTCCTTGACTTCTACGATGCCTACAAGGAAACGGCGAGTCAACAGAACAACCTTAAATATGAGTTGATGAATGCCAAAGAGTCAATCAATTTCCACACAGGCACCACAATTTTCAGATAAACCTCATGAATATACGATTAAAAACACTCAGCTTTTTATGGCTTGCAACGGCGACTGTGGGCGGCTGCAAAGAGCCAGTTGACGCTCCTGTTGTCGAAAAGTTTGCCATCACAGACTCTTTGATCAGCCGGTTGCTTATTGACACCGTTCAACAATCCAATAAAGTCAGCGATTTGATTTTCTCAGCAAGAATTACGGCGGAGGAGGAGCGTATGGCCGTAATTTTTCCTACAGTCAGTGGGCGGGTAAATAACGTGTCCGTTAGGCTCGGCGATCTGGTTTCAAAGGGACAGGTACTAGCAACCATCACCAGTGCGGAAATGGCAGAATTTGATAAACAGGTTATTACATCTTCTGCCGAACTCAGAAACGCAGAGCGAAACCTTCAGCAAGCACAGGAATTGTTTAATAGCGGTCTTTCATCAGCGAGGGAGCTGGAGGAGGCTAAAAATGAGTTTCTGATAAAACAGGCTGAAGATAAAAGTGCACGTGCAATACTGAAATTGCATGGGGGCAGCAGTAAAGGTACTTATTCAATTCCGTCGCCTCTGAACGGTTATGTTATTGAAAAGGATGTGAACTCGAATATGCAGCTTCGGGCCGATAATAGCAGTAGCCTGTTCACTATCGCTGACTTGTCGCGTGTATCAGCTATTGTTAATATCTATGAATCCGATATCCCAAGGATCAGCGAAGGTGATGAAGTGAAAATTGCTATTTTATCATATCCGGACAGGGAGTTTTCGGGGAAGATTGATAAGCTCTACAACGTTCTCGACGGTGAAAGCAAAGTAATGAATGCCAGGGTCAGCATCGACAATCCGCAACTTCTCCTTAAGCCTGGTATGTTGGCAACAGTAAGTATCTCCGCTAAATCAGGAATTGACCTTCCTGTGGTTAATTCCAGAGGGATCATTTTTGATGAGAATAAAAGCTATGTTCTGGCTTTGAGTCCCTCCAATAAGGTTGAGATCAAAGAAGTGCAAGTTAATCGCAAAGCAACCGGCAAGGCTTACATCAGCAAGGGTTTAGTCGCAGGCGACCGGATTATCGCCTCGAGGCAGGTGTTCCTCTATGAAACCTTGAAAGACTAAGCCTTTTCAATATCAACTACGATGAATAAATTCATAAAAGCCATTATTGGCTTCGCGCTGAAAAATAAGTACTTCATATTTTTTGCCACGTTCATGATGATACTGGCAGGTTACCTGAGCTTCAGACAAACTCCTATTGAAGCGTTTCCAGATGTGACTAATACCAACATTACAATAATTACGCAATGGCCCGGAAGAAGCGCTGAAGAAGTAGAGAAATTCGTCAGCAGACCCCTGGAGGTAGCAATGAACCCGACGGAGAAGCGGACGAGTATCAGGTCTTCCTCCTTGTTTGGCTTGTCTATTGTGAAAGTCACGTTTGACGATGATGTAGATTACGCTTTTGCGCGGGTGCAGGTTAACAATCATTTGGATGAAGCGAATCTGCCGGAAGGTATTCAACCCGAAGTACAGCCTCCATACGGACCGACGGGAGAGATATTTCGCTATACATTAAGTAGTGATCAGAAGTCTGTAAGAGAGCTTAAAACATTACAGGATTGGGTTATTCAGCGAGAGCTTTTATCCGTTCCGGGCATCGCGGATGTTGTCAGCTTTGGAGGTGAAGTGAAGACTTACCAGATCACGGTGGACCCACAGAAAGCCATTCAGTATGGTGTAAGTGCAACTGAGCTGTTCGATGCCGTGTCGAAAAGCAATATAAACGTAGGCGGAGATGTCATCGTTCAAAGCGGACAAGCGTATGTGGTACGCGGTATCGGCATTTTGAATGATATAGATGAGATCCGGAATGTTGTGGTGAATAATTTCAATGGTACCCCGGTATACGTCAAGACGGTTGCTGATGTCGCAGAGTCTGCCCTGCCGCGGCTTGGGCAGGTGGGTCGTGATCATGATCCCGATGTTGTTGAGGGAATAGTTGTCATGCGTAAGGGCGGCAACCCCAGTGAGATTATCGAGCGGCTGAAGGATAAGATTTCAGAAATCAATACAACAATATTGCCCGGAGACGTTCAAATAAATCCGTTTTACGATCGGGAAGATCTTGTGAATTACGCCACCCATACGGTTATGGGCAATATGCTTGAAGGAATCATATTTGTGACGGTGATTGTGTTTCTGTTCATGGCAGATTGGCGTACCACGCTCATTGTATCGATCATTATCCCACTTGCTCTGCTATTCGCGTTTATTTGTTTAAAGCTGAAGGGGATGTCGGCAAACTTGTTGTCGATGGGTGCTATAGACTTCGGGATTATCATTGATGGTGCAGTGGTCATGGTTGAAGGAATCTTTGTCGCGCTTGACCACAGGGCGAAGCAAGTGGGCATGCCGAAATTTAACGCTATGAGTAAGCTGGGCGTTATTAAGAAGGCATGTTTAGAAAACGGTAAGGGGATCTTCTTCGCCAAACTCATTATCATAACCGGTTTGCTGCCCATCTTTACGTTTGAAAAGGTAGAAGGTAAGATGTTCTCACCACTGGCATGGACGTTGAGTTTCGCGTTGCTGGGTGCGCTATTGCTGACTTTTACCCTTGTACCCGCCATGGCAAGTGTGCTCTTAAGAAAGAACGTCCGCGAAAAACACAATGTATTTCTCGAATTTATCATCCGACATACCTTAAAAATTTATGATAGTTGCTTCAGGTTGAGAAAGCTTGTTTTCGGGTTCTCGATTTTTTGCCTGGTGGCAGGTATGTTGAGCTTCAAGCTCCTTGGGACTGAGTTCCTACCCACACTTGATGAAGGATCCATATATGTCCGTGCTACAGGTCCCCTTAGCATCTCACTAGACGAGACCAAAAAGCTTTCAAATGAAATGAGGAAGGTGTTTTTGAGCTTTGACGAAGTGAAGCAGGTCTTGTCGCAGACCGGACGGCCTAATGATGGAACAGACGCAACCGGTTTCTATAACATGGAATTTCATGTTGATATCTACCCAAGAAAGGAGTGGAAGCGTAAGCAGACGAAGGAACAGCTGATTGGACGTATGCAGGAAAGTTTAAAAGATTTTCCAGGTATAAGCCTTAATTTCTCACAACCTATATCAGACAATGTTGAAGAAGCAGTCTCGGGCGTCAAGGGGTCTATAGTTGTTAAGATGTTCGGGAATGACTTCAATATAATTGAGAGAGAAGAGGAGAAGATTTACGATATCCTTAAAGATATTGAGGGTATCGAAGATCTCGGTATATTGAGGAACCTTGGCCAGCCGGAGCTGCAGATCAACCTCAATCAAAAGAAGATGGCTCTCTATGGAATTACAACGGCGGACGCAAACGCAGTAATCGAAATGGCCATTGGTGGAAAGGCCGCTACGGAGATTTATGAAGGAGAAAGGAAGTTCGATCTTATCATCCGCTATCCTGAAGACTTCAGAAATGATGAGAATGCTATAGGCAATCTCATGATTCCTACAATCTCAGGTGGAAAGGTGCCGCTGGGCGAGATCTCAGAAATAATTAAGATAACCGGTCCCAGCATGATCTACAGAGATAAGCACGAGCGCTATGGTGCTATAAAATTTTCCATTCGTGGACGCGATATGGGAAGTGTTATAGGGGAAGCCCAGGCAAAGGTGAAAGAGCATATAAAATTGGACGATGGTTATAAGCTTGAGTGGGCCGGAGATTTCGAAAATCAGCAAAGGGCTTCAGCAAGATTAGCTCAGGCTGTCCCGGTCAGCCTCCTACTTATCTTTTTAATCCTATTTGTTCTGTTTGGAAATATCAAAGATTCATTGCTGGTACTTAACAACGTTCCTTTCGCAATGGTAGGGGGGATACTTGCCTTGCTGGCAACGGGGATCAATTTTAATATCTCGGCAGGAATCGGTTTTATAGCGCTATTTGGTATTTGCGTGCAGAATGGTGTGATACTGATAACGCGGTTCAAGACCAATATTGCAGAGTTGAAACACAAGCCTGAGTGGACCTTTATAGATGCCATCAGAGATGGATTAGAAACGAGGATACGCCCTGTTATTATGACCGCTCTTATGGCTGCGATAGGGTTGTTGCCTGCCGCACTATCTACAGGAATCGGCTCTGAAGCATCTAAACCACTAGCTGTTGTTGTGATCGGAGGTCTGATTACGAATACGCTCTTCAATCTCTTTGTTTATCCAACAGTTGTGTACTGGGCATACCGTCCTGGAAAGGTGAAAGAGGTCAATTAATTTTACAGCCTCGGTGAGCAAATAGCCTTGCCTATGCCCAGCCCGACGAATCAAGAGAGTTTATCTACCTGTACTCCGATTCGATTATTTATGCCAAGCATATTGATCTCGAAAGGAATTTTACAGGCTCTCTCTATCTGTGGGCGGATTCCAGGCGTATCCACCCTGAGCAGGTGAAATTTTTTAACAACAATCGTGGGTTCTTCGCAAATGTGAAAGATTTCAACTTGATTGGACAGACTCATTTTTCGGAGCGTATCAGAGAGGGAAAAATAAACTTGTATGAGGCGAAAACCATTGATTGGGATACTTACGATGATATGAGAGGTTATCACCAGCCTGCCGTCGTTGAAAGCAGGAACTATTATAATAAAGGATATGGATCCCTTAAAAAGGCTAATTACGTAAACCTGAGCATTGACTTGGCGGATAATCCTCAAAGTATGACCTTTCTTAAGAAATATAGATCAACAAAGAGGACTCAAGTCGCTATGTATGTGGCGGCTGGTCTCTCTTTCATATCCGGCGTTGCTCTTATGCTATCAGAGGGTAAGGAAGAATCCTGGGGGCCGAATAATCGTCCGGATTTCTCATCAAACAACTCCTCGTTCTCACGTTTAGTTCCCGGGTTGGTATTGTCGGGAGTAGGCATGGGCTTCGCTGCGGGCGGGTATCTAATGGGACCCTCACGAACAAGGCATCTAAAAAGGGCTGTCGACGCTTACAACGATTAGTCGGAGAGTGGTTAAAAATCGCTCTGCAGCAGTGCCTGGAGTTTAAGTTACTCACCGCACAAGATGACCTGGCTTATGCAATCGCAAAGCCAGGTCATTCCCAATACCTGAATTAAAGGGGGTTTCCAACGGCTTACCCGGCTTCCATTGCCAGGGTCAAATCTGTTGAGAATTGCAGACCGGTGGTTGTAATAGCCTTGATTATCAACTTATAGCGTCCGGCAGTAAGTTTGGTGTTCTGTTTTACGGTGACCACTCCTGTCTTGCTGTTCACTTCAAATATTCCTTCGTTATTTTCAAATGTCCTTCCATCTTTTTCAATGGAACTGATGCTGAATGTGGATTTGTACTTCTCAGGATAGAGCGTCGGTGCGGAAGATATGTATCCGTTTGAAAGCCCGATATGCAATAAGTTAAGCAATATCGTAAGATCAAGATCAGGATAGTACTGGCCATAGAAGAATTTGATCTGCGGAATGAAAATCACCCGGAATTTTGTTGAAGCGACAGGAAATCCATCCTTTTGTAAGGAAGGCTCTAAATCGTAAGCCTGTTCGGCTTGCTTTTTAGGATCACCTGCGTTAGCTGCAAATTTGACCTTATTGCCATCAAGCGAGATTATTGACTCAGAGTTTTTAATTGCCGGGAGGTGCCAATGATTTCCATCGGTAGATAAGGATGGTGCCTCCAGTTCAAAGGCGACGTCGTCGTTTCCATATAACACATAGGCGAAAGGCATACCGTCAGTACTGTCTGTGTCTTTTACCTGAAGCTTGCCTGGCAAAATCTTAACAGCTACGGTTTGCTTTCCTTCAACTGTGTTTTTTGAGGAGCCTGCGATAACCGTTATCTTGTAGTCGTCGGGTATTTTATTACCATTGATCGAAGACACGGCACTGTTCGGGTAGAGTAGGCGGCTATCTATAAGCACTTTTCCCTTGTTCTTGTCAATTGTGACGGCTTTTGCAAGCTTATCATGAAGCTTGCTCCCGTTAGTTACGTCAATGTTGTTTGTTTCATTAAATTCAACTTTAAATGTGACATCTGATTCCTTATTCAAATCATTTGGTAAGGCAAGCTCAGCAACCTCACCATAGGCGACATTAATGTCGGATGGAAGCTCAAGTGTTACCTGAACCGGCGTGATATCAGAATCCTTTTTGCAAGATGAGGCAATAAATAATAGTAATGCAATGCTGGCAACAATAGGCAGCCTGGTGTAACTTTTAACAATCATGTATATAAATTTTGGGACGAAGGTAATAACAGATAAGCAACATTGTTGCATTTGATGTGTATTTTTTTATTTTTGCAGCAGATAAGTCACTATTGACAGTTCTTACGTAAAGACATGCTATTCAAAAATTGCGTTCAGATCGCCTTCATCGTTTCATTATTGTCACTATCAAATAACATTTATGCTCAGGCGAAAAAAGTACAGGACTCCATAAGAACAATCAGTCTCCAAGCGGCAAGCATTTTCGCGAAAGAGCCACTGAAGTCCCCATCGAAGGAGATCAACAGGAAAGATCTGGATTTGATACAGTCGCGGACTCTGGGTGAAACGCTGAGTCATATTCCGGGAATACAGAATTCATACTTTGGTCCGAACTCAGGAGCTCCGGTTATTCGGAGCCTAAGCGGAAACCGGGTAAAAGTTCTATCAAACGGCTTGTCAATTAATGATCTTTCCGGGATGAGCCCAAACTTGAATATCCATATAGATATGGACAATGTTCTGGGGATAGATGTTTATAAAGGAAATGCAAGTATACTGTTTGGGGGAAAAGCGATAGCTGGTGCAATTAACCTGAAAGACAACACTATACCGTCTGTCTTGTCATCTGATAAACTTCACGGAAAGGTGATCGTGGAGACAGGAACAAACAGTGGGGCGAGACAGGCAGTTGATATAAATGGGAGTATAAAGAAACGCTGGGCCTGGCACTTTGGAGGAATGAATCACTCCAATAAAGACTTGAAAATACCTGGAAATACAAAGGCACCGATTGCTTATGACCCAAAGATTGACCACCTGACCCAATCACTTGCGCAAGTTCATGTGGATACGGAAACCACGCGTAATCTGACGTTATATCCCTATATCAGCAAGTTTGTACTTGATAATATGGATAATCCTGAATGGGGACTTAGCGAAGCGGATTTATACACATTTCAAGAAAACTCTGCGATAAATGGCGTGGTTGTGCCCAACCCCATGAACGACAAATATATACCGGGACAAGATCCTAATACTCCGTTATCTACAACTGTTGTGAAAGGGATACGGGACTATGCCCCCGTGGAAAAAGGTATAATGCCCAACAGCCATTCGGAAAGTCGTGGTGCCAACATAGGAACAAGTTATATTGGAGACAATTTCTATGTAGGTGTCGGTTATCGCGGCTTGGAAGGCTACTATGGTATTCCGGGATTTGCCCAGTCCACAAAACAAGAGCATACACATGACGCTGTCGTTTCAGAAATTGAATATTCGCCTATTAATACCAGAACGAGATCTAATACGCTTTTATTTGAAGGGGAGTTTCGTCCCAGGACTGCGCTTATTTCTTCGCTGAAAGTTAACTATATGACGCAATTTTCCGATGACCGGGAGCTCGTGGGTATTTATATGGTGAATAAGTTTGATACCAGAAGGCATACGGGTAGAGCAGAGATCGAGCAGGGCGTGTGGAAATTTCTGAGCGGCACCAGCGGTTTTGACTTTTCTTCGATGAAAATGAAAGGCACAGGCACATTAAGGTATTTGCCTAATAATTTGAGCCGTGAGTTTGGTGCATTTACCTTGCAACGAATTGATTTTAAACCTGTCCAAATAAATTTGGGATATAGGCATGACTGGATAGCAAAGCGGGCGATGCCTGATGAAACTTATAAAAGAAGCAGAGGGCTTTCAGGAGGAAAGCTCTCTGCCCGGGATTTTGGTTTAAATCACTTTAACACCGATCTGTTATGGAATATGTCTAAAGTAGCCTATTTCAAGGCATCGTTTATTCATGCGGAAAGAGCTCCCGATGTAAATGAGCTGTACGCGGGAAACGATCACTTTGCCATTATGCTGGAAGAAAATGGTGATGACCGGCTTGATAAGGAAATCGCCAGAACATACGAACTGGGTGGCGGGATAAACTTCGATGGCTTCCGGATAGCAGTAAGTCATTATCGCACCGCTTTTGAAAATTACATGTATCTTGCACATACCGGACTCTCCCGGGCAGGAGGCTTTCTCGTAAAAGAATGGAGATCTTCGGATACGGAGATTAATGGCTGGGAAGCCGAGTTTTCGTATAAATCCACTTGGGGAAAAGGCAGGACCTGGGGGCTAAGCTCATTCTTCGATCTGGTAAAAAATGAAAATACCTCCGACGATAAGTTGAGGAAATGGGCAGAGGGAGATTACATGCCAAATCTACCCACCAGCAGATATAGCTTTACTTCTACAGTAGGTTTCAAAAAGATTGACCTGAACCTGTCGTTTGACCGCTTCCTTGAACAAAGATATCTGGGAAAGAACATCAATCCGGAACCTTCCATGCCTGCTTACTCTATGTTAGCTGCCAGAATCACTTATCAGACTATGATTAAAGGCGTTGGTTTTGAATATTATATGTTTGGTAATAACCTGCTTAACGTTGAAGCCCGTCCTCAAAACTCGTTTTTGAAATACCTGGCGCCTTTACCCGGCCGAAATATTTCATTCGGCATAAAAGCACTTCTGTGATAAAGGGAGATATTAAAACAGTAGAAGCAGTTTGCTGTTCTTAGCGTGGTAACACCTACAAAGCAAACAATCTAATCTAAAAAACATGGATAGCATTAATAAACAACAAGAGGGAAAAAATCATGAAGATCTCCAGGGTACCGAAGCGAAGGCCCGCATAAGGGACATGGCAAAAAATAGCTCATGCTTTTTCTGTACTGATTTTAAAAAGGGAGATGCATTTGCAACCAGACCGATGTCAGTGCAGGATATTGATGAGGATGGGAACTTGTGGTTCCTTAGCGCTAGTGATAGTAACAAAAATCAAGAAATTGCCATTGATCCTTTTGTTCAGTTATTATTTCAGGGCTCATCATATTCTGAATTTCTGACGCTGTTCGGTTCTGCCCAAATAGTTCTGGATAAACAAAAAATTAAGGAACTCTGGAATCCAATATTAAAAACATGGTTTACGGAAGGCGTTGATGATCCGAGAATCACTGCCCTCAAGATTGAGCCGCATAAAGGTTATTACTGGGATACCAAGCATGGTGCAGCCGTGTCCATGATTAAACAAGCAGCGGGAGCTATTATGGGGAAAACCCTTGATGATTCTATCGAAGGCAACATCAGAATTTAAAGTTAAAGGAATCAGCTGCTGATTCCTTTAACTTATCAGATATCTTACTTTTTGGCGTTAGCGGCTTTTCTATGTTTTCCACCCGATAACCACAGATCATACCTGTAATGAGATGCACATCAGGATTTAGCTCTTCTTTTCTCTCCACCTTAGCCAGATACATAGGGTATACAGAAGCGAATTTCATTTTCGCCATCCTTTCATCGTGATTGCTTGTAGTGTTCATGGTTTGTATCTTAACGTTTTCGACCTTTTCCCACTTTCAATTGATTCATCTTAACTAAATATAATCATAATGGAAGACTCTTAAGTTACCGATGAAAGGTTCGTTCGTATTTTGCTTCACATCTTTCCAGGGATACCTGTGATTACTTTCATTCCATTACCGGATTTCCCTTTATCTCTAGTTTTGCAAATCTTATGACCTCCAGTGCGGTACAACCAAAATCTTCGACCACTTTTCCCTCAATCAGGTAACAACCTGCACCTCTGAACGGATAGGAGGGCGTCGACCCGGGAAAGTGCACGGTATCAAAGAAATCACCCTTTACATCAAGAAATGTACCGAACCACATCTTTTTATTGCTCTTTGTATGAACCGTCTTCTCACAAACATACAGACCTACCATCCTAACCACAAAGCCGATATGTGCATTCATTTGCTTCGACATCACGTTTCCCCGGAAAGGAGTCTTTAAGAGCCCGAACATAGAAAGTGACAGGGGATAGCCCAGGAGTTCGAGTTCATGATAAGCATCTTCCAGAGTGTTAGTAGTGAGTTCCGGAAGCTGATAGTGTTTTTTCTCAACCTGGAAAAGTTCAGCGTCGTTCACAGGTTTAACTCTCGTACCCAGCAAGGTATGAACGTCCCAAAGTAGTTGCTTTTTATTCTTCCCGGTGAAACGAAAGGCACCGATCCTTATCAGGATGATGGCCTGATCCAGGTTTATACGTGTGCGCTTTACAAAGTCTTCCAGACCAAGAAAGGGACCGTTATGCTTACGTTCCTCAGGAATCAGGATGATAAATTTATTTTCCAACCCCTGGATGCCGATAAATCCCAGCCAGCAATCCGTGCCTTTTACGTTCACTGCATCGTCGCTGTGGTTCACGCAAGGCAGATGGACCTTAGCACCTGTCTTTCGAAGCTCATGAACATATAGCCAGCGGGTGTAGAAACCTCCATAATTGTTCAGCACTGCCACCATGAATTCGACAGGATAGTAGGTCTTGAGGAACAAACTCTGGTAGCTCTCCACTGCGAAACTGGCCGAGTGCGCCTTGCTGAAACTATAACCCGCGAAACTGCTCACTTGTCGCCATACCTCCTTAACGGTTTCTTCAGGCCTTCCCAGCTTCCGTGCTCCTTCGAAGAAGCGGTCTACCAGGCGGTCAAACTCAACACGTGAGCGGTACTTCCCGCTCATGCCACGACGGAGAACGTCAGCATCAGAACCATCCATTCCCGCGAAGTGGATACAAACCTTGATCACGTCCTCCTGATACACCATCACTCCGTAAGTTTCCCCGAGCTTTTCTGCTAGTACGGGATGAAGGTATCTGACATCCTCCGGGCGGTTATGATAACGGATATAGGTGGACATCATGCCGGACGATGCTACTCCAGGACGGATAATGGAGCTGGCAGCAACCAGGACCGGGTAGCTGTCACAGCGAAGCTTGCTTAGTAACAGCCTCATCGCCGGCGACTCGATATAGAAGCAGCCAATCGTATCGCCTTTTCTCAGCCTTTCGTTCAGTAGCGGGTCATTCATAAAATCCTTCACCTTATGGATGTCAATCTTTCGCTGCTGATTCTCTTCAATCAGGTTCACCGCCTGTTTGATATGGCCAATGCCACGCTGACTCAGAATGTCGTATTTATCGTAACCGATCTCCTCAGCCTCGTACATATCCCATTGTACCACGGGCATTCCTTTTGGAGGAAGATCCAGGGCAGTATAGTAGGTGATCGGTTCTTCAGATATTAAAACGCCTCCGGCATGAATGCTCCGCTGGTTGGGCATGTCGCTCATAAGCGTGTGGATGGCCTGGATCTTTTTAAACGTTTCGTTAGCGCGGTTCTGATGCTCTTTTGAACGATCAGTAAAGCCGTCAATCTCAGCCTTAGGAAGACCCATCACCTTTCCTATTTCGCGAATGACTGACCGGTCACGAAAGGTGGTCATGGTACCAAGCAAAGCCGTATGCGTACTGCCGTAGCGTTTAAAGATGTAATCCTGCACATCTTCCCGCTCATCCCATGAAAAGTCCAGATCGAAGTCTGGAGCCGAAGAGCGCTGCTCGTTCAGAAAACGCTCGAAATAGAGATCCAGCTCAATGGGATCCACATCAGTGATTCGCAGACAGTAAGCAACAAGGCTGTTGGCTCCTGAACCACGTCCCACGTGGTAGTATCCTCTCGACATTGAGTAGCGGATGATATCCCAGGTGATCAGAAAGTAAGAACAGAAGTTCATGTCATAGATTACTTTCAGCTCATATTTTAGCCTTCTCTGCGCTTCTATGTTGGTTTTTCCGTAGCGGTATACCATTCCCTCCAGAACTAGTTTTTCCAGCAACGCTCGATCGTCCCACTGGTTTCCGGTGAAACTCTTTCTGTTAAGCTTGACCTTTCCATCCGGAAAATCCATATGGCACTGGTCCATAAGCCTTCGCGTATTATCGAGAATGAACGGGTATTTGGAAAACTTAACCTCCAATTCACCCGGATTCAGAAACATGTCCGTGTCCCTGCATTTGTCTTCCGCTTCCACTTTGCTGAGTACTGTATTCAAATCGATAGCCCTCAAATACTCGTGCAGACGATATTCAATGCGGTCTGATACAAACACCGGCTGCAGAACGATAAGCTTATTCTTAATATCTGTGATGTCTCTGTTATACAGCAGATGCAGCTCGTCCGCACGGATTCCCAGAAACTCGTTTGGTGCAAGTGTACCTTCATGTCCAAAAGGGTAGACGACAAATGCATGCTTGAAAAGAGGAGGTTGGTCTGGCAGGACTTTTTTCTCTAAATTATGTTCAGTCAACAACTCATTCAGCTCCCTCATTCCCTCCCTGTTACGTGAAATACAGATATAAAGCAGTTTTTTCTCCCGCCGGAATTCAATGCCACAGATAGGAATGATAGAATCTGACTTTCTGCATTTTCGGATGAATTCCATTACCCCGGTCGAGTTATTAACGTCGGTTAGTACCATGCGTGTAATGCCGCGTGCAGAAGCTTCTTCGATTAACTTATTGATAGACATGGTGCCATAGCGCAAGCTATACCAGGAGTGAACGTTTAAATACATAAATCAAAGCTTGATGTTCATTGTGGAAGCGAGTGCAATAGACTTTTCCCCAAAGCGTCGCCTGATCTTGTCCATTGCCTGGCACAAGCTGTACTGCTCCTGAGAGTCTGTGTAAAGGTCGATCTGCTCAAAGCCGCTTACCAGGTTTGAGAGGCGAACCCCAACAAGGCGGATCAACATTCGTCTCTGATATACCTGCTTAAAAAGCTCTTTCGCTTTGCGGATCAGCACGCTATCTATGGAAGTATAGGGGATAGTTGCCTGTTTGGTTACGTCTTCGAAATTCGAATACCGTATAGTTACCGTAACGCAAGCGGTTAGTTTTCTTTTCTGCCTTAACTCGTAGGCGATGCTCATCACCATAGCGGTCAGGAGATTATTAATAGAATCGGTATCAATAGAATCCGCTTTAAATGTGCATTGAGTTCCAATGCTCTTCTGCTCATGGAAAGGAATAACGGGCGAGAGATCAATTCCTTTGGCCTTTTGAAGGAGCACAAGTCCGTTTTTTCCAAGCACCGTATTCATCTGATCCGGATGCATCTGCGCAAGGGTGTGTATCCTTTTCACACCCATATCGCTGAGCTTCAGAAATGTCTTTTCTCCAAGACCGGGGATTTTTTTGATAGAGAGAGGGTCAAGGAAGTTTCGTACCTCAGGTTGCCGAATGTTCAATTCTCCGTTTGGCTTGCATTCGTTGGTACACATCTTCGAGACCGTTTTGTTAACAGACAGTCCGAATGAAATAGGCAGGCCCGTTTCTTTGATCACCTTTTCGCGAAGTTCATGCGCATAGATTAGGGTATTGTGAAAGCGGTCCATGCCTGTCATGTCGATATAATGCTCGTCGATTGAGGCTTTCTCTATGAGGGGAACACGTTCTTTTAGAATTTCGGTTATTTCATGGGAGGCTTTGGAGTATTCATCCATATTACCACGAATGAATTCTGCGTGGGGGCAAAGCATCTTAGCCATTCTTGAGGACATGGCCGAGTGAACTCCGAACTTCCTTGCCTCGTAGCTGCAGGATGAGACAACGCCCCGGTCTGATGTTCCACCTATAATTACAGGCTTTCCTGCCAACCGTGGGTCTTTCCGTACCTCGACCGATACAAAGAAAGCATCCTGGTCCATATGAATGATCTGTCGTTCCGGTTGCATATTATCAGGATTCTAAAATACAAAGCTATGCTAAAAATATTAGTAATTTCAAATTATAAGATATCAAGTATCCGAAATAGCAATAGAATAGATAAGGATTGTTACATAGGCGTTAATTTGGAATTATTCTAAATAATAGTATCTTTAAACCCAGTCACTGAGCTCCAAAACTTAAACTCATTGCCTGTTAGCACCAACGAGAACTATTTAAGTAATTAATAAGGCCGGTAAGTCCCGCCGATAAAAAAGACTATTATGTGTAATACAAGGGTATTAGCCTGGAAAGAACAGACCGTAGTTAGTGAATGCGCAGAATGCCTGCATATGAATATCTGGCATGCGAACTTGTTGCTTAATTTCAGCAGAAATGAATTTTTATCCTTCAAAAAGGTAATAAATAGTTTGAATTTCTGGGACCATAGTCATCCGTTTCCAGACGGAAGCGAAAGAATCATACTACGGACACCCAATTCTGATATCAGTTTTACTTTTGAAGAGACTGACTTTGAACTGTTCAAACAGGCGGTCGATGAAGCTATCTATATGTCGGAGGTATATGCATTGATGCGTTGACTTGGATATTCACGTGTGTTGATCCTCAGAGTCCATTGTTCTCATATTGTCAAACACCCTTCTTTCCAATGATATTATGAACGGCTTTATCCAGTTGAGTGGAACTTAGTTGTTGCTCATATTACATAAGCTTTGTATATTCCCATATGTCCTGTCAAAAGTTAATTTAAGTCTTTTATCAAAACTTGAGATATTAAGGTTAAATTGAAAAACAATCTAGATGAAAATGTCACATAAGCTTTTGCTTTTAATCGCCATGGCGATTGCTTTACCAGGTTTGGTAGAGGCTCAGAAGAAGGGTTCTGCCATTGCCAAAAATAAGCGGCCAATGAATGTATTGTTTCTCGTTTCGGACGATATGAGGGCTGAGTTAAATGTATATGGCAGCCAACTGGCTAAAACCCCGAATTTGGATCGACTGGCAAACGATGGGGTAAGGTTTGAACGGGCATACTGTCAATATCCTTTATGTGGGCCATCACGCGCATCCATCTTATCAGGTCGCCGCCCAACAACCAGCGGTCTTTATGGCAACCGTGAGTGGTTCGGTGCCTCTTTTCCTGACTGGGTAAGCTTACCGAAATATTTTCAACAGCAAGGCTATGTTACGTTGCGCAGTGGTAAAATATTCCATGGCGGAATTGACGACACCGAAGCCTGGGATCAGGGAGGTGAAAAGCGTTTGTGGAGTAACCCGATCAATACGGCTGCACCGTCTTATGTGTCACCTGAGGAATATTGGGCAAAGTACACTGAAGGTCCCCCTAAAACTACTCCCGGTACAGAAGGATATTCCCACTCTGACCGGTGGGCAGCTATAGAGGGCGATTCAGTTAAGAACCTCGGAGACACAAAGGTGGCCGATCGTACCATACAATACATTCAAGAAAGCAAGAAAAGCGGAAAGCCGTTTTTTATTGCCTGCGGTTTCTCCAAACCCCACTCGCCATTAATTGCTCCAAAAGAGTTTTTTGATCTGTACCCGGCAGACAAGATTGTTCTTCCCCCCGATTTTGCTTCCCTTCCATCTGTTCCGGTTGGCTTTCCTGACGGAGCCATAAGAAAAAGAAATGCGGATTTATTTGCTGGCCGCTCTGCATCGCCCAAAGAGGCGAAGGATATGATCCGTGCATATCTGGCTTGTGTAAGTTATGTAGACTGGAATGTGGGACGTGTCCTGGCTGAACTGGACCGCCAGGGTCTTCGGGAAAACACGATCATTGTTTTCTGGGCAGATCATGGATACCAGCTAGGAGAAAAGGGAAAGTGGTCCAAGGCTGGATCGCTGTGGGAGCAGGGAGCCAGGGTTCCCTTTATCATCCTGGATCCAAGAGCTAAAGGCAATGGAACGTCTTCACCGCGTATTGTCGAGCTACTCGATATTTATCCTACTCTGGCCGATCTGTGTGGACTACCCGAGCCCGAAGGACTTGACGGGGTAAGCCTTTCACCGTTGCTTAATGATCCCGATAAACCGAGCGACCGGCCAGCGTATACCATTTGGAATGAACATGGTAAAGGAATAACGGGGGTGTGCGTAAGAACAGAACGCTGGCGATATGCTGAATTCTTTGGTCACGGGGCCGGTGCTTATCTCACTGATCCTGTCAACGATCCTCACGAGCTGGTAAATCTGGTACATGATCCGAAATATAAGGACGTCGTTGCAAAACTGCATGCTATGGCCACATCTTACGTGGCAGGAAAGACAGAATTATCAAAACCAGCCTTAGACGATTAAAATAAAGATAATATTTTAAGACCTTACTTAAAGGCAAGGATAAAAATATGCGTAATTCATTGATATTAACTTAAGAAATTTGAAGTTTAAAAGGAATGGGCTGCTAAGAGAGTTGCAGCGCGGATGGTTAGTTGTACTCGTGGCTTTGACCATGGTAATAAGTTCGTGCCAGCAAAAAGGTCAGGCTAATGGAACAGATTCTTCTAAGGATAAAGATATCCCTACAGAACCTCAAGTAAATACAGATATAGAGCATACAGGAATGGTTTGGATTCCTGCAGGTGAGTATGAACAAGGAGGTGACAATGCACAGGCAGCTGATGACGAATACCCCAAGCATAAGGTAAAACTGCATGGATTCTGGATGGATGTTACAGAAGTGACGAACGCTCAGTTCGCCGACTTTGTAAAGGCGACCGGCTATGTTACGACTGCTGAGAAGAAACCAGATTGGGAAGAAATAAAAAAACAACTTCCACCCGGGACTCCAAAGCCTGATGAGAGTTTATTTGTGGCGGCTTCGTTGGTTTTTAAGGCTACACCGACAGACGTCTCCCTGGAAGACTATTCCCAATGGTGGGAGTGGAAGGAAGGTGCTAACTGGAGGCATCCTGAGGGGCCGGGAAGTGACATTAGGGGCAAAGAAAGTCACCCTGTTGTCCACGTGTCCTGGTATGATGCACAAGCTTACGCGAAGTGGGCAGGCAAGCGATTACCAACCGAAGCGGAATGGGAGTACGCATCCCGGGGAGGACTGAAGAATAGTATATATCCCTGGGGAAATGAGTCCGTCAACAGTGGCGAACCGAAAGCAAACTTCTGGCAGGGAAAGTTTCCAAGTAGAAATACTCTTGCAGATAAGTTTTTCTATTCTGCTCCCGTCAAATCGTTTGCTCCCAATAAATACGGCTTATATGACATGGCAGGAAATGTTTGGGAATGGTGCGCGGACTTATACCATCATAAGTATTATGAAGATGTGCGAAGTGGAGCAGTAAACCCTAAGGGGCCTTCAACAAGTTTCGATCCTGCAGAGCCAACCGCTTCAAAAAGGGTGATGAGGGGAGGATCCTTTTTATGCAATGATAGTTATTGCTCTGGTTATAGAGTGGCCAGAAGGATGAAGAGCACCGAAGATAGTAGTTTTCAGCACCTTGGGTTCCGTTGTGTAAGTGACAAGTAAGTTGCTATTCCTTTTTTTTTCAAAATTAACTATTGTATGTCAAATTCACATTTTCAAATCAAATCAAAGGTCTTTTTGCTCTTATTAGGATCGCAATTGACGGTGATGGCTTCCTGTCAATCAGATTCCGCCTCTAACAGCAAGATCGGTAGCATTCAACAGACTGATAAAAGCTTTATAAAAAATCAGCACGACAAAAAGCAAGATTCCTCTTGCTGTCAGTCAAATATTCCAGACCGCTTTGCAGTGCCGTCAAAGAAGATGAAACCGGAAAGTTTGAAGTTGAAAGAATAGTCTACCGGTCTAGAAGCTATTATTGCCAACCTTGGTGATTTCAACTTAGGCTGCTTATCCTTTATTTTTAGCCCAGACCGGGTAGTCCCTTTCCAAAAGATTCTCAGCCCAGTTCCCAAACCAAGCATAGCCAACCCGGCGTTCATACCCAATCTCCGCTATGGAGTACTTTTTAATGCCATCCCTATCACAAAAGAAAGGCTTGTTAGTTCCGATCTCGTAATACCTGGCCCACATACCCGGAGCTGCAGGGTCTGCAACCACTTTCCTGTCAATACCTCTTGCGGTGCCTGGCGCCGGTACAGTAACAACCCTATAATCGGTAATCTCGACGTCTTTTAGCCAGCTCACCGCACCATGTACGGCATCTTTCATTTCTTTAGTAGGAGAGGGCTGGCCCATCAGAATTTCAACGAGGTTAACACTTTCAGATCCGCTGATACAGGGAAGCTCATAAGCTCTTGCCTTTGCCGGCAGCAATGTTACTTCGTCATATTGCTGACACCAGCCCGTTAATCTTCCCTTTACTATAATCTGAGTCTTCAAAATACAGTCAAGGCCTCGTTGAACGGCGTCAGCACTCGGCGTCACCAAAGCAAAATTTACAATGTCCATTCCATTTCTGCGTAAAGCGACATCTTGGAGAAGGTTCATTACGTTAGCCATTGCATTGTCGTTGTACGTAATATGACCCCTGTATCCGCTATGATCAGGATAATACTGAGGCCAGCCCCCGTTCTTATATTGCGCCTTCAGTAGAAAGCGAATTCCATTTTCTGCGGCTGCAAGGTATTTGGGGTTATTATATTTATTGTATGCCTTTATCAGGTAGACTATCTCTTTTGTTGTTGACTTGTTATCAATATTCGCATCATCGTGACTAGCTTCAATTGCAATATCCGCTTTCAACGAATCAGAAAACTGAACGTTGTAACTGAAAGCTTTACCATGATATTGCTTAGACCAACCGCCGGACTTCCGCTGAAAGAGCAACATATTGTCTGCCTGAAGGTCTTGTGCATTTGCCTGGAGAAAAAACAAGCAAAAAATCCCAACTAAGGTAATGCCGGATACATGTTTTAATAATTTCATATAATCGATTAAGCTTTCTTAAGATCTATTTTTTGAGCCAACTCCAACGTTCGGCCCAATCTGATAATATACTATGCTTCCACTTTGATATCGTTTTGCCACCTTGGATCTTTCCGTCATACAAGTCTGGTGCTCCCTTGTCTGTATACCAGTTTTTACCTAATTTGTAATCGGAGGAGTTGACTTTTCCTGGCCACAGGTTAGTGACAACTAGTTTTCCCTCCCCAAAGTTAATATCTGGAATATTTGAAGTAAATCGATAATTCAAGATTTCGGCTTGCTTAGGAACATATTTAAGGCCATACTTCCCGTTACCCAGGTAATATCCTGGCCACTTCTGCACAGAATTTCCGTAAGCAGTCTCCATCCAAAAACAAACGCTGTCTTTCGGAATATTCATTTCAGGTCCTTTTAAGTTGAACTCAATCAGGGTGCAAAAAGAAACCGTGTCTGTAATATTGCTTACTCCATTAAGCACTACCCGGGAACTGTGATTGAAACTTTCAAAGCTGCCACCCCAGCTTTCGCGCGTCGGATCATCCGGATTTCCATCCATCATGTATACAAGCGATGGTGTATCGCCCATCTTCACTTCTCCATTGTAATAACTTTTAAAGTCCTTACCTAAATATCCGGCACCCTGAATGTATTTGTCATAGTAGTCAGTTGTTTTAATGCTATCCAGTGCATCGTTTTTTGAAAAGAATCCATAGTAAGACGAGTTTACTTCTATAAACCAGAGGCCTGGAAAATTTTCGGCTATATAAGCATAACTATTGGCACTCCACTTCTTATTAGGGCCTCCAATCCAATAAACGCGAATCTTATCTTGAACTTCCGGCGCATCATGCAGTGCCTGAGCCAAATCTTCAAGACCACCCCAGCCAAGTATCCAAAGGGGCTGGTCAGTTGTCTCCTTCGCACATTTAATAATCCAGTTCGATCCTTCTGTTGCCGTACGATAACCCCTATAAGGAGCATTGCCACGTACGCCTTGTTTTGTTACTGACCTTAAATATTCAGGTGACAGCAAACCTTTTTGATGCCTTTTCAATTCAGGTAGATCTTTCTCGTACAGATCAATCATACGCAAAATTTCTTCCTTACTTCCACTACCGTAAGAAGGCGAAGAAACAAGACCTTCAATATCAAATTTATCAGTATACATCAGCAAATGTGCCATAGACTGATTATCATCAGGATCAGTTCCTCCAATATCTGTGCTGATCAAAACTCGGGGTTTAACAGGTACTCTTTGTTGGGCCACGACGGCAACAACATGAACGCACAACAGGAAAGTTAGGATATGTTTATTCATTGGTTATAAGTGGTGGAAAGTTTAAAATTGGAGACCCGGCGTTGTAAACGTAAAAAGCACCCGAAAGAAACGAGGTGCTTTTACGTTTGTGAGCTAAGTCAAAGCTATTGCCTGGATTGGCAAGGCAGGAACTACTTAACTGTTTTTTTGACCTTTGTAGCAGTCGGGCCTTTTGGGCCTTGTTCTACTTCAAAGGTAACTTTATCGTTTTCCTGGATATGTTCTGTAACAGCACTCATATGAACAAATATGCTCTCTTGTGTCTGCGAATCTCTTATGAAACCAAACCCCTTTGACTCATTGAAAAATGCAACAGTTCCGTTTCTGACTATATCCATTTCAATTTCCTCTTGCTTAGGTATATTGATTTGTATGTTTTCTGCAAGCACCTCTCTTCTCATACGCGGATCCTGGGGTATGGAAGTGATATTACCGTTAGCGTCAACATAAGCCATCATGTCATCTAAGCTTTGGCCTTTAACAGCATTCGATTTCCTGTCATCAGACTTTTCTCTTTTTTCCTGTTGCTTCTTGAGTTTTTTCTTCTCTCTTTCCTTTTTACTAAATGTTTCTGTTGATCTACCCATATTCTAATTAAAGTGTGACATCGAGCTTATATATATAAAGTTCTGATGATAAAAATGTTTACAAAAAAATCGTTTTTCGGTTTGACTGTGATAATAGGTCGTCGGGACGCTATTCAGCAAAAGTATCACTATATTATTTAATAACTCTGTTACATCAGTATTTAATAGAAACAGACTGGTGTATTTCGACACATTAGCAGCCAAAAGCAGCTAACAAGCAGCGCGCAATCATCGAGATATTCTTTTCATAAAAAGGTTTATTTGGGTTGACTAAATGTAAAAATATTTTTTTAAAAGAATCAAACCGTCTGCTATTATATCTTTCTGAAAAACCTTTACCTAATTAAATGAGTAATCATCCATCTATCACTTATAGTCGACTCTTTCAATCGGCCTCCGCTAATGTAAATGGTGTCCCGACTCCGGTAGTTATGAATTTGTTGAAGCTGTAAAGAAAGCTTTGCCATCCGCTCGAACACAAGTCATAACACTCAGCCTTTGAGGTCAAGCCCATATGCGTCACTTTCAATAAAGTGCTATCAGAACGGGTGGATAGATCCCAAATGATCCGTGTGTTTACCCATTCTTTTTTATTGACAAGTTCAGGGAGGTCTATAAGTGCATCCTCAACCAGCCAAGCCACTTTCCTGTTTTTGATTAGTTCCTCGACTTTCATGGTCTTAAAAACCTGTGATCCAAATCGAATAGTGAAAGTTTGATCCACGGTTCGTGCAGATCCTTCGAACATTTCGGTCCACCACTCACTTATCTGGGTCGTTAGACCTTCATAGATTTTATCCTCTTTCTCTTGAAAGATAAGACTCATTGAAAAGTTGTCCATATGTTTAAAATTGATTTCAAACTCCCGGCTTTATCTGTACGAATACCAAAGATGATCAAAACATATCGTTAAAAGCTTGTCCTATGGCAAGTTATGACGAAGAAGGAGGTGGAACTTGGCCGGTCAGAGCTTTCCAATACCTACAGGGAGCAGGACCTACGAAATACAGCAGGAGATTAGTGTACCAAGTGACATTGATCCTGGAGACTATCATAAATTCTTATTAAAAGTTGGGCATACAGATCTGGCTGTTAAGTGGCCAAGTTCTGTATGCCCCAACTCTGAAAATTTGGATTTTGTGCTTCAAACCGATAAGTTCAAAGTCATCAGGATGTGGATTTAGACCTTTTTGGGAGGAAGATCAAATGCTATAGCTTCATGTTCAAAATGACCATTGTGCGCACCGTCGCAGAAAGGCTTGTTTTTAGACATCCCACATCTGCAGATACTTAAAACTGTACGTCCCTGAAGGCCATACTCATTGCCATTTCTATCGACAATTTCAAAATCGCCTTCTATTTTCACTGATCCGTTATTGTTGATGGTAAGTTTTGTTTTTGCCATTTGACGTTTATTTAAGGATCAAAAGTAGAACATTGAAGACAGCCGCTACAATCTGATTCTTATTTAGAAACGTTCAAAAGCCGTATACTTCATCGGGCTTTTGTAACCTGCTGCTAAACAAAGGCAGTTATTTTAAACTTACGGGTAACTGATTTGGTGAAATCCCATATTTCTTTTTGAAAATAAAAGAGAAATGAGAAAGGTCCTCAAAACCCACCTCCAGGTAAACTTCTGTTGGCTTTTTTCCGTTTTCAGCCAAATGATAGTAAGCGAGTTCAAGTCTTTTGTCAGTTAACCATTTTTGAGGAGTGGTATTGAATAGCTTTTTGAAGTCCCTGTTAAATGTAGATAAACTGCGACCGGTTAAGTAACCTAACTTGTCTAACGACATGTTGAACATGAAATTTCGCTGCATAAAGCTGACCAGATCAATTTTGCCTGGCGCCTCGAAGTTCGCCAGCACGCTATCAACACCCGGATCGATCATCCGCAGGATACTTATGGCTTCTGCTATTTTTAACGAAGCTAATTCGTCAGGAAATCTACCTTCCACATCAAAATAGGGTATCAGTGAAGCCATACAACTTTCTAGAAACGGATGATTACTGAAGCTGTATATTTTTTGTTGGGGTTCTGACATCTTCTCAACGTTGATCTTTTCATAGAACTTTCTCAGGCGCTCAACCGATAAATGCATGACGACTGATTTATGCGGAAGTCCATTTTTAGGATAATTAATAATCGTCGCCAACTGGTTTCTTGGAATAAGAAAAATATCTCCTGCCTTAAAATGAAAGGTTTTGTCCCATTGGCTGATTTTTGTCTCACCGGAAATAAACCAAACGAGCATGTGGTCTTGAAACATAAGGTCCGATTTGAACAGCTTGTCCTCATAAGAGGAGAGCTTGATTTCTTTGGTCAAGTACCTGCTTATATGTTCCATAAGTATAAAAATATTTAT